>ERZ1370068.3794-contig-2895_pt1 | contig 29491 bp, 34 predicted proteins | sample MGYA00561227_ERZ1370068 | MGnify/ENA primary metagenome ERZ1370068 (study PRJEB38410, sample SAMEA6850437) | metagenome | study: Metagenomic assessment of the ecological functions of the soil: analysis of the soil microbiota associated with the...
GCGCAATGCGCTCGGTCAATTCCTCGACCGACAGCAGCGACAGGTCCTGGCCGATCTCGTGGGTGATTTTCTTCCGCGGCTTGTCGTCATCCTCGATGGCCATGCGTTTCTCCTTGCTCTGCGGCGGTTCCTGAAGCGGTTGCCAGCCGGAGCCGGGCTGGCTAATCAGGGGCCGCCTTCAAATTCTCCGCATTTCGCAAGGACAAATCATGGAAAAAGCTGCCCGCGCAAATGACCGTCATCGGCATCAGCAAGCCCGGCGGCCCCGAAGTGCTGTTGCCCGAAACCCGCAGCGTTGCCCGTCCCCGGTCCGGGCGAAATCCTGGTCAAGGTGATGGCCGCCGGCGTCAACCGTCCCGATGTCGCGCAGCGGTCCGGCGCCTACCCGCCGCCGCCCGGCGCCAGCGACCTGCCCGGCCTCGAAATCGCGGGCGAAGTGGTCGCGCTCGGCGCAGGCGCGACCAAGCACAAGCTCGGCGACAAGGTGATGTCGCTGGTGGCCGGTGGCGGCTACGCCCAATATTGCATTGCGCAAGACGCACAGGCGATGGCGGTGCCGCCGTCGCTCTCGATCCAGGAAGCCGGCGCGATCCCGGAAACGCTGATGACGGTCTGGCACAATGTGTTCGAGCGCGGCGCGCTGAAGCCGGGCGAAACGCTTGCTGATCCACGGCGGCTCATCCGGCATCGGCACCATGGCGATCCAGCTCGCCAAGGCGTTCGGCTCCAAGGTGATCGTCACCGTCGGCTCGCAGGACAAGATCGACGCCTGCCTGAAACTCGGCGCCGACCGCGCGATCAACTACAAGACCGAGGACTTCGTCGCCGTGGTCAAGGCGGAGACCAACAATGCGGGCGCCAACCTCATCCTCGACATGGTCGCCGGCGATTATGTCGATCGCAATTATGACGCCGCCGCGGTCGACGGCCGTATCGTGCAGATCGCAACGCTCAACGGACCCAAGGTCACCGTCAACATCGCCAAGGTGATGGTGAAGCGGCTGACCCACACCGGCTCCACGCTGCGTCCCCGTACTAATGCGGATAAGGCGGCGATGGTCGCCGCGATCGAGGCCAAGGTGATGCCGCTGTTGCGCGAGGGACGCGTAAAACCGCTGATGGACAGCACATTCCCGCTGGAAAAAGCCGCCGACGCGCATCGGCGGATGGAGACCAGCGAACATATTGGCAAAATTGTGTTGGCGGTTTAACGATCGCGAGCGTGAGCGAAGGCGGAAACCCTTTGATTTGCTTCGCTTTCATGTCATTTATCGCGGCAAACGCCGGGCCGTTCGCTGGCGCCGGAGAGATCGTTGATCGCGGAGTACTGACATTGCGTCTGATCAGGTGCCTTGCGCTGCTTGCGCTGGGCCTCATGATTGTTGCGGCCGCGCCGCCGGCGCGCGCCATTGACGCGGTCAGCGTCCGCAGTGACGCGCCTGCGATCGACCTGACCGCAGTGCTCGATCATCAGCGCAGCGAGACCGACCGCATCCAGGTTTCCACCGCGCCGGGAACCGACGGCATCGTCCGCCGCATCGAGGTCCGCGCCCGCGAAGGCGGGCAGAACTGGGTGGTGTTCGCGCTCGCCAACAACACCGACGACCAGCTCGACCGCCTGATCGTTGCGCCCGCATTATCGCATCGTGTCGTCGGGCCTGCTGTGGCCCGACCTCGGCCTGTCGCGCATCGCGACCATCACGCCGTCGACCGGCGACCGTCCCGAGCGCCAGGAAAGCGCGACCGCCGACATCTTCCGCATCACGCTCGATCCCGGCGCCGTCATCACCTTCGTCGCGGAACTGCGCACCGACAAGCTGCCGCAGCTCTATCTGTGGGAACCCGACGCCTACAAGGACAAGGTCAACTCGTTCACGCTCTACCAGGGCATCGTGATCGGCATCTCCGGCCTGCTGGCGCTGGTGCTCACCATCCTGTTCGTGGTCAAGGGCAGCATCATGTTCCCGGCCGCCGCAGCGCTGGCCTGGGCGGTGCTGGTCTATATCGGCGTCGATTTCGGCTTCTGGGGCAAGGTGCTCGACATGTCGAACAACGCCGAGCGCGTCTGGCGCGCGGCGGGCGAAGCGATCCTGGCGGCGACGCTGCTGGTGTTCCTGTTCGCCTATCTCAATCTCAGCCGCTGGCATGTGCGCTATTCCCACATCACCGTCGGCTGGCTGGCCTTCCTCGGCTCGCTGGTGGCGCTGGCGCTGTTCGATCCCGCGGTCGCCTCGGGCATCGCGCGCATGTCGCTGGTGCTGATCGCCTTCGCCGGCTTCGCGCTGATCGTCTATCTCTCGACGCACGGCTTCGACCGCGCGGTGCTGCTGATCCCGACCTGGTTCCTGCTGGTGGTCTGGGTGATCGCGGCCGGCATGACGGTGGCAGGCTCCGTCACCAACGACATCGTCGGCCCCGCGCTGCTCGGCGGCCTCGTGCTGATCGTGATGCTGATCGGATTTACGGTCATGCAGCACGCCTTCGCCGGCGGCGGCGCCACCACCGGCGTCGTCTCCGACGTCGAGCGCCGCGCGCTGGCGCTGACCGGCTCCGGCGACCTGATCTGGGACTGGGACGTCTCCGCCGACAAGGTGTTCACCAGCCCCGAGACCGAAAGCCTGCTCGGGCTGAAGCGCGGCACGCTGGAAGGCCCGGCCGCGAAATGGCTCGAGGTGCTGCATCCGCTCGACCAGGATCGCTTCCGCGCCGCGCTCGACAGCGTGCTCGACCAGCGCCGCGGCCGGCTGGTGCAGGATTTCCGCCTGCGCACGCCCGACGGCCATTTCATGTGGTTCGCGCTGAAGGCGCGCCCGGTGGTCGGCTCCGACGGCGAGGTCTCGCGCGTGGTCGGCACGCTCACCGACGTCACCGAGATCAAGAACGCCGAAGAGCGCATGCTCCATGACTCCGTGCATGACAACCTCACCGGCCTGCCGAACCGCAAATTGTTCATGGACCGCCTCGGCGCGGTGGCCAATTTCGCCAAGAGCATGCCGAACCTGCGGCCGACGCTGATGGTGATCGACCTCGACCGCTTCAAGCAGGTCAATGATCCCGTCGGCATCGCGGTCGGCGACTCCATCCTGCTGACGCTGGCGCGGCGGCTGACGCGCATCCTGAAACCGCAGGACACGCTGGCGCGGCTTGCCGGCGACCAGTTCGGCCTGATCCTGATGTCGGAACAGGATCCGGCGCGCATCACCGCGTTCGCCGAAACCATCCGCAAGACCATCCGCGCGCCGATCGCCTTCAACGACCGCGAGATCTTCCTGACCGCCTCGATCGGGCTCGCGCTGTCGGATCCGCAGACGCAATTGACCGACGAGATCATCAAGGACGCCGAGCTTGCGATGTATCACTCCAAGCGCATCGGCGGCGACCGCATCGACGTCTACAAGCCGCGCGATGCGCGCGCGCAAGACCGACCGCCTGACGCTGGAAAGCGAATTGCGCCGCGCCATCGAGCGCCAGGAAATCACCATTCTGTACCAGCCGATCGTGCGGCTGGAAGATCGCTCGATCGCCGGCTTCGAGGCCCTGGCGCGCTGGGATCATCCGAAGCTCGGCCGGATGTCGCCGTCGGAATTCATCTCGATTGCCGAGGAGATCGGCCTGATCGTCGATCTCGGCATGTTCGTGATGGACCAGACCGCCCGGCAGCTCTCGATCTGGCAGCGCGCGATGCGCTCGCGCGAGCCGATCTTTGCCTCCGTCAACGTCTCCTCGCGGCAATTGCTGCGCCACGATCTGATCCACGATATCCGCACCGTGCTGTCGCGCTCCTCGGTGGCGCGCGGCACGCTGAAGCTGGAACTGACGGAATCGCTGGTCATGGAGAACCCGGAGCACGCGGCGCAGATGCTGACGCGCATCCGCGAACTCGGCACCGGACTGTCGCTCGACGATTTCGGCACCGGCCATTCCTCGCTGGCCTATCTGCAGCGCTTCCCGTTCGACACCATCAAGATCGACCAGTCCTTCGTGCGCACCACCAGCCGCGGCACGCGCCCGGTGATCCTGAAATCGATCATCGCGCTCGCCCACGACCTCGGCATGGACGTGGTCGCGGAAGGCGCGGAGACCGGATTCGGACGCGGTCGAGCTCTATCAGCTCGGCTGCGAATACGCGCAGGGCTTTGCCTTCGGCGAGCCGATGGATGCCGACGCCGCGATGCGGCTGCTCACGGAAGAACGGCTGGAAGCGGCGAGCTAACGCCGGGTGACAGCGAAACTCACCGCCGCACCGGCATCTTCTTGAACTTCACGCTCTTCCCGTCCGCCTGCCGCGTCGCGATGTAGCCGGCTTCCGAGACAGGCCTCGCGCTGCGGCATCTTCTCCTGCGGGCTGCGCTCGGTTTCCCACCACGACGCCCGGTGCGCGGCGCGCGGCAGGGCTGCGTCGAGGATCTCCTCGATCTGTTCGAAGCTCAGCACGAATTCGGGAAGCTTCTGCTTCTTCAGATAGTCCCGCAGCAGGTCGTAGTCGTTCACGCGTGTCTCCAATGGCGATTTGCACAAAACCGTCGCTCCCGGCAACCAAGCGTTAACTGATTATCGTATCGCTGTCGCCGTTTAAGGCCGCAACAACGTATCCGGCCGCATACCGGAAGGATTGGAGCGGTCTATGCTATTTCGACGGCAAAGCGACGTGACCAGAAAGGGCTGGTTCAGGAAAGACTCCGGCCGCCGGCCCTGGCGGCTGTCGGCGAAGCTGCTGATCGCGTCGTCGATCGCGACCGTGATCGGGTTCTCCGCGATTTGCACCAGCGTCATGCTCGACATGCGCCGCGGCGAGGAAGAGCTGGCACGCCAGACTCTGGAAAATCTCGCAGCCGGCATCGATGCCGATATCAGCCGCAATATCGAGCTCTACGATCTGTCGCTGCGCGCCGTCGCCAGCAACCTGGTGATGCCGGAGATCAAGGGCGTCAGCAAGGAGATCCAGCACCTGATCCTGTTCGATCACGCCGCCACCGCCAAGCATTTCGGCGTGATCCAGATATTCGACGCGCAGGGCAAGCTGACACACGATGCGGCAAGCCTCGATCCGGTGCAGGAGGATCGCGGCGACGAGGAGTATTTCCAGGTCCATCGCGCCAATCCCGATATAGGCCTGTACATGAGCCGCCCGATGCTGCGCCGCGGCGCCTTTCGATCGTGCTCAGCCGGCGCATCAACGATGCCGATGGTGGCTTTCTCGGCGTCGTGGTGGGCTCGATCCGTTTCAGCTATTTCCATGATCTGTTCAGCCGGCTGACCCTCAATCCCGGCGACACGATCACGGTGCTGCGCCGCGACCGAATGATCATCATGCGAACGCCTTTCGACCTGGATGTCATCGGGAAGAACCTGGCGGAGCGGCCGAAGTGGCGCGCGGACAATCTGAAGGAAGGCACCGCCTATGCCGGCGTCGGGCCGGTCGGATCCGACACCGCGGCTTTACGTTCGAAGCGGCAGCACGAACTTGTTCTTTGTCGTGGTCGGAAAGCCGCTGGCGAGCATCCTCAACCTTTGGCACCGGGAGGTGCTGCGGATCGGCGCGGTCATGTTGACGCTGATCCTGTTCGTGGTCGGCACCACGCTGTTCCTCGCGCGCGAGATCGGCCGCCGCGCCGAGGCCGAGCACAGGCTGGAGGAGCTGGCGACCACCGATGCGCTCACCGGCCTGAAGAACCGGCGCAAATTCGATTCCGAAATCGATCTGGAATGGCGGCGGGCGGCGCGCAGCGAGACCCCGGTCGCGGTGCTGATGATCGATGCGGACCACTTCAAGGCCTACAACGACACCTACGGGCATCAGGCCGGCGACCAGGTGCTGGTCGGCATCGCGATCTGCATTTCGGACTCGGTGCGACGGCTCGGGCGACTGTCCGGTCGCGCTACGGCGGCGAGGAATTCGCGGTACTGCTGCCGGGCCTCTCGGCGGTGGAAGCGTTCACCGTCGCCGAAATCATCCGCCTGAAGGTCGAACAATGGGCGGAAGACCCCAGCGTGACCACCGTCAGTATCGGTGTGGCGAGCATGACGCCCGCAGGCGCCGATTGAGCTGGTCCGATCTCATCGGAGCCGCCGACAAGGCGCTCTATGCGGCCAAGACCAATGGCCGCAATCAGTCTGTAGCTCGCGGCCATCCCGCAGCTCGCGCTGGTGGCGTAGGCGCAGCACTCGTCATGCCCGCGACGGCGGGCATCCAGTACGCCGCGCCGCTTAGGATCAATTAGTAATGCCGCGGAGTACTGGATCAGTCCGCCGGAGTCTGTCATCGGGCGCGTACGCGCGACCCGTTGGCGGATGATGACAGCGGAGAACGCGGAAGACGTTCCTCGCCGTCACTTCTCCAGATACTTCTTCATCTCCGCGCGCAGGCCGTCGCGCAGATCGGGGCGCGCCATGCCGTAGGCGATGTTGGCGCGCAGGAAGCCGGGTTTCGAGCCGCAATCGTGCCGCTCGCCCTCGAACTCCACGCCATAGAAGCTTTGCGTCCTGGCGAGGTTTTCATCGCATCGGTGAGCTGGATCTCGCCGCCCGCGCCGCGCTCCTGGGTCTCCAGGATCTTGAAGATTTCCGGCTGCAGGATGTAGCGCCCGGTGATCGAAAGGTTTGACGGCGCGGTGCCCTTCGGCGGTTTCTCCACCATGCCGTCGACCTCGAACATGTTCTTGGCGAGCCGCTTGCCGACGCCGCAGATGCCGTATTGATGGGTGAGATCGTCGGGCACCGCCTCGACCGCGAGCAGATTGGACTTAGCCCCGAGTTTTTCGGCAGCCTCGATCATCTGCTTCAGGCAGCCCGGACTGTTCAGCACCAGTTCGTCCGGCAGCACCACCGCGAACGGCTCGTCGCCGACGATGTCGCGCGCGCACCAGACCGCGTGGCCGAGGCCGAGCGGCGCCTGCTGGCGGGTGAAGCTCGTGGCGCCGGCTTCGGGCTGGTCGCGCGCCAGAATGTCCTGCTCGGCCTTCTTGTTGCCGCGCGCGGCCAGCGTGGTGTCGAGCTCGAACATCCGGTCGAAATGATCCTCGATCACGCCCTTGTTGCGCCCGGTGACGAAGACGAAATGCTCGATGCCGGCTTCCTTGGCCTCGTCGACCACATACTGGATCAGCGGCTTGTCGACGATGGTCAGCATTTCCTTCGGCATCGCCTTGGTGGCGGGCAGGACGCGGGTGCCGAGACCGGCGACCGGGAAAACGGCTTTACGGATTTTCATGGGATGTCGCGGGCCTTGAAATGAGGAGTTTTGGGAACGGGGAAAGTGCTTTGATTGCACGTTGGTAGCCGGTTTGCATCCGCCAACAAAGGCGGATGTATGGTGCCAATTGCTTCGCCTCCCTTGCGCTGGCCGGCGGCGACAACGAAATTCCGCCTCTGTTAAGCTGTTGGAAACCGTGACAGGGCCTTCTGAAACCGGGGTGAGAAGCGACGGACGGACACTGCATGGGTTTGACGGAACGAGCGATGACCAATCGAACCGGCGCGATGCTGATCGCGGCCGCGCTAGTGTGTTCCAGCCAGGCCGTTTTTGTCAGCCGGTCCCAGGCCCAATCTCAGGCCCAATCCTCCGGCAGCGACGGGATTTCGAACTTTCTCGGCAACATCTTCTCCGGTCCGAAATCCGGCCCGGCGCCGCAGGCGCGCCCGGCCCGGACGGCGGCCCGCCGCCCTGGAGCGGCGAGGACGGCGCCTCCGGCCATCCGCTGATGACGGCTTCCGCGATCCGGGAGGCGGCGGCGAACTTTCAAAATTGCGTCGCCTGCGATGTGGCCTGATGCCGCACGGCGCAACATCACGCAGCAGAATTTCGAGCGCTTCACCGCGGGCCTCGCGCCTGACTTGCGCATCATGGACCTGATGGATCTCGCAGCCCGAATTCACCAAGGCGATCTGGGACTATCTCGACATCCTCGTGAACGACAACCGCCTCGCCAAGGGCCGCGAGATCCTCGCCAAATACAAGCCGCAGTTCGACGCGGTGGAAAAAGCCTATGGCGTCGACCGCTACGTCGATCGCCTCGATCTGGGGCATCGAGTCCGAACTACTCGACGCAGATGGGCGACCGCAACGTGGTGCAATCAACCGCGACGCTGGCCTGCGTCGGCCGCCGCCAGGCCTATTTCAAGGACGAGTTCCTCACCGCGCTGGAAATCCTCAACCGCGGCGATCTGCGCCCCGAGCAGATGCGCGGCTCCTGGGCCGGCGCGTTCGGGCCGACGCAGTTCATGCCGACCGCCTTCAAGCGCTATGCCGTGGACGGCCGACGGCGACGGCCGCCGCGACGTCGTCGACAACGCCGCCGACCTGATCGCGTCGACCGCCAACAACCTCAAGAAGGACGGCTGGCAGACCGGCCGGACCTGGGGCTACGAGGTGGTGCTGCCGGAGGGCTTCAATTTCATGCTGGCGGACAAGGCCAAGGCGATGACGATCGCGCAGTGGCAGCAGCCAGGGACTGAAGCGGGCCGACGGCAAGCCGTTCCCGATCGCGACCGAGAAGGCCTATCTGCTGGCGCCGGCCGGCGCGCGAGGGCCCGGCTTCCTGATGCTGCAGAATTTCCGCGTGATCATGAAATACAACCCGGCGGAGGCCTATGCGCTGGCGATCGGCCATTTCGCCGACCGCCTGCGCGGCGGGCCCGCCTTCGTGCAGCCCTGGCCGCGGCAGGAACGGGTGCTGTCGCGCGCCGAGCGGCTGGAACTGCAGCAGCTTGCTGGCCCAGCGCGGCTTCTACCAGGGCACGCCCGGACGGCCAGTTTGGCGGCCAGACCCGGGAGGCGCTGCGCAGCTTCCAGGCCTCGATCGGGGCGCCCGGCGGACGGATTTGCCTCCTCCGACGTGCTGGAGCGGCTGCGGGGCCGCTAGGGGCCTGATCAAGCGCCTTGTCGCTCGTTCCCGGCCGCCGGAGCACAGGCACAGCCTGTCACACGATTGTATCAATTAGCTCACACACATCTTGGTTGAAGACGGATACGATGCCGCGAGCGTTGCCCCTCTAAAACCTTCTTCGATCTGCCGAGACGGACAGGCGCAGCGCTCCCGCGGAAATCGATCGGGGAGATCGCCATGGCCAAAGTCATTGAAGCCCGCGCTTTTGTAACAATGAAGTCGCCTATCTGGCTTGGAAAACCGACGGCAAGATCGAGGACTGCCTCGGCTTCATGATCACCCGCATCAATCTCGACACCGGCGAACGGCGGCTGTTGCCGGCATGGGTCGCCTTCGACACCCAATCCAACCCGGATTGGGAAGCACAGGACACCAGCGTCTGGCCGATCCAGAAATTCTCCTGGCGCGATCTTACCTTGCGACGCAGCCGCAACACGCTGCAGAGTGCGCGCGCCCTTCCGCGCCAAATACGAGATTGTTCCGGTCGGCCCGGAAGCGCCGGGCCGGGTGGCGGTGCCGCCCTCACCGACCGCGCAACCCGGCAAATACAAGGGCAATCCGATTCCAATGTTCTGTTTGCGGGCGAGGCCGGCGAGACCAACGAATTCGACGTGACGGACAGTTTCGGTGACGTGTCGGCCTTCTTCAACAACGGAATCCTATCGACGCAGAACCTGCGCAAGCAGCTCGAAGACGCCGGACGGCAAAGCGCCGACCAAGCCGCAGATCGACGCTCACATCAAAAAGCCCGGCGATCCGATCCGGACATTCCTCGCCGGCGACGTGCTGCCGGCGCTCAAAACCATGTTTACGCGCGCGGAACAGGAAGACGGAACGCTGCACCTCGCTTTGTACGAGCTGGAGGATGCTGAACTGGTCGACCTGCTGGTGCAGAACCAGGCGCGGCTGCATCTCATTCTCTCTCGACCGCCGGCAGCAAGACGGTGAAGGCCGACAAGACGAAGCCGGCCAGCATCGCCGCCGCGGCGAAAGCCATGGTGAAGAGATCGAAGCTGGTCAAGAAAGCCACTGAAAAAGAAATCCATTGCAACGAAGGCTAAAAAGTCAGCGAAGAAGGTAAGTGCGGCGAAGAAAACCGGCGCGGCAAAAAACCGCCAAGAAGGTCACCAAGAAAACCGTGAAGAAGACGAAAAAGAGCAGCGCTGCCAAGGCCAAGAACGTCACCATCTGGGACGTCACGAATGCCGCCGCGCGGGCCGAAGCTCTCGGCCCTGATGGGTAACCGGCTTCAGAACCGGATGTTCAATAACTCGGCCCATATCGGACATAACAAGTTCGCGGTCCTGCTGGACAGGAACGGCAAGCCGATCGTCGTATGGTCAGGCAGCACCAACTGGACCAAGACCGGCCTGTGCGCCCAGTCCAACAATACGATCATCGTCGAGATCCGATGCCGTCGCGAAGGCCTATTTCGATTATTGGACGCGGCTGCATGCCGATAAATTGCCGGTACCCAAGCCGCTCAGTGCACAGCTTGGCTGCGAGCAGGGCCGGCGCTGCGCACGGCCGACGCCACCCCGAATTCGGCGACGCTCGACAATGGAAAGACCAGTATCGATCTCTGGTATTCGCCCAATACGCCGAAGACCGGCACGCCGAAAACCCGCACCGTGCCGCCCGATCTGCAATTCGTGTTCAAGCTGATGAAGCAGGCCAAGGATGCGATCTTCTTCCTGGTGTTCAACCCCGGGCGGACCGATGCCGAAGGCGACGACATCAACACCGTGGTATCCGCAGGCATCGACTTCGACCGGCTCGATCCTGATCTCACCGTGTTCGGCGCGATCAGCGATCCGACCGCACTGCCCGGATTCGTCGCGCCGCCGAAAGACCAGCCCAAGGACGCGCCGAAGATTCCGCCTGCAGCAATCTTCAGCCCGGAGGGTGTTCCGAATGTGCTGATGATCCGCGCCGCCGCCATCAAGGATCTGATCGGCGATTTCCAGCGCGAATTGCTCAGTGCCGGCCACGCCATCATCCATGACAAGATCGTCGTCATCGATCCGATGTCGGAGACGGACTGCGTCGTGATCACCGGCAGCCACAATCTAGGGTTCAAAGCCTCTATGCACATGACGAGAATATGCTGGTCTTGCGCGGCAACAGGCCATTGGCGCTGCCACGACCACGTGCTCCGACATCTATGACCACTATAAATTCAGGGCCGTCCTGGAACAGCAGACGCGCGAAATCATGCTGAAGGGCAAACCGCCACAAGCGGCCGACCGGCAAGGGGCTTCCTGCAGATCACGGACAAGTGGCAAGACCCTATATTTCCGGCGAAAAGGGCAAGGAACTGGCGTATTTTCTTCGATAGAGCGGCCAACAGGCCATTTCGGAGGCCCCACTAACCCCAAAGTTAACAACTGGGGCCGGCACCCTTGACGGCGAAGCACAAGACCCGGTTTATGGGCATGAAATCTGCCCGCTTGCGGCCCGATTCCGCTATTATATTTGACGCCATCACGAATCCATTGCGACCGAGCCGGATGCCGAAAGCCAAAGTCCTTTTTGCGCGTGTTCACCGAGACCGGCCCGCTGGTCGCGCTGGCGGTTGCGATCGCGCTCCTGATCGGGATCGCTGGGACCGGCGTCGGCGCAGTTTTTCAATTTCGGCGGCTTCGGCGGTCCGCCGCAGCGCCAAGCGCCACAGCAGCGGTGGCGGCGGCTGGTTCGGCGGCGATTTCTTCGCAGCCATTCCAGCAGCAGCCGTCTCCGCAGGCGCCGCGCCAGGATTTTTCCCGCGCGCCCGGCGCCCGCCAAGCGCGACACCGTGGCCGAACGTAACGTGCTGGTGCTCGGCGACGCCATGGCCGACTGGCTCGGCTATGGCCTGGAAGACGCCTATTCCGAGCAGCCCGACATGGGCGTGATCCGCAAGCACAAGACCGTCTCCGGCCTGATCAAGTATCAGCCGCGCGGCGAGCCCGCCGATTGGGCCGCCGCCGCGAAGGGCATCCTCGCCACCGAGAAGCCTGACGCCATCGTCGTCATGCTCGGCCTCAACGATCGCGTGGCGATCCGCGAGGCGGTCACCGAGAAGAAGACCGACAAGAAAGACGACAAGAAGGACGCGCGCGCCAAGCCGGATGCCAAGCGCGCAAGCGGACGAAGCCGAGCCGACGCGGCCAAGCCCGATGCCGGCAAGGCTCGATCGAAGCCAAGGCCGACGCCACCGCCAAGGCCGATGCCGACGAACCGGCCGATGCCGCGAACTGGCCGACGATGCCGAAGACGATGCGCCGCAGACCGCTGCCCCGGAAAAGACGCGCGCTCGGGCGGCGGCCTCTACGAGTTTCCGCGACGAGCGCTGGGTCGAACTCTACGCGAAGAAGATCGAAGAGATGATCGGCGTGCTGAAGTCCAAGGGCGTGCCGGTGCTGTGGGTCGGCCTGCCCGCGATCCGCGGCCCAAAGGCGAACGTCCGACATGCTGTTCCTGGATGCGCTGTATCGCGATGCGGCCGGCAAGGCCGGCATCACCTATGTCGATGTCTGGGACGGCTTTGTCGATGAAGCCGGCCGCTTCCTGCAGAAGGGTCCGGACTTCGAAGGCCAGATCCGCCAGCTGCGCACCTACGACGGCGTGTATCTTCACCAAGGCCGGCGCGCGCAAGCTCGCGCATTATGTCGAGCGCGAGGTGACGCGGCTGCTCGCTGCGCGCTCCGGGCCGATCGCGCTGCCGATCGAACCGGCGACGCCCGACGCCAATGCCGTGCCGGGCCAGCCGGCGCCGCGTCCGCTGGCCGGACCGATCCTGCCGCTGGTGGCCTCTTCCGTCGGCACCGATCAATTGCTCGGCGGTCCCGGCTCGCGGCCGGCCGCGGTCGATGCGCTCGCCGCGCGGACGCTGGTGAAGGGTGAAGCGCTGGCGCCGCCGGCCGGCCGCGCCGACGATTTTGCCTGGCCGCGCCGCGAAATCGGCCGCGAGCAGGCCAAGGGCGATACGCCGGTCGCAGCCGACATCGCCGAGCGGAACGGTGGCGGCGGCGCCCGGACAGAAGCAGCTGTTGCTTCCGCCGCCGCAGCACAACGTTACAACAACAGAAGAGGCAGCCGCCGGCCCAGACCGGCAGATCTCGGCCGGCGCAGAACAACGGTCCGTCGCTGCGCGATTTCTTCGGCGGCTTCGGCACCGCGCCGCGCCAGCCAGCGCCACCGGCCAGCCGCGCCGCCGCGTGGACCGGCATCGCCCGAGCGTGCCGCGCCCGCCGGGTAACGTCGGACGATCGGCCGAAGTCCCGCCGGGCAATCTCACGCGATGATTCTGGTGAGACGCGCGTTTCCCGGCGATGCATCGCGACCGGATCGAGCCGATCGCGTCTCGCTTCGACGGCGTTCACTCACGTGGATGACGGCTCGACCTAGCCGTAATAGCGCCAGCGCGGCGGCGGGCGGCGCGGCGGGCGCGTCATCAGCAGCGCCAGCGCAAAACCAATTCCGCCTGCGACCAGCAGCGCGCCGAGCGGATTATCCTGCACGGTTTTTGCCACCGCTTTCTGGCCGCTGCGAACGGTGTCGCCGCTGTTCTCATAGGCGTCCTTGGCGTAATTGACGGCGGCATCGGTGGCGTCGCGGCGCGGCATCCTTGGCCTGGCCGTAGAGATTTTGCACCGTGCCGGCGCGCTTCGCGGCGCGGCCCTCGGCTTGCGTCTTCGCATCGCCGGCCATGTCGCCGACAGCGCTTTCGACCTTACCGGCAAAATCCTTGGCCGGAGCCGGCAATCCGATCCTTGTCCATCGCGATCTACTCCTGTTTTCAGAGGAGGTAACCGGCGAGACCCGTTCGCGTTCCTGAGCGCTCGAAATGCCTCGGTCAGAACGCTTCAAGACTGGCTCAAAGTATAAGCCCGCCATCGACCACGATGGTCTGGCCGATGATGTAGGACGAAAGCGGCGAGGCCAGGAACAGCGCGCGCGCCGGCCATGTCGGCGGGCGTGCCGAGCCGCTTCAGCGGGATCCGCTCCAGCGCGCCTTCGAGGCGCTTCGGATTGATCGTCGTCGCCTTGGTCATCTTGGTGTCGACCAGAGCCGGGCGCGATGCCGTTGACGCGGATGCCGTTCTCGGCCCACGCCTCGCCGAGCGTGCGCGTCAAGCCCACCGCGCCGGTCTTCGAGGCGTTGTAGGCCGGGTTGCCCATGGTGGAATGATAGGCGGCGGTCGAACTGACGATGATGAGCGAGCCTTAGCTCGCGCTCAGCATCGCGTGGAATTTGGTCGCGCACGCCATCAGGCTCATCAGATTGACTTCCAGCACCTTGCGAAAGCCATCCATCTTCGAATTCGCCGCGGCGGTAGATCACCGCGCCTTGCGCCAGCACCAGCACGTCGAGCTTTTCGAACGGCGGCTTCAAGGCCTCGATCGCCTGCGTGTTGCTGACGTCGAGCTGGAAATAGTCGAGGCCTTCGAGATGCGATCCTTCGTCAGGCGAATAATCGGCCGCGCTACGCGCGGGTGCCGCAGACGGCGACATGCGCGCCCTTGGCGCGGAAGGCCTGCGCGATGCCGTTGCCGATGCCGCTGGAGCCGCCGACCACCAGCACCTGCTTGCCGCTGAAATCCAGTTCGTTCATCCCTGCGATCCTTTTCTTGTTGGGCTTTAGCTTAAGCCTTCGTCGAGGAATTTGACCATCAAGAACCTCGTCGTAATATCGCCCGTCCTGCTTGAGGGCTCGCTTTTCATAGCCGTACTCGACAAAGCCCATGGCGCCGTAAAGCCGGCGCGCAGCTTCGTTCTCGCTCACCACGGTCAATTGAACCATCTCCACGCGCCCGCGCGCATGGTCGAGAACAGCCGCGACAAGTCTTTTTCCCAAGACCCGGATTTTCGCGCAGCGGCTCGAACATACATGCCCCAAAGCAGTCGCCTTGTGCGCGTGCTTCGTACCTTCCTGCGCGGCAAATCCGGCTACTCCCACGAGCCGCCCCATCAAGGAATGCGCCGAAGATATCTGCGCGGACAATGGACCGCTTCGAACCACGATAGCGGTTGCGCGTTTTCCCTCTCGAACGTGCTGCCGAAAGCCTCGGGATTTCGCTGGAGAGCCTCCAGCCGGATTTCCCTGTATAGGGCGGCGTCCGCAGGCTCCAGGCGACGTATCTGCGGGCCGCGAATATTGGTCACGTTTGCACTCGTTCGGCTTGGTTTGACCTGTCTGCGGATCGGTGCCAGCCTTGTCAATCCTGCAACGCGACCAGCACCTTCTGTCCGGACCTCATCATGTCAGATTTCAAACGGCTCAGCCGCTCGGTCAAAGGCCTGACCGTTCTCCGTCACCGGCGCCGCCAGCGGCATGGGCCGCGCCACCGCGCTGGTGTTTGCGGCCGACGGCGCCAATGTCGCCGTCACCGACATCAGTGCCGAGGCCACGCAGGCCGTGGCCGGCGAGATCGCGGCAAGCGGCGGCGCGGCGAAAGCGCGTGACGCTCGACGTCGCCGACCGCGACAACATCACCGCCGTCGTCGATGACGTCGCGGCGCATTTCGGCGGGCTCGATATCGTCGTCAACAATGCCGGCATCTCCGTGCGCGTCGCGATCGACGACGACGGTTATGACGAGGCCTGGGCCAAGGGACTGGCCGTGATGCTGACGGCGCATCCAGCGCATCATCCGCGCCGCATTGCCGCTATTTGCGCAAATCGAAATCGCCGCGGATCGTCAATATCGCCTCCACCGAGGCGCTCGGCGCTACCGCATTGCACAGCCCCTACTCCGCCGCGAAGGCCGGCGTCGTCGGCCTGACGCGCTCGCTTGCGGTCGAGCTCGGCCGCGACGGCATCACGGTGAACTGCATCTGCCCGGGGCCGATCCTCACCGGCATGACCGCCCGGATCGCCGCCGAGCACAAGGCCATCTACGCCAAGCGCCGCACCGCGCTCGGCCGCTACGGCGAGCCCGAGGAAGTCGCGCACATGACGCTGAGCCTGTGCCTGCCGGCGGCCTCGTTCCTGACCGGCGCGGTGATCCCCGTGGACGGCGGGCTGATGGCGCGAAACGCGTAGCGGGCATGCGTCCCGCAGCGTTGACTTGGACACGTCGGGAGTAACTTTTCTCTCAAATAGAGCGGGACAAACCGCCCGCCGCATTCGGGAGAGACGCCATGACGGTCACGATCCGGCAGCTTCATCCGCATTTTTTCGGCGAGGTTTCGGGCGTTGATTTGCGAAAGCCCCTGACGCCGCAGGAAGCGGCCGACATCGAAGCCGGCATGGACAAATACGCCGTGCTGCTGTTCCGCGACCAGGACATCACCGGACGAGCAGCAACTGGCGTTTGCGCTGAATTTCGGCGAGCGCGAGAAGGCGCGCGGCGGCACCGTCACCAAGAAGGAAGACTACCGGCTGACCATCGGGGCTGAACGACGTTTCCAACCTCGGCAAGGACGGCAAGCCGCTGCCGCGCGACAGCCGCGCCCATCTGTTCAATCTCGGCAATTGCCTGTGGCATTCCGACAGCTCGTTCCGCCCGATCCCGGCAAAATTTTCGCTGCTGTCGGCGCGGGTGGTGAACCCCAAGGGCGGCAACACCGAATTCGCCGACATGCGCGCGGCCTATGACGCGCTCGACGACGACACCAAGGCCGAGATCGAGGACATGATCTGCGAGCATTCGCTGATGTATTCCGCGCGGCTCGCTCGGCTTCCTGGATTACACCGACGAAGAGAAGGCGATGTTCAAGCCGGTGCTGCAGCGGCTGGTGCGGACGCATCCGGTGCATCGCCGCAAGTCGCTGTATCTGTCATCGCATGCCGGCGCCATCAAGGGCATGAGCGTGCCCGAGGCGCGGCTGTTGCTGCGCGATCTCACCGAGCACGCCACGCAGCGCGGAGTTCGTCCATGTCCATAAATGGACGCTGCATGACCTCGTGATGTGGGACAACCGCCAGACCATGCACCGCGTGCGGCGCTACGACCAGTCGCAGCCGCGCGACATGCGCCGCGCCACGGTGGCCGGCACCGAGCCGACGGTGGCAGCAGCAGGCGGCGGAGTAGAGAGCCAAGGCCGTAGGGTGGGCAAAGGCGCACTTGCGCCGTGCCCACCATCCATCCAAACCGTTGTCGTGCAATGGTGGGCAGCGGAGCCTGTCATCGGGCGCGCGTTCGCGCCGACCGTTGGCTTTGCCACCCTACGAATCGGAGCTACGCGTGCCCGGCTTCGTTCGACAGCATGCCGGGATCGATGCCGATCTTGCGCAGCGCGCGCGATGGTATTTTCATCGACGTCGTCGCCGAAGATCAGATCCGGATCGGCGTCGCAATGCAGCCAGCCATTGTGCTGGATCTCGTTCTCGAGCTGGCCCGGGCGCCCAGCCGGCATAGCCCAGCGCCAGGATCGCGTGCTTCGGGCCCGGTGCCCTTGGCGATCGCCTTGAGGATGTCCACCGTCGCGGTCAGGCAAATGCCGTCGTCGATATTGAGCGTCGCGTCCTGGATGAAGAAATCGCTCGAATGCAGCACGAAGCCGCGGCCGGTATCGACCGGGCCGCCCTTCAGCACCTGCATGCTCTCGGCGTTTTCCGGCAGCTTGATCTGGTCGGCCTTCTGGATGATGTCGAGCTGCACCAGCAGGCCCGGAAAATCGATGCTGCCGGCCGGACGGTTGACGATGATGCCCATCGCCCCTTCCGACGAATGCGCGCACATGTAGATGACGGAGCGCTCGAAGCGCGGATCGCCCATGACCGGCATGGCGATCAGCAGCTGGCCGTCCAGATAGCCGTCGCTCGGACGAATTGTCGCCAATGCCGGCGGCTTTGCGGCGAACGGGCTTCGGTGTTTTGCCTTCAGGGCTCATCCGCAAAGGCCTCTCTTGCTGATTCATATCCTGATATCGGGTTGCGGTTTCTGTCAATCAAGCTTCCGCTGTCATTCGGCGGCCGATCACACGCAATTCAATGGTTTGCGCCGCAACTTGCCTGTAAAGACGTCCCATGATCGTGATGGTTCCCCTGCGCGCCGCGCTCGGCGTCGCCGCGCTATGTGTCGCGTGTGCGACGTCGGAGGTTCGCGCCGAGGATGCCTCGCCGTGGCAACGCGACGCGCATTCCGCAGTGCGGCTGCTGGCGGGATCGCGCAGCGGCACGGTGCTGCTCGGCGGCGTTGCCATCCAGTTGCAGCCGGGATGGAAGACCTATTGGCGGACGCCCGGCGATTCCGGCGTTCCGCCGCGCTTCGACTTCTCCAAATCGGACAATGTCGAAGCCGTGACCGTGCTGTGGCCGGCGCCGACGAAATTCGACGACGGCGCCGGCGGCACCGCGCTGGGATACAAGCAGCAGGTCGTGCTGCCGCTGCGGATCGTCGCCAAAAATGCCGACAAGCCGGTGACGCTGCGCGCCGACGTCAATTACGCCGTCTGCGACAAGCTCTGCATTCCGGTCGAAGCCCATGCCGAACTCGCCTTCGCCAGCGTGGCAAGCACCGAGGACGGCAACTTGTCCGATGCGCTCAATACCGTGCCGAAGCCCGCCAATGTCGGCGACCCCAATCCGCTGACCATCCGCGACGTCAAGCGCGACGGAAAGAACAACGTGCTGGTCGACGTGACCGCGCCCGACGCCAAGGAGGTCAGCCTGTTCGTCGAGGGGCCGACGCCGGACTGGGCGCTGCCGGTTCCCAGACTCGTCGAGCAAAGCCCGCCCGGCGTCAAGCGTTTTGCCTTCGAACTCGACGGCCTGCCGCCCGGCGCCAGCGCCGGAAGGCGCCGCGCTCAAACTGACGCTGGTCAGCGGCGACCGGGCCTATGAGTTCAACGTCAGTTTGAATCTGAACTCGTACCTGCGTCAGACCAGGGGACCCATGCCTGCGGACCATCGATCGTGGCATGCGGCTGAGACCTGGTTCGCCGAGACACGCCCGTGGTTATGGGCTCCTGCGTTCGCAGGAACGACAAGCTCCCATCCAACCGAGATCTTAACGAATGGTTGATACATCCGGTGCATCGCCGCCGCCTCGCGCGCGCGTTTCGGGGATGCACCCTTGTGGCCGTGATGGATACGCAATCCGCAACCGCCTCGCCTGCCGGCGTAATCGCGCGCCTGCGTGCGCTGCTTGGCGGCTCCAGTGAGGCCTCCGTCACCACGGCGGCTGGCCGGCACCATCTTCATCATCCGCCTCTTCAGCGCGGCGCTCGCCTATTTCTCGCAGATCCTGCTGGCGCGCTGGATGGGCGGCTCGGATTACGGCGTCTACGTCTATGTCTGGACCTGGGCGCTGCTGCTCGGCAGCATGATGGATTTCGGCATCTCGGCATCCGCGCAGAAGATCATTCCGGAGTATCGCACCCGCGGCGAACACGCCCTGCTGCGCGGCTTCCTCGCCGGCAGCCGCTGGATCACGTTCGCCGTCTCCTCCATCGTCTCGCTGCTGCTGGCGGGCGTGGTGAAAGGGTTGTCGCCATGGATCGACGCCAATGCGATCGTTCCGCTCTATATCGGCTGCCTGACGCTGCCGGCGTTTGTCGTCGCCAACACCCAGGACGGCATCGCCGCGCTCGCATGACTGGATGCGGCTCGGCCTGATGCCGCAATTCATCGTGCGGCAGTCGCTGATCATCGGGCTGACCGCCGGCGCCTTCGTGCTCGGCTTCAATCTCGGCGCCACCGCCGCGATGGGAGCCAGCGCCGCCGCGGTATGGATCGCGATGATCGGCCAGATGATCGTGCTGAACCGCAGGCTCGGCGGCCACATCGAGCCTGGCCCCAAGGCCTATGATTTCCGCGGCTGGCTCGCGGTCTCGCTGCCGATCCTGCTGGTGGAAAGCTTTTATCTGCTGTTGTCCTACACCGACGTGCTGGTGCTGCAGCAATTCCGCTCCTCCGAAGAAGTCGGCGTCTATTTCGCCGTGGTGAAGACGCTGGCGCTGGTCTCCTTCATTCACTATGCGATGGCGGCGACGACGGCGCATCGCTTTGCCGAGTACCACGCGCAGGGCGACAAGCCGCGGCTGTCGGCCTATGTGGCGCACGCGATCCAGTGGACGTTCTGGCCGTCGCTGGCCGCGACCATCCTGCTGCTGGCGCTGGGCAAGCCGCTGCTGTGGCTGTTCGGACCGCAATTCGTGGTCGGCTACGACATCATGTTCATTGCCGCTATTGGCCTCGTGGTGCGCTCCGCCATCGGCCCGGTCGAGCGGCTGCTCAACATGCTCGGCCACCAGCACATCTGCGCGCTGGCCTATGCGCTCGCCTTCGTCATGAACCTCGTGCTGTGCGTGATGCTGGTGCCGCGCTTCGGCGGCCATGGCGCTGCGGCTGCGACCTCGATCTCGCTGGCGTTCGAGACGGTGCTGCTGTTCTGGATCGTGCGCCGGCGGCTCGGACTGCACGTGCTGGCGTTCGGCAAGCGCCGATCTCAAAACCAATAGGACAGCAACACGCCACATCGCCGCCGGCCTCTTCAGGCCGCGGACGGCTGTCGGGCGCGTTCGCACGACCTAGCGCTCCATCGGCGCCCCGCGACCGCCGCATTTGAGACTTCAGAACGTCACCATCGTCGTACCGGCATAATGGGGAAAATATCCGGCGATTCCGACGCGCACATGAAACATTCTTATTTCACCGCTCGATCGGGACGCCCATGCCGGCATTGCTATATACTCGCGACGGAATCAAATGATCTGACCCTGGAAATGATTGATCCGCTCTACGTTGCATCGGGATCTCGGCGTCGGCCTGCTGGTCGGGATGACGGGCGTCGGCGGCGGCTCGCTGATGACGCCGTTGCTGATCCTGCTGTTCGGCATCCATCCGTCGACCGCTGTCGGCACCGATCTGCTCTACGCCGCGGCGACCAAGACCGGCGGCAGCCTGGTGCATGGCGTGGCCCGCAGCATTCACTGGCCGGCGGTGACTGCGCCTCGCCAGCGGCAGCATCCCGGCGAGCGTCGTCACTTGCTTGTGCTGTGGCAGCTCTGAACTCAACGGGGATTCCGCGCGCGGCCTGGTCAATCTGGTGCTGTGCTTTGCGCTCATCCTCACGGCGACGTCGCTGATCTTCCGCAAGGCGATCATGGATCGATACCGCCGGCGCATGGAACGGCTCGGCGACCTGACGACCGGCTACGCGACCGTGGTGGTCGGCGTGGCGCTCGGTGTGCTGGTCTCGATTTCGTCCGTGGGCGCCGGCGCGGTCGGCGTCACCGCGCTGCTGCTGCTCTATCCGCGCCTGCCGATGGCGAGCATCGTCGGCTCCGACATCGCGCACGCGCGTGCCGCTGACGCTGGTCGCCGGCATCGGCCACTGGGCGCTGGGTTCGGTCGATTGGGCGCTGATGGGCGTGCTGCTGATAGGCTCGCTGCCCGGCATCGTGATCGGCAGTTACTGCGCGGTTCGCGTGCCGGAGACGGTGCTCAGGCTGCTACTGGCCACCGTTCTGATCCTGGTCGCCGGCAAACTTGGCTTCAATGAGTTGCACCTGTCGACGGCGAGCATCGCGGCGTAACCGGGAGCGTCGCCCATTAGGGCGCGCTCCCGGAGCCTTCTGCAATTTACTCCGCGGTCCAGCCGCCGTCGATCGAGCAGGTTGGCGCCGGTGATCTGGGCGGCATCGTCGCCGCACAGGAACAGCGCCAGCGCTGCGACCTGCTCCGAGGTCACGAACTCCTTGGTCGGCTGCGCGTCGAGCAGCACGTCCTTGATGACCTGCTCCTTGGTCATGTTGCGCGCCTTCATGGTCTCGGGAATCTGCTTCTCGACCAGCGGCGTCCAGACATAGCCGGGGCTGATGCAGTTGCAGGTGATGCTTGAAGGTCGCAAGCTCCAGCGCCACCGTCTTGGTGAGCCCGGCGATGCCGTGCTTGGCCGAGACATAGGCCGACTTGAACGGCGAGGCCACCAGCGAATGCGCGGACGCGGTGTTGATGATGCGGCCCCAGCCGCGCTTCTTCATGCCGGGCACCGCGGCGCGGATGGCGTGAAACGCCGACGACAGGTTGATGGCGATGATCGCGTCCCACTTCTCGATCGGAAACTCCTCGATCGGCGACACGAACTGGATGCCGGCATTGTTGACGAGGATATCGACCGAGCCGAAGGTCTTCTCGCCGAGCGCGACCATTTCGGCGATCTCGGCGGGCTTGGTCATGTCGGCGGGCGAATGCACCGCGCGCGACCTTGAAATCGGTCTCGATGCCGGAACGTTCGCGCTCGATATCGGCCGGCACGCCCATGCCGTTGAGGACGACATTGGCGCCGGCGGCGGCGAACGCGCGCGCATAAGCCAATCCGATGCCGCTGGTCGAGCCGGTCACGACGGCGGTCTTGCCTTTTAATGTACCCATTTGATTCACTCCTGCTTGCCTCCGGGGGATTTGGGAACATCCCCGTGACGTATCGTAAGTCTCCATGCTCTCGCCGGATTGCGGCCGCTCGAGCACATTCCTTGTGACGCATCGACTGATGAACGTCGCGGACGCCCGCGTTCCAATGCTCGACCATGGCGACATGCGAAAAGTCGTAGTCCTTGGAATTTGTCTCGTAATTCTTGCCCTTGTAGATCAGGTGCACGACCGTGACGGTGTTTTCCTTCGAGGCCTTGCGCAGGAATTCGACCGACGGATCGTTCTGCAAATGATCCGGCAATTTGCCGAGCAGATCGCGCACCGCCATGCGCGCGTTGTGGATCTGCTTGTTCTTGTCGGTACTCATGCGGGTGCGGCTGGAATAGCGGATGTCCTTTCGCGCTCGGCGGCATCGAGCAGCGACTCCGGCAGTTCCCCGCGCGCACTGAACAGATCGACCTGGAAGATCAGGAGGTCGCGCCTGAACTCTTCCTCCAGCACGAAATCGAGCGGCGTGTTCGAGGCGATGCCGCCATCCCAGTAGTGTTCACCTTCGATGACGACGGACGGAAAGCCCGGCGGCAGCGCGCCGGAAGCCATGATGTGCTCGGGGCTCGATCTTTCTTGCCGAGCTGCCTGAACTCGAAATTGTCGAAATATTTGCAGATTGCCCGAGGTCACGCCGACCGCGCCGACGCTGAGCCGCGTCTTCAGATCGTTGATGCGATCGAAGTCGACCAGCCGCTCCAGCGTCTTCTTCAACGGGGCGGTGTCGTAATAGCTCTGCGATTGCGGGCTGCCCGGCGGCCACAACGGCGCGGGCGGAAGGCGCGGCGTGAAGAAGCCGGGCACGCCGAAGGTCGCGATCAGAGGCGGCTGAGGTTTCGTTGAACAGCGAGCGCGCGCGGTCGCCCGGCGTCACCGGACTCCACGACACCGGAGACGGACACCATCTCCCAGAATTCCTTGAGGCGATCGACGCGCGTTTCCGGCCCATTGCCGGCAATGATCGCGGCATTGATGGCGCCGATCGAAATGCCCGCGACCCATTCCGGTTCGAAAGCCTGAGCGACACAGCGCCTGAAAGGCGCCGGCCTGATAGGAGCCGAGCGCGCCACCGCCCTGCAGGACCAGCACACGCTGCGCTTTGGCGGGCGTGCGTTGCCGGCGCGGGGTTGGAATGATCCATCGTGACCGCTCGATCAGTGGGCAATGAGGCCGGCACCGTGGCGGCAGTTCGCCGACGGCGTCAATCGGCGAGATCGAAGCAAGGATCACGCCGAGTTTACTACCCTGTGAGGCATCGAAGCCCCGTAACCGGACCTGCTTCAGGTTGATGCAAGGATGAGCGTCCAGAACACCTTGTATTTGGTATTTGGAGCATAAGCTCGCCGCGATGCCCAATTTTTGTGACACCGTTCTTTGAGCATATGTTTGCCTTGGTGCGGCGGCGAGTCCACGCCAGCCGGAGAAGGCTTCCGCCAGGTGTGTGGTATCCGGCCGAGACGTTCTCGACGGCGAGCGTCGCCGGGATAGCCTGAGGCCTCCGAGCCGCTTGTCCAGCGGCGCCTTCACGTCGTGGTCCATCTTGTTTGCGGGCCGCCATCGCCTGGGACTGCTGCTCGGCCAGCTCAGGTCAGGTCGGGATCGACCAGCCACGGTGCCGAGGCCGTTGTTCTGGCGGTATTGCGAGATCATGATCGCCGCCGCGACCGTGTCGAGCGTAGGCGCCGGAGTTGCGCCATGCCGAGATACATGGACGGCTGATCCGGGATTTGGACGTCTGCCGAGCAGCCGGCAAGCAGCCAAAAGCCCGATAATGGCGATGGTCGCCCGTTTCACTGAAAGGAATCCCCGACGATCCGCAAAGGCCGGACGCGGGCGTTGTTGCATACCAACCGTGGCTGAATGGTGAACGGGAGCGTCCAATTTCGGCGGTGGCTGCGGGGCTACAGGATCACTCCTGGGCGGCAAAGAATCCGGTAGCGGCGGGGGCTGCAGGCCGACCGATCTCGCCGGCCTGGAGTTCCCGGTCCCGAGGGGGCGTCGATCTCAATCACGGTATTGCCCTCGCCGCCCGAGTAGCGCGACCTCCGCCCGCTGGATCGGCCCGAACGGAGCGGACATGGCGCACCGCGCCCTCCAGCGAGCCGGTTCCGGCCGGCCCGATCTGCATGTCGTGGCGGCGGACGAACAGCTTCGAGGCGCCGGAGGCGCGCCGTTGGCGGCGATATTGAGCGGCCGGCCGCCGAGCCGCACCGAGCCGCCGCTGACCTCCACCGGCAGCACGATGGATTCGCCGATGAAGCCGTGGACGAAGGCGGTCGCGGGATTGTCATAGACATCGCCCGGCGTGCCGATCTGTTCGATGCGGCCCTTGTCCATCACCACCACGCGGTTGGCGACTTCGAGCGCCTCTTCCTGGTCGTGGGTGACGAAGATCGAGGTGACGTGGATTTCCGAATGCAGCGAGCGCAGCCATTGCCGCAGCTCCTTGCGCACCTTGGCATCGAGCGCGCCAAAGGGCTCGTCGAGCAGCAGGATGCGCGGCTCGATCGCGAGCGCGCGGGCCAGCGCGATGCGCTGGCGCTGGCCGCCGGACAACTGGCTCGGATAGCGGTTGGCCAGCCAGTCGAGCTGCACGAGATCGAGCAATTCCTTGACGCGGGCGCGGATCGCGGCCTCGTCCTTGCGGATGGCGCGCGGCTGCACGCGCAGGCCGAAGGCGACGTTTTCGAACACCGTCATGTGGCGGAACAGCGCGTAGTGCTGGAACACGAAGCCGACATGGCGCTCGCTGGCGCCGTGGCTGAGCGCGTTCTCGCCGTCGAAGCGACACTTCGCCGGCGTCGGGCCAGTCGAGGCCCGGCGATGATCCGCAACAGCGTGGTCTTGCCCGAACCCGACGGGCCGAGCAGCGCCAGCAATTCGCCCTTGCCGACCTTCAGATCGACATTGTCGAGCGCGGCGAACGCGCCGAATTTCTTGACGATGTTTTTGACTTCAATCGTCACTTGGAGTTTGTCCTTCGTCCAGACGCCGCTCGAGAATGGTCTTCACGACCAGCGTGATCAGCGCCAGCATCGCCAGCAGCGAGGCGATCGCGAACGACGCCACGAATTGATATTCATTGTAGAGAATCTCGACCAGCAGCGGCATGGTGTTGGTCTCGCCGCGGATATGGCCCGAGACCACCGACACCGCGCCGAACTCGCCCATGGCGCGCGCGTTGCACAGCAGCACGCCATACAACAGGCCCCATTTGATATTGGGCAGAGTGACGCGGAAGAAGGTCTGCAGGCCTGACGCGCCGAGCGAGATCGCGGCTTCTTCCTCCTGCGTGCCCTGCTCCTGCATCAGCGGGATCAGCGCACGCGCGACGAACGGGAAGGTCACGAAGATGGTCGCCAGCGCAATGCCCGGCACCGCGAACAGCACGTGGATGTTATGCGCCTGCAGCCACGTGCCCCAATAACCCTGCGCGCCGAACAGCAGCACGAAGACCAGGCCCGAGATCACCGGGCTGACCGAGAACGGCAGGTCGATCAGCGTGATCAGGAAGGTCTTGCCGCGAAAATCGAATTTTGCGATCGCCCAGGCCGCGATCACGCCGAACACCAGATTGAGGCTGACGGAAATCGCCGCCACCAGCAGCGTCAGCCTGATCGCGGACAGCGCTTCCGGCTCGGCAAGCGCGGCGAAATAGGCGCTGATGCCTTTGGAAAAGGCCTGACGCGAACACCACGACCAGCGGCAGCACGACGAAGACGGTGAGGAAGCGTCACCGCAAGCGCGATGATGATCGAAGCGGATCGGGCCCGGGCTCGGTCCGCAGATCCTTGCGGCGAGGCAACTGCGCTGCGCGCGATCGTCCTGCCTCGCGGGAAGGCTGGCGAGGCGACGGCTGAGGTCCGCCGTTGGCGCATAGGCCCGCAACTGGCGTCGCTGGGGTCGCGAGGGTTGCGTCGTTCCGTCGACATCGATCCGGCCCTCAATGCGCCGGGATGCGGGTTTGCGCCCAGCGCTGCAGGCGATTGACCGCGAAGATGATCAGGAACGACGCCACCAGCATGACGACGGCGATCGCCGTCGCGTCGGCGTAGCGAAACTCGGAGAGCCGGATCACGATCAGCAGCGGCGCGATCTCCGACACGTTCGGCAGATTGCCGGCAATGAAGATCACCGAGCCGTACTCGCCGACGGCGCGCGCGAACGCCAGCGCAAATCCGGTCAGCAGCGCCGGGATCAGGCTCGGCAGGATCACCCGGAACACGGTGTGCCAGCGGTTGGCGCCGAGGCTCGCGGCAGCCTCCTCGATCTCGGGATCGAGATCGATCAGCACCGGCTGCACCGTCCGCACCACGAACGGAATACCGATGAAGACCATCGCGACGAAAATGCCGATCGGCGTGAACGGCGACCTTGATGCCGAGTTCGGCCAGCGGCGCCGCCGAGCCAGCCCTTCTGCGCGAACAACTGCGTCAGCGCGACGCCCGCGACCGCGGTCGGCAGCGCAAAGGGAATGTCGACGATGGCGTCGAACAGCCGCCGGCCCGGAAAGCGATACCGCACCAGCGCCCAGACGATGATCGTTCCCATCACCAGGTTGACGCAGCGCCGCGGCAAAGCGAAAGCCCGAACGAAATCTTCAGCGCATTCAGGGTGCGGCGGCTGGTGAGGATGCCCCAGAACTGGTCGAGGCTGAGCTCGAACGTCTTGAGAAACAGGCCGGCGAGCGGAATCAGGATGATAACGGAGAGCCATGTCAGGGTCAGTCCCATGGTGAGACCGAAACCCGGCAAGGTGCTGCGCCGTGCAACCGCTGTGCTCACAAATCCCCCTGCTTCCGCTCGGCCGGCAGTTGCCCAGATCAGTTCTTGTAGATCTGGTCGAAAATGCCGCCTTCGGCGAAGTGGTCCTTCTGCGCCTTGGTCCAACCACCAAAAACGTCGTCGATGGTGAAAAGTTCGACCTTGGCGAAGGATTTTTCGTATTCCTTCGCGATCTCCGAGATCGCGCGGACGATAGGAATTGCGTGCGGCAATTTCCTGACCTTCCCTGGTATACCAGTACTTCAGGTAGGCCTCGGCAACCGCGCGGGTGCCCTTTTTGTCGGCAACCTTGTCGACGACCGCCACCGGCGGCTCGGCGAGGATCGACAGCGGCGGCGACACGATCTCGAACTTGTCCTTGCCGAATTCGCGCTGCGCCAGGAACGCCTCGTTCTCCCAGGCCAGCAGCACGTCGCCGACGCCGCGCTCGACGAAGGTCACGGTCGAGCCGCGCGCGCCGGTATCCAGCACCGGCACGTTCTTGATAGAGATCGCCGACGAACTTCTTCGCCTTGTCGGCGGAGCCGAATTTCTTCTGCGCATAGCCCCAGGCGCGCCAGATAATTCCAGCGCGCGCCGCCCGAGGTCTTCGGGTTCGGCGTGATGACGCTGACGCCGGGTTTGATCAGATCGTCCCAATCCTTGATGCCCTTGGGATTGCCCTTGCGCACCAGGAACACGATGGTCGAGGTGTAGGGCGAGGCATTCGAGCGGCAGGCGCTTCTGCCAGTCCGGCGCAATCAGGCCCTTGGCCGCGATGGCGTCGATGTCATAGGCCAGCGCCAGCGTGACGATCATCGGCCTGCAAGCCGTCGATCACGGCGCGCGCCTGCGAGCCGGAGCCGCCATGCGACTGCTTGATCTCGACGCTCTTGCCGGTTTCCTTCTGATAGGCCGCCGCGAACGCCTTGTTGAAATCGGCATAGAGTTCGCGCGTCGGATCGTAGGACACGTTGAGCAGCGTGAAATCGGCGGCGAAGGCCGAACTCGCCCACAGCAATCCCGCGACGAGCGGGCAGAATGCGACGGATCATCGTTGATCTCCATTCGGCCTGATGACAGCATATCATCGAAGCACGCAGGCGCATAACTCGCGACGAAGCAGGCTGTTTAGTCAACGAAACCGCATTTCATTGTTTGCGGCGTCGCAGCGTCATTGTCCTACGAAGTCTTGATCGTATGGATGCCGCATTCTGTCTTGGCTCTGGCCGCGCCAGCGGCCCGGCGCGCGCATCTTCGCCGGGCGACGTCCGGCTGGTGCAGGGCATGCAGCCGACCGACAGGTAACCCGAGGCGACCAGCGGATGCGGCGGCAGCTTTGCCAGCTTTGTAGATCGCCTCGATCTCCTCGCGCGAGACATTGGCGAACGGATTGAATTTCAGCCTCGACGCCGTCGTCCTCGACCACGGGAATCGCGGCGCGCAGCGCCGCCCTGAAAGCGCTTGCGTCCGTTGATCCAGGCCGAGAACGGCTTCAGCGCGCGCGCCAGCGGTCTCCACTTTGCGGATCCGGCAGCAGGCATCGGGATCGGAGAACCACAATTCGCGCTCCGGATCCTCGCGCGACAGCGTCTCTTCCAGCGGCTTGATCGAGCGGACGTCGCGCAGGCCAAGCGTCGCGATCAGCGTGTCGCGATAGGCCAGCGTCTCCTCGAACAGCCAGCCGGTGTCGAGAAAGATCACCGGGATCGCCGGATCGACATCCGCCATCACCTTGAGCAGCGCCGCCGATTCCGGTGCCGAACGAGGAGACCAGCGCGAGATGCTCGCGGCCGACGGTCTTCAGCGGCGGCCTCGATCACCTCCGCCGGCGATGCGATCGCGCAGCGCGCGATCGAGCGCCTCGCGCCGGCGGCAACATCCGCCGCCGTCGGTCCGATCGACGCCTGATGTGCGATCGCGTTCACTGGCCGGCACTCTCCGAATGGCGCAACTGCATCCGCCGGTTGCAGCGCGGTGACGCGGCCATCGCCGGTCGGCTGGTAGAACACCGAATAGCGCTTTACGGTCGCGGCAAACGCCTCCGCGTCGGCTGTCCTTCTTCACCTCGAACGCGTCGAAGCCGGCGCGCAGCATGAACACGAACTGGTCGCGCAGCACCTGGCCGGTGGCGCGCAGTTCGCCGTCGATAACCGTGGCGTTCGCCGCAGCAAGCGCGCCTGGCTGTAGGCGCGGCCGTCGCGGAAGGTCGGAAACACCAGCGCGACCGCCGCGAGCCGGTCGAGATACGGCACGAGATCGTCGAGATCGCGGTTGTTCGGCCAGATCACGCCGATCTTGCCGGCGCGCGCGCAGCAAGCGCTTCCGGATCCTCGAGAAACCGCGCCGCCGGAATCAGGATCGCGCCATCGCCCGGCAATCTCGGCGCCATCGGCCACATGGACGAACGATCGGTGGCGATTCTTCCGTGCTTAACGAGTGGCATAGACCCGCTCCCTGAAAGGTTCGACGCCGAGCCGCTTCACCG
>ERZ1370068.7147-contig-6082_pt1 | contig 29489 bp, 30 predicted proteins | sample MGYA00561227_ERZ1370068 | MGnify/ENA primary metagenome ERZ1370068 (study PRJEB38410, sample SAMEA6850437) | metagenome | study: Metagenomic assessment of the ecological functions of the soil: analysis of the soil microbiota associated with the...
AATCCTGCGCCGCGATTTGAGGCTGTCACAGCCGTGGCCGAAAGTAGCCGAAGGCGATGTCACCGCACGGTCGGCAAATCACAGAACGCGAGCGAGCCATCAGCGTCCGCTCGCGGATGCGCAGCGGGCGCATCAGGTCTTCTGGTGGCCGACCGCGCTCTGGTTGGTGTCGGGCGCGACGACGGTGACGTCGCCCATCGGCTCGAGCGCCTGCTTGAGCGCGAGCAGCCCGCGCGACTCGACGCCGTCGTCGTTGGTGACGAGGATCCGCGGCCGGCGTCGTCCATTCGCCGAGCGGCCGGGCGTCGTCGCGCAGCGCCCGCGGCCCGCCCGCGCGCGGCGCCGCCGGCGAGCGGCTCGCCGCGCTCCTTGTCGAGGTCGCGCCGCTCGGTCCGGGCCCGCTCCCGGGTCATGTCCGGCGGTCGTCGCCGCGCCTGCGTCGCGGTGCCTCGCGTCGGCCTGGCGCGACCGTCGCGCGGCTCGTCGGTCCGGCCTCGTCGTCGATGCCGGACCGGCTCGCGCCGGCGTCGTCGATGTCGGCGGCCGTGCCGGGCGTCGGCTCGCGCGGGACGCGGACCGGGCTGCCCGTCGCGTTCCTCGAGCCGCCGCGCGGCGCGGCCGGCGACCGTCCGGTCGCCCGAGGTCGCGATGCAGGAACTGGAAGAAGAACGCCGACACGACCGCCGCGATCGGGATGCCGAAGATCGCGCCGGGGATGCCGGCGATCCGCGACGCCGATCAGGACCGAGCCGAGGACGACGATCGGGTGGATCCCGACGGCGCCCTGCATGATCCGCGGCTGGAGGACGTTCATCACGACGATCCAGCCGGCGCCCATCAGGATGAGCGTCGGCAGCGGCGACGTCCGGCTTGAGGACGAGCGCGACGACGACCGGCGGCGCCCACGACACGAACGGTCCGAAGAACGGGATCATCTGGAGGACGCCGGCGGCCACCGACGTCAGCGCCGCCAGCGGCAGGCCGAGCAGCGAGGCTCGTGCCGAGCGCGATCGAGGAAGTAGACGACGCCCATCAGCGCCTGGCCGCGCAGGAAGCCGCCGAACGAGCGCGAGACCGACGTCTCGAGCAGCCGCGCCTCCTCGGCGTAGGACGGCGGGACGATGCCGGAACAGGAAGGCCAGGATCTGGTCGCGGTCGACGACCATGTAGATCGACAGGAAGAACACGATGCAGCATCGTGCCGATCGACGCTGAGGCTGGCGACCGCGATCTGCTGGAGCGGCGCCGACGAGCGCGGCGGCGATCGTCGTCGAGGTTGCCGAGGCGCCGCCTCGGCCTGCGCGACGAGGTCGACCTGGCTCGAGCCCGATCGAGTTCGAGCCACTCCTGCCACGGCGCGAGCGATCGTCGGGCAGGTTCGGCCTGGATGTCCGGGATCTGACTCGGCGAACTGGACGATCGACGTCGCCAGCGCGCCGGCGGCGAGCACGACGACGATCAGGACGAGGACCGGCACGACCGCCGGTGTAGACGAGGATCGTCGCGACGGCCCGCGGCAGGCGCGGGATGACGTTGACGATCCGGGTGACGATCGGGCTGATGATGAACGCGAGCAGCCAGGCCAGGAAGAACGTCAGGAGGATGTCGCCGAAGTAGAAGAACAGCGTGGCTGAGCTGGCCGATCGACGACGAAGAACAGCGCGACGACGGCCGAGGATGAGGATCGCCGCTCGAGCGAGTCGGCGATCGCGACGGTCCCGGCTGGCCGGCGATCAGCATGCGCCATCAGCGCAGGCCCATCTTGCTCCGGACCTCGTCCATCGTCGCCTCGGCCATCGGGCGCGAGCGCGCTCGGCGCCGTCCGCGAGGATCCCGTCGACCTCGGCCGGGTCGGCCATCAGCTCGAGGTAGCGCTCGCGGGCCGGCGGCGTAGTGGCGCGATGATCCGCTCGGCCAGCAGCTTCTTCGTGTCGACGCAGCCGGTCCGGGCCGTCCGCTCGCCGTCCCAGATCGTCCTCGTAGTCGTCGCCGAAGAAGCGGTGGAGCTGGCAGACGTTGCAGACCTCCGGCCGGCCGGGGTCGGTCCGCAGGATCCGCTTGCGTGTCGGTGACCATCGACATGACCTGCTTCCGGATGACGTCCGGCGCGGCCGAGGATCGTCGATGGTGTTGCCGACCGACTTGCTCATCTTCCGGACGCCGTCCGTGCCGAGGACGATCGGGCGCCTCGGTGAAGACCGGCCTGCGGCTCCGGGAACGTGTCGCCGTAGCGGCGGTTGAAGCGCGCGGACGATCTCGCGCGACAGCTCGAGGTGGGCGGCCTGGTCCTTGCCGACCGGCACGCAGCGACGCCTTGTAGATGACGATGTCGGCGGCCTGCAGGACCGGGTAGGTGAGCAGGCCGTGGTTGACGTCGTCGGGCTGGTTGCTCGCTTCTTCTCCTTGTAGGTCGGCGTCCGCTCGAGCCAGCTGACCGGCGTGACCGTCGCGAGCAGCCAGGCGAGCTCGGTGTGCTCCGGGCCGGTGGCTCTGGACGAACAGCGTGCAGCGCTCCGGATCGAGGCCGAGCGCGAGCAGCGAGGCCGCCATCTCGCGCGTCCGCGCGCGCAGGACGTCGGCGTCGTGGGTGCTGGTCAGCGCGTGGTAGTCGACGATGCAGTAGATCGCCTCGTACTCGTACTGGAGCCGCGACGTAGTTGCGGATCGCGCCGAGGTCGTTGCCGAGGTGGACGACGCCCGGACGGCTGGATGCCGCTGAAGATCCGCGGGCGCGCCGGCGGCGCCGGCGAGCGGCGCGGGCGCGGGGCCGAGCTCGGTCGTCATGGCTCGCGAGTGTAGCCGACGGCGCTCGACCGGTCGCCGCCCGACGCTCGGTCGCGACGGCCGTCGGCTACCATTCGGCGCGATGCCGCGACCCGTCCGCGCCGCTCGGCCATGAGCGCGCGCGCCGCTGCGCGTCGCGCGTGCTCGGCGCCGGGACCGTCGGCCGCGAGGTCGTCCGCGCGCTGCTCGAGCGGCCGCGACGAGCTCGCGCGGCCGACGGCGGCCGCGCTCGAGCTGGTCGGCGTCGCCGTCCGCGACCTCGACCGCGCGCCGCGCGCGCGGGCATGCCCGCCGAGCTGCTGACCGACGCGCCGGCCCACCTCGTCGCCGACGACGGAGACCGACGTCATCGTCGAGCTGATGGGCGGCGACGAGCCGGCCCGCACGCTGATCGCGGCCGCGCTCGGCGACGGGCAAGCCGGTCGTGACCGCCAACAAGCACGTCATCGCCCACCACGGCCCGGAGCTCGAGGCGATCGCCCGGCGGACCGGCGCGGCGCTCCGCTTCGAGGCGGCGGTCGGCGGCGGGATCCCGGTCCTCGGGCCGCTCGCCGCGGACCTCGCCGGCCAACCGCGTCGACGCGCGTCCGCGGCATCGTCAACGGCACGACGAACTTCATCCTGACCGCGATGACCGACGAGCGGCCGCCGACTACGACGACGGCGCTCGCCGAGGCCCAGGCGGCTCGGCTACGCGGAGGCCGACCCGACCGGCGACGTCGAGGGCCACGACGCGGTCAACAAGCTCGTCATCCTGGCCCGGCTCGCGTTCGGCGCGCTGGCTCGATCCGGCCGCGATCGCGACGCCGGCCGCCGACGGCGCGGCGGCGCCGGCCGGCCGGGCATCACCGGCGGTCGACCGACGCGGAGCATGGCGGCGGCCGCGGCGCGCTCGGCCTGATCGATCAGGCTCCTCGCGACCGCGCGCCGACGCGCCGACGGCGATCGCGCGTCGGTCCTGCCGACGGCGCGTGCCGGCTCGACTCGCGCGCTCGGCCGGACCGCCGGCGTCACGAACCGGATCGAGATCGACGGCGATGCCGGTCGGCGTCGTCGGCTTCGACGGGCCCGGCGCCGGCGGCGCCGCGACCACGTCAGCGCGGTCCTCGGCGACCTGCATCGCGATCGCCCGCGGGCTGGGCTCGACCTGGGGCCCGCGGCCGCCGGCGGCGCGCGCCCGTCCGGCGACGCCGGTCGCGCGTCCCGACGGCGACGTCCTCGAGACGCGCGAGCGGCGTCCGGTACGCCGATCGATGACTGAGCCGCGCGACGCGCCGGCGACCGTCGACGGCACGCACGCGTCGATGACTGACGCCCGGCCGCGCGCCGGCGCCTCGGCTCATGGAGCGCTACCGCGCGTTCCTGCCGGTCACCGACGCGACGCCGGCGCTGACGCTCGGCGAGGGCTTCACGCCGCTCGTCCACGCCCGAGCGGCTCGGCGCGGCGCTCGGGCCTGCGCGAACCTGTACCTCAAGGTCGAGGGCCAGAACCCGACCGGCTCGTTCAAGGACCGCGGGCATGGTCGTGGCGGTCGCCAAGGCCGCTCGAGGACGGGCGCCGGGCGATCGTCTGCGCCTCGACCGGCAACACCTCGGCGTCGGCGGCGGCCTACGGCGCGCGCGGCCGGGCATCGAGGTCGTCGTCGTCCTGCCGAAGGGCCAGATCGCGATCGGCAAGCTGCTCCAGGCGCTGATCGCCGGCGCGCGGGTCGTCGCCGATCGACGGCAACTTCGACCAGGCGCTCGCGGATCGTCCGGGCGCTCGCCGAGCAGGACGACCACCCGGTCACGCTGGTCAACTCGGTCAACCCGTATCCGCCTCGAGGGCCAGAAGACCGCCGCGTTCGAGATCTGCGACGACCTCGGCCGGGCGCCGGACGTCCTCGCGATCCCGGTCGGCAACGCCGGCAACATCAGCGCCTACTGGGCCGGGCTTCCGCGACTACGCGGCGGCCGGCGCTGATCGGCGACCGCCCGCGGATGCTGGGGCTTCCAGGCGGCCGGCGCGGCGCCGCTCGTGCGTCGGCCACCGGATCGAGCACCCGGAGACGGTCGCGACCGCGATCCGGATCGGCGACCCGGCGTCGTGGGACGCTGGCGATCGCGCGCGCGCGACGAGTCGCGGCGGCGCGGATCAGCGCCGTGACCGACGACGAGATCCTCGCCGCCTACCGGGCGCTCGCCCGCCGCGAGGGCATCTTCTGCGAGCCGGCGTCGGCGGCGAGCGTCGCCGGCGTCGCGCAGGCGGCCGCGGCCGGCGAGCTCGACCCGACGCGACGGTCGTCTGCGTCCTGACCGGGCACGGCCTCAAGGACCCGACGACCGCCGAGCGCGCAGCGTCGCCGCCGGTCCTCGAGGCCGACGCCGACGGTCGGCGCGGTCGCCGTCGCGCTCGGCTGGTAGGGGCGACGACGATGGCCGCACTGGCTCGCCGAGCTCGACGGCACGCCGGGTCACCGTCGAGGTGCCGGCGTCGTCGGCCAACCTCGGCGCCGGCTACGACTGCCTCGGCGCTGGCGCCTGGCGCTGACCAACCGGATCGAGCTCGAGGTCCGCGGCTGGAGCCGCGGCGAGATCGAGCTGACCGTCGACGGCGAGGGCGCGGACGAGCTGACCGAGCGACCGCGACAACCGCTTCGTGCGCGGGCTCGAGGCGGCCCTGCGCGCGGCCCGCGGCGAGCTGCCCGACGGCGTCGGCTGGCGGATCGACGATGCACAACGAGATCCCGCTGGCGCGCGGCCTCGGGTCGTCCGCGGCGGCGACCGTCGGCCGGGCGTCGTGGCCGGCAACGCGCTCGCTCGGCGAGCCGCTGACGACGCCGAGCTGCTCCGGCTCGCCGACCGACATCGAGGGCCATCCCGACAACGCCGCGGCCGCGCTGCTCGGCGGGTTCGTCGTGTCGGCCGCCGGTCGACGGACGGCGTCGAGGCCATCCGCTTCGACGCGCCGCGCGACCTGCGGGCCGTCCTGTTCATCCCGGAGCTGCGCCTGCCGACCGACGACGATGCGCGCGGCGCTGCCCGGCCGAGGTCCCGCTCGCCGACGCGGTCGCCAACCTCGGCGCCGGTCGCGGTCGGCGTCGCCGGGCTGGCGACCGGCCGGTTCGACCTGCTGCGCGTGCTGACGGTCGACCGGCTCCACGAGCCGTACCGGGCGGCGGTCTACCCGCAGCTGCCGCGGCTGGTCGCGGCCGCCCGCGAGCGCCGGCGCGCTCGGCGCCTGCCTGTCCGGGCGCCGGCTCGACGATCCTCGCCTTCACCGACTCGATGGCCGGGCATCACCCGGATCGAGGCCGCGTTCGTCGGCCGCCGCCGGCCGACGCCGACCTGCCCGGCCGGGTCGCGCGTCGTCGAGCCGCGCAACGCCGGCGCCCGGGTCGTCGCCCGGACCTGACGGCGCCCGGCGTGCCGCGGCGTGCGCGCCCGATGAACGCGAGACGTCTCGTCCCAGGCCGCCGCGCTGGCGTCGGCGAACTCGGCCGCCTTGCGGTCGAAGAAGCTGTGCGGCGCGCCCGGGTAGGTCACGCAGGCGGTGGTCGACGCCGGCCGCCGTCAGCGCGCGCGTCGAACGGCGGCGATCGCCTCGGGCGGTGATCCCGCGTCGGCGCCGCCGAACAGCCCGAGGACCGGCGCCGCGATCCGGCCGGCGACGTCGACCGGGGCCGGCGCGTCGTTGCGCCACGGGCCGACGAGCGTGCCGTAGAAGCCGATGACGCCCGCCAGGCCGAGCCCGAGCGTGGCCGGCGAGGAACGACATCCGGCCGCCCATGCAGAAGCCGATCGTGAAGACAGCGCGGCGCCGGCCGCGTCGCCGTCGCGCGCCGGATCGCTCGACGGCGGCCGCGATGTCGGCCGCGATGCCGGCCCAGGTCGTCTGCGCCGACGTGCGGCATGTAGTCGAACGCCGTCGCCGCGCGGCTCGGCGCCGGCGCGTCCGCCCGAAGTAGTCGATGCGCCAGCGCGTCGATCGCCGTGCTCCGCGAACCGCAGGGCGAGCTCCTCGTAGTACGGGTGGAGGCCGCGGACGTCGGGCAGGATCACGATCGCCGGCGCCGGTCGGGTCGCTCGGCCGCGCGCCCGGAACGCGCGCGAACCGGTTGCCGTCGCCGGCGGTCAGCATCAGCCAGCTCGAGTCGAGCGCGCCGCCGGCGATCGGCGCGATGGGCGGGCGGCTGTCGAGATCGAAGCACATGGGCGGCACTCCGGACGGGCTGCAGCGGGTCGACGGTCGCCATCGTAGGCCGCCGGACGTCGCGGCCTCGCGTCGCGACGGAGGCCGCCGTGGCCGCACGGTAGAATGCCCCGGCCGATGCCTGCCGCCGCCCTCGTCGTCCAGAAGTTCGGCGGCTCGTCGCGTCGCCGACGCCGACCGCATCCGGCGCGTCGCGCGGCGGATCGCGCGCGAGCGCGCGGCCGGGCACGACCTCGTCGTCGTCGTGTCGCGCGATGGGCGACACGACCGACGAGCTGCTCGGCCTCGCCGCGGCGATCACCGACGAGCCCGACCCGCGCGAGCTCGACGTCCTGCTCGCGACCGGCGAGCACCAGAGCGCGACGCTCGTCTCGATGGCGCTCCACGCGCTCGGCGTCGCCGGCGATCAGCCTGACCGGCCCGCAGGCCGGCATCACGACCGACGGCCGCTACGGCCGGGCCCGCATCGCCGGCATCGAGCCGCGCCGCGTCCGGCGCGAGCTCGACGCCGGCAAGGTCGTCATCGTGGCCGGCTTCCAGGGCCAGAGCGCGGCGGCGACGCGGCCGGCGACGAGATCACGACGCTCGGCCGCGGCGGCAGCGACACGACCGCGGTCGCCCTGGCCGCCAGCCTCGGCGCCGACCGCTGCCAGATCTTCACCGACGTCCGCGGCATCTACACCGCCGACCCGCGGCTCGTCGCCGAGCGCCCGCCAGCTGCCGGTCATCGGCTACGAGGAGATGCTCGAGCTCGCCCACCAGGGCGCCCAGGTCATGCAGGTCCGGGCCGTCGAGCTCGGCTGGGTCAACGACGTCGTCATCGAGGTCCTCAGCTCGTTCGAGGACGCCCCGGGCACGCTCATCAAGGAGGATCCGCTCGTGGAGCAGCGCAACAAGGTCCGCGGGCTCGCCCACGACCGGAACGTCGCCAAGGTCACGCTCGTCGACGTGCCCGACCGGCCGGGCGTCGCCGCGCAGTCGATCTTCGAGCCGCTGGCCGAGGCCGGCATCAACGTCGACATGATCGTCCAGAACGTCGGCCACGGCGGCGCGACCGACCTGTCGCTTCACGGTCCCGCGGGTCGAGCTGGCGCAGGCGAAGCGGATCGCTCGAGCCGGTCGTCCGCGAGCTCGGCGCCCGCGAGCTGACGACCGACGCGTCGGTCGCCAAGGTCTCGATCGTCGGCGCCGGCATCCACAACGCGCCGGGCTACGCCGCCCGGATGTTCGGCACGCTCGCCGACGCCGGCGTCAACATCGAGATGATCTCGACCTCGGAGGTCCGGATCACCTGCATCATCGCCGAGGCCGACCTCGAGACCGCCGCTGCGCGCGCTGCACGACGCCGTTCGAGCTCGAGCGACCGGAGCCGGTCGACGCGGCGCCGCGCGGCGCGGCGGCGGCCGGTGACGCGCCGGCGATCGCCGTTCCTCGCCGCGCCGCGAGCGCTTCGACCGTCGTCGGCTCGACGAACGACGTCGTCCGCGGCTGGCTGGCCGACGGGCACGCCGGAGGTCTGCCTCGCGGTCGCCGACGAGCAGACGGCCGGGCGCGGCCGCGAGGGCCGGACGCTGGGTCGCGCCGCCCGGACGCGCGCTGCTGCTGTCGCTCGGGTTCCGGCCGGCCTGGCTGCGCGCCCGAGCGCGTCTGGCGGCTGGCGCGCGATCGTCGTCGCTGGCGATGGCCGACGCGGCCGAGACGGCGGCCGGGCTGCCCGCCGGGCACGATCCGCCTCAAGTGGCCGAACGACCTGGTCGTCGCGACGGGCGCGTGCCGACGGCGGGCGTCCGCAAGCTCGGCCGGCGTCCTCGGCGAGACCGACGGCCTCGGCACGCGACGACCCGCGGGTCGTCGTCGGCATCGGCGATCAACGCCGACTGGCCGGCGGCCGACTTCCCGCCGGAGCTCGCCGCGACGATGACGTCGCTGCGCGAGGCCGTCCGGCGGCCGGCCGATCGACCGCGACGCGCTGCTCGACGCGTTCCTCGACGCGGCTCGAGCCGCGCGTCGAGGCGCTCCGCGGCGGCCGGTTCGACGCGGCCGGCTGGCCGGCCGCCAGCTGACGACCGGCCGGCACGGTCCGGCTCGAGACGGCCGGACGGGCGACGACCGTCGCGCGCGCTCGGCGTCGATCCGGTGACCGGGCGCGCTGATCGTCGCCGACGCGGCGACCGACGGCGGCGAGCGCGCGCGTCCTCGTCGGCGAGATCACGCACGTCCGATCGCGACGCCCGACGCGGCGGCGGTGTAACGCGATGGCCCGACCGGCATTCAGGAAGGTGGACCGTCCGGAGGAGGCGCGGCCCGCGCCTCGCCCATCTCGACCGCGACCGCGCGCTCGTCGAGGCGGCGCAGGCGCGACCCGGCCCAGTTCGACGCCCTCTATCGGAAGTACCTCGCCCAGGTGTACAGCTACGCGTTCTACGAGCTGCGGCGACCATCACGAGGCCGAGGACGCCACCGAGCGGACGTTCCTCGCCGCCCTCGCCGAACCTCGCCCGGTTCGAGGAGCGCGCCCGGCCGGCCGACGGCGACGGCGCCTCGACGTTCCGCGTCTGGCTGTTCCAGATCGCCCGCAACGTCGTCGCCGAGCGCCGGCGCCGGCGCGCGCCGGCGACCCGAGGCGCCGCTCGAGGCCGCCGCGCTCGTCGCCGACCCGCTCGACGTCGAGGCCGACGCGGTCGTGCGCGGACGAGGCCGCGCGCCGCGCTGGCGGGCCGTCGGCCGGCTGCCCGGCGACCGCCGCCGGGCGCTGATCCTGCGCTTCGTCGACGAGATGTCGACGGCCGAGATCGCCGGCGTCCTCGGCCGGTCCGAGGGCGCGGTCCGGGTCCTCATCCACCGCGCCCTGCGGAGCGTCGCCCGCGACCTCGGCGACGGAGCGCCGGTGACGCGGCGCCGCTCGCCGAGCCGCGACGGCGACGAGGTCGACGCGCTCGTCACCGACCGCTACCTCGAGTCGCTGCTCGCGGCCCACGCCCGCGGCGCCGACGTCGCGCCCGCAGCGGCCGGCCTCGACCCGGCGCATCCGCCGGGCGGCGCGACCGCCTCGCTCGCGACCTGCCCGCGCTCCACCCGTCGTTCCGGTTCGAGGAGCGCGCTGGCCGCCCGCCTGGCCGAGGCGGCCGCCGCGCATGCGGCTCGCCGCGGCGCGGCCGGCGCGGAGGGTCCGTCGTCGTCGCCGGCCGCCCGCGGCGGCGCCGGACCCGCGTCGCGCGACGCCGACCGGCGACGCCGACGACGAGCCGCCCGGCCTCGGCCGGCCGCTGCTGATCGGCGGCGGCGCTGACGTCGGCGGCGCTGTCTCGCTCGCCGGCGCGGCCTACGTCGCCTGGCGGCTCAACCGGCGCCGGCCGACGACGCCGATGGCCCGCGCCGTCCGCGGCCGTCGCCCGGTCGAGGCTCGCCTGATGCCGATCAAGCTGCCGTCGTTCCGCGCCCGGCGCGACGCCTACCCGCCCGACCTGTGGACGAAGTGCCCGTCGTGCGACGACGATGCTGTTCAACAAGCAGCTCGACAAGGCGCTCGCGCGTCTGCCCGACCTGCGGCCACCACTTCCGGCTGTCGGCGGCGGCCCGGCTCGAGCCAGCTCGCTCGACCACGGCACGTGGGCCGAGCGCGACGCCGGCCTCCAGTCGGTCGACGCCGCTCGGCTTCGTCGACCAGAAGCCGTACCCCGACCGGCTCGCCGCGGCGCAGGCCGCGACCGGGCATGCGCGACGCGGCGGTCTGGGGCACCGGCGCGATCGGCGGCCGTGCCGGTCGCGATCTGCGTCATGGACTTCGGGTTCATGGGCGGCTCGATGGGCGCGGTCGTCGGCGAGAAGGTCACCCGCGCCGCCGAGCACGCGCTCGCGGCGCGGATCCCGCTGATCGTCGTCAGCGCCTCGGGCGGCGCGCCGGATGCAGGAGGGCACGCTCGCGCTGATGCAGCTGGCCAAGACGCTGGCGGCGCTCGAGCGGCTGCGCGACGCGCGGCGTCCCGTTCGTCAGCGTCCTGTCCGACCCGACGACCGGCGGCGTGTTCGCCTCGTTCGCCGCGGTCGGCGACGTCAACGTCGCCGAGCCGAACGCGCTGATCGGCTTCGCCGGCGCGCGCGTCTCGGCCGGCACGATCGCCCAGGAGCTGCCGCCGGGCTTCCAGCGCTCCGAGTTCCTGTTCGACCACGGCTTCATCGACCGGGTCGTCGCCCGGCCCGAGCTGCGCGACGAGCTGGTCGCGCTGCTCCGGCTGCCTGCCGCCCGCGCCGGCGCGCCGGCGCCGGCCCGCGGCCGGCGACGGCATCGAGCCGCCGGCTTCCGGCCGCTGTCGTTCCTCGACCTCGCTGGCGGACCGGGTCGGCGAGCTCGCGGAGCGCGACGGCGCCGCGACGGCACCGGCGCCGGCGCGGCCACGGCCGGCGGCCGACGACGGCCGACGACGCCGCGCGACGCGCGTCTGGGCGCGCGTCCAGCTGCGCCCGCAACCTCGCGCCGGCCGCGGACGCTCGAGTTCGTCGGCGCGATGACCGACGAGTTCGTCGAGCTCCACGGCGACCGCCTGTTCGGCGACGACGCGGCGATCGTCGCCGGCTTCGCCCGGCTCGACGGCCGGCGGGTCGTCGTCATCGGCCAGCAGAAGGGCGCCGACACCGACGAGAACATCCGGCGCAACTTCGGGATGCCCCACCCGGAGGGCTACCGCAAGGCGATGCGGATCATGGAGCTCGCCGAGCGCTTCGGCCTGCCGGTCGTGACGTTCGTCGACGTGCCCGGCGCCCACCCGGGCCCGAATCGGAGGAGCGCGGCATCGCCGAGGCGATCGCCCGCTCGATCGGCGCTGATGAGCCGCCTGCGGACGCCGATCGTCGACGGTCATCACCGGCGAGGGCGGCTCCGGCGGCGCGCTGGCGATCGCGGTCGGCGACGTCGTCATCGCCCTCGAGAACGCGGTCTACTCGGTCATCAGCCCCGAGGGCTGCGCCGCGATCCTGTGGCGGACCGCCGACGAGGCGCCGACCGCGGCGCTGGCGATGCGGATGACCGCCGCCGACCAGCAGGCGCTCGGCGTCATCGACGTCGTCGTCGCCGAGCCGGGCGACGGCGCCCACACCGACCCGGCCGAGACCGCCCGCCGGCTGCAGGCCGATCATCGTCGACCGGCTCGACGGCCCTCGACGCGCTGCCGCTCGACGAGCTCGTCGAGGCGCGCTACCGCCGCTACCGGGCGCTGGGCGCCTACACTGAGGTCGAGCAGCCGGAGCTCGCCGCCGATCGCCGAGCCGCGGGCTCGGCGATCGCCTGCGCGACCTGCTCGACCCGGGCCGGCGGCCGTCGGCGCCGCCGTCCCGGCCGTGGTCGCGCGACGAGCCGCCGGCTCGCGAGGAGGTCTGAGCGCGTGCCCGACGACCGCGCCAGCCCGACGAGCGCCGCCCGACGCGCGACCGCCGACGAGCGCGTCGGCCGACCACGCCGCGATCGACCGCCTCGACCGACGAGCTGCTGCCCGCCCTGATCGCCAAGCTCGGCGGCGACCGGCCTCGGCGAGCTCGAGGTCCGCGAGGGCGACTGGCGGGTCCGCCTGCGCCGGCCCGGCGACGGCGCCGACGGCCGCGAGCGCCGACCGGCCGTCGCGAGCGCAGCCGGGCACGCCGGCCACGGCCACGCGCCGGCGCCGACGGCCATCGCACGCGCGCGGCGCCGGCCTGACGCGCCGGTCGGTCCCGGCGCGCGACGGCGCTGACGGCCGCGACGGCCGCGACGGCGCGACGCGCGGCCGCGACGGCGCGCCGGATCGGTCGCGACCTCGCCGGCGGTCGGCGATCTTCCAGCCGCGGCCGGAGCGCCGGCCGGGACCCGGGTCCGCGCCGGCGACCGGCTCGGCGTCGTCGACATGCTCGGCGTCGCCGCAGGAGGTCGTCGCGCCGTCGACGGCGTGGTCGGCGCGAGCCTCGTCGAGGCCGGGCGACGCCGTCGAGTACGGCCAGGAGCTCGATCGTCATCGAGCTCGCCGTCGCGCCGGCCGACGGCGCGGACGGCCTGACGTGTTCCGCAAGATCCTCATCGCCAACCGCGGCGAGATCGCGCTGCGGATCCTGCGCGCCTGCCGGACGCTCGGCGTCGAGGCGGTCGTCGCCTACAGCGAGGCCGACCGCGACTCGCTGCCGGTCCAGCTCGCCGACGAGGCGATCTGCATCGGCCCGGCCGACGCCGCGCCGGTCGTACCTGTCGGCGCCGGCGGTCATCTCGGCCGCGCTCGTCACCGGCTGCGACGCGATCCACCCGGGCTACGGCTTCCTGTCCGAGGACGAGGGCTTCGCCGAGGTCGTCGCGCGCCCACGACCTGACGTTCATCGGGCCGCCGGCCGACGGTCCTCGAGCGGTTCGCCAGCAAGGACGGCACCCGCCGGCTGCTCGGCGCGCCACGGCCTGCCGACGATCCCGGGCTCGGACGGCATGCTCGCGCGACGACGACGCACGCCCTCGGCGAGGCCGAGCGGATCGGCTACCCGGTGCTGATCAAGCCGTCGGCCGGCGGCGGCGGCAAGGGCATGCGGATGGTCCGCACGCCGCGCGAGCTCGAGTCGGCGCTCGCGCGTCTGCCGCTCCGAGGCGCAGGCCGCGTTCGGCGACGACTCGCTCTACCTCGAGAAGTGGCTCGACGAGAACCGCCACGTCGAGGTCCAGGTCGCGGTCGACCGCTACGGCCACGGCGTCCACCTCGGCGAGCGCGACTGCTCGGTCCAGCGCCGCCACCAGAAGATCCTCGAGGAGGCGCCGACGCCGGCCCTCGTCCGGCGGCCCGCGCCGACCTCGCCGAGCGCGCCGTCGGGCCGTCGTCGCGGCCGGCTACGAGAACGTCGGCACGCTCGAGTTCCTCGTCGACGCGCGACGGCGACTTCTACTTCATCGAGATCAACTGCCGGATCCAGGTCGAGCACCCGGTGACCGAGATGCTGACCGGCATCGACCTCGTCGCGACGCAGATCCGGATCGCCGCCGGCGAGCCGCTCGGCTTCAGCCAGGCGGACGTCGCGCTCCGCGGCCACGCCATCGAGTTCCGGATCAACGCCGAGGACCCGGCGCACGAGTTCCGGCCCGGCGCCGGCGTCGTCGAGCGCTACCACGCCGCCGGGCGGCCCGGGCGTCCGGATGGACTCGCACCTGTACGCGGGCTACGAGGTCCCGCCGTTCTACGACTCGCTGCTCGGCAAGCTCATCGTCTGGGGCCCGACCGGGCGACCGCCATCGCCCGCGGCCGGGTCGCGCTCGACGAGCTCGTCGTCGACGGCCTCGTCACGAACGTCGCGATCCACCAGGCGCTGCTCGCCAACGAGACGTTCCTCGAGGGCCGGATGACGACGAACCTGCTCGACCGCGTCGGGAGCGCGGCCTTCCTGGCCGCCGCGGCGCGAGCGTGACCGCGCGCGTCGCCGTGCAGACCTGCACGGACCGCGCCGCACGTCCGACCGGCGCGCCGACTGACGCCACGACTGACCGCGACCGCCCGACCGGAGCCGCCCGTGACCGAGCACCGTCCACACGACCCGCGAGATCGAGGCGCTGATCCCGCACCGCTGGCCGTTCCTGCTCGTCGACCGGATCGTCGAGTACGACGCCGAGGCGAAGCGGATCGTCGGGATCAAGGGCGTGACCGCGACCGAGTGGTTCTTCCAGGGCCACTTCCCGGGCCTGCCGGTCATGCCCGGCGTCCTCCAGGTCGAGGCGCTCGCCCAGACGATGGCCGTCTACGTCGCGAAGCAGCCGGGCTTCGGCGACCGGATCGGGCTGTTCGCCGGCATCGACGACTGCCGCTTCAAGCGCGATCGTCGTGCCCGGGCGACACGCTCCGCCTCGAGGTCACGATGGAGAAGCTCGGCAGCCGGTTCGGCCGCGGCCGGGGCGTCGCCAGCGTCGACGGCGAGGTCGCCTGCGAGGCGACGCTCAGCTTCATCATCCCGCCGCGAAGGCGTCGCTGCGATGACGCCGCGCATCGCGGTCCTGTCCGACGTCCACGGCAACGCCGTCGGCGCTCGAGGCCGTGCGCGAGGCGATCACGACGCGAGAAGCCCGACGTCGATCGTCGTCGCCGGCGACCTCGTCCTCAACGGCCCGGACCCGGCCGGCGTCGATCGACGCCGCTGCGCGACGATGGAGGCCGACGGCGCGATCGATCGTCCAGGGCAACACCGACATCGCCGTCGCCGACTTCGACTACGCGGCCGCGTTCCCGTGGATGACCGACGGCGTCCCGGACGCGATCCGCGGCCGCCGCCGAGTGGGCCCACGACGCGCTCGGCGACGAGCGGCTCGGCTGGCTCCGCCGGCTGCCGGCCGAGCGCCGCCTGCGCGCCGACGACGGCACGATGGTCCTCGTCTGCCACGCCTCGCCCGGGCTCGCAGACCGCCGGGCTTCGACCAGCAGCTCGACCCGAACGTCGATCGCTCGAGCGGATCGTCGCGGACCGACGCCCGGGTCATCTGCCTGCGGCCACACCCACCTGCCCGAGGTCCGCGACCTCGGCTGGAAGCTCATCGTCAACGACGGCTCGGCGGGCTACGTCTTCGACGGCGACCCGACCGCGTCGTGGGCGCTCGTCGACATCGTCGACGGCGACGGTCGACGGCCGAGATCCAGCCGGACCGAGTTCGACGCGCTCGCGGTCGCCAACGCGATCTCGGCCCGCGGCCTGCCCGGCGACGTCTACCGGGCCGCCACGGTCCGCACCGGGAAGCTGGTCCGATGACGCGACGCGCCGGCGCGCGCCGCGTCGTCGTGACCGGCATGGGGCTGCTGACGGCGCTCGGCAACGACGTCGCGTCGACCTGGGACGGGCCTCGTCGCCGGCCGGTCGGGCGTCCGGACGATCGAGGCGTTCGACCCGTCGCGGCTCGACCGTCGCGGATCGCCGGCCGAGGTCCGCGACTTCGACGCGCAGCGACGTCCTCGACCGCAAGGACCTGCGCCGGACCGACCGCTACATCCAGTTCGGCCTCGTCGCGGCCCGCGAGGCGCTCGACCAGGCCGGCCTGCCGGACGCGCTTCGAGGGCGAGCTCGCCGAGCGGACCGGGCGTGATCCTCGGGACCGGCCTCGGCGGCGTCGGGACGCTCATCGACGGCATCTCGACCAACGCCGCTGCGCGGCCCGGACCGGATCAGCCCGTTCCTCATCCCGATGGGCATCCCGAACATCGGCGCCGGGCCAGATCGCGATCAGCTTCGGGATGACTCGGGCCGAACTTCACGACGGTCTCGGCCTGCGCGACCGGCGGCCACGCGATCGGCGAGGTCGTCGGAGATCGATCCGGCGCGGCGACGCCGACATGATGATCGCCGGCGGCGCCGAGGCCGGCATCTACGAGCCGCTCGTCGGCGGGTTCGCCGCGATGCGGGCGCTGTCGACGCGCAACGACGACCCGGAGGCGCGCCTCGCGGCCGTTCGACGCGGGCCGCGACGGGTTCGTCATCGGGCGAGGGCGCCGGCGTGCGTCGTCCTCGAGGCGCTCGAGCACGCCGAGGCGCGCGGCGCGACGATCCTCGGCCGAGCTCGTCGGCTACGGCGCGACCGCCGACGCGTCGCACATCACGCTGCCGGCGCCGGGCGGGATCGGCGCGGTCCGGGCGCGCGCCGGCGCGCTCGAGAAGGCCGGCCTCGACGCCGGCCGACATCGACCACGTCAACGCCCACGCGACCTCGACGCCCGAGGGCGACAAGGCCGAGCTCCAGGCGATCCGGACGATCTTCGGCGACGCACGCCGGCGCGGTCGCGATCACCGCCAACAAGTCGATGCTCGGGCACACGCTCGGCGCGGCCGGCGCGATCGAGGCGATCGTCGACGATCCTGGCGATCCGCGACGGCTGCGTCCCGCCGACGATCAACCTCGATCGACCCGGATCCGGCAGGCGACGGGCCTCGACCTGACGCCCGAACGTCGCGCGCGCAGCGACGATCCGCGATCGGCGCTCAGCAACTCGTTCGGCTTCGGCGGCCAGAACACCGCGCTCGATCTTCCGGCGGTCGGACGCATGACCGACGAGCGCGGCCGCCGCGCCGACGCGCCGCCCGGCGCCGAGCCGACGACGCGCGGCGACGTCGAGCTGCTCGGCGCTCGATCGACCGGCTGGCCGAGCCTGCTCGAGCGGTCCGACCTGACCGAGCTCGAGGTCGAGGTCGGGCGGCACCGGCCTCGTCCTGCGCAAGCCGGCCGCGATCGCGCGCGGCCGCTGCCGCGCGGCCGCCGGCGCCGGCTGCCGGCGCGCGCCGACGGCACCGCGTCGGCCGGCGCGAGCCGTCGACCGCCGGGCGCGACCCGGCGCCGACGCGCCGCGGCCGTCGGTCAAGGCGCCGCTGACCGGCATCTTCTACGCCTCGCCGGCGCCCGGCTCGGCGCCGTACGTCGCGGTCGGCGGCGAGGTCGCGGTCGGCCAGGTCATCGGCCTGATCGAGGCGATGAAGCTGTTCAACGAGATCAAGTCGGACCTCGCCGGCCGCGTCGTCGCGGTCGTCGCCGAGAGCGGCGCGCTGGTCAAGGCCAAGCAGCCGCTCATCGAGGTGGAGCCGCTGTGAGCCGACGCCGCGTCCGCCACGCCCACGTCACCGGCTGGGGCCGCTACGCGCCGGCGCAGGTCCTGACCAACGCCGACCTCGAGCGGATGGTCGACACGTCCGACGAGTGGATCGTGTCGCGGACCGGGATCCGCGAGCGGCGCGTCGCCGCCGCCCACGAGACGACCGCGTCGATGGCCGCCGTCGCCGCGCTGCGCGCGATCCGGACGGCCGGCATCGAGCCCGACGACATCGACCTGATCCTGCTCGCGACGCTCACGCCCGACTACTGGATGCCGTCGACCGCGGCGCTCGTCAAGGAGGCGATCGGCAACACGCGGGCGGCCGCGATGGACGTCGCGGCGGCCTGCTCCGGGCTTCGTCTACGCGCTACGCGACGGCCCAGGCCTACATCACGAGCGGGCTGGCCAAGCACGTCCTGGTCATCGGCGCCGAGCTGCTGACCCGCTTCCTCGACTACACCGACCGCAGCACCTGCATCCTGTTCGGCGACGGCGCCGGGGCGGTCGTCCTGTCGGCCTCGGACGAGCCGGGCGGCGGCGCTCGGCATCGAGATGACGACCGAGCCGCAGGGCGCCTACATGATCTGGCTGCCGGCCGGCGGCGCGAAGAGCCCGCCGTCGGCCGAGACGATCGCCCGCGGCGAGCACTACGTCCGGATGGAGGGCAAGGAGACCTACCGGTTCGCGACGCAGACGCTGGCGACGACCGCGCTCGACGTCGATCCAGCAGGCCGGCCTCGAGCCCGTCGACATCGACCTGTTCATCCCGCACCAGGCCAACATCCGGATCATCGAGGCGGTCGCCAAGGGCCTCGACCTGCCGATGGAGCGGATGTTCGTCAACCTCGACAAGTACGGCAACACGTCGGCGGCGTCGGTGCCGATCGCCCTGGCCGAGGCGGTCAACGAGGGCCGGCGTCAAGGTCGGCGACAACGATCGTCATCGTCGCGTTCGGGGCCGGCTTCACGTCGCGGCGCGGTGACGATCGAGTGGACCGCCGACCCGGCGCGCGGCATCGCCGGCGACGCCGCGGTCCGACCCGAGGACGTCCACGTCCGGCTGCCGGTCGACTGGGACTCGGTCGACCCGATCCCCGAGGCGCTGGCCGAGCTCATGGCGCCGGCCCGGCACGGTCGACGTCCCGCTCGACGACGTCGTCCCGGGCGAGCCCGAGCCATGCGCCACGCGGAGGTCCGCGCATGATCGACCTGACCGGCAAGACGCGCGCTCGTGACCGGCGGCTCGCGCGGCATCGGCCGGGCGATCGCGCTGCGCCTCGCGACCCAGGGCGCCGACGTCGCGTTCAGCTACCGCGGCAACGAGGCGGCGGCCGCGGCGAGACGGCGCGCGCGATCGAGGCGCTCGGCCGGCGGGCGCTCGCGGTCCAGGGCGACGTCCGCGACCCGGAGGCCGCCGACGGCGCTCGTCAAGGCCGTCGCTCGAGGCGTTCGGCAAGATCGACATCCTCGTCAACAACGCCGGCATCACCCGCGACGACCTGATCATGCGGATGAGCGTCGAGGCCTGGCGCGAGGTCCTCGAGACGAACCTGTTCGGCGCGTTCTACATGACCAAGGCCGTGACCCGGCCGATGCTCAAGGCCACGCGGCGGCCGGATCATCAACATCACCTCGGTGTCCGGCCAGGCCGGCCAGACGGGCCAGGCGAACTACTCGTCGGCGAAGGCCGGGCTGATCGGGCTGACCAAGGCGACGGCGCGCGAGCTCGCCTCGCGCGGCATCACCTGTCAACGCCGTCGCGCCCGGGCTTCGTCCTGACCGAGCTGACCCAGGACCTGCCCGAGGCGCTCACAGGCCGAGATCACCGACCGCGACGCCGCTCGGGCCGGTTCGGGACGACCGAGGAGATCGCCGACGCCGTCGCGTTCCTCGCCAGCGACGAGGCCGCGCTTCATCACCGGGCCAGGTCCTCGCCGTCGACGGCGGCCTGGTGATGATGTAGTTCGGCGAGCCCGATTCAGGTCGCTTCGGCGCGCCGGGTCAGAGGCCGCGGCGACCGGCCGGTCCCGGTCGCGACCGTCGCCGAGCTGGACGAACCGCCAGCCCAGCGCGCGCATCGAGCCGGCATCGAGGAGGCGCGCGGCCATCGACGACCAGCGGCCGATCCGGCGCGGCTGCCCAGTCGGCCCACGGCAGGTCGCGAAACTCCGGGCCACTCGGTGGCGATCACGATGACGTCCGGCTCTGTCCACCGCCGACGCCGCGTCGTCCATGACCCGGAGGCCTGGCACCTGGGCGGCGGCGTTGGGGCCAGCGGCGGGATCGTAGGCGTTGACGGTCGCGCCGCGGGTGCGATCAGCCGTTCGGCCGAATCGGTATCGGCCGGCGAGTCGCGGATGTCGTCGGTGCCGGCCTTGAACGCGAGACCGAGCATGCCCACGCGTCCGCCCGACGACGCCGCCGGCCAGCTCGACCACTCGATCGGCGAAGCGCTCCTGGGCCGCTCCATTGACCGCCGAGGCGGCTGTCGTGACGCGCATCGGCAGGCCGAGCGCGCGGCCGGCCACCGCCAGGGTCGTCAGCTCCTTCGGCAGGCAGCCGCCGCCGAAGCCGAAGCTCGGGTGCATGTACGTCCGCCCGATCTGCGCGGATCCGGCGCCGATCCCGGCGAGGACCTGGTCGACGTCGGCGCCCGGCCTCCTCGCACAGCGCCGCGAGCGCTCGTTGGGCAGAACGACAGCGAGGGAGCCAGGAACGCATTCGCGGCGTTCTTGATGATCTCGGCGGCCTCGACGTCGACACGGCGAGCGCGGCCCCTCGAGCGGCTCGTACAGGGCGCAGACGCGCCGCGAGCGCTGTCCGGATCGGCGTCGGGGAACCGCGCCGATGACCACCCGGCTCGGATGCGCGAAGTCGTGGACGGCGGTGCCCTGCCGCAGGAACTCCGGGTTGGTGAACACGCGCGCGGTCGGCAGCCCGGCGCCCGACCGCGCGGCGCGTGTCGCCGACGGGCAGCGGTGCTGCGGATGACCACGACGTCGTGCGGCCCCAGCCGAGGCGGAGGTTCTCCCAGCGCGGCGGTCGAGGTGGCGGAGGTCGCTCGTCCCCTCGTCGCCGATCGGCGTCCCGACGCACACGCAGGACGATGCCGAGCTCGTCGGGGAGGCGCGCCATCGACCGTGAGGCGACCGTTGGCCAGCTGGCCGCCTGGAAGCCATCCTGAGGCCGTCCTCGCGGATCGGGGATCCTTCCGTGCGCGCAGGGACCTGGAGGCGGTCCGGCGCGACCTCCACCAGCCGGACGTCGCGGCCCAGACCGGCCAGCCTGACGGCGGTCACGAGGCCGACGTACCCGGCGCCAACGACGGTGACCGGCGGTCGAGCGGAAGGTGTCATCGAGCCAGAGGCGTAGCAGCCGGGCAGGCCGGACCGCGGCCGACGGCTGCGTCGGTCAGCGCCTGGCTGCGACGCTTCGGCGACGCCGGACGATGCCGGGCCGATGCCGCCCGGCGATGCCGGTGTAGGCTCTGGCCGTGCGCGTCACGTCAGTACCGGATCGAAGGGCTCGGCCACCTGTCCACGCTCGTCGTCCACGAGGCCGCCGGGTGGCCGTGGTCGTCGACCCCGCGTCGCGACGTGGACCTCTACCTGGCCGCCGCGGCCGACGAGGACCTGCGGATCACGCACGTCGTCGAGACCCACTCCACAACAGACTACGTGTCGGGCGGCCGCGAGCTCGCGTCGCTGACCGGGCGCCACCCACGTCATCGGGGCCGGGGCGGCGGCCCGGGCATTCGAACATCGCCCGATCTCGCGATCGGGGCAGGGTCTCGACGCCGAGGTCGCTCCGGTTCACGCAGCGCTCGACACGCCGGGCCACGCACGCCCAGCATCGTCGCGCCACGAAGCTGCCGCGGACACGAGCCGGGGCGTGACGCTGAGGCCGGTCGCCCTGCTGACCGGGGGTCTGCCCGCTGGGCGGCGCTGCCGGCCGGACCTGATCTCCGGGCAGCCGCAAACAACGCCAGTGCGCCCTACGCCCACGCCGTAGCCACTGCGTCCTCACTCCGACGTCACTCCTGCCGCACGAGGACTTCGTTGGGGTCTACTACCGACCCATGGCGCGGGCTCGCTGTGCTCGACCGGGATCGCCCTGCGGCCCTGACCGTCGACGATCGGCTTCGAGCAGGATGCGCTGCTGACCGCCGCTGCGGCCGATGGACGATCGACGCGCGTTCGCGCGCGCGCTGCTGGCCGCGACCACGGCCCGCGATCCCGGCGCTACTTCAGCTCCTGGAAGAGCGCCTCGCCTTAGGCCGGGCCGGCCTGCCTCCTCGGCGGGATCGTCCCGATTGATCCCGGCCACTTGGCCTCGACGGGGTCGACGGCTGGCTGCTGGCCGACAGGCGCAGGCTGCTGGTCGAATTGACGCGACAACCGTGAGGGTCCATGCCGCGGGCGGGAGCTGGTCGGCGTGGTCGATCCCGGCTTCGGCCCCGTCGTTCGAACGTGGCTGGCGCTGGGTGGTCGACCCGGATCGGACCGTGGAGTCCGCTGCGTCGACGCAGTCCGGGCTGAGCTCGGCGACCTCGCCCGCCAGTGCGCTCATGGATCGGGTTCGACGGCGCTGGTTTCCCGCGCCGCCGTTGCGACGTGCGGCTACGACGCGTGGCTGGCGTCCGGTCGCGCGCACGTCTCGGGCGGCGGCATGGACGCTGTGCGCTGGCCCGCGAGCTGGCGGGCGACCGGGATCCGAACCGGCCGTTCGTCGTCGACGTTCGTGCAAGACCCGGAATTCGAGAGACGCCGGCGTCGTGCACTGGCGTCATCCACGCCGAGCTCACTTTGGCGCCTGGAAGCCGGCTCGACGAGCTGCCGTCGGGATCGGCCGATCTCGCCTGCATCTCGCAGCCTCGGGGTACCGCGCGTCCGTCGCCGCCTCGATGCCGGACGCGCGGCTTCGATGACGTCCGCTGGGTGGCCGCGCTGGCGTGCCCGCCTGGGAGGCCGCCGGCTATCGCGCGCTGGAGTTCTCCGAGGGCCCAACGAGCGCAAGCGGCCGGCCGCTGATCGCCTCCGCCCGGGATCGAGGCCGCCGCGCATCTCGTGATCGCGTACGCCCGCGGCCCCGCCGCCGCCCGGGCCGTTGCCCCTCGGCCGACCTGGACCCCCAGCAGGCCGAGCGCGGCGACCCCGGCTTTGGGACCGCATCGAGCGCGACCACGATGCCGACCGCGAGATGCAGTGCCAGCACGATCGGCCGAGACGGCCGCGCCCGCGCCAGCGTCGGTCGCCCGCGCGCCGCTTGTCGTTGATCAGCAGGGACCAAAAGCATGAATCACGAGCACAGATCGGCAGCGAAAGCAACCCCTGCAGGCTCTGCGATGCCGACGATCAGCGGCGATCAGGTCGAGGCCCGGGATCAGCACGACGAGCGCGCCGGCGAACGAGCACGAACGTGTAGATCGCAGAAGAACGCCCGGCGCGTCGCGGAAGCGCTTGCCGACGCCCGACTCCCAGCCGAACGCCTCGCAGATCACGAACGCGGTCGAGAGCGGCATGATCGTCGCCGCGAGCACGCTGCGCCCCGAACAGCCCGACCGCGAACAGCGCCTCGGCCAGCCGGCCGGCGACCGGCTCGAGCGCCTGCGCCGCATCGGCGGCGCGACGTGATCGTCCCGCCGGCGACGCCGATGCGTCGCCGCCGTGGCGACGACGATGAAGACCGCGATGACGTTGGTCCAGATCGACCCGCCGATCGCGTCGGCCTGCTCGAGGCCGCAGCTCGTCCTCGCCGATGCCCTTCTCGGCGACCGCGCTCTGTCAGGTAGAACTGCATGTACGGCGTGATCGTCGTGCCGACGACGGCGACCATCAGCAGCAGCGACGGCCGGCGACGAGGTCGAGCGACGGCGTCACGAGCGCCCGGCCGACCGCGCCCCAGTCGGGGTCGGCGAGGACGGCCGAGGCGATGTAGGCGACGAAGACGACGCATGACCGACAGGAAGACCCGCTCGACCGTCCGGTAGCTGGCGAAGAGGACGAGCGCCCAGATCGCGACCGCCACGATCGGGCACCGTGATCAGCGCGGGCACGCCGAAGATCTCGAGCGCGGCCGCGGCGCCGGCGAACTCGGCGACGGTGTTGGCCGACGTTGGCGACGAGCAGGACGACCATCGCGAACGCCGTCCAGCGCACGCCGAACCGGTCGCGGATGAGGTCGGACAGGCCCTGGCCGGTGACGACGCCGAGGCGCGCCGCCATCTCCTGGACGATCGGCCAGGATGACGATCGTGATCGGGAACAGCCACAGCAGCGGCAGGCCCGGTCGTGGCGCCCATGACCGCTGTAGGTCGTGATGCCGCCGGCGTCGTTGCCGGCGATGCCGGCGATGAGCCCCGGGCCCATGACCGCGAGGAACGCGAGCGAGCCCGCGGCGCGGAACCGCGGAACCGGCCGCGCAGGCTGCGATCGCCCACGCCGACCGCGGTCGAGCGCGCGGTCGCGCGACGCGCCGGCGCAGCGGCGCAGCGGCACGACGTCGGTCCCGCGTCGCGACGCCGCCGAGACCGCGTTGAACAGCGCGCGGCGGCGCCAGCTCAGGCGCGGCAGGACGGTGTCGATCGCGTCGTCGACGGTCACGATCCCGACCAGCCGGCCGGTCGTCGTCGACGACCGGGACGGCCAGCAGGTTGTAGCGGGCGACGACGCTCGGCGACCTCGTCCTCGGTCGGCGCAGCACGTCGACCGCGACCGGCTCGTCGATCATGACCTCGCCGATCGGCGTCGTCCGGGCCGGGCGACGATGAGGTCGCGCAGCGACAGGACGCCGACGCAGGCGCGCCGTCGTCGTCGACGACGTAGACGTAGTAGATCGTCTCCGCGTCGGGCTCGAGCTCGCGCAGCCGGTCGATCGTCTCGGCCGCGGTCAGCGTCGGCCGGCACGGCCACGAACTCGGTGGTCATCATCCCGCCGGCCGTGTCCTCGGGATAGGCGAGCAGGCTCGCCGAGCTCGTCGGCCTCGTCGCGCTCCATCAGCGCGCAGGATCTCCTCGCGGGCTGCGTCCGGACAGGTCGGCGACGAGGTCGGCCGCGTCGTCGGGCGACATCTCCTCGAGGATGTCGGCGGCGCGCTCCGGGCTCGAGGTCCTCGAGGACCTCGACCTGCGTCTCGGGCTCCATCTCCTCGATCGCGTCGGCGGCCGCCTCGTCGTCGAGCGCGGCCAGGACGCCGGCCCGGTCGCGCGGCGCGAGCTGGTCGATGATCGTGGCGAGGTCGGCCGGGTGGAGCTCGGTCAGGCCGGCGTGCGGGCACGCGCAGCCGGATCGAGGCGATGCTCGTCTCGACCGGGTCGACGTCCTCCCAGTCGATGTAGCGCTCGGGCGTCGGCAGCCGCAGGTTGCGGGCGACGATGCGGTACGGCCCCTCGATGCCCGAGCCGGCGCAGCAGCCCGGCCGCGCCGACGTCGACCGCGACGAGGTGCGAGTGCGCCCTCGATCGTCGTCGAGGCGCAGGTCGTTGACGCGGACGACCTTGCGCCCGTCGATGTCGACGATCTGCTTGTCGAGCAGGTCGGCCGCGCAGCAGGATCTCGTTCGGGCGCTGCTGGAACTTGGTGATGTCGATCGTGTCGCCGTCGACAGCCGGGCGCCCGACGGCGTCGAAGCGGGCGACCTGCGACCAGGGCAGGAAGATCCGCCGCCGGTCGGTCGTCGACGACGAGGCCGGTGACCGGCGGATAGCGGTCGCCGACGGCGACGATGAGGTCGTCGACCTTGCCGAGCGGCTCGCCGTTGGCGTCGAGCACGGGTCGGCCGATGGCCTGGCTCAGGTAGAGCATGGGTGCCACCTCGCGTGCGGGACGTCCGCCGCGGGTGGCGCGACCGCGCGGTCGCGGTCAGCCGTCAGGAGGCGGGACGGACCGGTTGCACTGGTGCGATCGGCGCGCTCGGCGCCGATGGGACTGGGACCGTCGTCCACGGGGTCGTGTCTGAGCCTCGGATGCGGGATCTGGACGACCGGGCAGCCGGTGGCCGCGACGCCGCCGGAGTGTAGTCCGGCCCCGATTGGACGGTCAACGGACGCGGGCACAGCGCATGGACGTGGTCCTGCCCGCGGACCGGTACGGATGGCGGCTGCCCGGGCCGGGACCGGTGCGACGATCCGATCGTGCGCGCGCGCCCTGACGCGAGGGTCGACCCGCACGGTCCGCCGGGTCGAGGACGCCGTCCCGAGTCGCGCGCGCCGGACCGAGCACCGTCGCCTGGCGCGTCGGTCCCGGGGCTCGATCCTCCGGCGGTCTCGTCGCGGGCCCGACCCGATCACCGGACCGGCGCGACGGCGGCGACTGCCAGCCGCCGGCGCACTGCCGCCGGCACGTCGCGCCCGACCGTCGCGTGCTCGAGGCCGAGCTCGCCGAGCGTCTCGACACGCGTCCTCGGCATCGCCGGCCGCCTGGCCGCCTCGCACGACCGGCAGCGAGCTGCTCCGGACGATCGTCGACGAGACGAAGCGCGCCCTGCGGGCCGACGCGACGACGATCCGGCTCCTCCGCGACGATCGCCTCGAGGTCGCCGCCTGGGCCGGGCATGCCCGGACGACGTCGCCACGCGCCTGCCGGCCTCCGGCTGCGACGAAGGCTGGGTCGGCGAGGTCCTGCGGACCGGCCAGGTGCTGGCCTGGCCGGACGTCCGCGCGACCGACGTCACGGCAGGACGAGCGCTATCGGACGGCGTCTTCGAGTTCGCCGGCCACCTGATCGCCCCGCTCATCCACCACGACCGCGTGATCGGCGCGCTGTCGGCCGTGACCCGCGAGCCGCGCGCGTGGACGAGCGGCGACGTCGCCTTCATCTCGACGCTCGCCACGCACGCCGCGATCGCGCTGACCAACGCCGAGCTGTTCGAGCAGACCGAGGCCCGGGCCGCCCAGCTCGAGGTCCTCCAGGCCGCCTCGGCGCGGCTGAGCCGCGCGGCGACGACCGACGAGAGGTCGGCCGGACGGTCGTCGAGGAGACCCGCCGGATCATCGACTACCACAACGCCCGGGTGTACCTCGTCGAGCCGCCCGACGACGTCGTGCCGATCGCGTTCGAGGGCAGACGCGTCGGCGCCTACGAGCAGGTCGACCTCGCGCTGCTCGCGCTGCAAGCTCGGCGAGGGCTTCACGGGCTGGGTCGCGCAGCACGGCGAGCCGCTCCTCGTCAACGACGCGAACCGCGATCCGCGCGGCGCAGACGATCCCGGGCACCGACGACGTCGACGAGTCGATGCTCGTCGTGCCGATGCGCTACGACGGCGCGACGATCGGCGTGATCACGCTGTCGAAGCTCGGCCTCGACGGGTTCGACGCCGACGACCTGCGGCTGCTGACGATCCTCGCCGACCAGGCCGCGACGGCGGTCGGATCGGCCCGGCTGCTGACCCGCACCCAGGACCTCGCCGGCGAGCTGCGCCGCCTGCTCGACATGAGCGCCGAGCTGTCGGGCAGCCTCGACCCGCGCCAGGTCGCCGACCTGATGGCCGGCCACCTGGCGCCGGCGATGGGCGTCGACGAGTGCGTCGATCAGCTACTGGGATCGGCCGGCCGGCCGGGTCGAGTCGCTCGGCTACTACCCGCCGCCGCCGGCCGAGCGACATCGAGCCGTACTACGACGTCGTCGAGCTATCCCGAGACGCTGCGCGTCCTCGAGCGCCAGGAGACGGTCATCGTCGACGCCGACGACCCGGCCGCCGACCCGGCCGAGGTCGAGCTCATGCGTCAGCGACGGGCAACCAGGTCCTCGGCGATGCTGCCGCTGGTCGCCAAGGGCCAGTCGATCGGCCTCGTCGAGCTCGTTCTCGCGCACGGCCGGTCGACCTGCGACGACGAGCGCCTCGCAGCTGGCCCGGACGATGGCCAACGAGGCCGCGATGGCGCTCGAGAACGCGCGGCTCTACGAGGACGCCCGCAACCTCGCCGACCGCGACCCGCTGACCGGCTTCTACAACCACCGGTTCCTGCACGAGCGCCTCGGCGAGGAGGTCGTCCGCGCGCAGCGCGCGCCGGCGGCCGCTGAGCGTGCTGATGCTCGACCTCGACGACTTCAAGCTCGTCAACGACACGTTCGGCCACCTGTTCGGCGACCGCGTCCTGACCTGGACGGCCGAGCTGATCCGCTCGACCCTGCGCGGCTCGGACATCCCGGCCCGCTACGGCGGCGACGAGTTCGCGATCATCCTGCCCGAGACCGACGGCGACGAGGCGCGCGCCGCCGCCGGCCGGATCCTCGACGCCTTCCGCGACCACGCCTTCGTCGGCGAGCAGCGCGGCCCGGTCCCGATCGGCGCGTCGATCGGCGTGGCGACCTTCCCGGCCGACGGCCGCACCGCCACCGATCTCATCGCCGCCGCCGACCAGGCGCTCTACCAGGTCAAGCGCGACGGTGGCCACGACGCGGCCGAGCGGCGCGGGGACGCCGCTGACGTCGCGGCTAGTACGAAAGTACTGTCCCGCACCGCAGTACCGTCGGCGACCGGATGGACGCGACGGGCTCCGACCGCCATCCTCATCTCCTGACGTGAGCGAACCCCACCAGGCCGCCGCGAGTCGCACGGACCGACGCCAGACCGCCGGATCCGACGGTCGTGGTGGATCTTCGCGGCATCTCGTTCTTCATCCTCGGCCTGCATCGTCGTCCTGCGCGTCTGCTGGCCGACGGCGCGCAGCCGATCGACTGGGTCGTGGTCGCGCCTCGTGCTCGTCGTCGGCGGTCGCCGCGATCCGTCCACCGCGAGGCCGTCGCCGCGCTCGAGGTCGGCCGCCGCGCCGAGGCCGAGTCGTTCGCGCGGATCCTGTCGAGCCTGTCGCGCTCCGTGTCGCCGGACGCGATCCTCGGCGCCATCGTCGACGAGCTCGCGCCGACGCGACCGGCGCCGACCACATCGTCGTCGCCCGCCGCCGGCCGGATGCCCGCGTCCTCGAGGCGACGCTGGTCAGCGCGCGGCCGGGCGTGCCCGACTCGACCACGCTGCTGCCGATCGCCGACCTCGAGGACCCGGTCGCCGGACCGAGCCGACCCGGCGCGCGCGAACCGGTCGCCATCCCGATCGTGGCGCGCGAGCCCGTCCCGGCCGGCGCCGTCGCGGCCGGCGGTCTGCGCGGCCGCGGACGGATCGTGACATGGCCGCGCGCCTCGCGGTCGCGGCACGCCGGCCTGGCGGCCGGCCGGCGGCCGCGCCCGGCCGACGGTCCGGCCAGCTGGCGGACCGCCAGCGGATCGCCGACCGGATCGCGCGCGCGGGCGCGCGCAGGTCTACGGCCTGATCCGACACGCTGGCCGCGCCGCTGACCGTCGACGACGCGCGTGATCGGCGCGATCGTCCTGTCGCGTCGGACCGCCGGACGCCTGGTCGGCCACGACACCGGCGGCTGCTGACCGGCGCGGCGGTCGAGGCGTCCGCCGCCCTCGTCGCGGGCCACTCGCATCGCGCGGCCGAGGCGCAGCGCCTCGACCGACGCCCTGACCGGCCTCCCGAACCGGCGCTACTTCGACGAGTTCTGCGGCCTCCTGGCCCGGCGCCGTCGGCCGGCGACGCGGTCGGCGTGCTGATGATCGACATCGACCGGTTCAAGGTCCTCAACGACACGCTACGGCCACGCGACCGGCGACGAGGTCCTCCGGGCGGTCGGCGGCGCGATCGTCGCGGCGGTCCGCGAGGACGACGTCCCGGCGCGGTACGGCGGCGAGGAGTTCGTCGTGCTGCTGCGCAACCCGAGCCCGGACATCGCGCTCGAGGTCGGCGAGCGCGTCCGGTCGGCCGTCGGCGGCTCTCGACCTGCACCGGCTCGGCGTCCCAGCGGTCAGCGGTCTCGGTCGGGGTCGCCGTCGCCGCCGAGGCCGACCAGCCGATCGCCGACCGTGATCAAGGCGGCCGACCGGGCGCTGTATCGGGCCAAGCGGTCGGGCGGAACCGGGTCGTCGCCGCCTGACCGGTACCCGGTGATCAGCAATACGTA
>ERZ1370068.61-contig-10051_pt1 | contig 29486 bp, 41 predicted proteins | sample MGYA00561227_ERZ1370068 | MGnify/ENA primary metagenome ERZ1370068 (study PRJEB38410, sample SAMEA6850437) | metagenome | study: Metagenomic assessment of the ecological functions of the soil: analysis of the soil microbiota associated with the...
GCGCCTGCCTGCGGATCTTCGCTGTACGCGCCCGCAGGGTGCGCCGGAGTGCAGCGACACGGGCTACCGCGGCCGATCCGGCGTGTACGAGCTCATCGTCGTCGATGATGCGATGCGCCGGCTGATCCACGATCGGGCACTGGAGCACGCGCTGCGCGCTGCCGCGGCGCTTGCCGGCACTACGTCGCTGCGCCGGGACGGCGCGCTGGCTCGCGGATCTGGCGCCGACCTCGCTCGCCGAGCTCGTGCGGGTCTCCCGCGAAGACTAGACGAACGGCCCCCACGCTCACCTGCGCGTCGCCGCATCCTGCGGGACCAGCCTTCGGCTGTCCTGCGGCCTCGGCCGCGTGCGCTCGCGCCCCTGGCGCAGGCGCTGTGGCGGCCGCGCGCGCACTGGAGCGGCCCCACGCTCACCCGTGGGCGCGTTCCGCTACGAGGCCGTCGACGCGGGGTGCAGGTCAAGCGCGGGCGTGGTCGAGGCCGAACCAGGCGGCATGGTGCGCGACCGGCTTCGGAGCGATGCGTCTTCCCACGGCGATCGAGCACGGAAGGCGTTGCCGGCGAAGCGCGGAAGCACGACGTCCGCAACGCAGCGCTTGCGACTGCCGGCAGCACAGGTCGCACTGATCGACGCGCGACAGCTTGGCAACCCTCGTGCGATCGGGCATGCCGCTCGACCAGGCGCGTGTTGGCCGGTCAGCGGAGCAGGCCGACGATCCGCGCGCGCCGCCAGGCTCTTCACGGAAGCGCGAGCGCAGGTCGACGCGGCGAGCTCTCGGCGGGCGCTCGCGCAGTGGCCGAGAACGTTCTCCTCGAGCTCTACCGCGGCCTCGTGGCGGTGGCGGCGGAAACCGGCGGCCTCCCCGATGTCCTCACGCGCGCTCGCGGATTATCTCGAGGCGCGGCGAGGCGCAGAAGCAGCAATTCGCGCTGGCGCTCGTCCACCCGGCGCTCGTGACGCGTCATCGCGTTCGCGGTGATCGTGCGCTGCTCTCGTCTATGTCGTGCCGCAGATCGTGTCGGTGTATCAGCAGAGTCGACAGACGCTGCCGTGGCTCACGCAGGCGCTGATCGCGCTGTCGGGATTCCTGCGCGGAACCGGCATGGCTCTGGCTGTTGCGCCGCCGCGGCGACGATCGCGCTGATGCTCGCGAATCGCGCGAACGTGGCGTTTCGCGCTGCATGGCAGCAGTGCGCCGCTTGCGCGCGCCGGTCGTCGGTCGTCCGGTCGTGGCGGTGGACACCGCGCGCTTCGCGAGCACGCTCGCGATCCTCGACCGGCAAGCGGCGCGCCGCTGTTGCGCTCGCTCGACGCCGCGCGCGATGTCGTCTGGGCGCTGCCGCTGCGCGCGGCGGCAGGCAAGGCGTCGGTGCTCGTGCGCGAAGGCGTATCGCTCGCGCGCGCGCTGAAGGAGCAGCGCGTGTTCCCGCCGGTGCTGATCCACCTGACGGCCAACGGCGAGGCGAGCGGCCAGCTCGCGCCGATGCTGAGCGCGCCGCGCGACGAGCTGGAACGCGAGGCCGAGCGACGCGATCAACTGGTTCGCGGCGCTGCTGCAGCCGGCGCTCATCGTGACCATGGGCGCGATCGTGCTGGTCCTCGTGCTGGCGGTGATGCTGCCGATCGTCGTCGATGAATCAGCTGATCCGCTGATCCGCATTCGGCACGGTCGGGAACGAGGCTCGCCCGCGCGCCGCCTCGTGCTGCGCGCCAGGCGCCCAGGCGACATGCTCGCGCACCAGCGGCGACGGGTCGTCGCGCGCGCCTCGAGCGCGGCGACGATGTCCGGGTCGCTCGGCGCGTTGCCCAGCCCGACCGGCGAGGTTGCGCAGACCAGCGCTCGTAGCCGATGCGCCGGATCGCGCTGCCTTCGAGACGCGATTGTCGAACTGCGGCTTCGGTCCACGCGAACAGCGTGACGAGATCGGCGTCGTCGAGGCCGTTGCGAACGGCGAAGTCCGCTTCGCCGCGAGTCCTGCGCGAACTGGTTCCACGGGCAGCACGAGCTGGCAGTCGTCGCAGCCGTAGACGCGGTTGCCGATGAGCGGCCGCAGCGCCTCGGGAATGCTGCCCGCGAAGCTCGATCGTGAGGTACGAGATGCAGCGGCGCGCGTCGAGCTCGTAGGGCGCGACGATGGCGCCCGTCGGGCAGACGTCGATGCACGCGCTGCAGCGTGCCGCAGTGCGACGATTGCGGCGCGGTGACCGGCAGCGGCAGATCGGTGTAGATCTCGCCCAGGAAGAACCACGAGCCCGCCTCGCGCGTCAGGAGCAGCGTGTGCTTGCCCCGCCAGCCGATGCCCGACTTCGCCGCCAGCGCCACTTCCAGCACCGGCGCGCTGTCGGTGAACACGCGGTAGCCGAAGTCGCCGATCGCCGCATGCGATGCGCGTCGGCGAGCCGCTGCGAGCTTGCGCGCGCAGCACCTTGTGATAGTCGCGGCCGAGCGCGTAGCGCGCAGATGAACGCCTTGCGTCGGATCGCCGAGGATCTCGTCGCTGCGTCGCGCCGCCGGCGGGCGGTAGTTCATCCGCGCGGTGATGACGCGCAGCGTGCCCGGGACGAGCGCCGCCGGGCGCGCGCGGGCGACGCCGTGCCGTGCCATATAATCCATCTCGCCGTGCCGGCCCGCGGCGAGCCAATCGAGCAAGCCGCCGTTCCGCGACGTCGAGATCGGTGTCCGCGATGCCGATCTCCTGGAATCCCAGCGCCTCGCCCCAGCGTCCTGATGTCCGCGGCCAGCGCCGTCCAGTCGGTTTCGGCCGCGCGGCGTGCGACGGGAGCGCAGGAGGTGTCGACATGCGCGAAAGCGTACATGATTGCGTGGTCGGATCCAGCGCGATGTCCACCGCCATGCGCTGCGAGTCTCTCGCGATTCCGCGGCCACCGAAGCGGCAGGGGCGCGCCTGCGCCAGCGCTCTGGCCGGCGGCATGATCGTGACGCTGTCGGGCGACCTCGGCGCCGGCAAGACAACGCCGGTGCGCGGATGCCTGCGCGCGCGTCGGCTGGGCGGGCTCGGTCAAGAGTCCCAGCTATCCGTTGGTTGAACATTACCCGCTGTCGAGCCTATACTTTTATCACTTTGATTTTTATCGGTTCGCCGATCCAAGCGAATGGGAAACGGCGGGACTCGCCGATTGCTTCGCGCCCGGACGCGGTCTGCCTGATCGAATGGCCCGAACGGGTCGCCGGTCGGCTTCCCGCCGGACGTCGCGTTGACGCTCGCGTACCCGGCGGATCCATCGCGCTCGGGCGTGAACTTGCGCTGTCGGCGCATACCGAGGGCGGTGAACGATGCCTGGCCGCGATGATGTCCTGACGCTCGACGCTCCAGGCATGCGTGACGCAAGGCCGACGGCTCCCTGATCACGGTATCGCTCGAGCGTCGCCGCCTGTGCCGCTGGCTGCTGGTGCCGGCGGCGCAACTTCTCGTCCCGTCGCTGGCGTGGGCGAGCATCGCGCGCATCGCGTCGGCGCGAATGTGGCCCGCGCAGGAATACACGCGCGTGTCGTGCTCGAGGCGCCGGAGTTCGTCGCGCATCGTGTTGCGACGCTCAAGGATCCGCACCGCGTCGTGCTCGAGCTCGACGGCGTTGCGCCTGACACCGAGCTCGCGCAGCTGCCCACGCGCGTCCAGGCAGCGGACCCGTACATCGCGGCGATCCGCTTCGGGACCCGGGCGCCGGACACGCTCCGCATCGTGTTCGACCTCAAGACCGAGACTCGGACCCAGCTCTTCGTGCTTGAAGCCGGTGGCCGAGTTCGGATTCCGCGTCGTCCTCGATCTCTATCCGCTGACGCCGCTCGATCCGCATGATGGCGCTGCTCGCAAGAGCGGCGGCGAGCCGGCCGCGCACGGAGCCCAGGCTTGCCTCGCCACGCCAGGAGCGCGCGCCTGATGGCAGACCGGATGGCAGAACCGAAGCGAAGCCGGAGCCAGGGCGCCGGCCGGCGCAGGATCACGATCGCGCTCGATCCCGGCCACGGCGGCGAGGATCCGGGCGCCGTCGGCCAGCGCGGCACGTACGAGAAAGACGTGACGCTCGCGATCGGCGCGCAAGCTGAAGCGCATCATCGACGCCGAGCCCGGCATGCGCGCGATGCTGACGCGCGACGACGATTACTTCGTGCCGCTCGCCGTCGCGTGCAGAAGGCGCGCCGCGTGCGAGGCCGATCTCTTCGTCTCGATCCACGCCGATGCGTTCGCGAGCCGCGACGCGCGCGGCTCGTCGGTGTTCGCGCTGTCCGAGCGCGGCGCGACGAGCGCCGCCGCGCGGTGGCTCGCGCAGACGGAGAACGCGGCCGACCTGATCGGCGGCGTGAATCTCGACGTGCAGCGATCCGGTGCTTGCGCGGACGCTGCTCGACCTGTCGCAGACCGCGCAGATCAGCGACAGCCTCAAGCTCGGACGGCACGTGCTGGACGAGCATCGGCGACGATCAACGCGCTGCACAAGGGCTCGGTCGAGCAGGCCGGCTTCGCGGTGCTGAAGGCGCCCGACATTCCGTCGATCCTGGTCGAGACGGCGTTCATCTCCAATCCCGACGAGGAGCTGAAGCTCCGCAGCGACCGCCACCAGGCGAAGTTCGCCGAATCGATGAGCGAGTGGCATCCGGCGCTACTTCGCGGCGAATCCGCCGCTCGCGCGCGCGCAGACCGGGGCACCGGGTAGCGACGCGCTACCTGGAGGGGCGCACGCGCGCTCGGGCGGCCGTTCGCATGAACGACCGGCACCTCGGCTGCCGGGGAGCCCAGCGCACTTCGGCGTCGAGGCCTGATGATCGTGGGCTTCGGTAGAATCGGCCGGTGATCCGGTTTTTCGTCACCTTCATCGCTGTTGCAGGTCGCTGCTTTTCGGCGCCGAGCTGACGCCGTGGGCGCAGCAGTATTTCGTCGTGCCCGTGGACCAATGCGCTGGCCGCGATCAGCGCCTGGCTCGTCACGGTGATCGACCCCAACGTCGCGGCAGTCGGCAAAGGTGATCAGCAGCACGGTGAACGGCTTCGCGGTATCGATCGAGGCGGGCTGCAACGGCATCGAGGCGACGATCGTGCTCGTCGCGGCGATCTTCGCGTTTCCCGCACCGTGGCGCGACAGCGCTGATCGGCCTCGCCGCCGGCATCGTTGCGGTGCAGGGGCTCAACATCGTGCGCGTGATCAGCCTGTTCTATCTCGGCCAGTGGAACATGCAGGTGTTCGAGTGGGCGCATCTGTACGTCTGGCAGGCGCTCATCATGCTCGACGTCCTGGTCGTGTGGCTCGTCTGGGTCGCGCCTGCTGCCGCGGTGACGGCGGGCAGCGGCCGGCCCGGCGGTCCGCCGGATGGCTCCCCGCGCCGGTGTCGGCTTGATCCAGCCGGTCGCGGTGGCCGGCTAACCGCGTGGTCCGCTCGGCCGGTTTCATCGCCAGGGTCTTCGCGTGGTTGCCGGTGACGTTCGTTGCTCTGGTATTTCGCCGCGCCGGTGCTGCTGTGGCCCGCCGGCGCTGCATCGTCGAGCTCGTCGCCCGCGCGGGCTTCGCGCGACCTCGTGCAGGGCATCGAGCAGGCGCGCGCCGTGCTCACGTTCGCGACGACGCTGAAGCCCGGTTCCGACGTCGACGCAGGGCGCGGTAGATCACCGTCGACGTCGATCTCCTGTTGTATTCGTTCGGCCTGCCGCTCTACGCGGCGCTGGTGCTCGCCGCGAAAGGAGCCCGGCTGGTGCGCCGCCTCGCTCTCGTCGGCTACGCGCGCGCTGATGCCGTTCGTCGCGTGGGGGAGCGCTCGCCGATTTTCTGAAGAACGTCGCCATCACGATGGGGCCGCAGATCGCGTCGCAGACGGGATTCGTCGCCTGGCAGCGCGAGGCGATCGCGTTTTCCTATCAGTTCGGTGCGCTGATTCTGCCGACGGTGGTGCCCGGCCGTCGCGTGGGTGCTGACCCACCGGCGCGTTCCTCGAGCGGTTGAAGGTGTGCGCCGGATGCAGGCTGAACGATCGCCGCTACGCATCGCGATCCCGTTTGCGCGCCGCCTTCTTCGCCCGCTCGCGTTCGCGCAGCACGCGCCGCTGCACCTTGCCGGTCGTGGTCATGGGCAGGGCATCGATGAATTCGATTTCCTTCGGATACTCGTAGGGCGCGAGGTAGCGGCGCACGTGCTGCCGGATGTCGTCCTCGATCGCCGTGGACGGCACCGCACCCGCAGCCAGCACGATGAACGCTTTCACCACGTTGCCGCGCATTTCGTCCGGCGAGGGCACGACGGCGGCGTTGGCCACCGCCGGATGGCGCACGAGGCAGTTCTCGATCTCGGACGGGCCGATCCGGATAGCCGGCCGACTTGAACATGTCGTCGGCGCGGCCCTGGTACCAGAGGTAGCCCTCGTCGTCGCGCCGCGCGAGATCGCCGGTGCGGCACCAGTCGCCGGAGAATTTTTCGCGGTGCCTTCCGGATTCTTGAAGTATTCCAGGAAGAAGACAGGGTCCGGCGCACCGTCCGGCGCGATGCGGTGAACCGCTACCTCTCCGATCTCGCCGTCGGCGACCTCGCGGCCATCGTCGTCGATCGCTGCGATCCTGTGCCCGGGATACGGGCGGCCCATCGATCCAGGCTTCGCCGGCCACAGCTCCTGCGAGTTGCCGACGATATAGTTCATTTCCGTCTGCCCGAACATCTCGTTGATCGTGACGCCGAGCGCCTCGCGCGCCCATTCGAACACCGTCGTCCCGACCGCTTCACCTGCGCTCATGATCGTGCGCAAGCTGAAGATCGAAGCGGTCCCTGGGCCGCGGAAACGCCTTCATCATCAGCTTGAGCGCGGTCGGGAACAGGAACGAATTGCGGACCCCGTACTTCGCCATCAGCGCGAGCGCGCGCTCGGGGTCGAACCGCCCGCGATAACCGACGATCGGCTGACCGAAATACAGCGCGGGAAGGAGCGCGTCCATGAGGCCGCCGGTCCAGGCCCAGTCGGCCGGCGACCAGAAGAGATCTCCTTCGCGCGGATAGCCGTCGTGCGAATGGACGAATCCCGGCAGATTGCCGAGCAGACACCGATGCGGCATCAGGGCGCCCTTCGGCGGCCCGGTCGTGCCGCTCGTGTAGACGAGAGAGCGCCGGATCGCCTGAGCGCGTCGCGACCGGGTCGAAGCGTGACGATGCCCGCTCGAGCAGCGCCTCGTAGGGCGTGATCCAGCGTCTCGGCCGACCCGGCGACGCCGACGACGTGGGTGATCCCGGGACATCGGTCGCGTATCGGTGCGAGATTCGGCTGCGACTGCGGATCGACGAACGCGATCCTCGCGTCGGAATCGTTCAGCCGGTATTCGAGCGCCTCGGGCCCGAACAGGAACGACAACGGCACCGTCACCGCGCCCAGCTGGTACGTCGCCATGTGCGCGACCACCGTTTCCGGCCGTTGCGGCAGGATCAGCGCGATCTTGTCGCCGCGTCCGACGCCCATGGCCGCGAGCGCGTTGGACAGGCGGTTCGCCCGCTGCTGCAGATCCCAGAACGTGTACGCGAGACTCGCGCCGGACTCGTCCTCCCAGTACAGCGCGAAGCGGGAGCGATCGTTCGCCCAGCGCGCGCAGCAGGCGTGCCCGATGTTGAATTCCGCCGGGACATTCCAGCGGTGCGCTGCTACGATTTCGCGGTACGGTCGGCCGCCATCCGGCCGCGGTCACGTTCGCCGGACCCGGCGGCGTCGGAGTCGGGGGATACCGGATCGATGACCGGTCCAGACCCAATCCGCGTGCTGCTCGAGCAAACGCCCGTGCCGGATCGTACGCGCTGGAACGCCCGGTCCGCAGCGTATAGAGCCTGCGACGCGTGGAATTCGACCGCGGGCACGATCAGCGACTGCACCGGCGGCTCGTCCGGCCGCCGGCTTGAACGACAGGAACAGGCCGCGGAACTGCCGGCCCGCGGCGGCGGTGTTGTCGCCGGTCACCGGATAGTCCGCTCCCGCGCCTTGCGCTGCTCCGTGAGCTCGGCGCTCGCAAGCGTGTGTCGCGATGAGCTGCAAGCCGATCTCCGCGTCCTCGTGTCGGAGAGTCTCCGCATGCGCCGGACGATTCCCATGACCCACGCATCCGTCGCCGTGACGGTGGATCGCCACGAGCATGTTGAGCGTGAGGTCCATTGCGTCCTTGATCGGCGCATGCAGGCGGAAGCCCGACGCGCTGATGTCCTTCATCGCCCACGGTCCGCCCGAAGTAGCGAACAAGGAGACGCGTCCGGCTCCGAGCTCGTGCTGCAGCTCGGTTTCGACTCGCGACCGCCCGAAGACCGCGAGCTCCATCGTGTTGCCGAAATTGCGGCCGGCGTTGGGCTCCTGAGCCGACAGCGCCATGTCCGAGCGCACGAACGCGGTGATGTTGGGAAACCCGACGACGGCGTCGACCGGGCCGCTCGCGGCGCTTCCGTTCGCCGCGCCGAGGCGAGCGGCTTGAACTCGGGGTCGACGCGACTGCTGAGCTTGACGAAGAGATCGAGCTCCTCCCGATGCTGCCGACTTCTTGGTCGAGCGCGGCTCGCTTCGCACCGCCTCCTCCAGCACCACCCGATTCTGCAACATGAGCGCGTGGAGGGGCTGGAGATCGACGAACAGCACGCGGCCTTCGAGCGCCGTCAGCGACCGACGACGCAAACCCGCCGTTGCCGGCAAGGTCCACGTAGAAGCTGGTCGCCGACGTTGGCTTCAACGTCAACCGCAGCGGCTGGCACCACGCCTCCAGGTGCGCGGCGATCCATTCGAGTTGCTTGCGGCGCGAGGTTGCCGGGATCGGCGAGCTGCAAGACCAGGAGCATCAGGAATTGGCGCTCGATCGTCGTCGGGGCGCCCATCGGGTCGAGGCGGAGCGGTTCGCGCTCGATGCGCAGCGAGCAGGCGCGCGTGAACGGGCGTGAACAATTCCGGTCCACTTCGCGTCGGACCAGCGCTCGCTGCGGTAGAGGCGCAGCTTCGCGTCGCGGGACGAGATGCAGATCTGGCGCCCGATGAGCGGCGGCAGCACCGCCTGCCACTTGTTGCGGGAGCACGGGATCGGTGATCTCGCGGGCGAACGCGCGTAGCACTCGCCGAATCCCTGGGCGAGCCGGACAGGGCATGCCAGAGCTGATCCTCGATCTTCGACGAGCGGCTGGCGTGTTCCACGTATTGCGTCGTGAGGTGGCGCACGAGGCTGTCCGCATGCATGTCGACGACGAACACCGCCTCGAGCACGGCGGGCGTGCGGCGCGCAGTGCGCGCGGCGAGCTTGTGCAATTCCGTGACGATGCTGGCCTGCGCCGCCAGCGGATCGTTGGCGGGAAGCGAAGTGACCCAGCGCTCGGCGGATCGGATATTGCCGAGGGGTGCTGACGATGGTGTTCGGAATCTGAGCATCGGGCCGGTCGAAAAGTCATTCCCCTGTCGGGCCTGCTTTCGCGTACGCGATGGAGACGAGTTGGCCGACAGCTCCCAAGGCGCAGAAACAGGCCGCGCTCGCCTGCGTGTCCTTGTACTGGACGGAAGTGCTGCTCCGGCCATCGGGCCTTGCCTGCGGCCTTCCCAGGCCGCATTGGACGCGCTCCCCGAGCGATCCCCGAGGCAGATGATCGCCGAAAGCCGGCGGTCGGGCAATACCAAGCGGCCAAGTCTGGCACGCATCGTGCATGGTACTCCCCGTGATCCACAGCATGCATGGCGGCGACGCAATCGCTCAGGACTCAGCAGTATGAGCCGCCCAACAACTTGAAAGTGGTTATTCGCGAACTTGTGCAGCACAGCCAGCGCCAGCCAAGTGACGCAAAACGCTAGGGAACGACAACGATGGGCATCCTGATTACTGCGCCTGCTCGCCGGCGCGAGCCGCCGGTGGAGTTGGCCGAAGTATCCGTAGCCACGGGCGACGCGCGCAACTCGCTGCACATTCGCGAGGTGGTCCGGATCACCGGATTACGCCGCGAGCAACTCTACATGTGGCAGCGACGGTACAGCTTTCCGTCGCCGCTGCGCGATGGCTTCGGCGATCGGGTCTATCCGCCGGACCAGGTCGCACGACTCAAGCTCATCAAGCAGCTCCTTTCGGAGGGCTGGCGGGCAGGAGCCGTCGTGCCGCTGACCGAGTCGGTGCTGCAATCGATGCTGGGCCTCACGGTCGAGGACCCGGCGCCGTTGCCCGGTGAAATCGAGGCTGCCGTCAAGCTCCTCGCGCAGCATCAGCGTCGGCGAGTTGCAGAATCATCTTTCGAAATTGCTGGCGGGGCAGGGGATGCGCAAATTCCTCGAGTCCACGCTGATTCCGTTGAACGAAGCCGTGCACGAAAGGGTCGTGCGGGGCGAGATGGAGAATTTCCAGGAGCTGCGTTTCGGCGATCTCGTCCAGCGCCTCCTCCGCGACGTGACCCGGCTCGTTCGCCCCCAGCGCGAGGCGCAGCACGTGCTCCTCGCGACACCGCCCAACGATCCGAACCAGCTCGGTCTCGCCATCCTCGAATTGCTCCTGTTCACCGAGGGCGTGAATTGCCTGACGCTGGGCGCCGGCGTGCCGGCGCAGGAAATCGCCGGTGCGGCCGCCGCCTACAAGACGAGCCTCGTCGTCCTGCTGTTCGATCGCGGCATCTCGGGCAAGATCGCGGGTCAGGAAATCCGCGCGTTGCGTGCCGAATTGCCGCCGGAATATCCGCTGGTGGTCAGCGGGCGGGCGGTGAATCTGCTCGCGAAACCGATCGCCGACGTGCACACGGCCGCCGATTTCAGCTCAGTGATGTCGATGATGCGCGAGCTCGGGGTCACGCCCGGTCCGGTCGCGCCGTCGGTGCAGCCGCCGTTGCAGCCGCCGGTTTCGATGCTGGCAGGCTGACTCCCGCTCACCGCGATTCCATGGCGGCGCGCATCCATGCCGCCGTCGCGGTGGCTTCGGCGTAGCCTTCGCTTTCGAGTCCTTCCGCCACCTGCCGCCGGTCGTCCGGCGACCGGTTCTGCGACAGCTTGAGCTTCGCGTCGATCCGCTTCACCCGGATGCGAAAGCCGACGATCGCGCCGACCATCGCATGGAGCCGTCCCGGGTCGAGGCCCAATTGCCACGGGCTTGGCACCGGCCCGACTCGAAGCGCTTTGGATCATGAGATCGAGGACCGCGCGCGTCTCAGCCGGCGTCGCGCGCGAGCTCGATGGCGCCATGCACGTGGGCGACGGCGTAGTTCCAGGTCGGAACCGCGCCCGGCAGGATCGGCGTACCACGAGGGTGTCACGTACGCGTGCGGCCCGTGAAAGATGGCCATCGATTCCACGCCGGAAACGCTTTGCGCGTGCGGATTGGCGCGCGCGAAATGGCCGACGAGCGTGCCGTGCGGCTCGCAGTCCGCGACATGGAGGAGCGGCAGATGCGTGACGTACGGCTCGGTCGCGCCGGGCGTCACGAGCGTCGCAAACGGGAAATCGTGCACGAGCCGCGCGATCGTCGCGCGCTCGCGACGCGCGCGAAATGTTCGGGAATGTAGACGCTCATCGATGCTACCCTTTGCGCTTCGCGCTCGCCCGCCGGGGCGTGGCGCGCGGCGCGTCGGCGGCGCCTGCTGGCGCGAACGAGCGCGAGCGCAGTCCGGCGGCGACGAAACTGTAGCTGCGATTGCAGAACTCGCAGGTCACCCCGATCATGCCCTGCTCGGCCAGGATGCTTTCGATTTCGGAGCGGCCGAGCATCCTGAGGGCGTTGCCCACGCGATCGCTCGAGCAGTCGCAGTGAAAGCGCGCGCGGCGAGGCCTCTCGCACGCGGATGTCGTCGTTCGGAAATCGCGCGGCAAGCAAGGCTTCCACGCTGCTCGCGCCCAGCAGGTCGGTCGTGCCGGCGGCGACGCCGGTCGCCGCGTGCCGCCAGGTGGCGTCGTCGTCGGCGCCCGGCGCTCGGCATCCGTTGCAGCAGCATGCCCGCGCGCGCGTGTCCCCATCGGTCGCCAACGTGAGGCGGCTGTCGATCTGTTCCGAGGTGCGTGAGGTAGTGCTCGATCAGCGCTGCGATCGACGCGGCTTCGAGCGCGACGATGCCCTGGTAGACCGGGCCGCCGTCTTTCGGGATCGAGCATGATCGCGAGGCGGCTCGTCTGCGGGATCCCCGGCGAGCTCCCGGAGCGGCGCGTCTTCCGGCAGGCAGCGCGGCGCAGCGTCGCGCCATTGCGCGGTGGCGCGCAGGCCCAGGTCGGCCGTGCATTCGACGACGAGCAGGCGCACCGGCCCCATGCCCCTGGAGCTGGACGATGAGCGTGCCCTTTGAAGCTCAGCGCCGAGGCGAGCAGCGCCGAAGCCGCGAGGAGCTCGGCCAGGACCCGCCGCAACGCCGGCGGATACGGATGCTGATCGAGGATCTCGCGGCAGGCGTCGTCGAGACTCACGAGCGCGCCGCGGACCGCCGCGCGTTCGAACAGGAAGCGCGTGACGGTGTCGGCGAAGCGCGTCGGTGCGTTCACGAATCAGCTCGCGGTGAGCGTGGGGCGTCACTTCGGCGTTTGAGCGGAACCGTGTAGAGCGTCATCGGCAGGCCGGAATTCCGGTCGAAGCGTCGCGCCGGCGGCGATGCCCACCCGGGCGATCGCGGCCGCGGTGCGAAGCTGCGGATACTCCGCGTACATCGCGCCCAGCGCGAACTCGCGGCCCGAGCCGACGGCCCAGTACCGGCTGTACTCGAAGACTTCGCGCATCGAGTACACGCCGAAGATGCCGTGCTCGTTCGCGACGAGCGCCGTCACCTGCGTCGATTCGTACGGGTCGTCTTCCTCCTCCTTGGGATTGAGGAAGTGCTGCTCCTTCAGGATCGGATGCAGCTTGCGGAACGTTTCGAAGATCGCGCGCCTTGGTCGAGAAATCGAGATCGCCGTGCGCCGCGAGCAGGCTCTCGAACACGAGCTGATGCGCGGCGCTGCCGCACAGTCCGATATGCGTGCCTTTGTAATGGACGATCTTCTCGGACGTCCGGTCGAACTCCGCGGAGAGCCGCGTGTCGCCGAACGTGGTGAGCGAATCCGCGGCGATGACGATTTCATCGTTCTTGCGAACGGCAACGAGCGTGGTCATGGGTGGTCTTTGCGATCGCGCGGCACGAGTGTCGATTTGCCGCGCCAGCCGGGAGTCCGACAGGCTCCACGGACAATTATACCTTCACGCCCGGGCGCCCTCGAATCGCGCCGGCGCCGGAAGCATCGCGCGTCGGCGGCAGTTGCGCCGGATTCCAGCGGGCAATCGCCCACGACCAGAACTCGCCGACGGAGTCCGGGGCTGCCGATCCGTCGGGCGACTGCTGCCCGAGAAAGCGCCATGCGGCGAGAAGCGCCGGCAGGGTCGCTGCGGCAGCGGCGGGGCGCCGGTCTGCTTCGATAGCTTTTCACCGGTGGCGCGTTGATCGCCACCGGCACATGCAGAATAGGACAGCGGCGGATATTCGAGCCGGCGCGCGAGAAGATCTGGCGCGGCGTCGAGGCGAGCAGATCGGCGCCGCGCACCACGTGCGTGACATTCTGCAACGCGTCGTCGACGACGACGGCGAGCTGATAGGCGTAGAGGCCGTCGGCGCGCCGGACGACGAAATCGCCGACCTCGCGCGCGAGGTCCTGCGCTTGCGCGCCTTGCAGACGGTCGCGGAATTCCACGCGCGTGTCGTCGACGCGCACGCGAGCCGCGCGCTGCGGACGAGCGCGCCGATCCGCGGGGATGCCGTCGCGACAGGTTCCGGGGTAGACGCGCTCGCCGCCGGGACCGATGGCGGCCGTTTCGAGCTCGCGGCGCGAGCACGCGCAATCGTACACGTCGGCGTTCGCGCGGAGCCGATCGAGAGCGGCGGCGTAGAGCGCGGTGCGCGCCGATTGCCGCACGACCTCGCCGTCCCAGGCGAATCCATAGCGTTCGAGCGTCGCGAGGATCAAAGCCTCCGGCGCCGCGCTGCGAGCACGTGGCACATCGACGTCCTCGATGCGCACCAGCCACTGGCCGCCGGCGGCGCGCGCGTCGCAATAGCTCGCGAGCGCCGCCACGAGCGAGCCGAAGTGCAGCGGCCCGGTGGGCGAGGGCGCGTAGCGGCCGCAGTAGCAGCGGTCGGGGCGCGATCGGCGCCGGCGTTCACCGCGCCGTGTAGGAGGCCGGCAGGAGTCCGATCTTCGGCGTGCGGCGCCGGCGCGTAGAGCCAGTTGCGGTTCATCGCGCCGAGTACGGCAGTTCGGATACTCGGGTCGCCCGAGGCTGCCGTTGTAGCGGCCGAGTGCGCGATAGAGGTCGCCGTTCTCGGTGTCGAGGTAGTAGCGCAGGATCACGCAACCGTAGCGCAGGTTCGTGCGCAGGTGGAAGAGGTTGTGCTCCGGTGCGCCGATGAGCTTCGTCCAGAACGGCATCACCTGCATGTAGCCGCGGGCGTCGGCGGACGAGACCGCGTACTTGCGGAAATTGCTCTCGTGCTGGATCACGCCGAGCACGAGTTGCGGATCGAGTCCGGCCCGCGCCGCTTCGTAGTGGACGGTGGCCATGAACTCGTCGCGCGAGCAGCGCGTCCGGCAACCTCGGCGCGAGCCGCTCGCGACATTTCGTCGAGCCAGGGCCGCACGCCCGGACTTGTTCGCGTAGTCGGCCGGGACGGGATTGTCGGCGATCGCGCGCTGCAGGCCCGCGACGACCGACGGACGCGAGCTGCTCCTCGACCTGCGCGCCGGCGCAGCGCCGGCATCGGCGCGACAGCGCCAGCAGGGCCGCGGCCGCGAGGGCTGTGCCCAGAGCGTGTCGGATTGTGCCCGTGACTCTCATTCCTGGACAGCTTCCTTTCGATAAAGGCCGCAATTTCGCCCGTCGGCGACCGGTAGTCACGGCGGCATCGCGCCGGGCCTGGTACTCGACCTTTCCCTCCTTGAGGCCGCGCTCGCCGATCGTGATGCGGTGCGGGCAGCACCGATCAGCTCGAGATCAGCAAACATCACGCCAGGACGCTCGCCCCGGTCGTCCAGCAGCACTTCGATGCCAGCCGCCTCCAGCGTGTCGTGCAGCGAGTCGGCGAGCGCCTGGACCGGCCTCGTTGCGATCGTAGCCGACCGGGGCGATCGCAACGGCGAATGGGGCCAACGGCTGCGGCCAGATAATACCCCTGTTGTCGTAATTCTGCTCGATGGCCGCGGCGACCACGCGGGTGATCCCGATCCCGTAGCACCCCATTTCCAGGGCCCGCGATTGACCGCCGGCGTCCAGATAAGTTGCACCCATGGCCTTGGAATAGACGTCGCCCAGCGCGAAGACATGGCCCACTTCGATGCCGCGCAGGATCTCGAGCGTGCCCTTGCCGTCGGGCGATGGATCGCCGGCCACCACGTTGCGGAGGTCGGCCACGCAGGTCGGGCTCGCGGCAATCGCGGCCGAAGTTGACGCCGCGAAGGTGGAAATCGGGCTCGTTGGCGCCGCAGATGAAATCGGCCATCACCGCCACCGAGCGGTCGACGATGAGCGGGAGGTCCGCGGGAATTCCGACCGGTCCGAGGTAGCCCGGATTGCAGCCCGTCGCCGCGATGATCTCCGCTTCGGTGGCCCAGCGGAATTTCGCGAGCCCGGCAATCTTGGTGACCTTGATTTCGTTCAGTGCGTGATCGCCGCGGATGAGCAGCATGTGGATGCGCGGCGGCGCATCCTCGACCTCGGCGGCGAGCATGATGCACTTGACGGTGCGCGCGAGCGGCAGGCCCAGAAGCTCCGCGACCTCCTCGCAGGTCGCCTTGCCGGGAGTGGGCACCTTCTGCATCGGCTCGGCGGGCGCGGGACGCGACGGGGCGAGCGCCACCGCTTCGGCGAGCTCGACATTGGCGGCGTAGTCGGACGCCGGACACCACGCGATGGCATCCTCGCCCGGAATCGGCGAGCACCTGGAACTCATGCGACGCGCTGCCGCCGATCTGCCCGGTGTCGGCGGCGACCGCGCGGAACTCGAGTCCCATCCGGCCGAAGATGCGCGCGTACGCGTCGTACATCGCCTGATACGACTTCAGCATCGCCGCCTTGTCGACGTCGAACGAGTACGCGTCCTTCATCACGAACTCGCGCGAGCGCATGACGCCGAAGCGCGGCCGGACCTCGTCGCGAAACTTGGTCTGGATGTGGTAGCAGGTTGACGCGGCAGCTGCTGGTAGCTCTTGAGCTCCTTCCGCGCGATATCGGTGATGACCTCCTCGGAAGTCGGCTGCACGATGAAGTCGCGCTCGTGCCGATCCTTGAGGCGCAGGAGCTCCGGGCCGTATTTCGCCCAGCGTCCCGTTTCCTGCCACATTTCCGCCGGCTGCACGACGGGCATCAGGAGCTCGATCGCGCCGGCGCGGTTCATCTCCTCGCGCACGATGGCCTCGACCTTGCGCATCACGCGAAGGCCGAGCGGCATCCAGGTGTAGATGCCCGCGGCGAGCCGCTTGATCATGCCCGCGCGCAGCATGAGCCGATGGCTGACGAGCTCCGCCTCGGCCGGCGCCTCCTTCAGGGTCGAGACAGGAATCGCGATACGCGCATGTGCGCCGTCCGGGAAAACGCGCATTTTACCCCGGCAGCGCCTGGCGCGATCGGCCAGCGCCCGGTCGAGTCGGACTCGACCGCTTGGGCGGCTCGGCGAGAGCGCGTCAGCGGACGACGATCACCGGCAGCTTGGTGTGAGTCAGTACCTTCTGCGTCTCGCTGCCGAGCAGCACCGCGGAGATCCCGCGCCGGCCATGCGAGGCCATCACGATCGCATCGCATTTGTGCTTCTTCGCCGCGGCCAGGATCGCTTCCCACGGCGCGCTGGCGATCGCATAGGCGGTCTTGCAGGCGACGACCCGCGGCCTCGGCCTTCGTGGCGGCGCTTGTCGAGGATCTTCTGCGCGTCCTGCGGCCGCGAGCTTCGCGTACTCCTTGCGCGATACCGGCTCGTAGACGACGCCGTCGGCATACGCCGGCATCGGATAGTCGGGCGCCGCGTAGAATATCGTGAGCGTCGCGCCGACGGCCTGCGCCAGCCCGATCGCATGCGCCAGTGCCTTGTCCGAGAGCTTCAGAGCCGTCCGTTGCCACCAGCAGGTTCTTGTACATTTCCGCTCCTCGATCCGGGTTCACGCAGCCACTCCCATTATCCGCGATTCCCGGGTGAGTGGGCGTTGACGGAGATCAACGACGCGGCCGGATGACCGCCCTGCCGTCGGTACGGCAAAGTGATATTCTCGGTGCGCTTCGAACGGATCCCGTCCGTGAGTCACCGAATCATCGCAAAGACCTCCGGCAACATCGGTCCGCGCGCTCCCGCGCCGCCGTCGGGTCCGATCGTGGATCGCCTGGTCCGCGCTCTTCGCTCACTGCGTCGCTCGGCCTCCTGCCATCGATCGGGTTCGAATCCGCCGCGGAGCGTCACGTGGCGCGGCGCATCCAGCGGACGATACGACGGGGCCGGCAATGTCGCGGCCGCGCACCAACACTGCCGCGCGATCACTCGGGCACGGCGGGCAGCCCATCACGCGCATGGCGATTTTTCCGATATCCCCGGAAGCCCCACCCATCCGATCGACCACGATTGCGACCAGTGCCAGGTGCTCACGCATCTGTCGCGCTGCATCTTCGTCGCGCAACCGGCATCCAATCTCGACCCGGCTCCCGGGTGCCCGGTCGGCCGAGCGTCGCCGTCGTAGCGCGAGGCCGCGCACGACGTTGCAGTCCTCCCTCCGGCCCGAAGGTCCCCCCAACCCGCAGCGCCTGACAGCAGTCCATTCGAACGGCATCGACGCGTCGAATGCCGCCGCCATGCGGATCCGGAAAAACGCCGGTTCGGCGATGGCGGCCGCATCGTCGTCGCCGCACGCCGTCCATGCGTTCTCCTGGGGAGGGTCCTGCAATGATCGCGCAATCACGCCGCCGCCACTGCGGCCGGGCGCCTCATGGCGCTGTTCGGCGTATGCCTTCTACCGCCGTTGCGACCGGTCCGGCTGCGGCGCACGGCACGGTCGGCAAACGGTTCTTTCCCGCGACGCTCACCACGGAGGACCGCTTTCAGTCGCGGACGAACTGTCGCTGCCGACCATTTCCAGCCGCAAGATGTCCGCGAGCGGCGATGGCCGGCAACGCGCGAGACTGCCTTCTCGCTCGATGTCACGAAACAGCGTGACCGGGAACTTCGGTCTCGGCTTCGGTGCGAGCTACCTCGAACCTGCAAGCCCGTCGGCGGCGCCACGGAACGCGGTTTCGACAACCCTGGCCGCGAGCGCCAAATACAAGTTCTACCAGAGCGACGAGCGCGAATCGATCCTGTCGGCGGGCGTCGACTGGGACATCGGCGGCAGCGGCGTCGAAGCGCGTCGGCGCCGAATCGTTCAGCACGATCACGCCGGCGCTTTTCTTCGGCAAGGGGTTTCGGCGATCTGTCGCAGGAAGCGAAGTATCTGCGCCCGTTGGCGTTGACCGGGCAGTTGGGCATCGGCCTTCCGACGCGGGCGAGCACGACGACGATCGGCGGCGACGGCGAGGTGAGCGTCGAAAGAACATCCGCATACGCTCGGAATGGGGATTCGCCCTCGAATACAGCTTTCCGTACCTGCAGTCGTTCGTCAGGATGTCGGGCTTTCGCGCGCCGTTCAACCGGATGATTCCGGTGGTGGAGGTCTCGATGTCGACCGCGCTCGATCGCGGCGCGAGCGGGACGACGGGAACGATCAATCCCGGGATCATCTGGGCCGGGCAATTATTTTCAGCTCGCCGCGGAAGCGCTCATTCCGGTCAACAAGGCGAGCGGCAAGCACACGTGGGTGGATCGTGCAGCTCCACTTCTATCTCGACGACCTGTTTCCGGGGTCGCTCGGCCGCCCATCTTCCGGAATTGAGATGAGACGGTTGCTGCGACAATTGGGCCTCGCCGCATTGGCGGCCGTGCTGGTGCAACCGGTGGGCGCGCATGCGTTTCTCGAGCGGGCGGTCCCGGCCGTCGGGCAGCAGTGTTCACACTTCGCCGGCGGAGCTCAAGCTGTGGTTCACGCAGCGGCTCGAGCCTGCATTCAGCAAAGTGCGCGTGCTCGATGGCGGCGGCAAGCAGGTCGATAGCGGCGATGGGCGAGTCGACGCCACCGACGGCGTACTGCTTCGCGTGTCGCTGCCACGGCTCGCGCCGGGGACTTATCGAGTGACGTTCGCGCGTGCTGTCGGTCGACACGCATGTCACCGAGGGTGATTTCACCTTTGATGTCGCACCGTAAAGGCAAACGACTGCCCGGAGCGCGCGAACCGCGATGAGCACGCTGTTCGCCGCCGTGCGAGGCGATCCATTACGCGTCGGCCATGGCTGTTGTTCGGCGAGCTCGCATTCGCGCTCGTCGTGGTCAGGTTCCGCCACGCGCGGCGCAGCGCTCGGTGGCGACGACCTCCATCGCCGGCTCGTGCTGATTGCGCGCTGGAGCGTGGTGGCGGGCATTGCGTCCGGACTTGCATGGTTCGCCATCGGCGCGGCCGTCATGAACGGCACGTCCATTGGTCAGGCGATGCACCGGTCCGTGCTCGAGCTCGTTCTGTCCGATACGAGGTTCGGCCATGTCTGGGTGCTGCGCTTTGCCCTGCTCGCCGCGCTTTGGGTAATGTTGCGGGTGCTGCGGAAATCGGCGAGTCGGTGCCGTCCAGTCGCGAATGATGATCGGCATGCTGGCAACGGCGGCACTGTATCTTGGCGCGCTGGCTTGGACCGGACACGCGGCCGCCGGCCAGGGGCGGGATGGCGATGTGGAATTGCATCCGATGTCGTGCATCTCCTCGCTTCCGGCGCGTGGCTGGGCGCATTGCCGGGACTCGTCCACATGCTGGGCAGAACGCAAGCCCGTGGCGTGGCAGCGCGGGTGACAAGCCGCTTTTTCGACGCTCGGCGCGATCGCGGTCACGCTCATCACCGCGAGCGGCCTCGCGAACGCCTGGTACCTGGTGGGCGACGTGCCGGCGCTGATCGGCACCGACTACGGACGATTGTTGCTCGCGAAGCTCGCGCTGTTCGCCGCGATGCTGCTCCTGGCGATGACCAATCGTTGGTATCTGGCCATTCGTCTCCCGAGCGAGGATCGCGAAGCTGCAGCGTTTGCTTCGGCGCAATGCGATCCTCGAAATCACGCAGCCGGAATCGGTGTCGTGACGATCGTCAGGGCGCTGGGCGTCACGGTTCCCGCGGCTCATCAGGTCCCGGTCTGGCCGTTCGAGCACACGTTGAGTTGGCGACCGGTTGCGAACTCGGCATGGCGGCAGGTGATTCTGGCGGCGGCCGGCGCCATCGCCATCATGTCGGCCGGTGTCGCGCTCGCGGGCTTTCGCCCGGGACTCATTGGTGCCCCCTTGGCGCTGCGCGCCGTCCCCCGAGGGGAGCAATTCGCGCTTGGGACGGCCCGGCGCGCTCATGCGCCAATGGGTTGCGGGTCTCGCCGGGTCTCGCGGCGTCCGTCGCGCTTATTGACCTGGCTGCTCGCCGTGCCCGCCCACCCACGACCTATGCGGCGTCACCGGTGCCTTACGACGGAGAGCATCGTCCGCGGCGGGGAGCTTTATGCGCAGAATTGCCATGGGTGCCATGGCCCACAAGGTCGCGGCGACGGTCGCCGTCGGCCGCTCTCGCCCTGACAAGCCGGCGGACCTGACTGAACATTCGACGCGACATCGGGATGGCGGCGTCTTCTGGTGGATCGCCCACGGCATTCCTGGAACGCCGATGCCGGGACTTGCGCCGGGCGTGCGCGATGTGGATATCTGGCATCTGATCCAGGTTTCTCCATGCGCAAGCGGACGCACGCGACGATGCCGGCGATGGTGGATGGGATGCAGGCGTTGCCTTTCGTCGCTGCCCCGAGTTCACCTTCGAGATCACCGGGCGCTCACAGGAGTCGCTGCGGCAACTGCGCGGAAACGCAGCGGTGCTGCTCGTGTTCTACGTTGCCGCAATCGCTGCCGCGCCATTCGCGCGCTGGCGCAGGATGAGCCGGCCGCAGGGAAGGCCGGCGCCAGGATCATCGCGGTGCCGCTTCAACCGTCATCGAGCACGGCGGCGGCGTCGACGCGGCATCGGGTGCCACAATCTTCGCGACGGCCGGCGCGAGCGTGGCCACGGCACATGATGTTCGCGCGCCAACCGCTCTGGCACGACCGACGTACGCGCCGCGTCGATGTCGAGTTCCTGATCGATCGGCAAGGGGACCTCCGGCTCCGGTGGACCGGCGATGCGCTGGCGCAATCGCAAGGGACGAAGCGAGACGCGTAACCGGATCGACCTCCTCAATCGCGAACCGCCACGGCAGGAATCGTCGCCGGGGCACGCGCATCGCTAGCGTGTTTTGCGGACTTTCCACACCTCTTCGGCGGGCCATTGCCGCGCCCAGTCGATGGTGACGAACGGATATCGGGTCGAGGCATTTGCGGAGGGCCATGCTTCGATCAGGTCTTCGATTTCGAAATGCGACTGGCGCAAGAGTCGGATCCAGTCGCCGTGCGAGGATGGAATTCGACGCCGAAGTCGCCGGGAAGTGGAGGCGATACAAACCGAACGCCGGGCGTCGCCCAGCCGGTCGGTGGCGGCGATTCCGTCCTCGTCCGGCGTGCAAAGCGCCGCGAGGAACGAGTTGACGAAAACACGAGGCGGCCGCCGGGGCGCAACCAGACGCGCGGCCTCGGGCACCCACCGGCGCGGATCGGCCCAGAGGCACGCGCCGTACTCGGAGAGATCGCGGAAATCCGAACGAGCGCATCCGGCAGCGGAACCTCCTCGGCGTTTCCGTGCAGGAGCGCAAAAGTCGAGTCCGTGCCGATGCTGCATGCGCCGTGCCGTGGCGAGCTGCGCTTCGGAGTTGTCGATGCCGACGACGCGCGCCGCGCCGTGCCATCCACGCCGAGGCATACGCCGTGCCGCATCCGAGGCTCGATCGCGTCCTTGCCCGCGAGATCGTCCGGTAGCAACGCGAGCTCGGACTCCGGCACGCCCAGATTCCCCACGTCGGATGCAGATCGCTCCCCATGCCGCCTCCTCCGGGGCCGGCATAATCGCGCGCCCAGACGTCCCACACGGCACGATTGCGGCGAGACGTGCTCTGGCAGATCGCTCATTGGGGGAGCCGTGATGTCATGGATATGTCGAGGGAGCGCGACGAGCCGCAAACTTTACACCAGGCGGCAGCAAAGCTTATCGTTGCACGCCGCGCGGCACGTGCAAGTTCGTTTCGTCGGCGCGCGCAAGACGCCATTCCCCGCATTGCGCGAGAATTCCAACCCCGGAAAACGCCCAACATGACCGAGACCAAGGAAAGCCCATCCGTGCCGCCGGCGAGGAAGGCCGCAGGAGCGCATCGTCGTCACCGAGCACAGCGTCGTCATCGGCAAGAAGAAGCTCGAATACACCGCGACGTGCGGCACGGTGGTGCTCCGCGATTACGACGAGCGGGAGGCGAGAACGATGGCAAGCGCACCGAGCGACAAGCCGCGCGCCACGCTTTTTCACGGCCTACACGCGGAAGGGCGTCAGAAGCCGGAACAACGCAGCCGGTGATTTTCAGCTTCAACGGCGGCCCGGCTCGAGCAGCGTATGGCTGCACCTCGGAATCCTCAGGCCGCAACGCGTGGCGACCGACGAAATGGGAATTCGCCGCCGCCGCCGTATGCGCTCGTCGACAACGAGCACACGCTCCTGTTCGAAAGCGACCTGGTGTTCATCGATCCGGTCGGTACCGGCCATTCGCGAATGGTCGAAGGCGAAAGGTGGCCGAGTTCCACGGAATACCAGCGCGACCTCGACGCGGTGGGCGAGTTCATTCGTCTCTACCTCGCACGCTACGGCCGGCTGGGGCAGCCCCAAGTATCTGATCGGCGAAAGCTACGGCACGACGCGCGCGGCAGGGCTGTCGCGGCACCTGCAGGAAAAGCACGACATCTTTCTCAACGGCGTGATGCTGGTCTCGCTCGCGGTCGACCTGCAGGCGACGCTATCCTTCGATCCCGGCAACGAATTGCCTTACCCGCTCTTCCTCCCCACGTATGCGGCCACTGCCTGGTACCACAAGGTCCTGGCACCCGGATCTCCTGAAGAAACCGTTGCGCGAAGTGATCGCGTTGGCCGAGAGCCTTTGCGAACGACGAGTACAGCGTCGCGCTGCTGCAGGGTCGCGGCTCCCCGCGGCGAAAGCGCGAGCACATCGCGCGGCAGGTCGCCCGCTTCTCGGGGCTGTCCGCCGAATTCGTGCGGCGCTGCGACCTGCCGTCCGGACGAGATGGCGATTCTTCAAGGAGCTTCTGCGCAATCGCGGCGTGACGGTCGGCCGCCTCGACACGCGTTTTCTCCGGACAGGACAAGGACGACGCCGGCGAGAAGCCCGAAGAGGATCCCGCCATGGCCAACCTGATCGGCGCGTACGCTGCCGGCATCAACCGGGTGCTGAAGGACAAGCTCAAATTCGACAGCGACGCGCCGTATGTCGTGCACGCGCCGCTCTGGGCCAAGTGGGCATGGAAGGATTTCGCGAACAAATACGTGAACGTCGGCGAAAGCCTCCGCCGCGCGATGCACGCCAATCCGCACATGCGGGTGTACGTGGCAAGCGGGTACTACGATCTGGGCACGCCGCACGCCGCCGGGGACTACACGGTGAGCCACCTCGGCCTGCGCGGCAGCACGCAGAAGAACGTCACCGTCAGCTACTTCGAGGCCGGCCACATGATGTACATCCACCGGCCGTCGCTTGCGCGAATGGCGAAGGAGTTGAAGGCGTTCGTGGCGGCGAAGATGAGCGAGCTGGGCTGAACTGAGCGAGCGTCGCCTGCCGCCGCGAACGTCCGATGCCCTCGTGCACTTGGTCGCGATACCGCCGGCGCGGTACAATTTTTTCCGGCGCGGTCCATTTGCGCATCGGCACGCACCGCCCATCCGACGCCTCGAGGAGCCAACGCATGAAGCCACGAAACCATTGCCTGCCACGCGCCGTTGCGGTGGGCCACCCGCGAGCGGCACAAGCCGTCGGGCTTCATACGCCAGGCGCTCGCCGGCTTTGCACTGCCCGCGGGGTGGCCGGTTTCATCGCAAGCGCCGCGTTGGCGGCTGTCGTTGGCCGTCTCCGCGCAAGGCGAGGACGACCTGTGGGAGATGACGTCCAAGATGGATATGCCGGGCATGCCAATGGCCATTCCGGCGCAGGTGAATCGTGTTTGCATCAGCAAGAATCACCGGGACGAAGATCTCATTCCCAGGCGGGACAACTGCCGCGTGACGGACAGCAAGCGCACGGGCAACAAGCTCGCCTACAAGATGGAATGCACCGGCAACGAGCCGATGACGATGGTCGGCGACCTGACGTTCGGCAACAACGCCTATGACGGCCAGATGCGCATGACGATGACGAAGACGAACGCACGACGATGAACATGGCGGTGTCCGGCAAGCGCGTCGGCGACTGCACCGCACCGGCCAAATAGCGCCCCGGCGCAGCAAGGCCGTTGGCGTGCGCGCGGGGTGAGATCGACCACGAATCGAAGGTCAGGCGATTCGGCCCGTTCTGCTTCGAGGGCATAGCGCAAGTGCCTAGAAGCGCCGGATTGCGGCGTCAAGCGACGTCGGGGCGAGGAATGAGCCGCGCGGGTTTCGGGAATTCACCGACGTCAGGCCGTGTTAGCTGCCTGGAGCGGACAAGAGATGCTGCGTACGACCGTTACTGGAACGGGTGCGCCCAGGGGAATATCGCCATCGAGCGGTGCTGGACGACGTCGCGACCTGATCAATCGCGTTGCCGGCAAGGACCGAGCAGCGTTCGAAAGGTACTCTATCGCGGCTATTACCCAGGCTTCGACGTTTTCTCGAGCGGGTCACCCGGCGGCCGCAGATCACGTCGAGGAGATCTGAACGAGTACCATGCTGGTGGTCTGGCGAAGGCCCCGACCTACAACCTGCATTCTCTGGTGTCGACCTGGATTTTCGGCATTGCGCTTCGGCGCACGCTGAAACGCTCAAACGCGTCGATGAACCGATGGCATTCGTCCCGGAACAAAGTCGGATCATGGCGTCACCGGCCCGGAGGGCATGCTGATTCAGCGGGAAACGCGGGCATCCATCGTGCGGGCGCTGAATACGCTGTCGCCCGATCATCGCGCCGTCATCGAGTCACGTACTTCCAGGGTATTCCTGCGCCGAGATCGCGGAAATCATGCGCTGCCCGCTGATGGCAACAAAACCAGAACTGGATAAGCACGTTGATACGCAGGCTTCATGACGATGGAATATGACATTGGGATTTCTGTTCCGAAGATGCGCTTGCCCATTTAAAACAGGCGATGCAAACACCCAAATGCCTTGACCACGCAATACATTCGGAATACCTTTCAACAACAAGAATCGTTTCGTAGCCTACCTATCTGGATGGGGAGAACCATGCGGCACAAGAAGCTGGGTAATCGACTGGCTATTGTTGCCGCCTTGTCGCTTTGTTGCAACATTCGCCTGCACGCAACAGGCCAGCGCCGCCGCCCCGATCCCAACCTGGGCGGCACACATCGAGCTTTGCCATGTTTGGCTCTCAATGCCGGAACCGCAGCATCAACTCCGGTACATCCATCGTACGTCCGGGAACGATCGGATACTCGCAAAACGTATTGGTACCGAGCGCGCGCAGAAGGTGGATACTTTGGCACCGTCTACGCTACAGCGGCGCTACGACCACGAAATTTCAGGCCAAGGTTAAGCCGGCAACCTTTGCCCCCACCGGAGAATACAGAGCAGACCTGCGGCCAACGCCTTGCTGAACCAAGCTAATGCCGATGCGCAGTCGGCAGAACAACTTGATCAGCCTTTACGCTTCCGGGCCAGTAACAAAGTCTTGGTACGGTGCCGAGCAATACGACGCTCACTGGTTCAGGCGGTGTGAATCTCTATGACGTGACGAAGTGGCAGTTCAGCGGCGATGTCCTGACACTTAACGGCGGGGCGAACGACTGGTTCGTGTTCCGCGCTGGTGGCATCGGCAACGATTGGGCCAAGTCACGAACCATCTTGCAGTGTGGATCCCAACCACGTACTGTTCTACCTCACCTCGACGGATACCGGGCATGACGCCATGCTCGTGAACAAAACGAGACGGCCTTCTATGGCACGATCTTCGCGCCGGACGGCAGCGTGAATACCATAATCCGGCTTTCTTCGATGGCGCATCATCGCGAATCGATTTTGATGCATTCAGATTTCAATATATCGAGTCCCGTCCCCGAACCGAAGTATGCCATGCTGGTAGCTGGTCTCTTGCTTGCTCTCTTGGGAATTGTGGAAACGGCGGAAGCAACAAGCCACACTTAATATATATTACCCCGCGAAACCCCGCTTCGCAGACTGTGTAAAAAACCAAGTCTGCGTCTCAGAATGTCCGCGAGAACCATTCGCGGGCATTGTTCTTTATGAGCTATGTAAGCGGGCAGTCAAGGGCAAGGTGCACTGTTTCCGGTGGCATTGGACGAGTTGGTGCCAGAGGATCACTCGGTACCGGGTGATCAGAAATGGCCGGCCGTGGGTCTAGTGGAATTGGAGTTGCCAAAGCTGAGCCGGCTGCTACCGGCAAGCTATTGATTCAGGAGACCGTTTGGCTGGAGGACATCCCCGTCGCAGTGCTTGTTGCTGGATCTGGATCATCTTCGCCGTCGCAAAAAACGTTGCCCTTGCTTCGAATGGGGTGTGGCAACGGCGTCGCAGCTCAGGGCGAGAGTTGAATTCGGGAGCAGACCTCGCCTAGCGCGGTGATTGACAATGTTCGGTCCAGGCGACTCTCTTTTCTACTGGCATGCCGATACGTCTTACGGGGGCGGTGACTGGGTACAGATCCCGGCACCAATGGTAGCAAGACGATTCTCACATTGCGCCCAATCAGCATCGCCCGGCCACAGAATTCACTCCCGTTGTCCGACCAGATCACCTTCGGCAATCGCGCTCATTTTCAATCGATCCAGAATGCGCGCGACATAGGCTCCCGACATCTCGCTCGATCCGGATGCACCGCACCACCGCTTCGTGCGTGCAATCATCGAACCACCGTCAAGCATTTCAGACTGCGGCCGTCGGCCAGACGGTCAAACACGAAATCGACCCGACCACACTTCATTCTGCCGGCTCTGGCCCGCAGCAACAGCTGCGCGATCCGCCAACGCCACCTTCTTGCGCTTGCGCCGCCGCACCATCAGCTGCTTCTTCCCGGTACAGCCGCCGCACGCGCTTCAGATTGACCGCCAAACCTTCCTGCCGTAACCGCAGATGAATCATCCGGTAGCCGTGCCGCGGTGGCAATGCGCCATATCAACAACGCGCTGGCGCAGCGCCCTGGAGTTGCGCATCCTCCCGCCGCCGGATACCGCAACAGGCTCGGCGCTCGCCAGCCATGCGCAGGGCATGGCGCTCGGATAGCCTGCGTGTGACCAAACCGTACCAGCTCGCGCCACTCGATACGGTCACCATTTTTCGCAGCGCCTCCGCGCTACCTCGTTCTCGAGGACCGATTCGGCGTAACAGCTTCTTCAGCCGGGCGTTCTCCGTCTCAAACTCATGCCAGCCGCTGGCAGTCCGACACCGACATCCGCCAAACTTGGACTTCCACAGGTAGTAACTCGCCTCCGGAGAATCCGTGCTTGCGGCACAGGTCCTTCACCCCGATCCCGCTCTCCCCATCCCGCAGAAAGCCAATGATCTGCTCTTCCGTATAGCGCTTCTTCATGGATCCGATCCCTTCCTGGCAAATCGGACTCAGATCATAACGCTACCAATTCCAGGGATCACGTCTGCAGATGTTACCGTCCGCCTTTAAGGGGCGCTGCTCCGGATCGGACAGAGGGCAATGGGAGGTCCTGGTGTCTGTCGCGGGTTACTCGGCCGAACCGTAAGTATTGGCGGCAATAGTAGTCATGCAACGTCGGCGTAAAGGTCGCCGTGTACGTCTGCCCCGGGGAAGCCCTTGCGGCTGCCGCGGCGGTCAACAAGAAGCTCGATAAAGCAGGCGCGACGCGGCTGGTCTGTTCCAGTCAGCGCAATGCAGTTGGCGACCCGTGGGTATTGGATGACCAGCGCCATTGGGCGAACGTACCGGGGCAACGTTTTGAGCCACCCAATGCTTGTCGGCAGCATGTAGTTCGCCGGCCTCCCCTTACGCACAAGTGACCAGTCCCGCGAAGAGTCGGTGTGACCGCCGGCACGGGCACAAAGCTCGCGCGTTAGTTGGGGCGATCGAAGCGCGTTCTAGCGGCGACGGCGTTTCAGTGACCACGGATTTGATCTCGGTTTAGTGAGTCGAGTGAAATTGCCACCCCAAACGCTGCCTCGGCGTCCGCACATCGTCCGCGATCTGATTCAACACTCTTTTGTCGCACTGATAACGCGCGCCCCTAAAGCTTGCCGGCTCATCCCGATGCTGCGCCACCTGCCGCTTCGCAAAATCGAAAAGCAGCAGGAGCGGTCCCCGACTTGGAATGTTTTCGAGGAGGGAACGCGTGATCTAGGAGTGGTGGTGCATAGGATTTGCAGTCTGTGCGGTGCCACGCTCAAGGCGCGAATCCCACCCCAAAGCGGTTGGGCGCTTCGCCTATTGCGGAAGGTTCATACTGCCTCAGTACGAGGGGCAGGCCGACGCCGCGCGATAATAAATGTCCCGCCTTGAATATTTCCCTTCCGTTACCGCGAGCCGCGCACGGGAAATGGGTCCGCGATTGGATCCAGTTCCGCCAGATCACGAGCCACCTGACGTCTGCTTCCGCGGCGCGGCACCTGGAATAAAGAGATTCTCACGACCAGGGACGGAGACGTCACTCCGAGTTCAAGGCACTCCTAGATCGCGCGCGGCTCGCGAAGACGTCTAAGCAGCTTTGGGAGCTCTCCGACGTCACCCACTGAATGTCTGTCGCTGAGCTGCTCGCGGAGGTGGAGGGTGTCAAAGTGCACTCGTCAGGGTCAAATATCCGATTGCGACAACGCAAGCACTCCCGATCTGCTGATCTACTACAACAAGCTCAAGTATGGGGTTTGAGCGAAACACCTTTCCCAGCCGCGCCACCGAAGTCATTTCAAGCCTGGCGATCCGGTCTCCGTCGTCATGGGGCATCGAGCGATCGTATTCCATGCCGGCGCAATGGCCCCAGCCTTCATCCGCGTGCAATTGGAGCCGTTCGACATCGCCCGCCTTCAATATAGTGAGACCGCTATTGCGCCAGGCGTGGCAGGTTCGGCGCGTCGACCCACCGTATCCGGCGGCATCCGGTTAGAATCTCGCTTGGTGGGAGGGAGGCCACCTCCGATTCCCCCGACGCCATTTTGTCCAAGCCGCGTCCATTCGCGTCCGACTCGCCATGTCGTGGATCGATAGAGAACTCAAGCGACGGGCCGCAGCGTCCAGCCGCTCCGCGCCCAATCAATCATCCACGAACCGCATCCATGAACTGTGGGACAAGCTCGAACGCGCAAACGCGGCCCTGCCGAGTGAGCTTCAGCTTCGCCCCGAGCAGGGTGACACCGCACTGAGTTCCCCGGACGAG
>ERZ1370068.5052-contig-4091_pt1 | contig 29482 bp, 32 predicted proteins | sample MGYA00561227_ERZ1370068 | MGnify/ENA primary metagenome ERZ1370068 (study PRJEB38410, sample SAMEA6850437) | metagenome | study: Metagenomic assessment of the ecological functions of the soil: analysis of the soil microbiota associated with the...
GTATTGCTGATTGGTGTATTTGCCGGATCATCGGTCTGGTCAACAACGGCACGGCGCAAGCCCCTGACGACTGGGAGCGCGCACGCGGGCGTGGGGCGCGTCGCGCTCGCTCGGTGTCTGGGGCTGAGAAGGCCGTCGACGCAGAAGCCGCGTGGCATCGAAGAGAGTGTCACACTACGGCAAGGCCGCGCGTCCACGATGGCGTTCGATCGCGCCCGCCGTCGTCCTGGGTCCGAGATCGTCCGGCGAGAGGCGGCGCGGCCATCGCCACCAACTGGCGAAGCGGTCGAGAACACCGCCGCCGGCGAGAAATACCCACTGGACTGGCGGGCGACTTCTGGAAGTCGGCGCCGCAGAGGCGTCGTTCCCAACGCCCGAGCATAAACGACGTTTCAGGTCGACGCCGGGGTGATCGCGCTCTGCATGTGCGGCCACGTTCATCCAGCTGCGGCGTTTGAAGGGCGAGCGCGCGTGACTCGATCAGCAAGGCAGCTTCAGCGGCGGCGATCACCGCCTGGCCAGTCATTCAGGCCAGCAACGCCCAGAGCACGTGTTACTCGGCAGCTAGACCGAGAGATGCCAGCGGCGGGCGTCAGCCCTGGCGGCCAGCTCGCCGTGGCGACAGCGACGGCGACCCCGCGACGCGCGCCGAACTGAGCGATCGCTCATCCCTGGGCGGACCGGTTGCCATGACCGCCGGAGGCCTGATCGCAGTGGACATAAAGACGACTCTGCAACGAACAGACACGAAACCTGCGAGCAGAGCCCCGGAAACCAGAGCCATGTGGAACTGGTGAACCGCTCGATGTGCGGAGTGAATGACATTTGTGCATTGGCTTCTGGCGTCCCTGGCGGCGGAACGATGGTGGCGTCGCGACGCGTGCGCGCCTACGTGAACACCTTCTGCGCGACGACGAAGTCTCAGCCTTCGCCTGCGTAGATGCTCGGCACGAACTCTGCGGATTGCGCGATCGATCAGCGGGAACCAGGTCGACTGCACCTGCACCATGAGCCGATGGCCCTTCAGGAACACGTGATCGTGGCTGCGCAGCGGGATCGCGAATTCTGTCGGCTGGTTCGGCGACGAGCGGCTGCGGATGCTCGTAGCTCTTGTTGTAGCGGCCGCGGCGGACCTCCATCGCGATCGGCAGCTCGTAGCCGTTCAGCGACTGCGCGTACTGGCCGGGCTGCCGGCCGGCGCTCGGCGTCCCAGGCGTTCGCCTGCGCGTTCTCCGGATAGACGTCGATCAGCTTCACGACGAAATCGCTGTCGGTGCCTGACGTCGACGCGAACGAGGTCGGCGGCCAGCTCGCCGGTCACGGTGAGGTCGCGATCGAGCGGACGGCTCACCCACGTCGCGACGTCGGGACGGTTCTCGACGAACCGCTGATCGGCCGACTTCCCATCGCCGCCAGTCGCCGGCGGGATAGGTCGGCGAGATCGGACGCGGCCGATACGGCACCGGATTCGCCGGATCGGACGATACTGCACGTAGCTGTCGTCCGGCGGCGGCGCGTCGAACGACAGCACGCCGTTGCGGTGGCAGATACAGCTTGGTCGCGGTCGACGCCGGCGGCCACGCCGCGTAGGTCTGCCACGAATTCGATCCGGTCTGGAACGTCGACGCCTTCCACGGAAACTTCTCGCCCTTGCCGTGCAGCCAGTGATCGGAACCACGGCGCCTCGATCTTCTCGCGGAACTCCGTGGCGGTGTCGTGGCCGCCGAACGAGATCTGCCCGATCGACTCGGCCTTCAGGTTGTGCCACTGGCCGTGAAACCACGGACCGGCGACGATGAAGTTGTAGCGGTTCGGATCGCTCTGTCTCGGAGCGGCGATAGATCTCCCACGGACCCCACGGATCTTCCTGATCCCAGAAGCCGGCGACGTTCAGGTTCGGCACGAACGCGCCCTTGATCTGCGTCACCCAGGCTTCGTCCTTCCAGAACGCGTCGTAGTCGGGATGCTCGACGATGGAGTTCCAGTACGGAATCGATCCGTGCAGGTACCTGGCGTTGATGTTCGACAGCGGACCGAGGTTGAGATACCAGGAATATGTGTCGTAGGTCTCGAAGTTGAAGTGCGTGTTCGCGTTCTTGTCCGCCTGCTCGTAGACGGCGTACTCGAACGCGTAGCTCTCGCGCAGCGCGCCGTAGCGATGGTCGTCGTCGTTCATCCACTGATCGGCGGGCGACGCCTGCTCGGAGATCGCCTTCAGCGCCGGATGCGGCCGCAGCAGCGTCATCGCCGAGGTCAGGCCGTCGTAGGAGACGCCGAACATCCCGACCTTGCCGTTGTTGTTCGGCACGTTCTTGACCAGCCAGTCGATCGAGTCGTAGGCGTCGGTCGTCTCGCTGGTCGCCTTCGGGTTCTCGAGGTCGGCCTGCGACGACAGCTCGAAGGTGCCTTCGGATCCGAACCGGCCGCGCAGGTTCTGGACGACGAAGATGTAGCCGTCCCGCGACCAGCGGCTGCAGCGCCTCGCCGCGTATCACGTCCGCGCTTCGCCGGCACGCCGTAGGGCGTGCGGCGAAACAGAATCGGCAGCGGCCGGGACTGCATCGGCCGGCGCGAGGATGACGGTCTGGAGCCGCACGCCGTCGCGCACCGGCACCATGACTTTCTTGTGGCTGAACGCGGGAGATCCGGTCTGCGCTGCGGGGCGGCGAGTGCCGACGGCCGTCGCGCACGACAACAGCACCAGTGAACGCTTCAGCACGGTCCAGGTCATGTCACGCTCTCGAACGGCAAAACCGGTCGAACGTGCTGGCGGCCGGTATGCACTGAAGTCAGTGGTTAGAACGGCTTTCGACCACGCTGGCCGCGACAACGGACGGCCCGATATCCGAGGAGATACGCCGCTGGGACCGTCATAAATCACGTCAGCCGGGGCCACCGAATCGTAATTCGCGCATCTAGCGGAGCGTATCCGCTGACGCAAGTACGGGTCACAACAGGCCTTCAACCGCGGGTGTACGGGCCGCGACAACGGAGCGGCCCGGTCGTAACTCCGGAGGGGACACGCCACGAATCGTGCAACTCGTCTCGCGAATTGATTGAAATCCGCACCCAGCTCGCGCGGACAATCGGGCCTCCTCGCTGACAAGAAAGGCCGACTGCCGTGGCAAAGAGTCGAGGGTTCGTCCCGCTGACGCTGATCGTCCTCGCGTCGGGGTCCCTGTTTCGCTTCGCGTCGAGCGTATCACCGGCGCACCTACGCGCAGGGCGGCGCGGCCGCCCCGGCGCGTCGGCGCCGGCCGAATCGGCGGCGTCACCGGCGCTGGCCAGCGAAGGAGCGACGCGCTCGACCTGCTCGCCGAATCGTTCGGCCTCGACTTCACGCTCGACGGACTCAAGAAACAGGCGGTCGCTCCGGTCGACGCGCTGCGCCCGGGCGGCCGGAGCAGCTGGGATGAGCGGCAGAGCGCGCTTCGCCTCACCTGAACGCGTTCGTCACGCTGCCGATCCGCGACAAGGGCGATCCGCAACGCGGCCTGTCGCGAACGCCAGAGGCGCGGTCGCCGCGTTGAAGGCTCGCGTGACGCCGGACGAGCCACGCGCCGCTGCTCAGCGCGGCGGCCGCCGCCGATCTCGATCGGCTCTTCGCCGCGTAAGCTCGACGACGAGGCGCTGCGCGCCGCGCACGCGACCGACGAGGCCAAGCTCCTCGCGCAGAACTTCGAGCGCATCGACAAATCGCTGCTGAAGCTCGCCGTCCTTCAGCAGGTCGCCGCGGCGCGGCGCACCGACGTCCGCTTCCTGGTGGCGACGCTGCCCGATCCGATCGACTCGTTCACCGGCTGGCAGTTCGATCCGATGCTCGACTCGATCGCGCAAGGCATCGCCGAAAGCGACTACATCCTCGATCGTTTCCACTTCCCCGATTCCGACGTCGAAGCCACCGCGCACTCGACCACCGAGATGCGCGAGCGGCAGTGTTCACGACGCGGAGCCGTCGGTCGTGATCTATCGCCGGCACGATCGCGAAGAAACGCAGACGGCGGCCGAGCAGGGCCGGCTGGTCCTGCTGATCGTGCACGAGAACCCGGCCGCCGGCGTCCACACGCGCGCCCTCGAGAACGCGGTTCGGCTCGTGACGCAATGGACGGCCACCGACAAGGTCATTCGCATCCTCGGTCCGACGTTCTCCGGGTCGAGCGACTCGCTCGGCCAGGCGCTCTCGTCGTTCGCGGTGCGCCAGGTCATCCCGCGCGGCTACTCCGTGCGCGTGCTCTCGGGCAGCGCCACCAGACCGGGGCAACAAGAAGGCGATCGAGCGCTACCTCGATCCGCAGGGCTATGACGGACAGGTCAAGCTCGTCCCGGTCCATTTCGCGGCCACCGTCAACTCGGACGACGACCTGCTGTCGCGGCTGCGCCTGCACGTCGAGCAGCTCGGATGGTCGTTCCCGATGGCCGTGATATGAGGGGCAACACCCAATACGGGCGCGAGATGATCCGCTACTTCCAGGAAGAGGGGACCAACGTCCTGCAGTTGCCGTTTCCCCTGAACATCTCTCGTCTGCGCGCCACCGGTCAGCCTGACAAGCCCGGTGCGGCCGCGTGGCTCTCGATGCCGTCGCGCTTCCGGCCGCTCGACATGGAATCGGCCGGCAACCCATCCGACCAGCTGCCGCAGTTTTCCCCGAAGACGAGCGCTGCGTATGTCGAGCTCGCGATCGCCGCCACGCTGCAGACGATGAACCGCGAGCATGTCGGCACGGTGGCGCTCCTGGCGACCGATCCGCGCGACAAGCTGTATCTCGCGCAGCAGATCGCGCGCTACACGCCCGACGTGTCGATCGTCACCGCCGAAAGCGATTCGCTCTACGTGCATCCGGACTATTCGGGCTATCTCAAGGGCGCGCTGGTCGTCTCGACCTATCCGCTCTACAACGGCAACCAGCGCTGGAGCCATTCGTTCGAGGGACGATCGCTGCGGCGTCAGTTCCCGAACGGCAGCTCGCACTGGGATCTACAACGCGACCGTCGCGCTGCTCAACTCCACGACGAGGACGGCCATCCGATCGGCGACGAAGGCGCCGAAACTGCTTCGGATATGCAGTCCGCCGGCGCTGGAATGTGCGGGCGGATGCCGTCCGCCGGTCTGGATCAGCGTCGTCGGGCGCAGCGGCGTGGCGCCGGTCCGGCCCTACGTGGTCGAGGATCGCGAGGGCTACGTCTTCGCCTTGAACCTCGGCGACCCGGCCGCGAACGATTCCGGAACCAGACAGCCGCCGATCGCGCCGGCGACGTTCCCTCGCCGCTGTTCGGCGCGGTCTTCGGCCTCGTCGCCGTCGCGAGTCTCGTCCTGTGGGGCATCGCGATCCGCGAAGCAGCGCGCCGGCACTCGCTCGGGATGCTGACCGAGGGGCGACGACCGCCTGCAGGCCAGCGCGTATTTCCTGGTCTGCGTGATCGGCCTGCTGCTCGTCGAATCGTTCTTCGCGGCGTTGTGCGTGATCCGGCTGCGCGTCGAAGTGGCGGCGCCTCCGGACGCGGACTTCGTGCCGGCGCTGATGCTCGCGATCGCCGTCGTCGCCCTCGTCGCGCTCGCCGACGTGGCGCGCCGCGCGGTCGCGCAGATCGCGGCGCACGCGCGGCAGGTGCGGCACGTGATCGATCCGAGACGGGCCTCGACGTGGGTCGGTGCGGCGGTTGCGGCGATTGCCGTCGTCGGCATCGTCGGTCTGGTCCGCTACGAATGGCGCCATGCCGTTGCGCCGTCATCCGAGTCGATCGGGTTCGTCGCGCGCGCCGTCGATCTGGCAGCGGCGCCTGCCCGACGCTGCCGGTGTTGTTCCTCGGCGCGGCGTTGATCCTGTGGGGCGCAACGGAGCTGGCGCGGCTGCGCCGTCCCGACGTCGCGCTGGCGGGAGCGGCGGTCGAGCCGCTGGTCGAGCAGACGATCAACGGCGACGTCCAGTCGCTGCGGCCCGCGTGGGCGCTGTTCAATCGATCGATTCTCGCCGTGCCGGCCGGCCTGCTCGTCGTGCCGGTCGCCGCGATCGTCACGGTCGGCGTGTTCGCGTACGACCCGATCGTCTCGCCGCTGGTCACGATCGAAGGCACGTCGTACGGCCGCTTCGTCGCCGCCACGCTGCTGACGCTGCAGCTGATGCTCTCGCTGGCGCTGCTCCAGTTCGTGTGCCTCTGGCTCGGACTGAGGCAACTGCTGATCCGGATGGCGTGTCATCCGCTCGTCGACGCCATGCGACCGCGTGCCGCGCTCGCTCTCGCCGATCGGCCTGCTGCCGCGCGTGCCGGCGCTGATGGAGCTGCGCAGCCGGTGGCGCAATGGCAGCGGCTGGTCTACGCCACGCGATTGAGTCCGGCGGGCGCGGCCGTCATCCCGGCGGACGCGACGGCACTGATGGATCAGTTCCACGACGAGCTGCGGCGGTCGCCGTCGACGCCGTGGTCGTCGTCGAAGACGTGGAAGATTCTGCTCGAGGCGGCGCGGCACCGCGACCGGCTTGCAGGCGGAGTGGAAGTCGGGCATGCGCGGACACCGTCGTGCGGCTCACGCGGCAGCGGCCGGTCGCCGGCGTCGAGGGCCATCCGGCGGTGGCGCCGCTCGCGGCGGCAATCGATCCGCTCGGACCGCCGCCGAGCAGTCCCGAACATGAAGACGTCATCGCGATGGCGATGGCGTTCCTCGTGCGTGACGCGGTCGCGCGCCTCGGCTACAACCTCGTGTTCGTCACCGGCGGCGTCCTGCTCGTGTTCTGCAGCTTCACGCTGTTTCCGTTTCGGGCGCACCAGCGGCTCGAAGCGCTCGCGTGGAGCTACATCGGCCTGACGTTCGCCGCGATCCTCACCGTGATGGTGCAGATCAAGCGCAACGACGTCATCGCCCGTCTCACCTCGTCGACGCCGGGCCAGCGGACGACGTGGGACTTCGAGTTCGTCCTGAAGCTGGTCGTGTTCGGGCTGCTGCCGCTGCTGACGCTGTTCGCGACGCAGTTCCCGGACATCGGCGGCACGCTCCTCCGCTGGCTGGAGCCGGTCGAGAAAGTTCTGCCCTAGTCGGTGTGTCTCCTCGGATTTCCTGCCGGGCGCGCTCCGTTCCACCCGCCGCGCAGGCGTGCGCGGTGGGGATCCCGGCGTTAGTCGCGGCCCGAAATCGCGGTCGAAAGCCGGTTGTGACCAGTATCTACTTCAGTGGATACGCTCCGCTAGGAGACATATGTTCGACAAGAAACCGCTGCCTCGCCCGTCGTTGAGTCTCGTGCTGCATCCGGAAGACGATCCGGCGTATCAGCATTTCGAGGATGCGTTGAACGTACCGTTTCAAACCGTAGCGGGGACGTTCTCACGCATCAACGCATGGTGGCTGGCCGACGCGGCGCTCCTGAGTTACTGGCCGCCGGACGCGGCGCGCCGGATCTTCAACGATCAGGCGCATCTGGAGAGCGAGTCGGTGCAGCGCCTCGACACGCAGGCGCACGTCGCGTGGAACGATGCGTTTGCACTCGTCGCGTTTCGCGGCACCGCAGCCGGATTCGCTGATCGACGTGCTGGCCGACGCACGAATCGCGCTCAGGGGATGGGACGTGCGCGACGAGCGCGTGCATGCCGGGTTCAAGGCCGCGCTCGAGGTCGTCTGGGATCGCATCGTCGAGATCCTGACCCCGCTCGCCAACCGGCCGGTCTGGTTCACGGGACACAGCCTCGGCGCGGCGCTGGCGACGCTCGCCGGCGACCGGTTCGCGCGCGAGCGGCCGAGCCGCGCCTTCGGCGAGCTCGGCGGCATCTACACCTTCGGATCGCCGCTCGTCGGCGATCGGGATTCGTCGACGGCTTCAACACGCGCTGCGGCGATCGTTCGTTCCGCTTCGTCAACGATCAGGACACCGTCAGCGCGTGCCGCCGCCAGGCGTCGGCTACCGGCACGTCAACAGCGAACGCTTCGTCGGCTTCAGGGATCCCGACGTCCTCTTCGGTGAACCGCTGATCGATCACACGCCGCGCCGCTACGCCGTGCTGGTGTGGAATGCATTGGTCGACGCGATGGTTGGCGCCAAACCGTAGAGTGCCGCCAAGCGGATTCGGGCGAGTTCCGCAACGGACTTTCAGGGCTGCCGTGGCGTCGTTGGCGTCTGCGATGGGCCGACCGCGTAGAGCTGCGTCCATCCTTCACTCTGGGGCGCACGGATGATCCGGTTGGCGGCGCGGCCGTCGGCGCGGGTCCACGTCGACACGTGGAGCATCACGCCGGTCGTCAACTTGTGATGCTCTTCGTCTTCGCGCGCCGGATCGGGCGGCGCGGCTGGATCCGGTTCGAGCACGAGCAGCAGCCACGCGGGCGCGTTCGGTTGACGAGGATGCCGAGATAGTTGACGAACGTGCCGCTCTGCGCGAGCGTCCAGTCGTAGTGCGCGCCCTTCGCCGTCGGATCGAGGGCGAACGGCGGCACGCCGTCGCCGGCCAGCTCCGCGACCGCGCGGCCAGCGTCCCGTCACCGTCCGGCGGGTCTCGGCTTCGATCAGCCCTTCCTGCAAGTCGCGAAACATCCGCTGATCGCCGGACGGACGGTTCTCAATCAGGACCTGGAACGGCAGCAGATTCTGGTTCGCGCCGCCGTCGCGGAACGTGGCGCCGTCGGCGGCGAGCAACATCCACGATCCGATCGCGATGACCATGCTCGCGCGCACCACGCGCGCGAGTTCGGCGCGCGCCGAGAGCGGCTGGACGCGGATCCGGCGGACGGTGGCCGCCGTCACGCGCCGCCCTGCGCCGCGACAGCGAGCGCGCCATCAGGGTGAGGAAGAACAGCGCGCTGACCACGAGGACGACCGCGCCGCCGGTCGGCACCAGGAACCGCGTCGACGCACCGAGGCCCGCCGGCGCCGGCGAGGAACGCCACCACAACGCTCCAAATCAGGTAGCTGCGTGTGCCGTGCGCGACGTTGCGCGCCGCCGCGGCCGGCACGACGACCAGCGCTTCGACGAGGAGCGCGCCGATGATCTTCAGGCTGACGACGATCGACAGCGTCAGCGAGCAGCGCGAAGAAGTACCGAGGTAGGCCGGCTCGGCGCCCGACACCCGCGCCAGCGGCGGGCTCAGGCTGTCGAGCAGCAGCGCGGTTATACTCGCGCACGAGCATGACCGCGACGAAGATGCCGACCGCGAGGAGCAGCAGCAGGTCGGCGTCGGTGACCGTGAGCAGGCTGCCGAAGAGCACCGATTCGACCTGATGGACGTTGAACTGCCGCGTCAGCGCGACGAGGCAGACACAGGCCGAGGCCGAGCGTCAGCGCGTGGAACACGCCAATCAACGTGTCCGGCGGCAGCGTCGCGTGACGCTTGACGTAGACCATCGCCAGCGTCGACAGGAGACAGAAGCCGAACATGCCGCCATACGGCGCGTTGAGCGTTCGCCGAGCAGCAGGCCCAGCGCCACGCCGGTGATCGCCGCCTGGCCGAGCGCGGCGCTGAAGAACGCCATCCGCCGCGTCACGACCAGATGGCTCACGCCGCCGAGAATCGGCGCGATGATCAACACGCAGAGAAACCCGCGGACGAGGAACGGAGTACTGAAAGTCGCTCGGCAGCAGGCCGCGCTGCGCCAGCCCGCCGATCCACGCATAGAACGCCGTCATGCGCCGATCCACTAACGTGGGCTCCGCCCACACCGGCTCGGTCGCTCGCGGGGCCCCCATGCCCCGCTCCGCTCCCTCGCAGGCGCCGTGCGCGCCTAAGGCGCGCGTCGCCAAGCGAAGTGCCGCCGCATTTAGCGTGGCAACTCACCCGCCGCTCCTCCGCGTGTGGTGTCCGGCTTTAGCCGGACCAACGTCGCGCACCGGAACCAACTCGCGGACATCGGCCGTCGAACAGGATGTCCGGCGTCCCTTCGATGACGACCTGCCGATTGAGGACGGTGACGCGATCGGCGACGCGGCGCACCAGTTCGAAATCGTGCGACACCATCAGACGGTCGTCCGTCCGCTTCGCTTCGCGCTGACGAGGATCGACTCGAAGATGCGCGCCGCGGACTCGTCGAAGCCCTGCCGTCGGTTCGTCGAGGAGCAGCAGCTCCGGCTCCGGATCGAGTGCGTGCGCGAGCAGCGACGCGGCGAAGCTCTCCGCCGGAGAGCACCGCCAGCGGCCGCTCCGCCAATCCCGACAGACCGACCAGGGCGAGCAGCCGCGCCACCTCGGCGCGCGCGCGCCGCGTCAGCCCGAGGCACACCGGACGGCGCTGCCGCGTCAGCGCGAGGAAGTCCGCGACCGTCACCGGCAGCGTCGGATCGACCGCGAACGCCTGCGGCACGTAGCCGACGGCGCCAGACCCGATCCAGTTCATCGCGATCTCGCCGTCAAATGCGATCTGATTGAGCACCGCCGAGAGGAGGGTCGTCTTGCCGGCGCCGTTCGGTCCGACGATCACGTGCACGCTGCCGCGGCGCACGCGCAGCGTGACGCCGTCGAGGAGCGCCTCGCCGTGTCGCCGCACGGCCAGTCCGTTGGTTTCGAGCAGGGTGGTGGTGTCGGCGCCCTCGGTCATGCTTCGGTGATGAGCGCGCGGACCATGGTGTCCACGTTGCGCTGCATCTCGCGCTCGAACTTGTCGGCGGTGTAGGCGCCCGAGGCGATGTGCGTGATGATGTAGACCCTCACGCCGGCTTCGTCGCGCAGGACCTTCAGCATCGGCTCCGGAAACGTCTCCTCGCTGAAGACGACGCGAATCTTCTCGCGCTGCAGCAGCTTCACCATGTCGCGCAGTTCGCCCGCCGACGGCGTCAGGCCGTGCGCCGGCTGGACGACGCCGGCGACCTCGAGGCCGAACTCCTGGAGCAGGTAGCCGTAGCCGTCGTGGACCGTCACGACTCGCGTGATCTTCGCCTCGGCGAGCTGCTGCGCCGCTTTCGACTTGATCAGCCGCAAGCGCCGCGCGTAGTCGGCGGCGTTCTTCTGCAGCGCCGCGGCGTCCCGCGGACGCAGCGCCGTGATCGCCTTCTGGATCGCGTAGGTCTGCTGAATCGCGTTGGTGAACGAGATGAACGTGTGCGAGTTGACGCCGCTGCCGCGCGCCGCGCGAATCTGCGGCGTCGTCTCGTTGGGCCGGATGATGACGACCTTCTTGTTCCCCGACGCCTTGAGCATCGGCATGATGAAGTCGTCGTGGCCGATGCCGTTGACGACGATCGCGTCGAGGTCGACGAGCTTCTTGATGTCGTCGGGCCGCGGCTGGTAATCGCCCGCGTCGATCTCGCCCGGCAGGATCGAGCGCACCTCGTAGCCCGGCAGATCGCCGACGACGTTCTTCGTCCACGAGTAGTGCGGATGAAGCGTCACGCCGATCTTCAGCGTCGGCTGCGGCTGTGCGTCAGCCGGCGCAGTGAGACCGAGGACGGCGAGGCAGGTCGCGAGAACCGCGAGCGTGGCGCGCATCATCTCCTCTTATAGAACACCGGATTCGGCACCGCCGAAAACACCTGCGTCCACCCGCTGGCCTGGGGCTGACGGACGAAGCCGACCGGCACGTCGCCGCCGTAGCGGTGCATCCACACGTAGATGTGCAGCATCGTGCCGTCAGGCAGGCGGTGGTGCTCCTCGTCGTTCGGCGCGGGATCGGGCGGCAGGCCCGGCTCGGCTCCTGAATCTCCAGCAGCCACGCGGGCTGCGACGGATCGCGCGGCTGGCCGAAGTAGTTGACGATGCCGCTCTGCTGCAGCCGCGCCCACTGATACGCGGCGCCCTCGCCGCCCGAGGATGCCGCCGCGAACGGCGCGACGCCGCGCGCGGCGAGCGCCGGCGCGTCAGGCCATGCCGACGTGCGCGCGCGATCCGACTCGGCGGCCAGCAGGCCTTCTCGAATCGATCGAAACATCTGTTGATCGGGCTCGGGAATCGTCCGCACCAGCGTTTGGTACGGCAGCAGGCCCTTGGTATCGCTGCCGCCCGATGCCGCGTTGAGCGCGAGGTAGACGGCGATCACGCTGATGATGCCGCCGGCCAGCGCAATCCACACCGGCGCGTCGCGCCAGGCCTGCGCCGTCGATCGACCGGCTGACTGAATGACGCGGTTCGCCATCACACCTGCACCGCGTTGGTCGCCTCGATCGCGATGGCCGGGATCGGATCGTTCCCGCAGGAACGCCGCCACGCCGACCAGCAGCATGACGCACGCCCATCCGAGCGACAGCCACACCAGCGCGCGTTCGGCGCCGAACGATCCCGAGCTGGGCGACGAGGCGGCCGCGCTCGACGACGCGCTCGACGGCGCTGTGCGCGACGAGCACCGAGGCGACGACGATTGCGACCGGCTCGCGCAGCCGTAGTCCGTGCAGCCACGCGCGCGTCGCCCCCATCAGCGCCGCCAGCCACAGTTGCGCCACGATCACGACCAGGAGGAACACCACGAGCGCCAGCGCGCGGTGCGACCCGGCGAACGCCTGCGCCTCCGCTATCGTGGCGCCGAACGTGAACCCGTTGAACAGACCGAACGCGATCGCGAGCAGTGCCATCCATCGCAAGTCGTAGCGCGAGGGCTTGAGCGTGTTGTTCCTTGTAGCGTGGTGTCCGCCTTTAGGCGGACCCGCAAAGTCCGGCTGAAGCCGGACACCACGCACATGTGGAAACGACGCTAGCCACTCGATCCGGACGATGTTGGACAACGCGGCGGTCGCGACCACCGACGCCGCGATCATCGCGAGCGCCGGCAGCGCCGCGGCGACCGGCGCAGGCCAGGTCACCGCGATCAGCGCCGATGACCGTCTGCGCCGCGATCAGCGCGCCGAGGAGCATCGCCACCGTCCCGCGCGCGGCGCACCGGAATCAGCAGGCAGACCAGGAACAAGAGGTGATCGCCGGCGTCGAGCACCGCGCGAAGCGCCCGCGCGACGAACTGCCGAACGGCCTCGATCGCACCAGGATCGAAGACGACCCGCGTCGGCGCGCCGGTGACGCTGATCAGCGACTCGTGGCCGGTTGACGCGAAGCGGAGCGTCTGTCCGAATCGGCTGCTCGATCGGTGGAAACGTATTCAATCGCGCCGAGAATCCGCTGACGCCCGGCTCAATCGCATACACGAGATCGACGTCAACCGAGCTGCGATCCGCGCCGGCGGCGGCCACCGCGCTAGACGCCGCCAACGTCCGGTCGGCCTGCTGGATGTCGAGATTGCGGGCGATGTCGGCGGCGACGATCCGCAGCGGACCGTCGAGCGCGGCGGTATTGAGCGTCCTGTCGCCGAGTCGCGGCAGCTTCGCGTAGCCGAGGACCGTCACCGGCACGTGGAGCCGCACGGTCAGCCGATCGCTCTCCGCCCGGACGCGCACGTCGACGATCTGATCCGAGATGTCGTGCGCGCCGAGCGTGGTCGCGAGCAGCAGGCCGGCGACGACGACGACCCAGCGTCCTGGGCAGCCTCACCATTGACCCGCGTGATCTTATCGCGGCCGTCGTGCCGTTCCGAATCCGGCGCCCTGTCCCATCCGTTTTCGCCGGTCGCACGTAGATAGATGGAGGCCACGGAGTGCATCTGATTCTTCTCGTGCTTCTCACCGGCGTTGTGCGCGACGAAACCGGGAGCGTGCTGCCCGGCGTGTCGGTCGAGCTGCGCCCGACGGCCGCGGCGTCCGCCCCGTGCAGTCGGCACTGTCGGGACGGTCACCGACGCCCGCGGTGAGTACCGCTTCGATAACCTGGCGCCGGGCCAGTGCGACATCGCGTTCACGCTCGTCAACTTTGCCAGCGTCCGCCGCCAGATGGAGATCGGTTCTTCCGTCACGCCTCGACTCGACGTCGTCATGCACCTCGCGCTCACCGCGGACGTGACCGTCACCGGCAAGCGGACGTTCACCAACCTCGCCGACGTCGCGAACCCGGCGGAGGACCTCGTCGGCATCGCGACGGCGTCCAGTCAGGGCGCGATTACCGCGCGGCAGCTCGATGCGCGCCCGATCATGCGCTCGGGCGAAGTCCTGGAGACCGTGCCGGGCGTCGTCATCAGCCAGCACAGCGGCGAGGGCAAGGCGAATCAGCACTATCTGCGCGGCTTCAACCTTGATCACGGCACCGACTTCGCGACGACGGTCGCCGGCATGCCGGTCAACCTGCCGACTCACGGGCACGGCCACGGCTATTCCGATCTGAACTTCCTGATCCCGGAGCTGGTGAGCGGCGTGCAGTTCTCGAAAGGGCCGTACTTCGCGGATCAGGGTGACTTCGCGACCGCAGGTTCCGCCAACATCAACTACGCGAGCGTGCTCGACCAGCCGATCGTCCGCATCGGCGGCGGCGGCGAAGGGTTCGGGCGGGCGTTCGTCGCGGCGTCGCCGGCGATCGGGACCGGCCACCTGCTCGGCGCGCTCGAGGTCGAGCACAACGACGGGCCGTGGGATCGGCCGGACGACTACCGGAAGGTGAACGGCCTGGTTCGCTACAGCCGCGGCGACGCCGTCAATGGGGTGTCGATTACCGGCATGGGCTATCGCGCAAAGTGGAACTCCACCGATCAGATTCCGCTCCGCGCGATCGACGAGGGCGTCATCGATCGCTTCGGCGGCATCGACAACACCGACGGCGGCGACGCGTATCGCTACAGCGGCTCGTTCGAGTGGCAGCGATCGCGGAACAACGCGTCGATCAAAGTGAGCGGCTTCGGCTTCGGCTACGACCTCAACCTGTTCTCGAACTTCACGTTCTTCCTCGACGATCCCGAGCACGGGGATCAGTTCCAGCAGGCCGATCACCGCTTCGTCAGCGGCGCCAGAGTCACCTACCGTCGGCTGGGACGCTGGGCTGGACGCGACGTCCAGAACACGGTTGGCGTGCAGCTGCGCAACGACGACATCACGAGAGTCGGGCTGTATCACACCGCGGCGCGTCGCGCGCTCGACACCGTCCGGCAGGACGCCGTGCTCCAAACCAGCGGCGCCGGGTTCGCGCAGAACGAGACGGCGTGGACGCCGTGGCTGCGAACGGTCGCGGGTGTGCGTGCGGACGGCTACCAGTTCCGCGTCGACGCGAGCGATCCGGAGAACAGCGGCGCGCGGCAGTCGGGCCTCGTCAGCCCGAAGGGCGGCGCGCGTGATCGGGCCGTTCAACGGGACGGAGTTCTACGTCAATGCCGGCCTCGGTTATCACAGCAACGACGCGCGCGGCGCGACGATGACGCGCGATCCGTCGACCGGCGAGCGCGTCGATCCGGCGACGCCGCTCGCGCGCGCGAAAGGCGCGGAGGTCGGCGTCCGCTCGGTGGCCGCGCATCATCTGCAGAGCAGCCTGACGCTGTGGACGCTCTCGCTGGCGTCGGAGCTCGTCTTCGTCGGCGACGCCGGCACGACCGAGCCGAGCCGGCCGAGTCACCGCTACGGCATCGAGTGGACGAACTACTACGCGCCGCGGCCGTGGCTGATTCTCGACGGCGATCTGTCATGGTCGCGGGCGCACTTCGTCGACGTCGATCCGTTGGGCCATCAGATCCCGGGCTCAGTCGGGACGGTCATCTCCGCCGGCGCGACAGTCGACAGCGTCAGGAACGTCTTCGGCAGCATCCGGCTGCGCTACTTCGGTCCGCGGGCGCTCGTCGACGACGACTCGGTCCGCTCCGCGGCGACGAGCCTCGTGAACGTCGAAGGCGGCTACAAGCTGGCGAAGAACGTCAAGCTCGCCGTCGACGTGTTCAACCTGCTCGACGCGGAGGACAGCGACATCGACTACTACTACACCTCGCGGCTGCGGGGCGAAGCGGCGAACGGGGTCAGCGACGTTCACCTTCATCCGACACTACCGCGCACCGCACGCGTCAACCTCGTTGTGGGATTCTGAATGACGGCCGCGTCGAAAAACACTCGACGTCGCGCGCGCGACCACTCATAATCGGAGGCACCGGTCCGAATCGTTCGCAGCCGCGTCTTTGTCGGCCGGTGATCAAAGCCACCCCGTGTGCCGATGGCGGTCGCTTCGCGACCGTAGGCCGCGCCGGGGTGATCTGTCGCGACCCAGCCTCCCGGCCCGGAACTCCGCGTCGCCGAGGACACGCGACATGAGTCACAGCAGCGCCGGTCCCGTTTCCGCGTTCATCGATCGACACTTTCTCCACTTCAATGCAGCCGGCGCTGCGCGACGCGGCCGATGCCTACAGTCAACACATCGACCGCGGCGGCCGGATGCTGGTCACGCTGGCCGGAGCGATGAGCACCGCGGAACTCGGCCGGTCGCTCGCCGAGATGATTCGTGCCGGGAAAGTCCACGCGATCTGCTGCACCGGCGCCAATCTCGAGGAGGACGTCTTCAATCTGGTCGCGCATACCCATTACGAGCGCGTTCCGCACTATCGCGATCTGACGCCGCAGGACGAGCAGGCGCTCCTCGACCGTCATCTCAACCGCGTCACCGACACCTGCATTCCCGAGGAGGAGGCGATGCGGCGCATCGAGCGCCTCGTCCTCCACGAATGGCTGGCCGCCGACGCCCGGCAGGATCGCGCCTTCCCGCACGAGTTCCTCTACCGCGTGCTGCGATCGCGCGTGCTGGAGCCGCTTCACGAGATCGATCCGCGCGACAGCTGGCTCGCCGCCGCCAGCGACGCCGACCTGCCGATCTTCGTACCCGGCTGGGAAGACTCGACACTCGGCAACGTCTTCGCCGCGCACGCGATGCAGGGACGATTCACCTCGATACACACGGTGAAGTCCGGCATCGAGTACATGATCGCGCTGGCCGACTGGTATCGGCGTGCGAGCGCCGACGCGTCCGTCGGCTTCTTCCAGATCGGCGGCGGCATCGCCGGTGACTTCCCGATCTGCGTCGTCCCGATGCTGCATCAGGATTTGCGTGTGCCGGATGTGCCGCTGTGGGGCTACTTCTGTCAGATCAGCGATTCGACGACGAGCTACGGCTCGTACTCGGGCGCGGTGCCCAACGAAAAGATCACGTGGGGCAAGCTTGGCGTCGACACGCCCAAATACATCATCGAGTCGGATGCGACGATCGATGGCGCCGCTGCTGTTTGCGAAGGTGCTCGGATGGTGACGACGTATATTCAGCGAATCAACCCTATAGGGAGGGATGGCCCCGGCGACCGGCTGCAGCGCCACCGGGAACGTCGGCTCCAAAATCCTGTGTGCCGTAGGAAGCGGACTACATCTTTTATAAGGACCGCCGCGGCGAAGACAACAATTAACCCGGCGGGCATGTCGTCTTTCAGGCGCCGTTTTCGATCTACAGAGCGAGGGAATCGTGACATGCCGACGCAACGCTTGATCCATGTGTGAGTGAGTGTTAGCCTCACACGGCGCCCCCTGGTCAGCTGTCGCCAACGATTCCTCGACGCGTAATTGTGGGTAAGCAGTTCGCCCCTCAGGGTGCCGAGGAGCGACGTCTGAAGGAAATCGATGTCATTGATGCTCGATGCTCCCATGACCCCGGCCGATCACGGTGATCGCGCCGCTGCGGATGCCCTGTTCGACACGCTGTATTCGGAGCTTCACCGCCTGGCCCGCCGCGAGCTCGCGCAGGCAGGGGCCGGCTCGGCGGTCTCGGCGTCACGACCCTTCTGCACGAAGCCTACCTGACGATGTCGGCCCGCGAGGGAACGATCTTCCCGGAACGCGCCTCACTTCATGGCCTACGCCGCCCGCGTGATGCGCGGGTTGATCATCGACGATGTCCGGCGGCGGCAGTCACAGAAGCGCGGCGGGCTGTTCGAAATCACGTCGCTCGGCACCGAGCTCTCGGAGAGCCGTCGCGGATGCCCAGGAACTGGCGCGCATCGGCGATGCGCTCGACGAGCTCGCCAAGATCGATCCGGAGCTCGCGGAAATCGTCGACCTGAAATTCTTCTGCGGCTTCTCCTTCGGCGAGATCGCGGCGATGCGCCGGCGTCTCCGAGCGCACCGTGCAGCGCAACTGGGAGAAGGCCCGCATCTACCTGCATCGCGCGATCGCCGACCCGCCGCCGATCGCCTAGCGTAAGGCGAGATGCCGCCCCTCAGCCCCGACCGCTGGCGCGAGCTGGGCCCGTATCTGGACGAAGCGCTCGATCTGCCGACCGCGGACGCGCGGAATGGCTCGCGTCGATCGGCGCAGACGACGCCACGCTCGCCGCCGATCTGCGCGCGCTGCTCGCCGAGCACGAGAGCTCGACACCTCGAAATTCCTCGCAGCAGGCCGTGCCCCTGCCGAAGCACGCCGGCCTGCTCGACGCTCAGCGGACAAACCATCGGCTCGTACCGGCCTCGTCGAGCGCATCGGTCAGGGCGGCATGGGCAGCGTGTGGCTGGGCGAGCGCTGCGACGGCCGCTTCGAGGGACGGGTCGCGGTCAAGCTGCTCAACCTCGCGCTGATGGGCCGGGCCGGCGAAGAGCGGTTCCGCCGCGAAGGCGACATCCTCGCGCGCCTCACCCATCCGCACATCGCGCACCTCGTCGACGCCGGCGTGTCGCCGAGCGGTCATCCCTACCTGGTGCTCGAGCACGTCGAACGGCCAGCGCATCGATCACTACTGCGACGAGCACACGCTCGACATCGACGCTCGCCTGCGCCTGTTCGTCGACGTGCTCGAAGCCGTCGCCCACGCGCACGCGAACCTGATCGTGCACCGCGACCTCAAGCCGGCCAACGTGCTGGTCAGAGTCGACGGCGCGGTGAAGCTGCTCGACTTCGGCATCGCGAAGCTGATCGAAGGCGACGCGCAGACCGGCACGACACGCATCGCCGAGATGAGCTCGCTGACGCGCGACGGCGGCAGCGCGCTGACGCCGGAGTACGCCGCGCCGGAACAGGTGCTGGGCGGACCGGTGACCACCGCGACCGACATCTACTCGCTCGGCGTGCTGCTCTACCTGCTGCTCAGCGGTCAGCATCCGGCCGGCGCGAGCGTGCGATCGACCGCCGACCTCGATGCGATCGATCGTCGACGGCGAACCGAAGCAGATGTCCGACGTCGTCGTCGCCAGATCGGAGACGCCCGACGCGCTCGCGGACAGCGCCGCGCGCCGCGGCACGACTCCCGCCAAGCTGCGCCGCCGCCTGCAGGGCGATCTCGACGACCATCGTCGCGAAGGCGCTGAAGAAGACAGCGTCCGAGCGCTACGTCTCGGTCACCGCGCTCGCCGACGATCTGCGCCGATCGCTGCAGCACGTGCCGATCAGCGCCCGGCCGGATACGCTGCGCTATCGCGCAGCCAAGTTCGTCCGGCGCCACACGCGCGGCGTCGCCGCGAGCGGCGCGGTCGGCGCTGCTCGTGACCGGCTTGACGGTGTTCTACACGAGCCGGCTCGCAACCGAGCGCGATCGCGCGCGCCTCGAGGCGGACAAGGCCGCCAAGGTCAGCGATCTCGCTCACTCGGCCTGCTGACCGGCGCCGATCCGTATGCGACGCCCGACCCGCGCGGCGAGCCGACGCGTGCGCAGCGTGCTCGATGCCGGCGCCGAGCGCGTGCAGAAAGAACTCGCCGGACAGCCCGAGCTGCAGGCCGAAATCCTGACGGTCATCGGCCGGACCTACCGCAAGCTGGGCGTGTACGACAAGGCGCAGCCGCTGCTCGAGAAAGCGATCGCGATCGGACGCCCTGTCTTCGGTCCGGAAAGCGTTCGACTCGCGCAGAGCCTGCACGATCTCGGACGCTGCTGCAGAGAAAGGCGACTACGAAGGCGCGGAGCGCAGCCTCGAGCAGGCGCTCGCCATGCGGCGCAAGCTGCTCGGCGAATGCACGCCGACGTGGCGGTGTCGCTCGTCGAGCTCGCCCGCGTCTACCAGGATCAGGGACAGAACGCGCGCGCGGAGCCGTTGCAGCGTCAGGCCCTCGCCATCCGCCGGACCGTGCTGGGCGAGTCGCATCGCGAGACGGCGGTCAGCTTGAGCGATCTCGCGTCGGTGCTGCGGCTGAAGGGCGACCTCGCCGGCGCCGAGTCACTCCTGCGCCAGTGTCTGGAGATCAACCTGAAAACGGTCGGCGAAGATCATCCCAACGCCATCACACCTCTGTACGATCTCGCGCTGATCGCCGCGCAGCGCGGCGACTACGCCGCGGCCGAAGCGCTGTTCCGCGACGCCCTCGCCAGGGCCCGCCGGTCGCTCGGCGAACGCCATCCGACGCTCGCCGCGGCGCTCAACAATCTCTCTCGAACGCTGCGCGAACAGGGCAAGAACGATGAAGCGGCGTCAGTGCTTCGCGACGCGTTGAAGATCGCCATCCCGGCGCTCGGCCGTCACCATCCGCTCGTCGCCATCTACGAGATCAACCTCGCGTCGGTGCAGCTGGCGCGAGGGCAACCGGCGGAGTCCGAGGTGCTGCTTCGGGACGCGCTCGAGATCCGGCGTCGCGCACCCGGCGTGGTCCCGTTCCGCCGCCGCACCTTCCCGGACGACGACTGGAGCGTCGGCGCCACCAAGAGCCTGCTCGGCGCCGCGCTCGCATCGCTCGCGCGCTACGACGAGGCCGAAGCGCTGCTGCTCGAGGCGCGCCACGACCTCGACGCCAGCGACGGTCCGCAGAGTCGCGACGCGAGGGCCACGAACGGGCGCCTCGTCGCGCTCTACGACGCGTGGGGCCATCCTGAGAAAGCGGCCGCGTACCGGACTAAGCCGTCCTCTAACGTGGGGCTCCGCCCCACACCCGGCTCGGTCGCTCGCGGGGGCCCCATGCCCCGCTCCGCTCCCCTCGCAGGCGCGCGGTGCGCGCCTAAGCCCGCTATGCGGCTCGCGCAGACGACCGTTAGCCGTTTTGTGTCCTTTGTGTCCTCTGTGTTCCATCGCCCTTGCGATTCAGCCCGCCCTCGATTAGAAATCGGTCTGGCGCACGCGAAGTCTCAGCAGACCACTCGCGCCAGCTTCGCGCGATAGACCGCTGCCACTGCGTCCGCGATCGCGAGGCCGAAGCGATCGCGCGCCTCGATCGACTGCTCGATCTGGACGCCGCCCGTGCCGCCCGCGGTGAGGCGGTTGACGATGTTGTTCGGGTTGTCGCCGTCGTAGTTCTCCGATGCGGCGGCGACGCGGACTTGAATCTGCGAACCGGCGAGCGCCTTCAGCACCGCCTTGGCCACTTCCTGCTTGAGGCCGAGCGGCGCGCCGCCGCCAATCAGCACGTCGTCTTCGGAGAAGCCGTGGAAGGCGACGGCGTAGGCGAAGCCGCGCGCGATGATCGTGTTGAGCAGCGGGAAGCTCGCCTCGTGAATGTCGCCGGACGTGATGTGCCAGCGCTCGAACGCGCCGCCGCCGGCCTTGAAGCCCTTGCAGCGCCAGGTGCTGACGCGATCGCCGCCGAGGACCGCGGCGACCCGCTCCGCCTGCTCGTCGGTGTGCCGCTCGATCGCGCCGCCGTGCGGGGCGATGGCGACCATCGCCTGCTGGCCAAAGCTGTCGTCGAGGCGCTCGACGAACTCGGAGGTCGCCTCGGCCGCTTCGTCGGTGAGCTCGGAACGCAGCACCTGCGTCTCGATCGTGGCGTCGAACTCGTCCGCGGTGCCGAGGCGCTGCCGCGCCGCGAGCGCCATGCGTACGATGTTGTCGGCCGTTTCCTGTCGCGTTTCGGAAACGGTGTAGATCGCTGCACTGATCGGGGCCGCGCACGATCCGAATCTGACTGCCGGGCACGCGGCCAATCGCCGCGAGCCGTTCCGGATCGAGCGAGCAGTGCTCGCCGCGATCGATCAGCGTCGACTGCGAGCTCAGCGCCCGTTTCACCGACGCATCGAACGTCGTCAACACCGCCGGCGCGCAATGAGAGTTCGCGGTGGTCACGGTTTTCATAACAGCTCCTTCATGACTCTCCACCACGGAGGACACCGACTCAGTGGTGGCGAGTTTCGTTCGCAGCGCACCTAACCGGCCTCCGTGGACTGGAGGCCACCAGGTTGCTTAGCGGTCATCGTCCTCGGTCTTGATCGGCACGCCGACGACGAGCGCGCCGACCCATTGCCCGTCGTTGCCCGTGCTGCTGAAGAACTCCGGCGTGAAGTTCGCGTGGCATTGCACGCAAGCGGTGTGGAGCTTGTTGCTGAGCGGCACGGTCCGCCGATAGAGCCATCGATCGTTGACCTTCTGGACCGCGGTTACGGCCTCGCCGGCGAGCGCGCGTCTGAGCGCCGCCGTCTCGAACGTGTCGCTCGGACGATCGTTGGCGCCGCCGAGCAGCGGGCGGAACGTGCCGATGAGCCGCATGTCGCGGTTCAGGTCGTTGAAGATCAGCGAGATGGCCTGCTTGCCGTGCTCGACGTTGGCCGGTGTGGTTTCGTTGAACTCCGCGAACAGCGCCGCGACGATTTCGTTCACCATCAGATCGCTGACGTCTTTCGCGAACGCAATCTGCTGAGTGGATGGCCGGTCGTCGTCCTTCGCGTGCGCGATGACGGCAAGGCCGAAGACCGTGAGGCATGCCATGACGGCGATGCCGGTGACGAATAGACGTCCCTGTCGCACAACGAGGCTCCTTGGTTTGGCCGGCGGCGGGCGCGGCCGATCCTCCTACATGAAAGATCGAGATCGACGCGCAAGGCGACGCGCCCGGCTGAGGCGGTCGGAATTCGATGCGATAATCAGCCTCCGCTCTACTTGCGTGGCTGAGGAGACGATCATGACGCTCGTGCGCAAACTCATGACGGTCATACTGCTCGTCGTGCTGGTCGCGGCGATCTTCGCGGGCGGCTGGCTGGTCGGCAGGCTCGCCATCGGTTCGGTCGTCGACACCGGCGTCGCTGACCGACGCCGGAGCGGCAGTTCAGCGAGCGGATGCGCGACGCGTCGCATGGTCGGCTCGTTCACGATCGCGGGACGGGAGAGATCGCACGCCTGCACGCCGACCGCTACGACATCGCGAGCGTCGAGAAGGTCGGCGACGACCTGTGGCGCTTCAACGCCAGCATGTCGTGCTGCGGACTGGACGGAAGACGCTGCCGATCGTCGTGCCGATGCGGTGGATACGGCGACACGCCGATGATCATGATGACCGACACCAGCCTCCCGGAGTCGGCGCGTTCACGGTGCGTCTGTTCTTCTACGGCGATCGCTACGCCGGCGACGTGGCAGCACGGGAAGGTTGGCGGCCACATGTCGGGCCGTATCGAAAAACAGACCGGCGCACGAACGGATCCATAGTGGCGCGCCTGCTCGGGATTCGCAGCGGGCCGCTCCGCTCCACCCCACCGCGCAGGCGTGCGCGGTGGGGGCCCCGGTGTTGTCGCGGCCCGGAAATCGCCGGCCGAACGCTCGTTGTTATCGCGTACTACCTCAGTGGATACGGTCCACTAGCGGTGGTGAATGCTCGGCGCAGGTGGGTCGCCGCGGGCGCAGCGATCGCCACGCTCGTGATCGTGGCCATCGCGGCGCTGCACTCACCGCCGGTGCGCAGCCGGCTGCTCGCCATCATCACGGCGCGACTCGACCAGAACGGCGTGGTCGCCCGCGTCGACGGCCTCGACTACAACCTGTTCACGCGGACGGTTCATCTCTCCGGCGTCACGCTCGCGACGCCGAGCGCTGCAGCGACGCCGTTCTTCTCGGCAAACGATGTCCGCGCCACCTTTCCGCTTCGAACCTTCTTCGGTCATCTGCGAGATTCAGAGCCTGGAGCTTGAGTCGCCGCGGGTGACCCTGCTGCGCGACCGCGACGGCCGCACCAACTGGCCGGCCGGATCCAACGAACCCGCCAAGCCGTTATCGCTCGCGATCGGACGCGCGCGCGTCGGCAACCTCGCGTTCGCGTGGACCGACGAGCAGGCGAAGACGCGTGTCAACGCCGGCATCTCGCTGGACCTCACGTCGGACGGCGGCGATGTCGCTGGGCCGTTGACGATGACTGGGCCGACGTCGGTGCGCGTCGGCGACCGCGAAACGGCCGCGACCGCGCTCGACGGACGACTGTCGTGGAACGATCGCGACCTGTCCCTTCACGCCCTCGCGTTGCGCGCGCCCGAAGGAACGCTGCACGCCGACGGCACGATCGCGTCACTGCTCGCCGATCCCCGGATCGATCTGACGATCGTCAGCGATGTCGACGTCGCCGCAGCGTCGCGGTGGGTGACGCCGGAACGCCCGATTGCCGGCACTGCCCACGCGGAGGCTCGCCTCGCCGGCCCGATGGCGAAGCCTGACATCGATCTCACGGCGCTGCACGCATCGATCGCCGAGCGGGTCGATCACCGCGAAGGGACGCGTCTCAATCGACGGCCCGGGCAGCGTTCGCGCGGAATGGAAACGGGTCGACGTGCCGTCGCTCGTCGACATCGCGCTCGGGCCGAGCACCCGGTGGTCTCCGGCGGCGCGCCTCGACGGATCGCTCACCGCGCAGTGGACCACGCCAGACCTCGACCACGTGCAGGTCACGGCCGACAGCCGCGCCAGCGGCGACGCGGCCGGCGCGACGAGGGTCGAGCTGCGCGGCCGGCAGTTCACGCTCGCGATCGACGATCTTGCCGCGCTTGGCGCGCGCGCCACGGCGGCGATCGACGGGACGCTGAACACCGCCGATTTCTCGCAGTCGACAATACGCGGATCGGTCGACGTGAAGGCGGAGGACGCCGCGAAGCTGACCAGGGCGCTGGTGCAGGCCGGACTGATCCAGTCGGCACCCGCCATCCGCGGGACCACCAGCGCCGCGTTCACCGTCGGCGGAACGTTCGCCGCCCCGTCGCTCGACGGATCGCTGAACGGCGCCGTGCAGCACGAATCGCTGCCGCAAACGTCTTTCAGCGCGCGCGCATCGATCTCGCGCGATGAGGCGAACCTGCGTGAGATCGACGCCCGACTCGCCGACAGCTCCGTGCGCGGCGCCGTCAGGTGGACGAGTGCATCGAACAACATCGACGGCATGCTGACCGGATCGCTGCCGCTGAAGACGCTGCACGAAGTGGCCGCGGCGATCCCGCGAACGCTGCCGCTCGACGGCTCGGTCGATTTCTCGGCGGCACTGTCCGGATCGCTCGCGGCGCCTCGCATCGCGGTGCACGCCGCTGGCAACGGGCTCGACGTGGCCGGTGAACGGATCGATCGTCTGACCGCCGATGCGCGGATCTCCGGGCCGGAGGTCGCGGTCGACACGCTCCTCCTCGAACTCGGCACCGGTCGCGTCGACGGCAGCGCCACGATTCACCTGGGTCGCGAAACCTACGCGGCGCGCGTCAACGCGACTAACGTTCCGGTCCGCCCGCTCGCCGGAATCGCAGACGCTGGCGAACTGCCGGTGTCGGGAACCGTGAGCGGGACGTTCGAAGGAACAGGAACGTTTCAACGGCTCGGCGGACGCGGCCATCTGTCGTTGGCCGATGCGCGGTGGCGCGATGCCGACTTCGGGCGGCTCGACACCGATTTCACGCTCGCCGGCCGCGAGGTGTCGTTCAGCGTCGACGGCGCCGATCTGGCGTTGAAAGCCAGCGGCAGCGTGAGCCTGGATCCGAACGGTGCGCTGTCGGTGCGCGGGCGTTGGGAACCGACCGACCTCGCGGCGATCGCGCGACGGCTGACGATCGAGGCGCCGTTCTCGACCCCCGGCGCGGCATCGCTCGGTTTCGAAGTGACTGCCGCGCGCGATCGACTGAGCGACGCGCGCGGCTTCGTCACCGTGGACCGTCTCGACGTCGCCGTCGCGGACCAGCCGATTCGACTCGCTCGACCGGGGCGGATCGAGTCCGACGGCCGCACGGTCCGCGTCGACGAGGTCGTGCTGGCGACCGGCAGCTCGACTCCTCACGATCGCCGGCGCGCTCGGCGACTCTGCACCGGCGCCGCTGACGCTGACGCTCGATGGATCGGTGGGCGACTTCTGCATTCGCACGCGATCTCGTGCAGCCGCGCGCGCCCGACACGGCCGAGCGGCCGCTGCCGGCCAGCTCGGTTCACGCGCGCATCACCGCCGAGGGATCGCTCGAGCGGCCTCGGCTCGCGGCCTCGTTCCAGATTGCCGGCGGCAGCGTGCCCGTCACCGACCGCGCCAGCGTCACCGGCATCGTGAGATCGGCGCGACCTACGCCGACGGCGTCCTCGTCGTCGATCGCGCCGCGGCAGCGTTCGAAGGCGCGACCCTCGCGGCATCGGCGCGCGTCCCCAGCCGCGTCTTTCTCGACCAGGTGCCCGAGGCGTTCCGCCGGTTCCTCACGGCGGCGGACGGCCCGGCGACGCTCTCGGCGCAGCTTCACTCGATCACGCCGTCGATTGTCGCGCCGTTCGTCGACGCCGCCACGCTCGAGCAGATCGGGCTGAACGCCGACGCGTCGTTGAATCTCGGAGCGACCGGGCGGCGCTCGATCGCGTGCGCGGCGACATCACGCCCGGCCGCGCGGAGGTGTCGCTCGCCGGCGTTTCGTTCGATCAACAACAGACGACGCGGGCTTCGTCGTCGGCGACGGACGCGTGACCGTGGACACCTGGGACTGGGGCCACGACGACAACCGGGTCGTACTGCGCGGCAGCGCGACAATCGCCGGCGATCCAACGCTCGATCTCGTCGCGAACGCGGCGCTCGATCTGCGGTTGTTGAACGTCCTGACACCGGCCGCACGGATCACCGGCCGGGCCGATGCGGAAGTCCGGCTCGGCGGAACGGCGGCCGCGCCGACTGCCGGCGGCTACGTCACCTTCAGCGACGGCGAGGCGCGCGTCGCCGATCCGCGGGTGATCGTCGGAGACATCACCGGCACGATAACGCTCGCCGGCGACACGATGACCTTCCACCGCCTGTCGGCGACCGTGAACGGCGGCGACGCCGAGGTCGCCGGTTCGATCCGGCATCGGTCCTTTACGCCGATCGACGGCAACCTGACGTTCCGCAACGACCAGCTCGTGCGTTCGATCTCCAGGGGCTGCGCGCGGACGCCGACGCGGCGCTCGATTGGACGATCGACTCGAGCGGGCCGGCGCTCAGCGGCACGGTGACGCTGCTGCGGAGCGCGTATCGCGAGCCGTTGTCGTTGACCGGCGGCCTCCTGAGCGCGCTGCGCTCGTCGACGAGCACCGCGACGCCCGCCGCGCCGTCTCTGCTCGAGCAGACGCGTCTCGACGTCCGCCTGGTCACGCAGGACGATCTCCCTCATCGACAACAACCTGGCGCGCGCCACGGCGCGCACCGATCCTCCGCCTGTCGGTGATACGCCGGCTGCGGCCGTCAGATTCACTCGGCCGCCTGACAGTCGTCGAAGGCGGCACGCTCTTCTTCGGCGGCAACCGCTTATCGCGCCCGCCCGACGACGGCACGATCGACTTCGCCAATCCCAATCGCATCGAACCCGATCTCGGCGTGCGCGCGGCGACGCGCGCGTCCAGGCGACGGAGATCAGAACTCGAGATCACCGGCACGCCGTCGACGCTCCAGACAACGCCTTCGTCGGACAATCCACAGTGGACGCAGAGCGATCTCGTGTCGCTTCTGCTGATCGGCAAAACCGCGCAGGACGCGGACGCGAACGCCGCGGCCGCCGACCAACTGCTCGGCGTGCTGACCGCCGGTCTCCTCGGCACCGCGGGACGCGCCGTCGGCCTCGATACCGTGCGCCTCGAGCACGGCTCGCCGGACGTTCGGCGCGGCGACGCCGGCCTGGTCGCCTCGGACACCAATCCCGGCCAGCGCCTGACCGCTTCGGTAAGCAGATCGGCAAGTTCGGCGCGCTTTCTCGTCTTCTCGCAAAGCCTGCACGGGAAAGCGGCGGGTTGACATGGATCGTCAATTGGACGCCCGCGCGGGGGCGTCGGCCTCCGTGCGGTTTCCCTCGACGATGGCGATCGCTTGCATCCGACTTCACCCTGGCGACATCACGCGTTCTGGCGGCCTGAAGCGCGCTGCGACGGCGCAGCGCCGGCGCGGCCCAGTGTGAGGGTGACCGACGTCGCCATCAGCGGCGCGGGATCCGACGAACCGCAGCTGCGTGAACGCCTGAAGCTGAAGGCGGGCAGCCGCTTCAGCTTCTTCGAGTGGCAGGACGATCGCGAACGGCTCGAGCGCTTCTATCACGAGCCAGCGCTTCGAAGCGCGTGTCAACGCTCGGCGGCTGGTCGATCCGAACGATGCCACGCGCGTGCGGCTGACCTACGACGTCCGCCCTGGTCCGCGGACGACGATCAGCGTCGACGGCTTTCGCCGTCGGGATCGACGCTCGACGCCATGGCGACGGCGTGGACGCGCGCGGTCGTGGACGACTTCCTGCGCGACGAGGTCGCGAGCCTCGCCCGCGCCGACCTCGCAGACGAGGGCTACGTTTGCCGACGGTGACGGCGCGCGTCAGCGCCGCGCCGACGACTGCCGTTGCTGCGCGTCGTCATCAATCCAGGCGCGCACGCCAGCGACCGGAAGGTCGAGGTTCTCCGGCAACACGCGCGAAAACCCGAACGGCTCCTCACGGTGATCGCCGAGCGCGGTCTCAAGCGCGCGGTCTGGATCGATCCGCCGCGCGTGCGGCGGGCGCTCGACGCGTTCTACCGCGCGAACAGGTATCCGAAAGCAGCGGTTCGCATCGATCCGGTCTCGATGTCAGGCGCGACGGCGATCCGGCCGATTCACATCGACGAAGGCGATCCGTTCGTGCTGCGCACCGTGCGCTTCGACGGCGTCCATGCGATGCCGCAGGACGAGCGGAGCGGATCTCGGCCTCTCGGCCGGCCAGGTGTTCACCGAGGCGCGAATCCGAGCGGGCGCAATTGGCGCTGGACGCGCAATATCGCGCTCGCGGCTTCAACCGCGTCGCCATCCTGCATCAGGTCGAGAGCGGCGCTGACAGCAGCGCCGTCGATGTGTCGATTCACGTCGAGGAAGGTCCCGCAGCAGCGTCTTCGCGACGTCGTCACCACCGGTCTCGCGCGCACGCGTACGTCGCTGGTCAGCCGTGCGCTGAAGCTGGACGTCGGCACGCCGGTCGATCTCGCGGCGTGGAACGCGGCGCGCCGGCGTCTCTATCAGACCGGCGCGTTCCGCAGCGTGGATATCCAGCGCGAAGTGATTGAGCCGGCGACGGCGCCAGCCGACAGCGGCATACCGCCGCCGGAGAGCCGGTACGCGACGGTCGCGGTGCAGGAGTGGCCGCCGTTCCGGCTGCGCCTACGGCATCGAGCTCCAGGACGAGCTCGCGACGGCCGAGGATGCGCGGTCGATCGCCAGCGTCAGCGAGGCGGCGGCCGGACGTTCGGCGTCGGCGCCGCCGGCGATCTCGGCTTCAGGAATCTCTTCCGGACGGGCGATCTCAGCCGGCGTGGCCGGCCGCTACACGCTCGATACGCGCACCGGACGCGTCTACGGGACGGCGCCGTCGTTCTTCGGCTGGCCGATCGTCTCCAACGTGTTCGTCGAGCGCTCCATCCCGCGGACATCGGCGCCCGGCACTGGGCCGAGGCGTCGCCGGGAAGAAGCGGACCGACTTCACGTTCGAGCGCAAGCGGATCCCGTGCGGCCGCGCCTTGGAACCGAGGTCGTCTATTCCTACTGCTACGAACGCAACCACGTCGACCGATCTGAATCCGGATCCGAGCAACCCGCTGCCACTTCGACCATGCTCGTCCCAGCTCAGGCCGGATCGCATCGTCGGTGCTGATTTGCTGACCGGCG
>ERZ1370068.6951-contig-5900_pt1 | contig 29482 bp, 36 predicted proteins | sample MGYA00561227_ERZ1370068 | MGnify/ENA primary metagenome ERZ1370068 (study PRJEB38410, sample SAMEA6850437) | metagenome | study: Metagenomic assessment of the ecological functions of the soil: analysis of the soil microbiota associated with the...
CGCGATCAAGCCGGAGGAGCGCGAGAATTTCGCGCAGGCGGCGAAGATCTACGTGGGTTACGGCGCCGCCTATCGCGGAGGAGCTAAAGCGCTCGCGCCTACCGCTCGGCGGGACGGAACCGGATGTCGCCGTACCAGGCTTCGACCGAACCTCCGGTGTTGTCGGTGTCCGTCAGCACGCCAATGCCGGTGAGGAGTCCGGGCTCCTCCTGGAACGCGTGGCGGAAATCGTCGCGCAGGTTGCGCGACAGCGATTGCCATCGCCCCACGCCGTCGGCGCCGCTCGCCACCACCAGCATCCGGACGCGGCGCGTGTACGGATTTTCGAGCACGGTGCCGACCGGGATCGTATTGGCCCATACGTACTGCAGCAGCGCATACGGCAACTCGCGGCCGGACAGCTTTTCCGTCAGGTAGAAGACCGGCGCGCTCGACCCATGGGCAGCCGCGACTTGTCGCCGTCGAAGGCGAACATCAGGCGCACCGGGCGAATCTTCCTTGGCGCCGACGCGGTTGTCCGCGCCTTCGATCAGCGAGCCCACCTTCCAGCGCCATTCGACGACGGGCGCGCTGCGGATGTCGAACTCGGTGAACTGCGCGAGGCCGCTGGCGGCGCCGACCGCATTCGCATGCAGGACCACGACCCCCGCATCGTCCGCCAGCGTGTAGTGGGTGGGCCGCTTGCGATCGGTGAGCTTGACGGGCTCCCAGCCGCGCGGGAGTCCGGCGCCTGGCTTGTTGCCGGAGAACGGCGCCGGCAGCGGCGCGGCTTCCATGTGCGCCTGCGCCAGGAGGCCGCTGGAGATGACGGCGAGGCGCGCACCACGCGAGCCGCACGACAATGCGCGATGCCTGGCGCGCGCGAGGCGTTCCGCGCGACCGTGCGATTTCCATCGAGCCGGCGCGTTGAGACATCGTGGCGCCGATGATACCGTGGCCGCCGCGCGTCGCCGTATAATCGCCTGCCCATTCCAGCGTCCATTTCTCCTCCCGATGAACCTCGACCGCGTGCCCGCCGGCAAGGACGTCCCGAACGACTGCAACGTGATCATCGAGATTCCGATGCGCGGCGACCCGATCAAGTACGAGGTCGACAAGGAGACGGGCGCCGTGTTCGTCGACCGCTTCATGTCGTCGTCCATGCACTACCCGTGCAACTACGGCTACATTCCGCGCACGCTGTCCGACGACGGCGATCCGTGCGACGTGCTGGTGCTCTCGCCGATGCCGCTCATCACGGGCGTGGTCGTCCGCTGCCGCCCGATCGGCATGCTGAAGATGGACGACGAGGCGGGCGGCGATTCGAAGATCCTCGCCGTGCCGGTCGACAAGCTGTCGGGCATCTACCGCAGCGTGCAGTCGCCGCGCGACCTGCCCGAGGTCACGACGCAGCAGATCGCGCATTTCTTCGAGCACTACAAGGATCTCGAGCCCGGGAAGTGGGTGCGGGTATCCACGTGGGTCGGCGCCGAAGAGGCGAAACGGGAGATTCTGGACGGAGTCGCGCGCTACGACGCGGCGAATTCCAGGCCGAAGACCTGACCACGGCGTACGAGGCCAGCCAACGCCGCGCACGCGCCGGCAGCTCGCGTTCCCGTTCCTGTTCGTGCTCCTCTGGAGCACCGGCTTCATCGCCGTCAAGTACGGTCTCGCGTACGCGCCGCCGTTCAAGATTTCTTCTCTACCGCTTCGTGCTCGTCGCGGCGCTGATGGGCGCGGTCGCGCTGGCGATGCGCGCGGTATGGCCGGCCACGCTCGCGGCAGTGGGGCACGTCGTCGTCGCGCGCGTGGCTCGTCCACGGCGCTCTACCTGGGCGGCGTGCTCGTGGCGATCGCGAGCGGCATGTCGGCGGGAATGGCGGCCATGCTCGTCGGCTTGCAGCCGATTCTCACGGTCGTGCTGGCCACGCGGCTGGCTCGGCGAGCGCGTCGTGCCGCGGCAATGGCTCGGGCTCGCGCTGGGCCTCGCGGGCGTCTGGCTCGTGGTCCGGCACAAGGTGGTCCTGACCGGCGACTGCAAGGCGCTGGCTGCCATCCTGATCGGCGCTTGTCGGCATCAGCGTCGGCACGCTGTATCAGAAGCGCTACTGCTCGCATGTCGATCTGCGCAGCGGCGCGTTCATCCAGTTCGCCGCGTGCGCGATCGTCGTACGCGCCGATCGTGCTCGCGTTCGAGCAATCGGCGCCGATCCACTGGACTCCGGGCTTCGTCTTCGCGCTCGGTTGGGCTGGTCGTCGTGCTGTCGGTCGGCGCGATCAGCCTGCTCTACTGGCTGCTGCGGCACGGCGCGGCGTCGAACGTCGCGCCGGCCTCTTCTTTCTCGTTCCGGCGGCGACCGCCGTGATGGCGTGGTTCCTGTTCGGCGAGACGCTCGACGCCGTCGCCGTCGCGGGCATGGTGCTGATCAGCGTGGGCGTGGCGCTGGCGCGGCAGATGCGCGATCCGGTGGCGCCATGACGATGCGCGTTCCGGCGATCCGGTCGTGCAGGAACCGGCGATCGGGATCGACGATCGGCCAGAGGTAGCCGACGGCGACGAGCCAGCGCCGCGTGCGCGCCGAGGTTCAGCCGGTTGCAGCGCCGACGTGGGCGGCGAGCGCAGCGACGCGGGCCGATCCAGGCGGCGAGATAGCGAAGGACGGCGGTGCGGGCATCGACGGTGCGGCCGTCGGCACGGATGAGGGCGAGGCGCCACGTCTTCATCGGCAGCGTCCGCCGTCCGCCGGTCCACGACCACGTGAAATAGAGCCCGGCCGCGCCGAAGACGAGGCAGGCGCAGAAGGACGCGCGGGCAGCGGCGGCAACGCGAGGACGCCGGCGGAGCTTCCGGCGCGGTGTCGCTGGAAGGGTCGAGGAACCCGACGAGCAGCACGATCGCCGCGAGCAGCAGTCCTTCGTAGCCAAAGCGCCGCATGGCGACGCACCAGCGGCGCCCGTTGCATCGACGAACGAGTCGGCGGTGGACGTCGTTACTGCTCGCTGGCAGCGCGGCAGCGCCGGCGGGCGGCGGCGATTGAGGGCGGTGGAGGGCGGTGGGGCAGGCGGGACTGGCCGCGCAGCTGCGCGGCGCGGGAGGGCCGGCGGGCGGCGGCTTGGTCGCCAGCTCCTGCTTTTCTCCGGCGGCAGGCGTCTGGTAGTGCTCCCATTGCTGGCGCGACTTCCTCGCTTCTTCTCGGGGGCAGCGCGCGCAGCGACTTGTACTGTTCACGCGCCGCTTGGCGCTCGGCGGGCGACAAGCTGGGCCCAGGTGCCCATCTGCTGCCGCACGCGCGTCTGCTCGTCGACCGACATCTTCGGGTAGCGCTGGGCGAGGGCGAGCCATTTCTGCTTGCGCTGGGCGTCGAGCGTGTCCCATTGCGGCGCGATCGGCGCCAGGAACTGCCGGTCGGCGGGCGGGAGGCTATTCCCAGGTCGGCGAGCGGATGCCGACCGGTCCGACCGGCTGCGCGAACGCCGCCCGGCCACCACGATCGCGGACGCCAGGAAGGCAACGAGAACGTGCGTTATTCGTCGTAGCTTGCGTGCTTCAGCCAATTCTGGAATCCCCGGTCCAGGTAGGCATCGATCGGCAGGTCCGAGGACAGGATCGCCGCGTCCGTTTCCTCGATGTCGTAGAGCTGCTGATAGGCCTGCCACTGTTGAACGCCGAATCCGGCGGCCACGATCAACGCGATCCCGATCCAGAGCCGCCCGCTCGCCCAGAAGCTCGCGACCGCCGCCGACGGTTCCGGATCCGCCGCCGCATTGGCGACGGCAACGCTGAGCTCGGCCGAGCGCGCTGCGGATCGGCGAGGCCGCGCCAGCGCCTCGGCCCGCGGCCAGCTGCAGGCGATAGGCGATGCCCGGCCTTGAGGTCGGCGGTGCCTTGGTCGAGGTAAGTGGTTATTTTCTTGGCGAAATTGTCGTCGGGGCGTCATAGCGACACTCCTTTGGCCTTCAGCATCGCGGCCAAGTGCGTGCACCGCGCGCGAGCAGTGGGTCTTCACGCTGCCCTCGGAACAACCCATCGCCGCGGCGGCTTCCGCCACATCGAGTTCTTCCCAGTAACGCAGCAGAAACGCTTCCCGTTGACGCGCCGGCAGCCGCTCGAGCGCCTGCTCGATGACCCCGATAATCTGACGTTGCTCGAACTGCGCCGCGGGATCGGCCGTGGCGTTCGAGTCGGACTTTGCGGCCAAAGTTTCGAGCGGATCGAAATCATCGTCCTTTTCGTCACCTTTCCCCAGTGCCGAGAGCAGCGTCGTCCACGTCGAGCGGACCTTCTGCCGGCGGAAATGGTCGTGGATCGTATTCTGCACGATCCGCTGGAACAGCATCGGCAGCTCGGCCGCCGGCTTGCCCGAATATTTCTCGGTCAGCTTGAGCATCGCGTCCTGCACGATGTCGAGCGCGCGTGTGCTCGTCGCGCAGCGGCGAACATCGCCTGCTTGAATGCGCGACGCTCGACTTCTGCCAGAAAGGCCGAAATTTCTTGAGATGAGGCCAGAGCGGCGTCCGTCCGATGAGGACGCGCGCATTATAGGGCGCGGCCAGGCGAGCGCTGTTGTGCGCCGCAGCGGGCTTGACCGCGGCGCGGTCGCCACAGGTAACGTTGATCGTTCGGCCTTGAGACGGTCGATGTTGTGCTGCAATAACGGCCGTTTGCGCCCCCTTCGCGATGCCACAAGCGTCGGCGGAGACTCCCCAGGGGTGCGGACGGGTGTTTCGAGAACGCGGCTTTCTACCCGGTAAAGCCCTGGCGGGCGCGTCCATCCCCTATGCGCGCCGGAATGTTGTCGCTGAAGCCCGCGCGCGACGCGCACAGGCGCCGGACGATCCACCATTTTGCGTAAGGCATAGCCATGCAGCTCACGGGTGCGGAAATCGTCATCCGCTGCCTCCAGGAAGAAGGCGTCGAGTACGTCTTCGGCTATCCGGGCGGCGCGGTGCTCAACATCTACGACGAGCTGTTCAAGCAGGAAAAGGTCAAGCACGTCCTGGTTCGGCACGAGCAGGGCGCGGTCCACGCCGCGGACGGCTATTCGCGCTCGTCGACCAAGGTCGGCGTCTGCCTCGTCACGTCGGGGCCGGGCGTCACCAACGCGGTCACGGGGATCGCGACCGCCTACATGGATTCGATCCCGATGGTCGTGCTGACCGGCCAGGTGCCCACGCACGCCATCGGCCAGGACGCCTTCCAGGAGTGCGACACCGTCGGCATCACGCGGCCGTGCGTCAAGCACAACTTCCTCGTCAAGGACGCCAAGGACATCGCGCTCGACGATCAAGAAGGCGTTCTATCTCGCCGGCCACCGGCCGGCCGGGCCCGGTGCTGGTCGACATCCCGAAGGACGTGACGCAGGCGAAGACCGAGTGGAGCTATCCGAAAACGGTGTCGCTGCGCTCGTACAACCCGGTCACCAAGGGGCACTCGGGACAGATCAAGAAGGCGGTGCAGCTCCTGCTCGAGGCGAAGAAGCCGATGGTCTACGCCGGCGGCGGCGTCGTGCTGAACGACGCCGCGCCGCAGTTGACCCGCCTCGTGCGCCTGCTCGGCTTCCCGTGCACGAACACGCTGATGGGCCTCGGCGGATTCCCCGGCACCGATCCGCAGTTCACCGGGATGCTCGGCATGCACGGCACCTTCGAATCGAACATGGCGATGCAGAACTGCGACGTGCTGATCGCGATCGGCGCGCGCTTCGACGACCGCGTCATCGGCAATCCGTCGCATTTCTTCCGCGCCGATCGCAAGATCATCCACATCGACATCGATCCGTCGTCGATCTCAAGCGCGTCAAGGTCGACGTGCCGATCGTCGGCTACGTCGGCGACGTGCTCGACGAGATGCTGAAGCTGATCGAGAGCTCGCCGCAGCGGCCCGATCCCGTCGCGCTGAAGGCGTGGTGGAGCGAGATCAAGGAGTGGCAGCGCAAGGATTGCCTCCGCTACGACACCAAGAGCGATCTCATCAAGCCGCAGTACGTGATGCAGAAGCTCTACGAGCTCACCAAGGGCGACGCGTTCATCACCTCCGACGTCGGCCAGCACCAGATGTGGGCGGCGCAGTACTACAAGTTCGACAAGCCGCGCCGGTGGATCAACTCGGGCGGCCTCGGCACGATGGGCTTCGGCCTGCCGGCGGCGATGGGCGTGCAGCTCGTCAATCCCGGCGCGACCGTGGTCGTGCGGTCACCGGCGAGGCGTCGATCCAGATGTGCATCCAGGAGCTGTCGACCTGCAAGCAGTACCACCTGCCGATCAAGATCGTGAACCTCAACAACCGCTACATGGGCATGGTGCGGCAGTGGCAGGAATTCTTCTACGGCAACCGCTACGCCGAGTCGTACATGGACGCGCTGCCGGATTTCGTCAAGCTCGCGGAAGCCTACGGCCATGTCGGGATGAAGATCGAGAAGCCCGGCGACGTCGAAGGCGCGCTGCGCGAAGCGCTGAAGCTCAAGGACCGGCTCGTGTTCATGGACTTCATCACCGACCAGGCGGAAAACGTGTTCCCGATGATCGCCGCGGGCAAGGGCCTGACCGAGATGATCCTGGCGGAGGAGCTGTGAGCGCCGCCGGCGTCACGCGTCCGCAAGGCGCCTCAGGACCTGCTCTCGCAGGAAGGCGCGCAGCGCCATCGGGAGGTGCTAACCATGCGCCACATCCTTTCCATTCTGGTCGAGAACGAGGCCGGCGCGCTGTCCCGGATCGCCGGGCTGTTCTCGGCGCGCGGCTACAACATCGAATCGCTGACCGTCGCGCCGACCGAGGACGTCACGATGTCGCGGATGACGATCGTCACCGTCGGCTCCGACGACGTGATCGAGCAGATCACGAAGCAGCTGAACAAGCTCGTCGACGTCGTCAAGGTCGTCGACCTGACGGAAGGCAACCACATCGAGCGCGAGCTGATGCTGGTCAAGGTGCGCGCCGCCGGCAAGGACCGCGAGGAGATGAAAGCGGCTCGCCGACATCTTTCGCGGCAACATCCTCGACGTCACCGACAAGAGCTACACGATCGAGCTCACGGGGACGGGCTACAAGCTCGACGCGTTCCTGCAGGCGATCGAGCCGGGCGTGATCCTCGAGACGGTGCGCACCGGCGCATCGGGGATCGGGCGCGGCGAGCGGATCCTGCGCGTCTGACGGCGCCACGGCGTGCTGACGCGCCGACTCGCGCTAGTCGCGCGGCGCATTGAGCCAACAACGGAGACAACGATGAAAGTCTATTACGAAAAGGACGCCGACCTCTCGCTCATCAAGGGCAGAAGGTCACGATCGTGGGCTACGGCTCGCAGGGCACGCGCACGCGCAGAACCTCAACGACTCGGGCATCAAGGTCACCGTCGGCCTGCGCAAGGACGGCGCGTCGTGGGACAAGGCGAAGAAGGCCGGGCTCAAGGTCGCCGCCGTCGAGGAGGCCGTCGCCGGCGCCGACGTCGTGATGATGCTGATGCCCGACGAGCACATCGCCGCCGTCTACAAGGACGGCGTCGAGCCGCACATCAAGAAGGGCGCGACGCTCGCGTTCGCGCACGGCTTCAACATCCATTACGGCCAGGTCGTCGCCGCGCGCCGACCTCGACGTCGTGATGATCGCGCCGAAGGCGCCTGGGCACACGGTGCGCTCGACCGTACGTCGCCGGCGGCGGCGTGCCGATGCTGATCGCCGTCCACCAGGACGCATCGAAGAAGGCGCGCGACGTCGCGCTTTCGTACGCGGCGGCCATCGGCGGCGCGCGCGCCGGCGTCATCGAGACGAATTTCCGCGAGGAGACCGAAACCGACCTCTTCGGCGAGCAGGCGGTGCTCGTGCGGCGGCCTGGTCGAGCTCATCAAGGCGGGCTACGAGACGCTCACCGACGCCGGTTACGCGCCCGAAATGGCGTACTTCGAGTGCCTGCACGAGGTGAAGCTCATCGTCGACCTGATCTACGAGGGCGGCATCGCCAACATGAACTACTCGATCTCGAACAACGCCGAGTACGGCGAATACGTGACCGGCCCGAAGATCGTCACCGACGAGACGAAGCGGGCGATGCGCGACGCGCTGGCGCGGATCCAGTCGGGCGAATATGCGCGGGACTTCATCCTCGAGAATCGCGCCGGCGCGCCGATGCTGCTGCGCGCGCCGCCGGCTGACCGCCGAGCATTCGATCGAGCAGGTGGGCGCGAAGCTCCGGTCGATGATGCCGTGGATCGGCAAGAACAAGCTCGTCGACCAGTCGCGCAACTGATCGGGACCAGCTCTGCGGATGACCGCGTTGCGATGCGCACGGAAGCATGCGGCGTCCGGCGAGCCAGCGCGGCTGGGTCGGGATCGTCGTGATCCTGGTGGCGCTCGTCATCGTCGCGGTCCTCGCGAAGGACGCGCTCAAGGCGGTACGGCCTCGCTCCGGCGCCGCAGGCGACGACGAAGGCCGGAACGCCCGGCGAGCGGGCGCGGGCGCCGGGCGCGATCGGCGGCGAAGCGCTCGACCTCGGAGTCGGCGCCGACGGCGCCGGCATCGGCGCTCGAGCGCGCGCGCGCGGCGTCGAGGAGATGGTGAAGCCGGCAGGCGGCCGAGCGTGAACGCGTCGAGCGCCGACGGCACCGCGCAGTGATCGCGGCGACGCGACGGCATAATCGGGTCCGCGTATCGCCGCGCGAACCGGACAGCGGCAGTGAACAACGACTACCCGCATCCCATCATCGCGCGCGAAGGCTGGACCTTCCTCGCGCTCGCGCTCGTCGTCGCCGTCGGTGCTCTCGCTGCGGCCGGATTCTGGTTCCTCGCTGCGTGGCGTGGCTCGCCGTTGCTGTTCATCGCCCAGTTCTTCCGCGATCCGCCGCGCAAGGTGCCGCGCGAGCCCGATGCCGTGCTTTCGCCGGCGGACGGCAAGATCGTCAGCGTCGAGAAGACGCGCGATCCGTATCTCGACCGCGACGCGCTCAAGATCAGCGTGTTCATGAACGTGTTCAACGTGCACTCGAACCGCAGCCCCGTGGACGGCACCGTCGTGCGCCGCGTGGTACCACGCCGGCAGCTTCGTCAACGCGGCGCTCGACAAGGCGTCGCTCGAGAACGAACGCAACGCGCTGCATCTGCAGACCGCGGCGGGACGCGACGTCACCTGCGTCCAGATCGCCGGGCTGATCGCGCGGCGCATCCTCTGTTACGTGAAGCCCGGCGATGCGCTCGCCCGCGGCCAGCGCTTACGGCTTCATCCGCTTCGGCTCGCGCGTGGACGTCTACCTCGCACCGGATGCGCGGCCCAAAGTCGCCATCGGCGACATCGTGTTCGCGACCGAGACGGTCCTCGCCGAGTTTCACGACCGGCTGACGCGGCTGCCTGCGCGGGCGCCGCGGCGCGCGCAAGGGTCGTCGGCGGTTTGTGCTACCTTTGCGCCGACATGGCGGATTTCGACACCCAGCGCTCGCTGCAGAAGAACCGGATCCGGCGGCGCGGCATCTATCTTCTGCCGAATCTGTTCACGACGGCCGCGCTGTTCGCCGGCTTCTACGCGATCGTGCAGGCGATGAACCTGCGCTTCGACCAGGCGGCGGTCGCGATCTTCGTCGCCATGGTGCTCGACGGGCTCGACGGACGGGTCGCCCGCCTCACCCGCACGCAGAGCGCGTTCGGCGCCGAGTACGACAGCCTGTGCCGACATGGTGAGCTTCGGCGCGGCGCCCGCGCTGATCGTCTACGAATGGGCGCTGAAGGGCATGGGCAATCTCGGCTGGATCGCCGCGTTCGTCTATGTCGCGGGCGCGGCGCTGCGCCTCGCGCGCTTCAACGTCGATGCTCGATGTCGCCGACAAGCGCTGGTTCACCGGCATTCCGAGCCCGGCGGCCGCGGCGCTGGTCGCGGGCCTCGTCTGGATCGTCGACGACCTCGGCCATCGACCCGATCGAGCTCAAGTGGTGGGCCTGGTGCGTCACGCTGTTCGCCGGTCTCACGATGGTGAGCAACGTCCCCTACTACAGCTTCAAGACCATCAACCTGCAAGAAGAGCGTGCCGTTTCTCGCGATCTTCGTCTTCGTGCTGGTGATCGCGCTCCTCGCCGTACGCAGCCGGCCATCGTGCTCTTCGCGGGCTTCGTGGGCTACGCGCTGTCGGGATACGTGGCGGCGGCCTGGATGTGGTATGCGCGCGCCGCCGGCGGCGGCGCTGCCCCGACGCCGCGCCTAGCCGCCCGGGCGCCTGAGACGCGCGGCCCAACCCCTTGCACCGCGTTGCATTTTTGCGGTTATAGTGCCTTGCAATGAGCAGCTTCCGAATCTGACGGCCGTCCTGCGCTCCCCGCGCTGACCACCCTTGCGGGCGGCCCGCTGCTGCTTCTGCTGCGCCCCGCGCGCAGATAAATTTCCCCTCCTTGTCGTGCTCGCGTCGTCCACCTTCGGACGGCTGTGTTGTCTGTCGCATCTGCGGAACGAGGATCCACCATGAAGCCCTACCCATCGCGCAAGTACCGCCCCATGGCGCCCGTGACGTTGCCCGAGCGGCAATGGCCCGCGCGCACGATCGACGCAGCGCCGATCTGGTGCAGCGTGGATCTGCGCGACGGCAATCAGGCGCTGATCGAGCCGATGGATGCCGACCGCAAGCTGCGGATGTTCCGGCTGCTGGTGAAGATGGGCTACAAGGAGATCGAGATCGGGTTTCCGGCGGCGTCGCAGACCGACTACGACTTCACGCGCAAGCTGATCGTCGAGGGACTGATTCCCGATGACGTGACGGTCCAGGTGCTGACGCAATCGCGCGAGGCGCAGATCGCGCGCACGTTCGAGGCGCTGGAAGGCGCCGGGCGCGCCATCGTCCATCTGTACAACTCGACGTCGACCACGCAGCGCCGGCTGGTGTTCGGCCTCGATCGCGACGGCATCAAGGGCATCGCCGTCACCGGGGCGAAGCTCATCCGCGACTTCGTCGCGAAGCGCCCCGGACACCCAATGGTTCCTCGAATATTCGCCGGAGAGCTTCACGGGCACCGAGCTCGATTTCGCGGTGGAAATCTGCGACGCGGTCACCGACGTCTGGCTGCCGACGCCGCAACGGAAGACGATCATCAACCTGCCGTCGACCGTCGAGCTCGCCACGCCCAACATCTACGCGGACCAGATCGAATGGATGTGCCGGCACCTCGCGCGCCGCGACAGCGTCATCGTGTCGGTGCACCCGCACAACGATCGCGGCTGCGGGATCGCGTCGGCCGAGCTCGCGCTGATGGCCGGGGCCGAACGGGTCGAGGGGTGCCTTTTCGGCAACGGCGAGCGCACCGGCAACGTCTGCCTCGTGACGCTCGGCCTCAACCTCTTCACGCAGGGCGTGGATCCCGGGATCGATTTCTCCGACATCCAGCAGGTGATCCGCACCGTCGAATACTGCAACCAGCTGCCGCTCGACCCGCGGCATCCCTACGGCGGCGAGCTCGTGTTCACGGCGTTCTCGGGCTCGCACCAGGATGCGATCAAGAAAGGGCTCGCTGCGCGCGCGCGGGAGCTCGAGCGCGGCAACGTCGAATGGGACGTGCCCTACCTGCCGATCGACCCGGCCGATATCGGCCGCACCTACGACGCGGTGATCCGCGTGAACAGCCAGTCGGGCAAGGGGCGGCATCGCGTACCTGCTCGAGCGCGACTACGGCCTGTCGCTGCCGCGGCTGCTGCAGATCGAGTTCAGCCAGGTCGATCCAGCAGATCACGGACGCGACGGGCAAGGAGCTGTCGGCCGCCGAGATCCGGGCCGCCTTCGATCAGCGAATACGCCGCCGCGGCCGCGCCGCTCGCGTTCATCGATCATCGCACGCAGCACAGCGCGGCGCGGCGCCGTCGAGCGAATGGTGGCGCGACTCGCGATCGATGGCGTCGAAGTCGAGCTGACGGGCGCGGGCAACGGTCCCGTGGACGCGTTCGTCCACGCGCTGCGCGAAGGCACCGGCTTCGACATCCACGTGCAGAATTACCACGAGCACGGTGTGGGCAGCGGCGAGGACGCCACGGCGGTCGCCTACGTGCAGCTGCGCATCGGCAGCGATCGCACCGTGTACGGCGTGGGCTTCGACGTCAATATCGTGACCGCGACCGCTGCGCGCCGTGGTGTGCGCCGCGAATCGCGCGCTGCAGCGCAAGCTGGTCTCGCTGCAGCCGGTCAGGCGCGCGTGCACGCCTGAGCCGTTCGACTCGGACTGGACAGGCCAGCCGATGCAGGAGCCGAAAGCGGCCGCCGGCGAACAGGCGGCGCTGCCGCCGGTGGTCCGCGTCGGCGGATCCGACATCGTCCGATGTGGCCCGACGGCCAGCGCATCGAGGCGCTGTCGGCGCCGCTGATGGCGATGACGCACTTCGACGATAGCTCGAGCTACCACGCCGACCTCGCGCGACGATCCTCGAGATGGAACGCGATCCGGCGTGGCGCGACTGGATCTTCAAGGGCGGCTGCGGCATGAAGGTGCGCCGTCCCGACCGCTGGGGTCACGCGGCGGCCGAGCTGATCCACGGGCGCGCGCTATGCGCTCGCGCATCGCGTGCTGTCGCAGCACGACGTCTACACGGACGACTGCTGGGCGAGCGTCTATCGCGACGGCCAGTATTGCCTGCCGCACAGCCACCTGCGCTCGAACGTGAGCATCGTCTATCTGCTGGACGCGGGCGATCCCGATCCGGACGACGCGATGGCCGGCAAGCTGGTGTTCGCCGATCCGCGCATCCCGTATTGCTGTCCGCACGAGCCCGGCCGGGTGACGGGACTCTTGTCGCCCGACATGCGCGCCGGGACGATGATCGTGTTCGCGAGCGACTACGTGCACGCCGTAGGCCCGTACCGCGGCGCGCGGCCGCGTATGACAATGTCATGGAACGTGACGATCGAACCGCCTCACGGCGGGACGCCGGCGCGACGCTGGACGTGACGCACTGCAACGCCGGAGGCCGCCGAAGCGCCAGTGAATCCGTCGTTGGCCGTGCGCGCAGGTCAAGCCGCGCTGCACCGCAATATCGGTTAAAATTCAAAGCTGATGAGGGCTTTGCTCGGGGCGACGCGGCCCCGCGACGAGTCCTCCGTTGCCACGCTGCACAGCGAGAATTTTCCGATGAACATGCGCCTACTATTCGGCCCCGGCATCGAGATCACCGGCCGCATTCACGCCGGAGTACGCCGAGATTCTGACGCCCGAAGCGGTTGCCTTCGCGGCCAAGCTCCAGCGCGCGTTCGGCGGCCGCGCGCGCGGACCTCCTCGCGCACCGCGCGCGGCGCCAGGCGGAATTCGATCGCGGCGCACTGCCGGATTTCCTGCCCGAGACGCGCGCGATCCGCGACGGCGACTGGACATGCGCGCGCGATCCCTGCCGACATCGTCGATCGCCGCGTCGAGATCACCGGGCCGGTCGACCGCAAGATGGTGATCAACGCGCTCAACTCGGGCGCGAACGTGTTCATGGCCGACTTCGAGGACGCGAACACGCCGACGATGGGACAACAACCTGCAGGGCCACATGCAACCTGCGCGACGCGATACGCCGCCGCATCGACTACACGTCACGCCCGAAGGCAAGGCGTATCGGCTGCAACGCAAGACCGCGGTGCTCTTCGTCCGGCCGCGCGGCTGGCACCTGCCCGAGAAGCACGTGCTGATCGACGGCGACGCCGATCTCCGGCGGCATCTTCGACTTCGCGCTGTATTTCTTCCACAACGCGCAGCGAGCTGCTCGCGCGCGGCAGCGGCCCGTACTTCTATCTGCCGAAGCTCGAGAGCCATCTCGAGGCGCGGCTGTGGAACGACGTCTTCGTGCTGGCGCAGGACGAGCTCGGCGTGCCCGCGCGGATCGATCCGCGCGACGGTGCTCGATCGAGACGCTCCTCGCCGCGTTCGAGATGGACGAGATCCTCTACGAGCTCGCGCGAGCACTCGGCGGGGCTCAACTGCGGGCGCTGGGATTACATCTTCTCGTGCATCAAGAAGCTCCGCCACAACCGCGGATTTCTGTCTCGCCGACCGCGCGCAGGTGACGATGACGACGCATTTCATGCGGAGCTACGCGCTGCTGCTGGTCAAGACCTGCCACCGGCGCAACATCCACGCGATGGGCGGCATGGCGGCGCAGATCCCGGTGAAGAACGACGAGGCCGCGAACGCCGAGGCGTTCGCCAAGGTGAAGGCCGACAAGGAGCGCGAGGCGACGCACGGTCACGACGGCACGTGGGTCGCGCATCCGGGACTCGTGCCGGTCGCGCAGGAGGCGTTCGACCGGCTGATGCCGATGCCGAACCAGATCGCGGCGAAGAAGCGCGACGACGTCCATGTCACCGCGGCCGACCTGCTCCAGTTCGAGCCGGAGGCGCCGATCACCGAGAAGGGCCTGCGCCTCAACATCAACGTCGCCATCCAGTACGTCGGTGCGTGGCTCGTGGGCCAGGGCGCCGTGCCGATCTACAACCTGATGGAAGACGCGGCGACCGCCGAGATTTCGCGCTCGCAGGTGTGGCAGTGGATCCGCTCGGTCGAAGGGCAGGCTCGACGACGGCCGCAAGGTCACCAAGGAAATGGTGGCGGCGATGATTCCCGAGGAGGTCGCGAAGATCCGCGACCTGCTGGGCGCCGCCTATGCGGCGAGGCAAGTACGACGACGCGGCGGGAATTTTCGCCGAGCTCGTCGCCAACGACACGTTCGTCGAGTTCCTCACGCTGCCGGCGTACGAGCGGATCGACTGATCCGCTCCGCCGGCAGAGTCGCCGCCGAGCTGGGCGACGCTCGGACCGAAGCACGCCAGCGAATGTCCTGCGCTACGCGAATCGGCAGGCGTCCTCGAACGCAAGCCGCGGTGCGCGCGGGCGCAGCCTGACGGGTCGCCGTATCCCAGGTTGCACAGGAAGTTCGATTTCGACGATGCCTGTCCGGGAAGAACTCGGCGTCGACCTTGGCGTGGTCGAAGCCCCCATCGGTCCGCAGTCGAGGCCCGAGCGCGCGCGCGGCGATGATGAGATAGGCGCCCTGCAGCGTCCCGCTCCGCATCGCTTCGTACTCGGATCAGCTCGGGCTTGCCGACGAAGTCGCTGCGCGCGTCGCGGTGCGGAACGAGCAGCGGCAGCTTCTCGTAGAACTCGAGGTCGTAGGCGATGATCGCCGTGGCCGGCGCCGCCATCGTCTGCGCGACGTTGCCGGCGATCGAGCGCGCGGTCGCAGCCGCTCCTTGCCTTCGCGGCGTCGTCACGAACACGATCCGCGCCGGGCAGCAATTGCTCGACGTCGGGCCCCATTTCATCGAGCTCGTAGACGGCGCGCAGCGTATCGTCCGTGACGGAGCGCCGGTCCACGCGCGATGCGTGCGGGCGCGTGCGGAAAGACGACGTCGAGGGCCGGCGGAATCGAGCGGCATGGAATTTCCTTTGGATGCCGCGACGCGCGCAGGTGCGGCACATCGGCGTGGTGGACGTTGCGGCCGCGGGATCATCAATGGTACCAAGCGCGAAGACGGCCGCTTCGCGTCGATTGACTCAAACTATCGACGATATTGGTACAATCAATTGGACGTATCGGACGGCGCGACGCGCAGAATGAGCGTGGTGGTTTGGTCAACTGAAGGAGAGGCAGCGATGAAGAATCTCAACGGCACCAAGACGCACGACAATCTCAAGGCCGCGTTCGCGGGTGAGTCGCAGGCGAACCGGCGCTATCTGTATTTCGCCAACAAGGCCGACGTCGAAGGCCAGAACGATGTCGCCGCCGTGTTCCGCTCGACCGCCGAAGGCGAGACCGGCCATGCGCACGGCCATCTCGACTACCTCGCCGCAGGTGGGCGATCCGGCCACCGGAGCTGCCGATCGGCGCCAGCGCGCTCGAATCTCGAAGGCGGCGATCGCCGGCGAAACGCACGAATACACCGACATGTATCCGGGCATGGCCAAGGCCGCGCGCGGCGAGGGCTTCGACGAGATCGCCGACTGGTTCGAAACGCTGGCCAAGGCCGAGCGGTCGCATGCGAACCGTTTCCAGAAGGCTCTGGACGTACTGGCCGAGGTTTTGTCGCGTTGAGCGTCGCGACGCGACGCTCAACGCTGTTGGACGTCGCGATCGCGACGCTACTGATCTCGCGGCGATGGCCTTGCAAGCAACGTCCGCACCGCGCGATCGTCGACCTCCGCGCACCTCGACATGACCTCCGCGAAGGCAACCTCGCAGGCGCCCACCGCGCCATCCGCTCGACTGGCGGAGCCCGGAGTTCTACGACGAGGCCGCGCTCGAACGGCGAGATGGAGCGCATCTTCGACATCTGCCACGGCTGCCGGCGGTGCGTGAGTCTGTGCCAGTCGTTCCCGACGCTCTTCGATCTCGTCGACAACAGCAAGACGATGGAGGTGGACGGCGTTGCCAAGTCGGACTACGGCAAGGTGGTCGACCAGTGCTACCTGTGCGACCTCTGCTACATGACGAAGTGCCCGTACGTGCCGCCGCATCCCTGGAACGTCGACTTTCCGCACCTCATGCTGCGCGCGAAGGCGGTTGGATTTCGGCAGGGGAAGTCGCGGTGGCGCGATCGTCTGCTGACGAGCACCGACCGCGTGGGCCGGCTCGCGACGATCCCCGTCGTCGTGCAGCATGGTCAACAAGGCCAATACGACGCCGTCCGCGCGCAAGCTGATGGACAAGGCGCTGGGCATCGCGCAAGGCGCCGCGTTGCCTCCGTACGACGCCGCGACGGTTCCGGGAGACCGCGCGGACCTCCGTCGCGTGGCCGGTCAGAGCCGGCGCCCGCACGCCCGGCAAGGTCGCGATCTTCGCGACCTGCTACGTCAATTACAACGAGCCCGGCATCGGCCACGACCTCCTGCGGGTCCTCGAGCACAACGCGATCCCTACCGGCTCGTCGAGACAGGAAGCCTGCTGCGGGATGCCGAAGCTCGAGCTCGGCGACCTCGAGTCCGTCGAGACGCTCAAGGACGTCAACATCGGCCCGCTGGCCGCGCTGGCGCGCGCGGGCTACGCCATCCTGACCGCCGGTCCCTTCGTGCACGCTCATGTGGAAGCACGAGTTGCCGCTCATCTTTCCGGACGATCCGGACGTGCGAGGCCGTCGCCGATGCGATGTTCGATCCGTTCGAGTACCTCGTGCTGCGCGACAAGGACGGACTGCTGCGCAAGGACTTCACGACGCCGCTCGGCAAGGTGAGCTACCACATTCCCTGTCATTCCCGCGTGCAGAACGTCGGCCAGAAGACGCGCGAGGTTCTCGAATGGATCCCCGGCACCGACCGTCAACACGGTGGAGCGCTGCGCCGGGCACGACGGCACGTACGGCGTGAAGCGCGAGTTCTTCGCGAATTCGATGAAGATCGGCAAGCCCGGTTTTCCGGCGGATGGCCGAGACCGAGCCCGATTTCGTCTGTTCCGACTGCCCGATCGCGGGACGCCGGATCGCGCAGGGAATGAGTGCGGAGGGCAAGCGCGCATCGGGCGCGCAAGGAACATCCGCTGACGCTGCTGCGAATGGCGTACGGCCTGTAGGGCGCGCCGCCGGCGCGTCGATCAAATCTGCGAGGACACATTGCAATGGCGCATGAAGGCTATCACGAACCCGTCGACAAGCTCTCTCCCGAGACCATGGATTTCCACCGCGCCGTCGTCTCGCTGATCGAGGAGCTGGAAGCCGTCGATTGGTACAACCAGCGCGTCGACGCGTGTGTCGATCCGGAGCTTCGCGGCATTCTCGCGCACAACCGTGACGAAGAGATCGAGCACGCGTCGATGACGCTCGAATGGATCCGCCGCAAGAACCCCGTGTTCGACAAGCGAGCTGCGCGAAGCGCTGTTCAAGACCGGCCCGATCACGGATCACCGCTGACGCCGGCCATGGCTGCAATCACCAGGAGAGCCTGCTGTCGCTCGAGGCGTACGCGAAGGCGCGTGCCGAATTCCGCGAGCGCGTGCTGGCGCACAAGAAGGCCCGTACCGTGCATCTCGGCGAGCACGTCACCTTGCTGTTCGAGGACGAGCTCACCGTGCGCTACCAGATCCAGGAAATGCTGCGGATCGAGAAGGTGTTCGAGGAGGCGGGCATCCAGGACGAGCTCGACGCCTACAACCCGCTCGTTCCTGACGGCACGAACTTGAAGGCGACGATGCTGATCGAGTACGAGGATCCGGACGAGCGGATCGTGGCGCTCGCGCGGCTTGTCGGCATCGAGCGGCGAGTCTGGATCGAGGTCGCAGGACAACCCCGCGTGCATGCCATCGCCGACGAGGACCTGCCGCGCGAAACCGAAGCCAAGACCGCGGCGGTGCATTTCCTGCGCTTCGAGCTCGATCCGCAGATGGTGTCGGCATTGCGAGCGCGGCGCGGGGCTCGCCATCGGCGTCGATCACCCGCAATATGAAGCCGTCGTGCCGGCGGTCGCTCAGGCGACGCTGGCGGCTCTCGCCGCCGACGTCACCTAGGACCTCTGCGCCGCCGACTTGGCCGTCGGACGGGGCTTGCCCCCGCGCCCTCGGGAGGTTTCGGCAAACTGGCCAACGGGCATCGCTGACTCAGCGGTGCCCGTTGCGCCGCGCAGCCTCAATGCGCCGTTGGCGGTGGGCCGAGGCGGCGTTCCGCCTGGACCTCCGGCGAACGTCAGCCACGGAGCGGTGGGAGGCTGCTGCATGACGCCGGGCTTCGAATAATCGCAGACGCCCGACGGGAAGCTCTGCTGCAGCCGCGTCCACTGCGCATCCGTGAACGCGACGTTATAGTCAGCTCTGTTGAGCGCCTTCAACTGGCATTTGAGCACGTCGTTCGTACCTGGTCCGCCCGCGACCATGCGTGACATGCCGGTATACGTGAACTGCATTTCGCATGGGGATCCGGACCGCCATTCGTACATGCGGCCGTCGATGAAGCACGCATCGAAAAGACCGGGCGGCTTGTTCCGCGTCACCTTCGTCTCGTGTGGAAGGCTGCTTTGGTCGGCTTCGATCGCGGTGAGCCACCGGTCCATCAAGTTGAACACCTTCGCCGCAACGATGGCCGAAGGCCGCGAGACATTGCCGACCGGGTTGACGACGTTGCTCTGTTCCCACCAGTGAATCTCATTCGCGGCGTTGCCGTTGCTGCGCAAGAGGCGGAAACGGGTGAACATCCACTCGGAGTTGTTGTGCATCTCGTGGTTGTCGTTGGTGCGAGCGTCGATGATCGGATACTTGCCGAGGTCGCGCCCATAGGTGATCAAGCCCGTTTTATACATCCGCTGCGAGGCCCACGGTGTCGGCGACCGTGCGCTGCAGACTGGTAGTTGCCCGCAATGTCCAGGCCACCGACCTTTTCGTTGAGATCGACGAACTGCTCCGGCGTTATGCGGCCCGCCTGAAGCGCGTTCAAGCCGTATTGCAATCCGACGTTGTCCGCGACTTGGTACGCAAAGCCGTCCTGGGCGCGTTCGCCGAGCTCGTTGATGTGGTAATCCTTCATGCTGCAACGCACGCCATTCGGATTGGTGACGGGATCATAGAGCGCTCGCGGTCGGGAGCAGGCAGAGCGCATTGGTGACGACGAAGAAGCGGGTACCGAATGCAGGAGGTCCGTCCTGCGCCGGGCATTCCTGTTCCGAATTGAGCCCGATGACCGCCAGACGATCCGGCGACGTTGGTCCAGAGCGCCGGCGAGAGGGCCGTGAAGTAACGCGTAAACAGCTGACAGTCGTGACTGGCGACGTACAACGACCAGATGTCGGGATAGCTGCAGTTCGGCAGCATCCCGTCGAGCAGCCCGGATACTGGTCGCCGATGCTGTGCTGCTGGATCGCGCCGCCCGAACAACCCTGCGCGATGGTGTAGCGGATCGGCCCGTAGGCTTCCGCGAGGCGCTCCTTCACCATCATCAAGGTCTCGGCGTTGAGCTTCGTGTTGGAAATCGTCCCGTGGTTGGTCAGCGCTGGCGGCCGTGGTCGCGAAGCCCCGCGCCAAGCGCGTTGTCGTCAAACGCGTTGGCCAGCGTGCCTTGCGTGTATTGCGTTCCGGCTCCGGCGCCGAACATTTGCACCACCTTGCCGTTCCACGCCGGCTGCGGCGCCCATGGGGCCCACGGCTGCGTCGGGATCGAAAAGCACGGTGATCTTGTAAATCGATCGGTTCAGAGCGCCCGTCTCCACGCGAACGATATACGGAACAGTTACTCCGCGATCCGTCGTGGTCGATGCGATCTGCGCCGGAGGCGGCGGATTGGCGGGATCGTAGGCGAGCGAACTGCGCCGTCGTTGCGTTCTTGTAAAAGAACGCGAACTGCGGGGGCTGCGTTGCAATCGCGCATCGAGCGGCTGCGCCAAGTCCGTGATTCTGCGTCGTGCAAATCCAAGGTTGCAGCTGAGGACCCGAGATAACCGGACCTCCAGTCGGATGGTTGGTTACGTCCAACTGCAACGCGGCTGCCGCCTGCCGCAAGCAGGAGGGCGTTTGGTCCGAGATTCATTCCCGTAACGAGCGCGAGATAACCCCGGCCGTCGGGCGCGGGATGCAGCGGGTTGGCGAGCGGCTGTCCGTTGAGCATCAGCACCGCTTGATTGGCGCCGACATTCGGCGGCAACGTCACTCGCACCAGGACGTCGCCGGATGAAACGAGGTCGGCGCGGTTGGAGACCGCTTCGAGCCCCAACGCTGAATTCGGTTGCGCTGCCGCGTTGCCGAGTCCCGTAGCGATGACAATCGCCGCCAACGTGCCAACGAACCACGCTCGATGCGGTTGAGATACAAGTGGACTCGAGTATTCGACGATGATTCATGGTTCCTCCTCTGATGAGTGAGGCTGGCCAGACGGCCGGCAGTACCTCCGTAGGCTTCCAAAGGCAGGCGTTGAAATACATGAAGGCAGGGGACGTCATTGCGCCGCGAAACACCCCCTGCGCCTAAATCTTGCTCGTCAAATCGGAACGTGTCCACTGTCCTGACACACAACGGAGGCCAAAATGAGGCCTCGTCTAGCCTCGGTCGCGCGCTCCCAGGCGTCGCGGTCGATCGACCAGACGAGGAATTCCTCCGCCGGGCCGCCGCGATGCGGACGCATCTCGCGCCGCAGCTTCGGACATTCCGCACTTCGCCATGCACGCGCCCCGACGCCGGATTCCGCGCGAGATGCGATCGCGTGGAGAGTATCGACGTCGAGGTGCGAGAACGCGAGTGCGATCACGGCGCGCCGCCTGCGGCAGTCGCGTAGCCGTTGCCCCAGTACGGCCGTCCCACCAGTAGCCGAGCGAATCTGTCGCGTCCGGCCGACGTCGCGAGGCCGATCGCTCCCACCAGCAACCCGCCGTCGGCCCGCGTGATCGCGAAGGTGCGGGGTCCGTCGGTCGCGTCGGCACGATGGCAGCCGGCGATGCAGGACTCGGCCATTTCCGGCAGATACGGATGCGGGATCAGCGCGGTCATCCGCGCCACCTCCCAGTCGCCGCAGAGCTCGGTAACGCGCGGCGCGTCCGCGAACGCGAAGGCGCGCAGGACGACCGGATGCGAAGCGATGCGCTCCGGCAAGGATCAAAGGCTCGAGTCTCTAGTCCCGAAAGTTGCCGAACTGGACCGGGAAATCGGTGATCGACTTCTTGACGAGCGCGATCGCGCCCTGGCAGATCGTCGCGCTTCGCGCCCGGACACGCGCACGGCGTCGCCCTGGATCGACGCCTGGACCTTCATCTTGCTGTCCTTGATCAGCTTGACGATCTTCTTGGACAGCTCCTGCTCGATGCCCACGCGGATCGTCACCGCCTGCTTCACCTTGTTGCCGGAGATCCTTCTCGATCGTGCCGTATTTGAGCGAGCGGATGTCGACGCCGCGCTTCGTGAGCTTGCCCGTGAGGATGTCGGTGACCTGCTTCAGCTTGAAGTCGTCGTCGGCGAAGAGCGTCAGCGCCTTGTCCGGCGTGCTCGACGCGCGCGTCGGAACCCTTGAAGTCGAAGCGCGTCGAGACTTCCTTGTTGGTCTGGTCCACCGCGTTGCGGACCTCGACCTGATTCACTTCGGAGACGATATCGAACGAAGGCATGTTGACCGCCCGCAGGAAGAATGACCGCAGAAGTCTACAGCCAACGGCCGGCCCGCGGAACGGACTCGCTGGCGACGCGGCTTCAGGTCAGCTCGTCGATCGATCGCGGCCAGCTCTTGTGCAGGAGCCGCGACAGCGCGCGGTCGGCGAGGACGACGCCTCCGGTCTGGCAGCGCGCGCAGTAGTTGCATTCGTTCTCGGCATAGACGATGCGCTGCACCGGCGTGCCGCAGACCGGACATGGCTTGCCGAAGCGGCCGTGGACGGCCATCTCGGGCCGAAACGCCGTGACCTCGCTCCGGAAACGCGCCGCCTGCCTCGCGCGCGCAGCCGCTCGATCCATTCGCGAGCACGGCGCGAGTCGCCGCGAAGAGCCGCGCGACCTCCGTCGTCGCCGAGCTTTGCCGGTCAGCGCGAGCGGCGACAGCCGCGCGCGGTGCAGGATCTCGTCCGAGTAGGCGTTGCCGATGCCCGCGAAGAGACGAGGATCGGTCAGCGCCCGCTTGAGCGTGTGGTTCTCGCGTCGTCAGGCGCGCGGCGAACGCCGCGAGGTCGATGTCGAGCACCTCGAGCCCGCCCGCATCGAATGCCGCGAGCGCCGCCTCGCCGCGAACGAAGTGCAGCGACGCGCGGCGCTTCGTGCCCGCCTCGGTAAACGCGAGCGTGCCGTCGCGAACTCGAACGTCGCGAGCGTGATGCGCGCCGGCGGCTTCGCGCTCGCGCTCGAGCCAGCGCAGCCGGCCGGCGATCATGAGGTGCAGGACGAGAAAGACGTGCACCTTCCAGCGCGAGCACGATCCGCTTGCCGAGCCGGCGCACGTCGACGACGCGCCGGCCTTCGGCCTCGCTGATCGGGGGCACGGCCGTCGCGCAGCACGAACGGATTCTGGATCCGCACGCGCTCCAGCGTCTTGCTTGCGCAGATGCGCGCCGCCAGCGCGTCGCGATACACGGTGAGGTCGGGCAGTTCCGGCATGGCGCTGGATTGGCTAACCGCGCGGTGGCGTGGATCGCAGCGCGCCGCAGGGCTCAGGTGACCGCCTCGGGCGACAGGAATCGCGGCTGATTCCATTCCCCGGCGGCCATGACCTCGTCGATCGCCGCGACGGCGTCGAACACGTCCGCGAAGCGCACGTAAAGCGGCGCGAGGCCGAAGCGCAGGATGTCCGGCGCACGGAAGTCGCCGATGATGCCGCGCGCGATCAGCGCCTGCATTACGGCGTACGCTCGTGGATGGACCAACGACACCTGGCTCCCGCGCACGTCGCCGTCGCGCGGCGAAGCGAGCGCGAAACCGTGGGACCGAGCCGCTCGTCGATGAGACGAATGAAAAGATCGCCCAGCGCCTGACTCTTGCGGCGCAGCGCCGCGAGGTCGACGCCATCGAAGGCCTCGAGCGCCGCTTCGAGCGCCAGCAGCGACAGCATCGGCGGCGTGCCGCACTGCAGCCGGTCGATGCCCGGGCGCCGGAACGAAGTCGTCGCGCGAACGCGAACGGCTGCGCGTGCCCGAGCCAACCCGGTGAGCGGCTGGCGAATGAGCTCGTGGTGCCGGCGCGCGACGTAACGCGAACGCCGGCGCCCCGGGACCGCCGTTGAGGTAGTTTGTATCCGCAGCCGACGGCGAAGTCGACCTGCGCGGCATCGAGGTCGATGTCGATGACGCCGGCGCTGTGGCTAACGTCCCAAAGCGCAAGGCGCCGGCCGCATGCGCTGCCGTGGTCAAGCGCGACATCGGATTGATCCGGCCGGTCCGATAATCGACGTGGCACGAGGGCCAGCACCGCGACGCGCTCGTCGAGCGCGGCGATGACAGCGCGTCCGGCTCGGGCCCGGCGCAAACGGCGTCGAGGCCGAGGATCTCAGCGACGCTGTCGGCGATATAGCGGTCGGTGGGAAAGTCGCCGCTCACGCTACAGCAGCACACGTTGCGGTCCGGGCGCAAGCCTGGCGGCGGCTACCAGCAACCTGAACAGATTGACCGACGTCGAATCGGCGACCGTGACTTCGTCAGCTCGCCGGCTGACGATCCGGGCAATCCGGCGCTCGCGCGTCGCGGGGCCTCGATCCATCCGCGCATCGTTCCACGAGCGGATGAGGTCCTCGCCCCATTCGATCCTCGACGACGTGCTCGAGACCGTGCCGGGACCTGGCGCGGCATCGGTCCCAGCGAGTTGCCGTCGAGATAGATCACGCCTCGGGCAGCGCGAAGCGCTGCCGGAGTAGCGGCGAGGCCGTCGCCTTCGTCCAGCGCGAGGCACTCCTGTCGCGTCGTTCCATTCGGTTCTTGCGAGGCGTGGCCGCGCACGCAGAGTCTAGGCGGTGAACCCGATCTTCTTGTGAGTGCCGTCGCAGTAGGGCTTGTTGCCGGAGGCGCCGCAGCGGCAAAGGAACGTCGTTTCCGCGTGCGAGGCGCGCCCGTTCGTCCCCATGAGCGTCAACGCGCCGGTCAGCGATCAGCGGGCCGTTGCTGCTCGCCCGGATCGCCAGCCGGCCGCCGGCGACCGGCGCGGCAGGGCGCTTCGCCTGCCTGCAGCGCGCCGTCGTGCCGGAAGCCGCTCTTGCGGTGGCTGCCGTCACACAGGGGCTTGTTCTGCGACGCCCCGCACCGGCACAGCGCCATTCGGGTGTCGCGTGAGCGTGACGCTGCCGTCCGGCGCCATGAGCGCGAGCTCGCCGCGCATAGCACGTCGGGCCGTCCGCCGTGAGCGTCGCGGTGTTCTGCGCCGGCCCCGGTTCGGCAACCCCATCCGCTCGCGCGACGTGCAGCGCCCCGCTCGGGCAGCGATCCGACGACCGCGGCCAGGGCAGCGGCGTCGGCGCCGTCCGGATGATCCAGGGCTTCGCGCTTCGAGTCGAACACGGCTGGCAATCCGCGCACGCATTCCGCGAGCGTGGATGCGGCGCTTCACGTCGTACGTGACGGTTCCGCGCGCGGCCTTCATAGCGATGCAATTTCGTCGAAGGGGTCATGACTGTCGCTGCCTCGCATCGAGGTCGCTCCCGCTGGAGACGACTCGGCTAGAATAACCCTGTTTCTCACGCGCGCGAAACGCTTCCCACATGTCGCACATCCTGCAGGATCTGCCGGTCGGCCAGAAGGTCGGCATCGCGTTTTCCGGCGGTCTCGACACGAGCGCCGCGCTGCACTGGATGCGCGCGAAGGGCGCGATCCCGTACGCGTACACGGCGAACCTCGGCCAGCCCGACGAGCCCGACTACGACGATATCCCGCGCCGCGCGCTGAGCCTACGGCGCCGAAGCGGCGCGCCTCATCGATTGCCGCGCGGCGCTCGTCGCCGAGGGGATCGCGGCGCTGCAGGCGGGCGCGTTCCACATCTCGACCGGCGGCCTGCCGTACTTCAACACGACGCCGCTCGGGCGCGCGGTCACCGGCACGATGCTCGTCGTCGCGATGCGCGGACGACGACGTCCACATCTGGGGCGACGGCAGCACGTTCAAGGGCAACGACATCGAGCGCTTCTACCGCTACGGGCTCCTCGCCAACCCCGAGCCTGCGCATCTACAAGCCGTGGCTCGACGCGACGTTCATCGACGAGCTCGGCGGCCGCAAGGAGATGTCCGAATACCTGAACCGCGCCGGCTTCGGCTACAAGATGAGCACGGAGAAGGCGTACTCGACCGACTCGAACATGCTGGGCGCGACGCACGAGGCGAAGGACCTCGAGTTCCTGGACAAGGGCATCAAGATCGTCGAGCCGATCATGGGCGTCGCGTTCTGGCGCGACGACGTCGCCGTCAAGCCGAGACCGTTTCGATCCGCTTCGACGAGGGACGTCCGGTCGCGCTCAACGGCGTCGCGTTCGCGGACGAGGTCGCGCTCGCTGCTCGAGGCCAACGCGATCGGCGGCCGCCACGGCATCGGCATGAGCGACCAGATCGAGAACCGGATCATCGAGGCCGAAGAGCCGCGGCATCTACGAGGCGCCCGGCATGGCGCTCCTGCACATCGCCTACGAGCGGCTCGTCACCGGCATCCACAACGAGGACACGATCGAGCAGTACCGCGATCAGCGGCCGCCGGCTCGGCCGGCTGCTCTACCAGGGCCGCTGGTTCGACCCGCAGGCGATGATGCTGCGCGAGACCGCGCAGCGCTGGGTCGCGCGCGCGATCACCGGCGAGGTGACGCTCGAGCTGCGCCGCGGCAACGACTACTCGATCCTCGACACGACGAGCCCGAACCTCACCTACAAGCCCGAGCGGCTGACGATGGAGAAGGGCGCGTCGTCGTTCTCGCCGCAGGACCGCATCGGCCAGCTCACGATGCGCAACCTCGACATCGCCGACACGCGCGAGAAGCTCCTGACCTACATGAAGACCGGGCTCCTGCGGTCCTCCGGAGACTCGCCGCTGCCTCGGCTCACCGACGGCGACAGCAAATCCGAGTAGCGCGCGATCGACGGCGGTAGCCGCGCGCGATCTTTGCCCCTTAGTGCGAGCTTTCGAATCGCTATCGCTGGATCACCTCGTCGGCGCGCAGGAGCTTGGGCGACTGCGGGATTCGTACGAGGCCGGGAGCGCCTTCGCGGTCTTACCGGGTTGACGTGACCAGTCCTGGAGCTGTGTTCGCGGCTGCTCGACCGGAGATCGCCGGGCTTGGCGCCCTTCAGGATTCGGTCGATGTAGGCTGCTGCCCCCGCCAAGCGATTCGAAAATCGTAACCATAGCCAATCAGCGCACCAAGTTCGGCGGCGCGCCGGTTCGGCCCGATGAGCGGCAGGCGGCTTGTCGACGCCCTGTCGCTGATCTCCTGCATCCGCGCGAGATACAACGCATCAGGGCCGACCACCAGGGCGTCCGGCCTTCTCCTCTTGATCGCGACAAACGCTTCATCGAGCTGTTCCGCACGGGCAACCGGCAGCATCTGCAGCCGCAACCCGAGACGCTTTGCCGCTGCCTCGTTCTGAACGACATAGTCGGCGTAGACCCGGTTGCTCGGATTCGCGATGACGGCGACTTCGTGACGCGCCGGAAACGCTCTCGCGAACGAGCTCCAGCCACTTTCCCAATCGATCGGAGTGCAGAGGCCGAGCCCGTGACGTTCCCGCCAGGTCGAGCATAGGCTCGCAACCAACCCGAACTTGACCGGGTCCGTTGCGAGGACCATCACGATCGGCGTGCTGTCGGTCGCGTTTTTCGCCGCGGTCACGCACGTTCACGCTGGCCGGCTGCGATGATGGAAGCCGGACATTCATCGCGTCTACTTCAACCGAATGATGATTTCCCGCAGGTGCTCGCGGTCGTCCAATTCTGATTGAATGCCTGCAATTCTGGGACGATGTCCCGCGCGGAGATCATGCCCAGCGGCCGCCATCCCCCACCACCGGTGCACATGGCGAAAGCCGCCTGTACATCATCAGGAGCGCATGGCTGACGACCTTGTCCGGATGGATGGTCTTCGTTGTGGGTCATGACCTCGGCAAAGCTTCGTTATCCGCGGATCATGTTTCGTCGCAAGCACGCGAAACACCGCGTCACGCTCCGTGAAGATTCCGATCAAGCGCCGAGCGTCCACGACCATCACGGCGATGTTTCGTTTCTTCATCGTGCGGCGTAGTTTCCGTGACAAATGGCTGATTTCCCGGAAGCGTGAAGAGTTCGCACCTGCCACAATCGTCCTGATCGATCGGTGCGGCATCAAAACTCCTGCCGAAAGCCGTTTCGGCGCATTATGGAACCGCCGGTCGCGATCGCGCATCTGCGCGCTCGTCGCGCGGTTCCCCAGTTCGGCAACACGACATGGCGTTGCAAAACGCGGTTGAGCAAGAGAAGTAGTGGCGGCAGAGCAACGCGACGATCAGCACCCCGCAGATTCCGAGCGATTGGTCCGAAGACTCGAAGCCGCTGCGCGTGCAGTCGAGGCTCTGCCGCGAATACTTTCCTAGTCCACCTTGAGTCCCAGTCGATCATCAGTCCAGGTCTCGGTCTCGCGCTTGATGAGGTTGCCGAAGTCTCCGGGCGTGCCGCCGATGAGATCGAAGCCGGACGCTTCGTATCTCTCGATGACGTCGGGCCGTTTGTGGATCGCGTTCAGCTTCGGCGTTGAGTCGCGTGCGATGCACAGGCTCGGCGCGGTAAATGGCACCATCACGCCGTTCCAGGCGAGCGCGCTTCAGCCGAGGTGAATTCTGACTGGCGATGGTCGGCAGGTCAGCAGCGGAGCTTCGCCGTCGCGTCACGGCGAAGCGCGCTGGGCGTTCCCGCCTGCACCTGCGCCTGCAAATGGTTGCATCACCGCGAACATCGCCTGCGTCTCGCCCTGGATCGTCGCCGTGATCGCCGAGGCGAATCGTTGAAGGGAACGCACCGCTTCGAATCCGGCGACGACGGAGCAGCTCCATGTTGAGGAAAGCGACGAGCTGCCGCCGCCGACGGACGCATAGACACAGCTTGCCGGGATTGGCCTTGGCCCAGGCGACGAATTCCCGTACGCGCTTTTGCGGGCAGCCCCGTAGACGGCAAGCACATTGGGCTGGTGGTCTGACGTGATGATCACCGGCGCGTGACATCCTGGCGACGCTCGTAGGCAGCTTCTCTGAAAGCAGCGGACCGAACGCCAGGGGGCCCGCTGAACTCCAGCAGCATCGGGTACCCATCCGCGCCGATCGCCAAATTCGCTGGTGGCCACGGTGCCGCCCGCCGCCGGCTTGTTCTCGACGATGACCGACTGCCCAGGCGGTTTTCTCAACCGGTCGCCGGATCACGCGGGCGAGCGCGTCGAGCGAGCTCCCCGCGGCCGGTGCCAGACCGCCGAACGCGATCGGCTTGTCGGGCCACGCCTGGCGGCGGTGCAAAATGGCCGTGCGCCCCGAGGATTAACGCTGCGCGGTGCGCCACAGGGACGGCAAGCACGCGGATTGTCATTCGAAATCCTTCTCTCGCGGGACCAGCCACGGCGTCAGGGGCAATGACATTGCCATTCTCTCGATGTTGCGTCCATCCGCTCCAGCACGAATGCGCCAGGTAATAGTTCATGGATGATAGCGTGGGTGCGGATCCTGGTGCGCTGCCGCACGTGACTGCCTGCGGCTGCCGGCCTTGTGGAAGGCATCGACCTGGGGTGCGCGCGCGCGTATCCGCGCTGAAACGTGGCCATTACGGATCGGCGGCATTACTGGGCGCACCGCTGATCCAGAAGTCGGGTTTGGGGCGACACCCGAAACTGGCGAACGTTTCCTATTCCATCAGCACGTCGTGTTAAGCGGGCGCTGGCCAAAGCCTGGTAAATTTTTCCAGTCAGGCGTCACTTCGTAGCTTCTGGTTTTCGCTGAGAACCGACCACGCGCCTCCTTAGGATTCGATTGCGCCCGCAGACGAGGTACTCGAGCAGCGCCTTCAGCGTGCAGCCGGTTTTCGCCTTGTCCTGCCACCACTGACTGCGGTCCGTCGATCACCTCCGCCGTGACTTTCGCCGCGACGCGCCGCCGGCAGGTGGTGCCAACAGGCTGCATCAGTCGGGCCTGAGCAATACGTAAACCGAACGAAGTACAC
>ERZ1370068.960-contig-10878_pt1 | contig 29475 bp, 43 predicted proteins | sample MGYA00561227_ERZ1370068 | MGnify/ENA primary metagenome ERZ1370068 (study PRJEB38410, sample SAMEA6850437) | metagenome | study: Metagenomic assessment of the ecological functions of the soil: analysis of the soil microbiota associated with the...
GATGTGCTTCGTTCAGTTACGTATTGCTCTGTGCGTCGCCGGGCGCGGTCCGGCTCGGGCGGATATCGCGCTCGGATCACCCCGCGGCGATTCTGGTGTTCCCGAAGCTGCTGGTCGACACCGTCAACGGGCTCGACACGCTGATCCGTCTCAGTAACGTCTCCGACACGGCGATCGACGTGTACTGCTTCTACGTCAATGCGACGCCCATCTGCTCCGATCCCCGGCGGAAGCTGCTTCCCCAACCAGCTCTCCTGTCAGGCGATGGTCGGCGGCCAGATCTTCATCGGCAGCTGCCTCGACAACTGGCAGCCCAACGATTTCACCTTCCGTCTGACCCAGGATCAGCCGACCGGCTGGTTGGTGTCGCAGGGCCAGAGCACCAACTGCCCGTTCCTCGATGGTGTCTGCTCCAACGACGGCACGACGACCTGTCGGCGGAACAGCCAGTGCGGCGCCGGCAATCGCTGCGTGCTGCCGCCCTGCTTCCCGCTCGATGCGACGTCGGTACCGTCGCCCGGGTCGACGACCAACGTCGGGAGCGATTCCGCTGTCGCCGGACGACCCGTTCATCGGCGAGCTCAAGTGCATCGCGGTCGATGAGAACGGACAGCCGGTCGCGCGCAACGACCTCATCGGCGATGCGATGATCGGCAAGCAGTTCGACGCTCGGCGAGCAACGCATGGAGCTCCTCGGCTACAACGCCGTGGGCATCCCAGCGATTCCGGGTAAGGGCAATCGGGACGCACACCGCTGGTGCTCGGCGGCTCGGCCGACGCCGCGGATACGAAGGCTGCCCGAACATTCTCATCCTCGACCATCTTCTTCGACGGCGCCGTCGATCCGGTGCTGAACAACGTCTGCGTCGAACGCCACCGCCTGCAGCCTGTCGTGGTGGCGTGCACGACCGACGCGGATTGCATCACCAACTGGCTGGCCTCGGCGGCAGTTGCACGGTGTCACACACGCCATGTGGCGGCGATGCCGACTGCCAGAACACCTGCGACCTCGCCAGCAACACCTGTACGCTCACCGACACGCATTGCGCGTCCGATGACGAGTGCGTGTCGTCGGACTACGAGGTCGGCTGGCTACCGACCTGACGCTGATCCCGTGCACGCAGGACTTCGAGGGGGCAGTCTGGATCTGTCGCGGACGGTGGCGCAGTTCCTGGTGTTCAACGAGTTCGAGCAGCGCTTGTCTCGACAAGCCACCGTCGACTGCATTCCAGCGAGATTCAGCTCTCGAACATGGAGACGACGACAACGAACCCGCTCGATCTTCAGCGCCGGGGTCGCGGGCACGTTGAGCGGCCAATCGCGCATCGGCGGCGTGGTCAACGAGGACAACGTGCGGGGTCGGCGGCAACACGTTGATCGGCATCGGCCGAAGAGTTCCGCTGCGAGGGGCCGAAGCTACCAGTTTCCGACCTGCGACCTCGTGGACTCGCGGAACACGGTGAGCGGCGCCGGTAAGAATCTGCACGTATCCAGGGGCGTCGGCCCCAGAGCGATTTCATATATTTGCCGTAGCCACCGAGGGCACGCGGTACGGCATGGTGGCGCGGCGAATGGGCCGTGACCGAAAGGAGGAGGCAATGCGAAAGCGAAGCGAGGACGAGTCGGGCTGATGGCTGCGGCTCTGGTCGGTCTGGCGGTTGAGTGGTGCACAAGCTACAGGTGACGACTGAGGAAGAGCGCGTCGATCCTGGTGCTTTCCCGAAGGTGATCGCGAACGGCACGCGCGACACGGTCATTCAGATCACGAACACCTCGAACTCGATGGTGCACGCTGCACTGTTTCTACGTGAACGGCGCGCTCACCTTCCCTGAGGTTCCTCGCCCAGCGCCGCAGCAATCCGCCGCTGTGGATCGGAGATCGACTTCGACATCTGGCTGACGAAGCGGCAGCCGACCCACTGGGTGGTGTCGCAGGGGCCGCCTCGTGGATCGCGGCCGACCAGCCGTGCTCGAACAGCGCCGCGTGAAGCCCGCGCAGAGCGGCCCTTCCCAGCGGCGGCTTCTTCGGCTGCAACGGCGCCGGTCTGGATCCGGGCCGCGTGCCGCCCGGTGGTCGAGTACTTCACGGGCGAGCTGAAGTGCATCGAGGTCGATGCGACCGGCGCGCCGGTGTCGGGTAACCACCTGAAGGGCGAGGCGACGACTGGTGACGTTGCGACGTCTGCAATCCGTCGTCGACCGACGCGTCACTGCAGTGCTCGAACGACTGCGACGTGCACGAGCAACGACGACTGCGGCGACTCCGACCTCGACGTGGCGAAGTACAACGCGATCGGCGTTCATCGGCAACGAGAACAACGACGGCGACAACGTGCTGTGCCTGGGCGGCCAGGTCCGAGCGAAGGGTGCCCGAACGGGGCGAGAGTACGACGCCTGCCCGCAGGTCTGGATCGCCAACCACTTCGCGGAAGGCGCGCCGCCGTGAACCCGATCGACGAGGCCGATCGGCTCGGTCGATACGACGTGCACGATCGTGCCGTGCACGCAGGACTTCGAGAACCAGGCGCCGCGAGACGGTGCACGATCGTCATCAACGTCCTGGAACGAGTTCGAGACGGCCGTCTCCGCTGGCACCGGCGTGACCTGCTGGGACGAGCTCGTTCCTGAGCGAGAGTCGGACCCGGTGGCGTTCGGCTACAGCGCCCTGGGCACCTCGTTCGCCCAGTCGCGGCTGCGTTCGTCCGGGCGCGACGCCCTCGGGCTTCATGATGGTCGGTGAGGAGTTCCACTCGACCGACGACGATCGACGGCATCATCGCGACGGCCGACGGTGAACCTGCCACGTCGAGGGCGAGCGCGCCGGGCGGACTCTGATCACGATCCCTGCCGGATCAGATCCAGTAGGTCGGGGCCACGGATGAGCGTGCGCCAACGCAGGAGTGCAAAGGAGAGAATCATGCGACGGAGGTGCGATGGGCGAGCTGGACGGTGGGCACTGGCCATGGCGCTCGCGGTGTGTGGGGTGCGGCCAGCGGCGGCTGATGTCACGTCCGATCCGGCGGCGGCGATCCTCGAAGTGGCCGAAGTGTGATCTTTGCCGAGGCCGACAGCTCCGGCGGGTATCTGAGGTCACCGGGGCGACCATCAATACGATCATTCAACTGAGCAACACGTCGACCGACCCGGTCGATCGTGCGGTGCTTCTACGAGAACGCGAACTCGCACTGCACGAACACCGGTCAGGTCTGCCGGTGCAGCTGAGGACTGCTGCGACTCCAGCACGGGCTGCGGCATCTGCCGGCCGGGCTGGAACGAGACCGACTTCCGCGTGCGCTCACGCCGCGCCAGCCGCTCGGCTGGCTGGCCAGCTCAGGGCGTGTCGGGCTTCGATCCGGCTCCCGCCGAAGGCATTCGGCACGTTCGCGATCGACGGCGTGACCAACTTCGGGATCAGTGGCAGCAGCAACGCCGGCAGCCGCATCCCGCCGGTGCCGGAAGAGCCGTTCAACTGGCGCGCTGACGCTGCATCGTCGTCGATGAGGACGGCATCCCGGTCGATCGCAACGTGATCAAGGGCGAGGGACCATCGAGGTCAACGTCGATGGAGGACGACTTCATCACCGTCGGCAAGTCGAACGCGATCGGCATCAGGCGATCGAGGGCGCGGTCAACGATGACAACGTCCTGGTGCTCGGCGGCCCGGAGGCGGAGTACAACGGCTGCCCGAACTTCCTCATCCTCAACCACTTCTTCGATGGGGCCGAGGACCCGGTGACCGACGACGGCGCCCCGATTCTCACGATCCTCGACGCTGGTGCCCTGCACCACGGACTTCCTCCGCCAGATCCCGGGCGCGGCGGTCGTCCAGTACCTGGTCTACAACGAGTTCGAGCAGCGCTTCTCGACCAGCCGAGCCGTTCCAGTGCAAGCAGTTCTCGCTGATCTCGAACATCGACACGACCCAGAACGAGCGCTCGATCTTCAGCGCGCGGGGTGTCGGGGACGCTGACCGGGCAGACCCGCATCAACCCGATCGGCAGCGGCGTGCTGGCCGTGGCGCACGAAATCCACACTGAGCAGCGGCCTGGCCGACTTCAGCGTCCACTTCCAGGGTGACCGGGCCGACCCGGACTTCATCATCCTGCCGTAAGCTGCTGATCCGAAACGATACCGGTCGAGGGGTGGGGTCCCGAAATTTTCGGGACTTCACCCCTGCTTTTTCTACCGCTTGAAGGGCAAAAGACTGCGCAACGGCCGTGACCGGATGCCAGAAATCCGAACCGGCCGGAAGGTGTGCGTCTGGACATTCGTTTTGACTTGACATCCTCGGGGTCGGCGGATATAAGGCCGGCACTTATTTGGGAGAAGTCCGCCACGGCTACCATGGCGTGAAAGTGATTCGAGTGGGTAGTGATCGAAAGGGGAGGCTAATGCGTAGGCAGCGAGGGCGAGTCGGGCTCATGGCGGCGGCTCTGGTGGGACTGGTGGTCGGGGGTGCGCAGGCACGGGTTACCACCGAGCGGGAGCTCGTCGATCCTGGTCTTCCCGAAGGTGATCGCGAACGGCACACGCGACACGGTCATCCAGATCACGAACACTTCGAACTCGATGGTGCACGCGCACTGCTTCTACGTGAACGGCGCGCTCACCTTCCCTGAGTTCCCCCCAGCGCGCAGAATCCGCCGCTGTGGGTCGAGACCGACTTCGACATCTGGCTGACGAAGCGGCAGCCGACCCACTGGGTGGTGTCGCAAGGGCGTCTCGTGAACGCGGCCGATCAGCCGTGCTCGAACAGCGCCGTGATGCCCCGGACGCCCAGAGCGGCGGCATCTTCCCGGGCGGCGGCTTCTTGGCTGCAACGACGCCGGTCTGGATCCGGGCCGCGTGCCGCCGGTGGTGGATTACTTCACCGGCGAGCTGAAGTGCATCGAGGTCGATGCGATCGGGCGCGCCGCTGTCAGGGTAACCACCTGAAGGGCGAGGCGACGACGACGACTTCAACGTGTGCGATCCGGGCAGCCCGCTCGATCCGACCGACAGTCACTGCGTGCTCGAGACTTCCGGCGATGCGTGCGCGAGCAACGACGACTGCGACGAAGACGTCATCGACGTGGCGAAGTACAACGCGATCGGCGTGATCGGCAACGAGAACAACGACGGCGACAACGTGCTGTGCCTGGGCGGCGAGCCCGGCGAAGAGTGCCCGAACGGCGCCGAAGTACGATGCCTGCCCGCAGGTCTGGATCGCCAACCACTTCGCGGAAGGCGCGCCGAACCGCGACGAGGACCGACCGGACTCGGTCGATACGACGTGGACGATCGTGCCGTGCACGCAGGACTTCGAGACGCCAGGCGCCGGAGACGGTCACGATCGTCATCAACGTCTGGAACGAGTACGAGACAGCCTTCTCGCGCTGGCACCCGGGTGACCTGCTGGGATGAGCTCAACCTGAGCGAGAGTGGACCCGGTGGCGTTCGGCTTCAGCGCCCTGGGCACCTCGTTCGCCCAGTCGCGGCTGCGTTCGTCCGAGGGCGACGCCCTCGGGCTTCATGATGGTGCAGAGCGAGGCCTACTCGACCGACGACGACGACGGCATCATCGCGACGGCCGACGTGAACCTGCATGTCGAGGGCGAGCGTGCCGGGCCGGATCTGATCACGATCCCGCCGGACCAGATCCAGTAACGTCGTGGCTGGCAGCTCAGAGGGAAAGGAGAAAATCATGCGACAGGTGCGTTGGGCGAGCTGGACGGTGGGACTGGCCATGGCGCTCGCCGTGAGTGGGGTGCGGCCAGTGGCGGCTGATGTGACGATCCGACCGCGCGGCGGCGATCCTCGAGTGGCCGAGTGTGATCTTTGCCGAGGACAGCTTCCGGCGGGTTCGAGGTCACCGGGGCGACCATCAATACGATCATCCAACTGAGCAACACGTCGACCGACCCGGTCGATGTGCACTGCTTCTACGAGAATGCGAACTCCCACTGCACCAACACCGGTCAGGTGTGCGGTGCAGCTGAGGAGTGCTGCGATCCGAGCACCGGCTGCGGCATCTGCCTGCCGGGGTGGAACGAGACCGACTTCCACGTCCGCCTCACGCCGCGCCAGCCGCTGGGCTGGCTGGTCTCCGAGGGCGGTGTCGGGCTTCGATCGACATCCCGCCGAAGGCATTCGGCACGTTCGCGATCGACGGCGTGACCAACTTCGGGATCAGTGGCAGCAGCAACGCCGGCAGCCGCATCCCGCCGGTGCCGGAAGAGCCGTTCCACGGCGCCCTGACGCTGCATCGTCGTCGATGAGGACGGCATCCCGGTCGATCGCAGCACGTGATCAAGGGCGAGGGGACCATCGAGGTCAGCGTCGAAGGAGGACGACTTCATCACCGTCGGCAAGTCGAACGCGATCGGCATCCAGGCGATCGAGGGCGCGGTCAACGATGACAACGTCCTGGTGCTCGGCGGCCCGGAGGCGGAGTACAACGGCTGCCCGAACTTCCTCATCCTCAACCACTTCTTCGATGGGGCCGAGGACCCGGTGACCGACGACGGCGCCCCGATTCTCACGATCCTCGAGCTGGTGCCCTGCACCACGGACTTCCTCCGCCAGATCCGGGCGCGGCGGTCGTCCAGTACCTGGTCTACAACGAGTTCGAGCAGCGCTTCTCGACCAGCCGGCCGTTCCAGTGCAAGCAGTTCTCAGCTGATCTCGAACATCGACACGACCCAGAACGAGCGCTCGATCTTCAGCGCGGGGGTGTCGGGGACGCTGACCGGGCAGACCCGCATCAACCCGATCGGCAGCGGCGTGCTGGCCGTGGCGCACGAAATCCACCTGAGCAGCGGCCTGGCCGACTTCAACGTCCACTTCCAGGGTGACCGGGCCGACCCGGACTTCATCATCCTGCCGTAAGCACCACGCAATTCACGACCGACCTGGAAACGGGCGGGAGGCGAAAGCCCCGCCCGTTTTCTTTTGGTGAATCCCAATCAACAACCCACCACGGATTCCGCAGATCGGGGAGCCATCCCACTGGATCGCGCAATAATTCGGGGTTCGCTGCGCAAGCGGTGGACTGACCTGAGCGACTGCGCTCAGACCTCTCCCGACTGACCTCCGCTGTGATCCCGTGGTGACCAAATGACGAAGGCCGCGCCCGGATCAACCCGGCGCGGCCTTCAAGAGTGCGAGGAGGGGATTTGAACCCCCACGGGTGTTACCCCACTAGGCCCTCAACCTAGCGCGTCTGCCAGTTCCGCCATCCTCGCGCGGAAGGTGATCGATACGAACGGCGAGCGTGAATCAGTTGCCGGCTGGAGCGGGTGCGTCGCCGGCCTGCGGCGCGGCTTGAGGCGCCGGTGCCGCCGGCGGGGCCGCTTGTGGCGCTGTCTCGGGGGCCGGAGCGACGGCGGGCGCGCTATCGAAGACGGTGGCGCTGTTCCGGCGAGCCGAGAAGTAGGTCAGGCCCAGCGACGTCAACATGAAGACGACGGCCGTGATGGTGGTGAGCTTGGTCAGAAGGTTGCCGGCGCCGGAGCTGCCGAACACGGTCGAGCTCGAGCCGCCGAAGACGGCGCCCATGTCGGCGCCCTTTCCCGTCTGCAGCAAGACCACCAGCACCAGGAAGATGCAGGCGAGGATGTGGACGATCGTGATGACGGTGAACATGTGGGCCTTTCGTGGAGAGTGACGATCAGGCGTTGAAGCGGACGATGCGCGCGAAGTCGGCGGCCTGCAAGCTGGCGCCGCCCACCAGGGCGCCGTCCAGATCCGGCTGCGCCATCAGCGCATCGATGTTGTCGGGTTTCACGCTGCCTCCATAAAGGATTCTCACAGCAGCGGCAATCTCAGGGCCTCCCTGGGCGGCGAGCATGCCGCGAATCGCCTGGTGGACCTCCTGAGCCTGTTCGGGGGTGGCCACCTGGCCGGTGCCGATGGCCCAGACCGGTTCGTATGCGATGACGATCCGGCGCAGAGCCGCCGGGCCAAGCGGGACAGCGCAGTCGCACCTGGCGCTCGACCACGGCGAGGGTCGCCCCCGCCTCCCGCTCCGCCAGCGTCTCGCCGACGCAGACGATCGGCGTCAGGTCAGCCCGCAACGCGGCTTCGGCCTTTCGGGCCACCCATTCGTCGGTGTCTCCGAAGAACTGGCGGCGTTCCGAGTGCCCGACGATCGCATGCGAGCACCCCGCAGCGGCGAAGCATCGGTCCGGAGATCTCGCCCGTATACGCCCCCTTGTCCTCCCAATAGACGTCCTGGCCAGAGACCTGGATTCTGGAGCCCGCGACCCGTTGTGCGACGGAGGCGAGCGCCGTGAACGGCGGGGCAACGAGAATGTCGCGATCCTCGACCGTGCCGACGAGGCTCGAGCAACTCATCGACGAGCCGCAGCGCTTCGTCGATGCGGCCGCAGAACAGCTTCCAGTTTCCCGCCAGGAGCGGCGTTCGGGTTGCCGTCACGCCGCCCCCAACGCCGCGAGGCCGGGCAGGGGCTCGCCTTCCACGAACTCGAGCGAGGCGCCGCCGCCGGTCGAAATGTGCGAAATGTCGTCGGCCCGCCCCGACCGGATGACCGCAGCGACGGAGTCGCCGCCGCCGATCACGCTGGTCGCGTCGGCGTCCGCGACGGCGCCGGCGATCGCCACCGTTCCGGCGTCGAACGGCGGCACCTCGAACATGCCCAGAGGGCCGTTCCAGAAGATCGTCCGCGCCTTGGCGATCGCGGCGCGAAACCGCTCGACCGACGCCGGACCGATGTCGAGAGCGACCTGATCGGCCGGAATCTCGCGCACCGTTTTCGCGGCGCCGGGACTGTTGGTATCGGGCGCGACGACGTGGTCGATCGGCAGCAGCAGCGACACCCCGCGCTTCTTCGCGTCTGCGAGCAGGCTCGTGGCGAGCGCCACCTGTTCCTCTTCGACAAGCGACTTGCCGGTCGCGATCCCCTGCGCGCGCAGGAAGGTGTACGCCATCGCGCCGCCGATCAGCAGGGTGTCCACGCGCGAGAGGAGCGAGCGGATCACCTTGATCTTGTCCGACACCTTCGCGCCGCCGAGGATGGCGACCACCGGCCGCGGCGGCGACTGGAGGATCTTGCTCAGGTACTCGCACTCGCGTTTGAGCAGGAAGCCAGCCGCGCGCTCGGCGACAAACGGCACCATGCCGACGGTGGAGGCGTGGGCGCGGTGCGCCGTGCCGAACGCGTCGTTGACGTAGACGTCCGCGAGGCGCGCCAGCGCGCGCGAGAACGCTTCGTCGTTCTTCTCTTCCTCGGCGTGGAAGCGGAGGTTCTCGAGCAGCAGCACGTCGCCCGGCTGCAGCGCGTCGACCAGCGCCTCGGTCTCCGGGCCGACGCAATCCGGCGCCAGATGAACCGGCTTGCCGAGGATCGCCGCCAGGATCTTCCGAACCGGCTCGAGACTGTACGACGGATCGACCTTGCCCTTCGGACGCCCGAGATGCGACGCCAGGACGACCCTGGCGTCGTGTTGCATGGCATAGCGGACCGTCCGCATCGCCGCCTCGACGCGCGAGGCGTCGCTGACGACGCCGTTCTTCAGTGGGACGTTGAAGTCGACGCGAATGAAGACGCGCTTGCCGCGGAGATCGAGGTCGTTGAGCAGTCGCATCGCAGCCGACAGCTTCCGCTCACAACTTGCTGCCGATCAGCGTCGCGACGTCCACCATCCGGTTCGAGAATCCCCACTCGTTGTCGTACCACGACAACACCTTGCAGAAAGTTCCCGTCCATCACCTTGGTCAGCGACAGATCCACGGTGGACGATGCCGGGCAGCCGTTGAAGTCGATCGACACCAACTCCTCTTCGGCGCACGCCAGGATGTTCTTGAGCGGGCCCGCGGCCGCGGCGCGCATCGCGTCGTTGATCTGCTGCTCGGTCGCCGTATCCTTGAGCTCGGCGGTCAGGTCCACGATCGAGACGTTCGGCGTCGGGACGCGGATCGCCATTCCGTCGAGCTTGCCCTTGAGGTCGGGCAGCACTTCGCCGACGGCGCGCGCGGCCCCGGTCGTCGTGGGGATCATCGACATTTCTGCCGCCCGCGCCCGGCGCAGGTCCGTGTGCGGCAGGTCCAGGATCTGTTGGTCGTTCGTATAGGCGTGAACGGTGGTCATCAGGCCGCGCCGGATACCGAACTTCTCGTGGAGGACCTTGGCCACCGGCGCCAGGCAGTTCGTGGTGCAGGAAGCGTTCGAGATGACGTGGTGCTTCGCCGGCGTCGTACGCGGTGTGGTTCACGCCGTAGCAGAGGGTCATGTCGGCCCCTTGGCGGGCGCCGAGATGATGACCTTCTTGGCGCCTCCGGCGAGATGCGCGGCCGCCTTGTCCCGGTCGGTGAACAGGCCGGTGCACTCGAGCACCACGTCGACGCCGAGGTCCTTCCAGGGCAGCTTTCCGGGGTCGCGTTCGCTGAATACGCGCATGCTCTTGCCGTCTACGAGCAGTGCCTTGTCACCGGCCGCGACTTTGTTCCCGAGGGTCCCGTGCACGGAATCGTACTTGAGGAGGTGGGCGAGCGTCTCGGGATCGGTCAGGTCGTTGACGGCGACGAACTCCAGCGCGCTGCCGCGCTTGAGCGCCGCGCGTAGGACGTTGCGGCCGATCCGTCCGAACCCGTTGATGCCGACCTTGGTTGCCATGCTGGGAGCCTCACTTGTCAGAAAGAAAACCGAGTCCCTTTCAGTTAACCGGGGACGAGTCAAGAAACTAGCCGACCGCGTTCGTTGACTCGCTCATGGGCCTATAATAGCGTTCGATTCGCACGGGCGGCGGTGAGGTGGTGATGTCGGCAGGCAACGTGTCGTCTCTTCTGACGACACTGACGGTCAGTGCGGGCGCTGGAAGCGACGACCTGCTGACCATGGTCACGGGGGCCGGTCCGGTCGTCCAGGCCGTGCTCTACCTCCTGGTGTTCTTCTCCGTCGCCAGTTGGGGCATCATCCTCTACAAGGCGCGCCAGATTCGCACGGCGCGCCGCGCGTCGGACCGTTTCATCGAGACGTTCTGGGAGACGAAGAACCTCACGACCGTCCACGCGGCGAGTCAGGAGATGGCGGACAGCCCGGTCGCGCAGGTGTTCCGCGCCGGGTACCAGGAGCTCGTACGTCTCACGCGCGCGAAGCGGCAGGCCGAGGAGGCGCAGCTCAGCACCGATCTCGGCGGCGTGGCCAACGTCGAACGCGCGATGCGCCGCGCCGCGACCCAGCAGCTGACGACGCTCGAGCGCGCGTTGACGTTTCTCGCCACGACCGCCAGCGCGACCCCGTTCATCGGCCTCTTCGGTACGGTGTGGGGCATCATGCACGCGTTCCTCGGCCTGAGCACGACGCAGTCGTCCAGCATCCAGGCGGTCGCGCCAGGCATCGCCGAGGCGCTGATCGCCACCGCGACCGGCCTCTTTGCTGCCATCCCCGCCGTCGTGGCGTACAACTCGTTCTCGCGACAGATCCGGGTCCTGTCAGCGGAGATGGACAACTTCGCATTCGAGTTTCTCAACATCGCCGAGCGGCACTTCCTGAACTAGCCCCATGGCCTTCACCAGCCAGCGCCACAACGAGGCGTTGTCGCAGATCAACGTGACGCCGCTGGTCGACGTCATGCTGGTGCTGCTCGTCATCTTCATGGTGACCGCGCCGATCCTGCATCAGGGCGTCGATGTGAATCTGCCGCAGGTTCGCGCGGGGCGATCAGCGGCGACGACGTCCAACTCGTCGTGACCGTGACCGCGCGCCGGCGACGATCTATCTGAACGATACGGTGATGACGGCTCCGGACCTGCAGACGAAGCTGCAGGGCGTGCTGCGCGAAGCGCCGGATCGCAGCGTGTACGTCCGCGCCGACGCCGCGGTGCCGTACGGCGACGTCATGCGCGTGATCGGCTTCGCTGCGCGAGGCCGGCGTCCAGCGATTGGGAATGATCACGGAGGCGCCGCAGTCCTGATGTCCTCGGCGGCGCCGGAGCTCACGCCGCGGGCGTCGAGCGCGGCCTCATCGGCACGATCCTCGTCTCGGCGCTCCTCCATGCCGCTGCCATCGGCGTCCTGATCGCCATGCCGGGTCGCTTTCTGAGCGCGCCGCCGCGCATCGCAGTCCTACACCGTCGATCTCGTCGCGCCCGAGGTCATCGGCGGCACCAACCTCCTTCCCGGAGGCGGGGCGAAGAAACCGGCTCCCGCGAAGGTCGAGCCGATTCCCGCCGAGCCGGTGTCCGCGCCGCGCTGCCGCCGGCCCCGGCCGCCGAGCCGGTGGCGAAAGCCGTGGTTCCACCGCCCGCGCCTGTCGAACCGGTGGAGCCGGTCGAAGCGCCGAAGCCAGTGCCACCGCCGCCAGCCGCGGCGGAACCGCCGAAGCCAGCGCCGCCAGCCGCCCGAGCCGGTCGAAGCCGAGCCGCCGCTGCCGAAGCCGGTCGAAGCGAAGAAGCCCGAGCCGCCCAAGCCGGCGGCGAAGCGCCGAGCCCAAGCCAGTGGCGGAGGCCAAGCCGCCGCCCAAGCCTGAACCGCCGGCCGCTCCGCCGAAGCCGCTGGAGAAGCCGCCCGTGGCGGAGAAGCCCGCCGCGGAGAAACCAGCAGCGGCCGCGGTCAAGCCGGCGGAAGCCTCGAGGCGAAGGTCGAAGCGAAGCCGAAGCCCGTCGCCGCCCGCTCCGCCGGCGAAGGCGGTCGCGGCGGCGCCGCCCAAAGCCGACGCAAAGCCGCCGGCGGCCAATGCGACTGACCCGCTGCTGAACGCAACGACGCGATCAACGCGGCGGTCCAGAAGCGAGCCGCCGAGGCGAATCAGAAAGAGGCCGGGACGAGGCCGCCGATCAACGCGATTGCGGCGGCGGTGCAGAAGCGCGCCGAGCAACTCGCCAAAGGCGGATCGGGCGCCGCCGGCGCCGGCGGCCGATCGCAACCGGACCTGGCACGGGTGTCGGCGGGACGCCGACCGACCTGCAGTACGTCCTCTACGAAGGCCGCATGCGCGAGCGGATCAAGAACGCGTGGGCGTGGACCGGCGCCGATCGCTCGCTCATCGTGATCGTGCAGTTCAACATCACCCCCGAAGGCGAGATCCGCAACGTGCGGACGATTCAGTCGAGCGGCGACACCTCGTACGACGCTTCCTGCCGAGCGCGCGGTACGCGCCGTCAATCCACTGGAGCCGGTTCCCGAGAAGTATCGCGACGCTTTTGCCACCGTCGAGCTGACCTTCCGGGCCAGCGATCTGGAGTCCTGATGCGCATCGTTGCTCTCGTCGCCGCCGCGGTCGTCCTCGGCCTCGCCGCGGTTCCACCCGTACCCGCCCAGGTGCGCTCGACGATCGTCGGACCGGGCGTGAACCGCTACCCGATCGCCGTCGCGCCGCTCAAACAGATCGTCGGCGGCGCCGGCGACGCCTTCACCAAGGCGCTGAGCCGCGACCTCGAGCTCTCCGGCCTGTTCCGCGTCCTGCCGCGCGACGCCTACATCGAGAACGCGCAGACCGCCGGCGTCACCGCCGAGGCGATCAACTTCGAGAACTGGTCGGTGATCGGCGCGCTGGCGCTGGTCAAAGGCACCGCCGAGCGGCAGGGCAACGACCTCACCATCGAGGCGCGCCTGTTCGACGCTGGCCAGCGCCGCCAATCTCGCTCGGCCGCCGCTTCCGCGGCGTGGTCGGCGACGAGCGGCGCATGGCCAACCGCTTCGCCGACGAGGTGATCGCGACGTTCACCGGCGAACGCGGGCCGTTCGACTCGCAGATCGCGTTCCTCTCGACGCGCGGCGGGCGGTTCAAGAACGTCTACGTCATGGCGGCCGACGGCGAGGACGTCCGCCGGGTGACCGACGAGAACACCCTGAACCTCTCGCCCTCATGGGCGCCGGACGCGCGCTCGCTCATCCTGACCTCGTTCCGCAGCGGCAATCCCGGACCTCTACTCGGTCGGCCTGGGCCGCGGGCGTGGATCAGCGCCTGTCGGCGTTGCGCGGCCTCAATCTCGGCGGCCGCTGGTCGCCGGACGGCCGCCAGATCGCCGTGACGCTCGAGTTCGACGGCAATCCCGAGGTCGCGATCCTCAATCCGGACGGCTCGCTGCGCGCCGTCTCACCGATCACTGGGCGGTCGATGTCTCCGCGAGTCTGGTCGCCGGACGGCACCCAGCTCGTGTTCTGCTCCGATCGCTCCGGCTCGCCGCAGATCTACGTCATGGGTGCCGATGGCAGCGGCGTGCGACGAATCAGCAACGCCGGCCGCTACAACACGTCGCCGGCCTGGGCGCCGAAGGGCGATCGCATCGCCTATGCCACGCGCGCCGACGGGCGATTTCAGATCGTGACCGTCAAGACCGACGGATCCGACGCGCGGCAGGTGACGCACGGTCGGCAGCAACGAGGATCCGAGCTGGTCGCCGGATGGGCGGTACCTCGTCTTCAGCTCGAAGCGCGGCGGCGCAGCGAAAATATACTCTCTGATCTGTCTGGAGCGAATCAGGCTGAATTGACCACCGGTGAGGGCAGTGATAGAGCTCTCCGGCGTGGTCGGGTTGGCTGGAGTAGACGCGATTCGCGCGGCTCCGGCGCGATGAGGTAACGGCATGATGAACAGGTGGGTTGGTTGGGCTGGCGGTGGTGATGGCGGTGCTTCGTCTGCCCTCGGGTGCTCGTCAAGAAGAAGGGCGACGGGCTTCGAGGGCCAGGAGGGGCAACCCGGCTACGGCGAAGAAGCTCTTGGCGGCGGCGCGGCAGGCGGCAGCCTGGCGCTGGCGCAGCAGGGCAAATACGGCGAAGGCGCCAATGCCAACTCGGGGCCGCTGCACGACGTCCACGTTCAACTACGATTCGTTCGAGCTCGACGAATCGGCGCGCCAGACGCTGCAGGAAGATGCCGATTGGCTGAAGGATCACCCCGAGGCGCGGGTCGAAATCGAAGGTCACTGTGACAACCGCGGAACCGTCGAGTACAACCTGGCTCTCGGAGCAAAGCGAGCCGCGGCGGCGAAGAGCTATCTGATAGCGCTCGGAATCGGTCGCGACCGGTTGACCACGATCAGTTACGGCGAGGAGTTGCCGCTGTGTCAGGAGGAGACAGAGTCGTGCTGGAGCCGCAACCGGCGCGCCCATCTCGTCGTCGTCGGCAACTGAGCGCCCTCGCGGCGGTGAGCGTCGGGCTGATCGCTCACCGGATGCGTGACGCGCGCCGACTTCGATCGCGTCCGTCGCGACCAGCAGGAGATGCGGGCCACGCTCGCTGACCTGCAGGTGTCGGTGGAGCAACTCTCACCGGCGCGTCGACACGATGCGCTCGGCACAGAGCGACACCAAGACGGCGCGCGGAGCAGGAGCGGGTGCGCGTGCTCGAGCAGCGTGCTCGCCGACATGGAGGCGACGCGCGCGGTCGCGAGATGACCCCGACGCCGGGAATCGGACGGCGAGAGCGACCGCCGACCGCGAGCAGCCGCCACCACAGGTGCCGGGTAGCGAAGCGCGCGCAGATCGCGATGCGAGCGCGAAGCGGCAACGCTGAGCACCGCACCGCTGTCCTACCAACGCGCCATGCAGCTCTACCGCGATGGCCAGTCCGAACAGTCGATCCAGGGGTTCCGCGACTTCCTCCGCGGCAATCCGAATCGCCGCTCGCCGACAACGCTCAGTACTGGATCGGCGAGGCGTACTTCGCGCAGGGCGACTACAACCGCGTCGATCATCGAGCTCGAACGAAGTGCTGCTGAAGTACCCGCAGGGCGAACGAGGTGCCGGCCGCTTTGCTGGCGTTGGCGACCGCGTTCTCCACCTCGGGAGACAAGATCGACGCCAAGCTGGTGTTGCAGAAGCTGATCAGCGACCATCCGAACTCCGAAGAGGCGCGCATCGGCCGGCAGCCAGCTCCAGGCGCTCGCGGACTGAGGTCTCGCCTCCTCGGCGCACCGCGATGTTGCTGGTTCGCCACCTGGCGCACGTCGAGGTCTCGGCGCGGCCACGCGTCGTCGCCAGCGGCGGGTTCGACGGCGTCCACCGCGGCCATCAGCGCGTCCTCGGCCGGCTGTCGGCGGTGGCGCGCACCCGCCGCGCGGAAGCAGTCGTCGCGGTGCGTCCGCGTTCGAGGTCAACCCACGCTCGGCCAATCTGCGCGCAGCAACTCGCGTTGCTGAGCGACTGGAGCGTCGACAGCGTGGTCCTGCTCGGCGCCGGCGATCCCACCGATGAAGGCATGGTCGCCGAACGTCTCGACGCGACGGTGCTCGTCACCGGCGGCGCCCCGACGTTCACGGGCGGCGAGGTCGACAGCGTCGAACGGGTGATCGAGGACGGCGAACCGCTGAGCGCCGACCTGGTACGTGCGCGGCTCGCCGCTGGCGATCTGGCGGCCGTCGAGCGCGCGCTCGGGCCGGTGTCATGCGGTCGAGGGACCGGTGGTGCATGGCTTTCATCGGGGCGCGACGATCGGCATCCCGACGGCGAACCTGCGCGTGCGCCGTCAGGCGCTCCCGCCGGACGGCGTGTACGCCGTGCGCGTGCGCCATCGCGGGCGCGAGCTGAACGGCGCCGCCAACATCGGCTACAACCCGACCTTCGGCAACGCGACGCGCTCGGTCGAGACGCACGTGCTCGACTTCGACGGCAACCTCTACGGCGAGCGCCTCGAGGTCGCCTTCGTTGCCCGGCTCCGCGGCGAAGAGAAGTTCGCGAGCATCGACGCGCTCGTCGCGCCGGATCCGCGAGGACATCGCCGCGGCGCGAACGCCGCTGTCGGCGCGCGGCAATGGGCGCTGAGCCCACGCGCCATACGTGGATCGGTGGCCGCCGGCGGATGCGGGCGTTCGGCTCGACCGCTTCCTCACCGAACGCGAGGTGCTCGGCACGCGCTCGCAGGTGCACCGCCTGATCGCCGAGGGATGCGTCCGCGTCGGTGACCGCCCCGTGAAGCCGGGGACGTCGCTGCGCGCCGGCGACGCCATCGTGGTCGAGCCGCCGGCGGCGCTGCCGGTCCGCGCCGAGGCGGCGCCGATCGCGCTCGACGTCCTGCTCGAGGACGCGCACCTGCTCGCGATCAACAAGCCGCCCGGACTCGTCGTGCATCCCGCGCCCGGCCATTGGCAGGACACGCTCGTCAGCGCGCTGCTGCACCGATGGTCCTCGGTGCCGGCGGGGTTCGATCCGAGCCGGCTCGGCATCGTCCACCGCCTCGACAAGGACACGTCCGGCGTCCTCTTGATCGCCCGCACACCCGCCGCGCTCGCCGACCTGGGCGACCAGTTCCGCCGGCGCGAGATCAGCAAACGACTACCTCGCGCTCGTGTGGGGGCGCCGCGGCAGGCGCGCGGGGTGATCGACGGACCGATCGGCCGCCACCCGGTGCAGCGCAAGAAGATGGCCGTCCGCGCTCGCGGCCGGGTGGCGACCACCCGCTACGAGGTGGTCGAACGCCTCGGTCGCATCGCGCTCGTCCGCGCGCACCCCGAGACGGGACGGACGCACCAGATCCGGTCCATCTCGCGGCGATCGGACATCCGGTCGTCGCCGATTCGCTGTATGCCCGTGGGCACCCCGGGCAGGCCGATCTGATCGCCCGACAGGCCCTGCACGCCGAGGCGATCGCCTTCCGGCATCCGGGTACCGGCGAGCGCCTCCGCATCGAGGCACCCCTGCCGGACGACTTTGCTGCGTCGCCCTCGCGCGCGTTGCGCGGTTCAAGCTTGACATCCCCAGATCGGTCCCATAGCGTCCCGCCCGACTCCACGGCGCTGCGCAGTTCAGCGTCCACGCCCCGCGGCGGCGCCACCCTGCCTGACATCCACCACCACACGCCCCACGGAGAGGACCGACACATGGCCGACGAGAGCGTCGGAAGGAATCGCGCCCGTCCGCGGCACCCGTGGCCGGGCGTGTCGAGCGTCGGCGTCGCGACGGCGACGGCCCGACCGAGGCCGACGTCGCGGCGCGCGCCGGAACCGGCCGAGCTCGCGGATAGAGGAGCTGCCGGTCGACGGCGACCACGGCCTCAACCTGAAGTCGCTGAAGTCGAAGAAGATCAGCGAGCTCGCGCAGATCGCCAAGAGCTTCAACGTCGAGGGCGCATCGAGCGATGCGCAAGCAGGAGCTGATCTTCGCGATCCTCGGCGCGCAGACCGAACAGAGCGGCCTCGTCTACGGCGAGGGCGTGCTGGAGATCCTGCCCGACGGCTTCGGTTTCCTCCGCGCTCCCGACTACAACTACCTGCCCGGTCCCGACGACATCTACGTCTCGCCGAGCCAGATCCGCCGCTTCAATCTGCGCACCGGCGACGTCGTGTCCGGTCAGATCCGCCCGCCGAAGGAAGGCGAGCGCTACTTCGCGCTGCTCAAGGTCGAGGCGATCAACTACGAGGAGCCCGAGCAGGCGCGCGACAAGATCCTGTTCGACAACCTCGACGCCGCTCTATCCGAACGAGCAGCTGCGCCTCGAGCACGATCCGGAAGAGCTACACGACCCGCCTGATCGATCTGTTCACGCCGATCGGCAAGGGCACGCGCGGCTTGATCGTCGCGCCGCCGCGCACCGGCAAGACGATGATGCTGCAGAACATCGCGCACGGCATCACCGCGCAACCACAAGGAAGTCGTCCTCATCGTGCTGCTCATCGACGAGCGGCCGGAAGAGGTCACCGACATGCAGCGCTCGGTCGAAGGCGAGGTGATCAGCTCGACGTTCGACGAGCCGGCGACGCGCCACGTGCAGGTCGCCGAGATGGTGATCGAGAAGGCGAAGCGCCTGGTCGAGCACGGCCGCGACGTCGTGATCCTGCTCGACAGCGATCACGCGCCTGGCGCGCGCCTACAACACGGTCGTCCCGCCGAGCGGCAAGATCCTCTCCGGCGGCGTCGACTCGAACGCGCTGCACAAGCCGAAGAAGTTCCTCGGCGCGGCGCGCAACATCGAGGACGGCGGCAGCCTGACGATCCTCGGCACGGCGCTGATCGACACCGGCAGCCGCATGGACGAGGTGATCTTCGAGGAGTTCAAGGCGCACCGGCAACATGGAAGTGCACCTCGACCGGCGCCTGGTCGACAAGCGCATCTTCCCGGCCATCGACATCAACCGGTCCGGCACCCGCAAGGAGGAGCTCCTGCTCGGCAAGGACGTGACCAAGCGCATCTGGATCCTGCGCAAGCTGCTCGTCCCAGCTCAATCCGGTCGAGGCGATGGAGTTCCTCATCGACAAGGTCGCAGGGGACCAAGAACAACGCGCGAATTCCTGGAGAATCGATGAATCAGTAGCAGGGGACGGGGTGGTTGCCCGGGCGGGAAAACATCTGCTAGCTGTACGCGATCACTGCTACACGCACAACGAGGAGCGCGGAATGGCGGAAGTGAGCATGAAGCAGCTGCTGGAGGCCGGCGTGCACTTCGGCCACCAGACGAGCCGCTGGAACCCGAAGATGAAGCCGTACATCTTCGGCGCCCGCAACGGCATCTACATCATCGACCTGCAGCAGACGGTGAAGCTGCTCGCAGGACGCCTACGCGTTCGTGCGCGATCTCGCCGCGAACGGCGGCTCGCGCTGCTGTTCGTCGGCACCAAGAAGCAGGCGCAGGACGCCGTCATCGAGGAGGCGGAGCGCTGCGGCGCATGTACTACGTCAGCAACCGCTGGCTCGGCGGCACGCTCACCAACTTCCAGACCATCAAGCAGAGCGTCGAGCCGGCTGACGCAAGCTCGAGGAGATGCTCGAGGATCCGACGCTCAGACCGAGGCGTCTGAAGAAGCGCGAGTTGCTCGAGCTGAGCCGCGAGCAGCGACCGGTTGGTGCATACGCTGGGCGGCATCAAGACGATGCGCAAGCTGCCCGGACGCGCTGTTCGTCATCGACACCATCAAGGAAGAGATCGCGGTCAAGGAGGCCAACAAGCTCGGCATCCCGGTCGTGGCGGTGGTCGACACCGAACTGCGATCCGGACATGATCGACTACCGCATTCCCGGCAACGACGACGCGATCCGCGCCATCCGCCTCGTTCTGCGCGCGCCATCGCCGACGCCGGTGATCGAGGGCCGAGCCCTCGTACGAGGAACGCGCGCAGGGCGGTCGACGCACGCCGGAGCGCCGGCGCGCCGCGGCTCCTGCCGGCGATCGCGAGTTCGCCGGAGGCTCGCACGCGGCAGTCGAAAGGGCGATGGCATGAGCGAGGTGAGTGCCACGCTCGGTGCGCGAGCTGCGCGAGCGCACCGGCGCGGGATGATGGATTGCAAGAAGGCGCTCAGCGAGGTCAACGGCGACGTCGAGAAGGCGCATCGTCTACCTGCGCGAGAAGGGACCTGCGCGGCGGCGGCGAAGCGCGCCGGCCGGACGGCTGCGGACGGGTTGGTCGGCATCGTACATCCACGCCGGCGGCAAGATCGGCGTGCTGATCGAAGTGAACTGCGAGACCGACTTCGTCGCCCGCACGGACGACTTCCAGCGGCCTGGTCAAGCGATCTCGCGATGCAGATCGCGGCGGCCAACCCGCGCTACGTGAGCCGCGAGGACGTGCCGGCGGACGTGATCGAGCAGGAGCGCCAGCATCTACGCGGCGCAGGCGGCGAGCAGCGGCAAGCCGGCGCAGGTGATCGAGAAGATGGTGACCGGCAAGGTCGAGAAGTTCTTCGCCGACGTCTGTCTGCTCGAGCAGCCCTTCATCAAGGACGCCGGACAAGCCGGTCAGCCGGCTGGTGTCGGACGCGGTGTGCGAAGATGGGCGAGAACATCGTCGTCCGCCGCTTCGCGCGCTTCCAACTCGGCGAGCAGTCGGGCGACGCACTGAGGCGTCGATGGGCGCGCGCGACGAGGTGGATGCGACGGGTCGCTGCGACCGCCCGCGGCCTGCGCTATCGGCGCGTCCTGCTCAAGCTGAGCGGCGAGGCCCTGATGGGCGCACGCCGCCTACGGCATCGACACCGGCGTTCTGCGGACGATCGCCGAGCGAGATCCGCGACGTCAGCGAGCATCGGCGTCGAAGCTCGCGCTGGTCATCGGCGGCGGCAACATCTTCCGCGGCGTTCGCGCCGCCGCCGGCGGGGACCGATCGCGCCACCGGCGACTACATGGGCATGCTGGCGACGGTCATCAACGCGCTGGCGCTGCAGGACGCGCTCGAGCGCCACGGCGTCGCCGACCCGCGTGCATGTCGGCGATCGAGATCCGCCAGATCGCCGAGCCGTACATCCGCCGCCGCGCCATGCGCCACCTGGAGAAGGGCCGCATCGTCATCTTCGCGGCCGGCACCGGCAATCCGTTCTTCAGCACCGACACCGCCGCCAGCCTGCGCGCCGCCGAGATCGGCGCCGAGGTCATCCTCAAGGCGACCAAGGTCGACGGCGTCTACGACGCCGATCCCAAGCTCGACGCCAACGCCACACCGCTTCACCGAGCTGAGCCTACAACGACTTCCTCCGCCAGCAGCTCAAGGTCATGGACGCCACCGCGGTGACGCTCTGCACGCGAGAACATCGCTGCCGATCATGGTCTTCAACATGACCGTGCAGGGCAACATCCAACGCGCCGCTGCGCGGCGAGCAGATCGGCACACTGGTGCACTGATGGGCGCACCGACGACGTCCTCGCCGATCTGTCAAGAAAGAGATGGAAGACACGGTCGACGCGATGCGGCAGCGAGCTCACCCGCACGCGCACCGGCCGGGCCTCGACCGCCCTGCTCGAGGGCATCGTCGTCGAGTACTACGGCGCCAGCACGCCGCTGAACCAGTTGGCGACGCTCTCGGCGCCCGGAGCCGCGCCTGCTGGTCGATCCAGCCGTACGATCCAGCAGCGCCATCACCGACGATCGAGCGCGCCATCCTCCAGTCCGACCTCGGCCTGATGCCGCAGAACGACGGCAAGCTCATCCGCGTGCCGATTCCCGAGCTGACCGAGGAGCGGCGCGCAGCGACCTCGTGAAGCACGTGCGCAAGATCGCGCGAGGAGTACCGCGTGTCGATGCGCAATCATCGGCGCGACGCCAACGAGCTGCTCAAGGAGCTCCAGAAGGACGGCGACATCACCGAGGACGACCTCCGCCGCGGCCAGGAGAAGACGCAGGAGCCTCACCAAGGACTACACCGAGCGCCTCGACAAGGTGCTGCAAGGCCAAAGAAGACGAGATCATGGAGGTCTGAGCCGGCGTGCCGTCGCTCGACACCTCCGCGCTCGACCTCGACGCGCCTGCCGCAGCCACGTCGCCGTCATCATGGACGGCAACGGCCGCTGGGCGCAGCGGCGCGGTCTGTCGCGCATCGAGGGCCATCGCCGCGGCAAGGACTCGGTGCGCGCCGTCGTCGAGGCCAGCGCGCCAGCTCGGCATTCCCTACCTCAGCCTGTTCGCGTTCTCGACGGAGAACTGGCAGCGGCCGCGACGCGTGAAGTGAACGCGTTGATGGCCTGCTGCGGCGCTACCTGCGCACCGAAGTGAAGCAAGCTGATGAAGAACGAGGTGCAGCGTGCGCGCGCATCGGCGACCTGCAGCGCCTCGCCCGATGCGGTGCGGCGCGAGCTCGAGCGACGTCGATCGACGCTCACGCGCCACAACAGCGAGCTCACCGTCGGCCTCTGCGTCAGCTACGGCGGCCGCGAAGACATCGTCGAGGCGGCGCGCCGCCTCGCGCGTGCCGGCGCGCAGGCCGGCGAGATCGATCCGTCGACGATCGACCAGCCGCAGTTCGCCGCCGCAGCTCGGCACCGCAGGGATTCCCGATCCCGATCTGCTGATCCGCACCAGCGGCGAGATGCGCATCTCCAACTTCTTCCTCTGGCAGACTCGCCTACACCGAGCTGTACGTCACCGAGACGCTGTGGCCGGACTTCCGCGAGCAGGCGTTCGTCGACGCTCTCGTGCACTACCAGCAGCGCGGAGCGCCGTTTCGGATTGACCAGCGAGCAGCAGGAACGGGGACGCGCCGGTGCTGCGCGCTAGGCTCGCGACCGCCGCGGTCGCGATCCCTCTGCTGCTGGCGATCATCTTCGTCGCGCCCGCCTGGGCGTGGGCGTACTGGTCGTCGTCATCGCGTCGCTGGCCATCGTCGAGTACCTGCGGCTGCGCCTCGGCGACCGGCTGCGGCACTCGCGTCGTCGGCGGCGCGCTCGGTCTCGCCGTGATCGCTGGCGGCGGTCAGCGCCCCGGTGCCGGGCCTCTGGCTCACCGCGAGTCTGGCGGCGATCCTCGCTGGGTCGCGATGACCTACGTCGTCCTCGCTGCGCCAGGACTTCGAGCGGAGGCCTGACGCGACATCGCGCGCGATCGCTGGTCGGCGTCCTGTATCGGCGCCTGCTGCTGCCGCACTTTATCTGGCTGCGCCACTCAGCCCGAGGGATCCGCAGCTGGGTGACGTTCGTGATCGCGATCGGCAATGGCCGGCGACACCGGCGGCTACTTCGTCGGGCACGCGTACGGGCGCCGCAAGCTGGTGCCGCGCCTCAGCCCGGGGAAGACCGTCGAGGGCGCCGCGGGATCGTCGCGTGCCAGCCTGCTCGGCGCCGCCATTGCCAAGCGTGATCCTCTTGCCGCAGCACACCTGGACGGAAATCCTCGTGCTCGCGGCGCTCATGTCGATCATCGGCCAGATCGGCGACCTCAGCGAATCGGTGATGAAGCGGGCGTTTCGGCGCCAAGGAGTCGGGCGCGCTGTTCCCGGGACACGGCGGCGTGCTCGACCGCATCGATAGTCTGCTTTTCCCGCTGGTGCTGGTGTATTACTATGTGCTCGCGTCAGGGCGCGCCCGACGCCGAACCCGCGACATGTTGACCGCGCCTCATCTCTTTCATCGTCGTGCTCGGCTTTCTGCTCATCATTGTGCACGAGTTCAGGCACTTCACTCGTCGCCAAGCGGTCCGGCGTGGCTGTGCCTCAAGTTCTCTGGTTGGCTTCGGCCCAACAGCTGTTCAGCCGCGCCGTGAACGGCACCGAGTACGTCCTCGCAGCGCCATTCCGCTGGGCGGCTTCGTGAAGATGGTCGGCGAGGATCCCGACGCCACCGAACCCGTGGACCCGCGCGCATCTCGCTTCTCGCACCAGAGCGGTGTGGAAACGGATCGCGCATCGTCATGGCCGGCCCGGCGTTCAACCTGCTGTTCGCGTTCCTGATCGTTCTACCGTCGTGTTCAGGTCTGTACGGGCAGCGGGTGCCGCTCGAGCAGGCCCGCATCGGCAGTCGTGACCGAGGACATGCCCGCGGCGAAAGCCGGGCTGCAGGCGGACGACCTGGTGACGGGGATCGACGGCAAGCCCAGTCGCGCACGTGGGAGGAGCTGTCCACGCGCGATCCGCGGGAGCGGCGGCGCGGCGGTGACGCTCGACGTGCAGCGCGGCGATGAGGCGATCCAGCTGCGTGGTGACGCCCGAGGCGCGGCCGGAGAAGAGCATCTTCGGCGAGGCGATCGGCACACGTATCTCATCGGCATCGAGCGCGGCTTCGAGCTCGTCAGCGGTCGGCCCGATCGAGGCGATCGTCAACGGCGCCGAGCAGACAGCCTGGTGGTGTCCGCACGCTCATCATGAGCGTCGTCGAAGATCGTGCAGGGGCAGGATCTCCGCGCGCAGGAGATCGGCGGACCGATCCTGATCGTGCAGGCGGCCGGCCAGCAGGCGCAGATCGGCCTCGAATCGCTGCTGCTGCTTCATGGCCGTGATCTGCGATCAATCTCGGCGTGCTGAACCTGCTTGCCGATTCCGATCCCTCGACGGCGGCCACCTGTTGTTCTTCGTGCTCGAGAGCGTCATGCGCCGTCCTCTGGATCATGCGCCACCGCGAGATCGCCCAGCAGGTCGGGCTGGTCATCCTGATCAGTCTGATGGCATTCGCGTTCTACAACGACATCCTGCGCGTCATCCGCGGGTGGGGCTGACGCGGGCGTGCGCGCCCTCGGAGTCGACACCGCGACCGGCATCGCCAGCGTCGGACTGGTGAGTCGACGACACCGCCGTCGTGCGGCAGCATGCCAATGCGCGAGCAGCCACGCGCGCACGCTCTTGCCGCTGAGTGGACGACGTCGCTCGCGGCGCCGGCACCGAGCCTCCGCGAGGTCGATCTGCTGGCGGTCTCGATCGGTCCCGGATCGTTCACCGGCCTGCGGATCGGTCTGGCGGTGGTCAAAGGCCTGGCGCTGGCGTGCGGCACGCCGGTCGTGGGCGTGCCGACCTCTGTGGGCGGCTACGCCCATGCGCTCGGGCCGCGCGCCGGGACCGGTCTGGCCGGTTGCTCGACGCCCGCAAGGGGCGAGATCTACGCGGCCGGGTTATCGCTGGCGAGGGCGACGCGCGTCGAGGAGATCGCGGCGCCGGCGGCGCTGGCGCCGTCCGCGCTGGAGGCCGCTGGTCCGGGCTCCGAGCACGCTGCTCGGCGACGGCGTCGACGCGTACGCCGACCGCCTGCGTCGGCGATGCCGGGTGTGACTGCGATCCGCCTCGGCGAGTGCCCGCCGAATGGCGCCGTCGTCGCTCGCCTCGGGGTCGCGCTCTTCAGCGCCGAGCGGCGCCGCCGATCTGACCGCGCTCGAGCCTCCGCTACTGTCGCCGATCGGAGGCCGAGATGACCCGTGGCGGAAACGCCGCCGCGGCTGTATCCTCTGGATAAGCGAAGAGAAAATTGACAGCCAGAAGGGGCTGGGCTAGACCCAACGCACCTTCCGCGGAGATCGCGCAATGGAGAGACAAGACGAAGAGTTGATACGGTCGCTGCTCGATCGGGATCAGGAGCTCCGGCAGTTGCTACGAGGAGCACCTCGAGCTCGAGAAACAGCTCGCCTCGCTCCAGCACAAGCACTACCTGACGCCGGAAGAAGAGCTCGAGCGTAAGCGGATCAGAAGACCAAGCTCGCCGGCGAAAGATCGGATCATGGAGATCCTCGGGCGTTATCGCGGCGCCTGAGCCCCCGCCAATCGTCCAGACCGCCGCCGCGCCTCGGGCGCCGGCGGTCTACTAGCACTCGCCGCCGCTCGTGCGGCAGAGTTCGTCGTTCATGCGTCACACCATATCGATCCTCGTCGAGAACGAGTTCGGCGTGCTGTGCGCGCGTTGCCGGGCTGTTCAGCGGCCGCGGCTTCAACATCGAGAGCCTGACGGTTGCGCGAAACGCTCGATCCGCATGTGTCGCGCATCACGCTCGTGACCCGCGGCGACGACCAGGTGGTCGGCGCAGATCAACAAGCAGCTCAACAAGCTGGTCAGCGTGATCGAGGTGCATCGACTTCACCGAGGCCAGCCACGTCGAGCGCGAGCTGGCGCTGATCAAGGTCACCGCCGATCAGCAGACCACGCGCCGAGGTCATGCACATCGTCGACATCTTTCGCGGCAAGGTGATCGATGTCAGCCCGCAATCGTATCTGATCGAGGTCACCGGCGACCGAGGACAAGATCGCCGCCCTGCTGGAGCTCCTGCGAGCCCCTCGGCATCAAGGAGATCGCCCGTACGGGCAAGGTCGCCATGCATCGCGGCATGCAGCTGATGCGCAGGCGCGCGGGCACGGAAGAGCGAGTGGCATGAGTTGAAGATCTACTACGACCAGCGACGCCGATCTGGCAGCCGCTGCAGGGCAAGACGATCGCCGTCATCGGCTACGGCAGCCAGGGCCACGCGCACGCGAACAATCTGCGCGACAGCGGCATGGAGGTCATCGTCGGGCTGCGCAAGCGGCGGCGGCTCGTGGCCAGAAGGCCGAGAGCGGCCGGGTTCACGGTCATGGAGCCTGAGCGCGGCCGCGCAAGGCGGCCGACGTCGTGATGATGCTCGTACCCGGACGAGCTCGGCGCCGAGCTCTACCAGCGCGAGATCGCCGACCGGCATGACGCGACGGCAAGTATCTGGCGCTTCGCGCACGGCTTCAACATCCACTTCAAGGGCATCGTGCCGCCGGCCCGAGCGTCAACGTCTTCATGGTCGCGCCGAAGGGCCCCGGCCATCTGGTGCGCAGCGAATTCAGAAGGGCCGCGGCGTGCCGTGCCTGCTCGCCATCCACCAGGATCCCGAGCGGCGACACGCGCGCGGTCGGCCTGGCCTACGCCAAGGCGATCGGCGGCACGCGCGCCGCGCGTGCTCGAGACGACGCTTCAAGGAAGAGACCGAGACCGACCTCGTTCGGCGAGCAGTCGGTGCTCTGCGGCGGCCTCACCGAGCTGATCCGCGCCGGCTACGAGACGCTGGTCGAGGCGGGCTACCAGCCCGGAGATGGCGTACTTCGAGTGCCTGCACGAGGTGAAGCTGATCGTCGACCTGATCTACGAGGGCGGCATCGCCAACATGCGCTACTCGATCAGCAACACCGCCGAGTACGGCGACATGACGCGCGGCAAGCGCATCATCGGCGCCGGAGGCGCGCAAGGCGATGAAGAAGATCCTCGCCGACATCCAGAGCGGCAAGTTCGCCGAGGAGTGGATGACCGAGCACCGCGTCGGCATGCCGCACTTCCGCGAGCTGCGCAAAGAGGCCGAGAACCACCCGGTCGAAGAGGTCGGCGCGAAGCTGCGCGCGCATGATGCCGTGGCTGCGCCGTCGGATCGCCTGGTCGATCGCTTCCGAAGAACTGACCGTGCAGGGGCCGACTTCGAGCATGCCCGGATGCGCGGTCCGCGTCGTTGGCGACGCGAGCGACACGACCTGGCGCGCTCGTCGCACTCGGCGACGACGGCACGCCGCACGTCGGGTGCGGCGGTCACCGCTGCGCAAGGGCGTCTACATCCTGCCCAATCTGATCACGACGCGCGGGGCTGTTCTGCGGCTTCTACTCGATCATCGCCAGCCTGCGCGGCGACTTCCTCGATCGCGGCGATCGCCGATCATGGCCGCCAACGTGTTCGACGCGCTCGACGGCCGCATCGCCCGCGTCACCGCGCACGACGTCGCGCTTCGGCACCGAGTACGATTCGCTCTGCGCGATCTCGTCGCGTTCGGCGTCGCGCCCGGCATCCTCGTGTACTGCTGGGCGCTCGAGCCGTGGGGGCACGTTCGGGCTGGCTGGCGGCGTCGCTCTACGTGACCTGCGGCGCGCTTGCGGCTGGCGCGCTTCAACGTGCAGTTCGACAACGGTCGAGAAGCGCCACTTCATCGGTCTGCCGATCCCGGCCGCCGCCGAGGTCGTCGCGTTCGACGGTCATGCTCTACTACTTCTTCGGCGGCGAGGGCGCGACGCTCACCGCCACCTGATCGTGCTGCTCGATGGTCTACGCGCTGGCCGGCCTGATGGTGAGCAACGTCCGCTACTTCAGCTTCAAGGAGATCGACATCCACCGCCGCCAGCCGTTCTGGATGTCCTGGTCGGTGCATCCTGGCTCTCAAGCTGCTTGATCGCCGAGCCGCAGGTCTGCCTGTTCGGCCGTCTTCTTCCTGTAATGCCGCGCCTCCGGACCGGCGCGCTCGGTCTGGATCTACGGTGCGCCGGGCGATCCGCCGGCGCTGCGCCGTAACGGCGCCTTGACACCGCGCGGCGACGCTGCTTCTAGCGTCGCCGCACCATGACGTTCGACGGCCCGCACGACCGGGCAGCTCTAGCGCTGGCGCTACGACTATCGCTCGGGCTCGGTGCGCCTGCGATTCGCTGACGCGAAGATGGACGGCGCCACGGGTAGGGGAACTGCCCGTTGGTTCGTTGGCGACAGCACGTTGAGGGCCACGGGCGGGACGCCCGTGGCCCTTTCTTTGCTCCGCATCGGCGGAACGGGTCCGATCCCCAGGACCGAGCAGAGTGATGAAGGGGAACGACAATGACCGACCGAGCGAACGACTTCGTACAGATCTTCGACACGACGCTGCGCGACGGCGAGCAGTCGCCGGGCGCGACGCATGAACGTCGACGAGAAGCTGCGTCATCGCGCGCCAGCTCGAGAAGCTGGGCGTCGACGTGATCGAGGCCGGCTTCGCCGTCGCCTCCGATGGGCGACTTCGAGGCCGGTGCGCGCGCGTCGCCGACGCGGTCAGCGCGCCGGTCGTGCTGAGCCTGGCGCGCACGCAGCGAGGCGCGACATCGAAGCGCGCGGCGCAGGCGCTCGAGGGCGCCAAGCGCGCCCGGCATCCACATCTTCATCGCGACCTCCGAGCCTGCACCTCAAGCACAAGCTGCATGATGAGCCGCCAGGCAGGTGCTCGACGCGGCCGTCGCGGCGGTCGACGCTCGCGCAAGCAGCACATCGACGACGTCGAGTTCTCCGCCGAGGACGCGTCGCGCAGCGACCGCGACTACCTGGTCGAAGGTGTTCGGCGGCGGTGATCGAGGCCGGCGCCACGCACGCTCAACGTCCCCGACACCATCGGCTACGCGGTGCCGCAGGAGTACGCGCGCGCTGATCCGCGACCTGCATCGACGCGCACGCCCGGCGGCGACCGCGTCATCTGGAGCGTGCACTGCCACAACGATCTCGGCCTGGCGGTCGCGAACTCGCTCGCCGCGGTCGCAGCGCCGGCGCGCGCCAGGTCGAGTGCACCATCAACGGCATCGGCGAGCGCGCCGGCAACGCACGTCGCTGGAGGAGGTGGTGATGGCGATCCCGGACGCGGCGCGACGTCTTCGATGCGCGTCGACGGCGCACGTCGACACGCGCCAG
>ERZ1370068.4132-contig-3221_pt1 | contig 29470 bp, 48 predicted proteins | sample MGYA00561227_ERZ1370068 | MGnify/ENA primary metagenome ERZ1370068 (study PRJEB38410, sample SAMEA6850437) | metagenome | study: Metagenomic assessment of the ecological functions of the soil: analysis of the soil microbiota associated with the...
TGAACCTCGGAGTGAGGCGCACAACTTTGCCACGTCCAGAAGTGCGAAAGCGCCATTCCATTGGAGAAGGCCGATGCGACCTCGTAGACGATATCATAGCTTGATCAAATCCCTTGGCGTGCGGGGACGGCCGCGCCGCGTGACATAGTCGGGACTTGCAAATAGCACCCAGCGCACTTGACCTACGCGACGCGCAACGAGCCCCGACTCGGTGAGCGGACCAATCCGAACTGCAACGTCGAGACCCTCTTCGACCAGGTCAAGATTACGATTGGTCAGCACCAGTTCGGCCCTGATGCGCGGATGCGCATCGAGAAAACTCCACACGAGCGGAGCAATGTGCCAGCGGCCGAACAGGGACGGTGCAGTCACTCGCAAGACACCGTCTAGGGGCGCATCTTGCTCCTCTTTTCCGTGCGAGTCGCCTGTTCGTAGTCTGCCAGCAGCTGTCTGGCGCACGAAGCAAGGCGCCGTCCCGCCGCGGTCGGCGTCAATCGACGAGCTGTCCGCTGAACGAGACGGGCGCCGACACGTGCCTCCAGGGCCGCCAGCGAGCGCGTCATCGCGGGAGGTGAGCGACGCAACCGACGAGCGGCCGCAGCTAGGCTGCCGGCGTCAAGGATCGTGGTTAGCACAAGCAGTTCGTCGAGACGGTCCACGACGAGTGACCATTCCAATAAGTGGAATGCTGACTTCCACTCTATCACTCTTTGGAGCACCGCCTGCAAGGATTATCAAGTCAAGCAAACCCGATCGCGAAGCGTCGAAGCAGGGCAGGAAGATCCGCCAACCAGCGAGAGGAGAACGCATCATGGCAACCTGGACGCCCGATCCGAGCTTCTATCCCTCGCCCCGCATGGCCATGAAGGCACCTCCCGAGACGCTGGCATACGTGGCGGCCTTCGACCCGGAGCGCAAGTCGCCGGATGCCATCGCGGTGGTGGATGTCGATCCCAATTCGAAGTCCTACGCGCAGGTCATCGGCACGACGGCGATGCCCAATACCGGCGACGAGCTTCACCACTTCGGGTGGAACGCCTGCTCGTCCTGCCTATGCCCCAACGCACCGCATCCGCACGTCGAGCGCCGCTATCTGGTCGTGCCCGGCTTAAGGTCCTCGCGCATCCACATCATCGACACCAAGCCCGACCCCCGCAATCCGAAGATTGTCAAAGTGCTCGAGCCCAAGGAGATCGCGGAAAAGACCGGCTACACGCGCCCCCACACCACCCACTGCGGTCCGGGCGGCATCTACGTTTCGGCGCTGGGTAATCCTGACGGCAAGGCGCCCGGGGGCATCTTCCTGATGGACCACGAGAGCTTCGAGCCGCTCGGACGATGGGAGGTCGACCGCGGGCCGCAGCAGCTCGGTTATGACGGCTGGTGGCACCTCGGCTACGACACGATGGTGACGAGCGAATGGGGCACGCCCGATACATTCGAGAATGGCCTTGTTCCGGAAGTCCTGCTCGGCAGCGGATATGGCCACCGCCTGCATTTCTGGGATTTCACCAGGCGCACGCACATGCAGGAGATCGATCTTGGCGCTGAGTACCAACTTATCTTCGAGCTGCGCCCGGCGCACGATCCGACCAAGGCCTACGGCTTCGTCAATAGCGTCATCAGCCTCAAGGATTTGTCGTCGTCGATCTGGATGTGGCATCGGGACGGCGACAAGTGGGCGGTTAAAAGGATCATCGACATCCCAGCCGAGCCGGCCGATCCGGATCTCCTGCCGCCAGTGCTGAAGGGATTCAAGGCGGTTCCGCCGCTGGTAACCGACATCAATCTGTCGATGGACGATCGCTTTCTCTATGTTGCCTGTTGGGGAACAGGCGACATGCAGCAATACGACGTCTCCGACCCATCCGAGCCGAAACTGACGGGCAAGGTGCGCATCGGGGGTATCGTCTCGCGAGCAACGCATGCGGGCGCCAAGAACGGGGCGCTCAACGGCGGACCGCAGATGGTCGAGGTCAGCCGCGATGGCCGACGGGTCTATTTCACCAACTCGCTCTACGGCGCGGTCGATCTCGCAATTCTATCCAGATGGCATCGACGGCTGGATGGTGAAGCTTGACGTGAAGCCCCAAGGTGGCGTCGCCTTCGATCCGAAATTCTTCATCCAATGGCCCATGGGCCACCGGCCGCATCAGGTCAGGCTCGATGGAGGCGACTGCTCGTCCGACTCCTACTGCTACCCGTGAGGTGAGCCTCAGATAGAGAGTCACCATGAGCGCGGAGCCGACCGAGCTGTGGCCCTGGCTGGCCTTAGTCGGGCTCGGATTCTTTCATGGCATCAACCCGACTATGGGTTGGTTGTTCGCCGTCGCGCTGGGACTGCACCGTCGGAGCTTTCGCACCGTGCTGCTGTCGCTGGTTCCGATCGCACTCGGCCACGCAACGGCGATAGCGCTCGTACTTGTGGCGGCGCTTGCGCTTGGCCTCGTGTTCGACCACGTGATTGCGGGCCGGGTGGCCGCCGTCATCCTGATCGGATGGGCCCTATGGCACGCCGTCCGTGGCCATCGCCAACGGCTGCGCGTCGGCATGCAGACCGGCCTCGTCGGGCTCGCCGTCTGGTCTTGCTTCGTCGCGACCGCACATGGCGCTGGCCTCATGCTGATCCCGGTGCTGATGCCGATATGCCTGTCCGGCACGCCGTCGCAATCACTCACTGTCACCGGATCCATCCCAATCGGGATTGCGGCGCTCGGGGTGCACACCGGCGCGATGCTGGCGACAATCGGTCTGGTCTCCATCGCTGTCTACGAATGGATCGGGCTCGCCCTCCTACGGTCCCACTGGATCAACTTCGATCTCGTCTGGATCGCGGCGTTGAGTCTCGGTGGCGCGCTGTTGTTGCTGGGTTAGAGGGGGGCCGGACGTGATCGAGACTCAACCATCCAGTTCGCTCGCAAGCACGCCCGAGACGCACTCAGATGGCGGCATCACAGGCGATCGATTAGAAGATGGTGGGTCCCCAGCCGAAGGATTTTTAAAGAGGTGCGTGCAGTAAGCTACCTTGCCACGTCTGTTGTTGTGCAGGTTTTTGGACGCCGGAATGGCGACATATCCACGCTCTTGCGGCCCGGCGTCCAAAAGCGCCAAGGCACGAAATCGCGAGACGTAGCGCGTGGGCGGTGCCGCGTGCGCTATGGGGATTTTCTGTTTTTCGAGATCCGCAATCTGCCGGGCGTAGTCATCCGTAGCCTTCCCGACAGATCCAGCCATGTAACCTAACGCGATCAGCCGGGCGCGATGTTCGGCAGCGATTACTGCTGGCGGTTCGAGCACAGCGCACGTATTGCCTACTGTAAGCAGGGACGCAAACTCTTCGCGAGCCAACTTGGGGCCATCACCCGAGTATGGCCCGTTCCGTGATTGTAGCGTGATCAACTTTGCTCAGATCGACGAATAATCTCGCCATCAACGCAATGCACCGTGGCGGAGAGGTGCTTGTCAACGAGCTTGGCGTTGCCGTAGCGGACGATGACATCGCAATCGGCAGCTTAGCTGACCGATGTCTGCTTTCAGGGAGGTGGTCTCAACCGGTCGACGCAACACTTTATCTTATGGAAGATGGAGTGTTTTGATGGGTCGAAGATTTCATAGAGGGTTTACTGCGGCAGAGAACGACGGAGTTAATGGGGATCGCTGGAAGCGAGAGGGAGTCGCTGAAGGCGATCGGACGAGCTTTTGGCAAGCCGTCATCGTCGATCTATTTTCTGGTGGCTCCGCATGGTGGGATTCGTCCTGCGGAGCGGCGTCGCTCCAGGCTGGCATTGACGCTTGCGGAACGCGAGGTGATTTCAGAGGCGTTACGGCACATCAATCGGCACGATCGATCGCCAGGTTGCTTGGCCGCTCACCCTCGACGGTGAGCCGGGAAATGAGCCGCAACGGCGGCTAGAGACTATCCTGAACGGTCCGGAATTGGACCCGAAGCCGCCACCGGGCGCAGGCGAAACCGATATATGGCCTGGCCTGGTCCACCCTGCGAACATGCCGCGTCATTTCAGCGCCGTTATCGAGATGCTAGGTTCGACAGCGGCCGGGAGCACCTGCTTCCTGCTTCATAACCGAACGGGAGGACGACATGCCTGAGAGCGTCTATAAGGTCATTGAACTGATCGGTACCAGCAACGAATCCTGGGAAAAGGCCGCCGCCAACGCGGTCGAGCTAGCCGCAAAATCTCTCCGAGATCTTCGCGTCGCAGAGGTAGTCAAACTCGATATTCAGCTAGACGCCAAAGGAAAAGTAGAGGCCTATCGCGCCAAGCTCAACGTATCGTTCAAGTTCGAGGGCTCCTGAACTTGAGGTAACCTTCGCCTCGCTTGCGAGGCGCGAGGTCAGACTTACGCGCAGCGAAGAGGCCGAGGAGGGGAGTCTCCAACGAATATGGACCAACCCCTGCAGGTAGTCGGGAAGGTCTGGCGACCGCCGTAGCCTGCACGCTTATTAAGCCACAGGGCGGTTCTCCAGGTGAGATCGGCCACTGACTTCCTTCAAGGCGCGAAGGCCTCACGACGAAGGTCCTTCACCTCGCCGGATGTCGCGGCGCGGGCCGTGTCCCCGGCCAACCTGCGCTTGCTTCTGGCTCAAGAAACTCCTTGACCAGCCGTTAAGCCGCGTGGACGTCGAGTCCGGTCTCTCGAGGCCGATACGTACCGCGCCCGGCGCCTTTGACCGCACGTAAACTGAGATCGCCTCAGGATCTGAATCGACGACGCCCTCTCGCACGACCGATCCCGACTGGTCCACCACGCAGATCGATGTTTGCTTCAACGACACGTCCAGTCCGACATAGTACTCCATTGCCGCTCTCCATCGTTGCGAGGCCACATGAGGCTGGCCTCCTACGTTCCTGGAGAGCTGATTCCCTTGCCTTTGTCTGGCTCGATCCCGGAATTACCCCATGTTGCAAAAGTCGAAAATCGAACGATGCAGAAAATCTCGCGGAAAAGCAGATTCTTAGACGACTCCGCCGCCGCAATGCTCTCCTGTATCGCGGATACGAAGCTCTGTGGTCGCTCTTCTCTGAGAGTCGATGTGGTCCTCTTCACGTCGCTGTGAAAACGCACCGGTGTAGAATTCCCGTTCATCACCCCCAGAAGACTTTTCACAGTATCTGCCAAACGTAGACACATTGCGAAATACGTCCATCCGTGATCTGCGGATACCCCTATAGTAGCAGAGTGGGCGGGCCAGACGTCAGGCATTGTCAGCCGAAGTGGCGGCACGGTGACTTCTCGCCGTTGATGCTGATGAAGCGCTCTCACGACAAGAATTGGTTGCCGAGCGCATAGACGACCGCTCTAAGGCTTTGAGCGCGACAACCGTCTACTTCAACGGCAGACGTATGCCCCATTTCACCAACCGCGGACGCAGGCGGTGCCTGCAGCCCGTTGCCCCTGCAGCTAGAAAGATCATAGCGAGGACGCTTAATTTCCGCCCTTAGCAGTTGGGGGATCGGCCTCATCGCGCAGGTGGTGTTGTCCGGATCGGCGTGTCGGTCTCTTCATGCAGAATCCGCTCGGCAGCCCCTTCAAGATCGTCGTACTGCCCGGCCTTGAGCGACCACATGAAAGCTGCGAGCGCGGAGAGCCCGATGCCGAATGCGATCGGTATCAGGTAGAAATAGTCCCTCATTCGGAAGCCTCCAAAACTGTCGCGCTGGAAAGTTGTACGTTTGCGGCACCATGTAGCCCGATCCTTTCTCCCTGCTTGAGGCGGAGCGCATTTGCTACAACAAGAATGGATGATCCCGACATCGCCACAGCGGCCACCAGCGGCGTCGCATAGCCCATGATCGCGACGGGAACCGCGACGACATTATAGGCGACAGCGAGAGCAAGGTTCTGCCGCACCAGTCTGCCAGCGCCCCGGGCGACTGAGATTGCCTGGGGCACTGCGGACAGGCTTTCGCGTAAGAACACAAAATCGGCAGCGCTGCGGCCGACGTCCGCCGCTGAGGCCGGCGCCATCGATGCATGCGCTGCCGCCAGCGCCGGCGTATCGTTCAAGCCGTCACCAACCATCAGGACCTTTCGGCCTGACGCTTCAAGCGCCGCAATGTGCTCGATCTTTCCGGCGGGCAATACGGCTGCAAAGTAAGGCACGTCCAGTCGTTGTGCAACTGGCCTTACCGCGGCGTCACGATCACCGGAGACCACCTGGACCAGCATGCCGGCTTGCTTCAGTTGAGCAACCACCGTCGAGGTATCCGCTCGCGGAAAGTCTTCAAAGCAAAACTCGGCCAAACGGCCTCCGTCCCTGGAAAGCACGAGGGACCCATCCCCCAACTTGCGCCCGCCGTTGTCCAGACCCGCGAGGGCCCATTCCGGTCGGCCGAGCCGGTAAACGATCGCATCGGAGATCGCCTCAAGCCCGAGGCCAGGATGCTCGAATACCTCATCGAATACGACACCAGCCGGAGCAAGAGGTGGCAACCGCCTCAACGAGCGCGCGCGAATAGGGGTGACGGGAATAGGAAGCCATTGCAGCCGCAATCGCGAATGTCTCTCGGTCCATGCTACCCGTCCCGATAAGACGGGGAAGACCAAGCGTGAGCGTTCCCGTCTTGTCGAAGACCACCGTGTCGATTTCGGCGAGGCGCTCAAGACCGCCACCGTCCTTCTCACCATAATGCCGCTCTCGAATAGCTGTCGGGCGGCGACGACCTGTACCATAGGTACCGCAAGTCCGAGCGCACACGGACAGGTGATGATGAGAACCGCAATGGCAATGGTCACCGCACAATGCATGTCGCCGGTGGCGACGAGCCAGCCAGCAAAGCGTCAGGAACGCGGTGAGATGAACCACGGGCGCATACAGGCCGGCGGCGCGGTCCGCAATGCGCCGATAGGCCGAGCGGCCTTGCTCGGCAGCCTCCATCATTCGCATCATTTCGCCGAGGAAGGAATCGTTCGCCGTGGCCGTGGCCACGATGGTCAGAGGCCCGGTCAAATTCAACGTACCTGCACGCAGCTCGGATCCCACAGTCACCGGCACAGCTACGTTCTCTCCTGAAATCAGCGAGACGTCCAGTTCGGACGTGCCTTTGATCACTCTTTGCGTCTACCGGGACGCGTTCGCCGACGGCCAGCATGACCATCATTCCACCTTGGATCTCGCTTATCGGAAGATAAACCTGCGTGCCGTCGGCCCGCACCACGCGTGCCCCACGTGCCACGAGTCGCACCAGCCCCTTCACGGCCGACCGGGCCCGCTCGCGCATCATGTAATCGAGTGTACGCCCGATCAGCAAGAAGAACAGCAGCGAGACTGAGGCATCGAAATAGGCGTGCGACCCATGCTGCGCCGTCTCGTAAAGGCTCATTCCGAAGGCAAGCAATACGCCGATCGAGATCGGCACATCCATATTAGTGCGTCGACGCTTCAGAGCTTGCCATGCCGAACGGAAAAATATCCGACCCGAATACGCCAGCGTAGGCAGCGCAATGATCGCGGACAACCAATGAAACAGATCGCGGGCCTCCGCTTCAGCCCCCGACCAGATAGATACTGAGAGAAGCATGATGTTGCTCGAGGCAAAGCCCGCGACAGCGAGAGCGCGTATCAGTTCGGAGAGCGCGCCATCCTTGTCGTCCGACCCGACATCAAACAAATGTGCCTCGAAGCCGGCCTGTTTGAGCGTTTCGACGAACGGCGGCGGAGGCCCCTTCGAGCGCCACCTGACGGTCACGCGTCTGGTCGAGAGATTGACGCGTGCGCTTTCCACACCGGCAAGCGCGCCGAGCGCCATTTCGACTGCCCGAATACATGCGCCGCAATGAACCGTCGGCACCGACAGGTCGGTCTGTCGCACGCCATCGGCGACTACTCGGCTTGCAAGCAGTACTTCGTCGCCTGTCGCGCGCTCATCCGGCGCACGTAATGCGAACTCCGCTCCCGAATCGCAACAACTCATCGGAGAAACTCCAAATGTCGTGCGCTGAACTCAGTGACGCATGGTTCGATATGCGTGCCAGCTTCCATGCCCCAGCACCGGGAACACGACGATCATTCCCAAAAGGCCGGTTACAATGCCGAAAAAATCAGCGCAAGCATGATCGCCGCCCATGTCAGCATAACCTGCAGATTATTCCAGACCAGCGCCATGCTCGTGCCCATGGCGGTCAGCGCATCGGTACGCTCGGCCAGCAGCATGGGGATAGCGAAGGCGCTGATGGCAAATGAGAACGCCGCGAACAATCCGCCGACGGCGCTGCCGACCAAGAGCATCGCCCAACCGATCTCCGTGGTGAACAGCATGGCAACGATATGATCGAGGCCGGGGAACGGACGTAGCCCGAAAAACAGCGCATAGAGGATGACCGCCGCACGCATCCACAGCAGCAGCAGAGAAAGAAGTAGCACGCCGGCGAACAAAATCTGGCCACCCGATTCCGGCTTGACGAATATCATGTGCCAGAGGCTGACGGGTTTGCTTTCCTCAATGCGCCGGCTCTTTTCGTAAAGTCCGATTCCGATCATCGGTCCGACGACCATGAAGCCGGCAAGCGCCGGGAACAGAATGTAGTCCCGGTGGAGGGCAAACAGACCGACGATCGTGGCGACCGATACTAGGAATACCAGCAGCCCGTAACTGATGCTGGCTACAGGATGAATCGTGAAGTCTCGCCAGCCGGCCGATAGCCAACCGAATGCAGCTGCGGGAGAGACGTTTCGCTTCCAGGTCCACTCTCGCGGCAGAGGCGGAACAACAGCCGGGATCGTCGTCATCGTCGGTCTCCGTGCAATCTCATCGCGGTGTGCATGACGAGCTTGCCGCGCTGAACCTTCCTTCCATTGGAGCGCCCTGGCCCCGGTGCACATGCGCCACGCACTCCGGTTGCGATGTGATGGCCATGTAAACGAGATGCGAATTTGCGATTAACAGCAGCAACAACCCGGCGACGATCGCAAGAACGGCCTTTGCTTTGACATGCTTCGTCGCTGCCACTCCGTTCATCGTTCCTCCCCTCGGAGATCGATCAGATAGAGCGCAAGAATCTTGCGATCGAGCGGAGAGAGTCTTCCCTCCCAACTGGGCATATGGCCCTGGCGGCCACCCCACACCGTCGTGTAGACCGACTCAGCATCGCCGCCGTAGATCCAGAACCGATCCGTCAGGTTCGGCGCGCCGAGATCGGCTTTGCCCTTGGCGTCATCGCCATGGCAGGCGACGCAGTTGGCGGCGAAAATAGCCTTGCCGGCATCGATTTTCGTTGCCGAAACTTCCTTGCCGATAGCGGGGTCGGAGAGGCTGCGCACGTAGGTGACGACGTTGTCGATTTCATCCTTCTTGAGTATCTGATCGCGCCCGAACGCCATCATCTGCGACGTCCTGGTCTGCGGATGAGCGGAATTGACGCCGACGCGGATGGTTTCTGCGATATTTTCGGGATCGCCGCCCCACAGCCACGACGCCGTCGTCAGGTTCGGGAATCCCTTGCCACCCTTCGCATTCGACCCGTGGCACGCCGCGCAGTTGTCACCGAACAATGTCCGGCCGGTCTGCCGCACCATATCCATCAATCGGGAATCCGCCTGGATGTCCTTGAAGCTTTCGGACTCGATGCGCCCAGTCCAGATGCCGCGTTCGAGCGCGGCCTGTTTCAGACTTTCGCTGACGGTGACGCGCTGATCGATGCCGAGCAGGCCCTTGGTATAGGTCACTCCAAGCGGCCACGCCGGCATCAGTATCCAGTAGATGACGGAGAACACGCCCGCTACAATCAGGAAGAAATAGACCGGCCGAGGCACTGGCGAGTTCAATTCTTTGATACCGTTCCACTCGTGACCGGTGGTCATGTAGCCGGTATAGGGATCGCGCTCGTCTACCGCCATGGTTGATCCTTGTGCGGTCTGTCATCATGGCCGAGAATCGATTGGGCCGCCTCATCGAACTTCCTCTTGTTCGAGGGCCAGTACGCATAGGCGACGATGCCGATCGAGAGCGCGATCAGATAGAACAGTCCGAATGATTTCGAGAACCAAACAACAAAGTCATGGTCCATGATCACCCTCCCGCCGCGGCGAGGGGCTTGTGCGCGGCGTCGGTTAGCTTGCCGAGAACCTGCAGATAAGCGACCAGGGCATCGAGCTCCGTGAGTTCACCTGGTTTGCCGTCGAAGACACGCACGTTGGTCGCTTCGCCATATCGCTTGGTGACTCCTTCGGCAGAAGGTGTATCGGGTGCCGCCTGTCCGTAGGTATCCGACCTCGCATTGGCGATCATGTCATCTGTATAGGGCACGCCGACCTTGCGAAGCGCTGCAAGATGCGCACCGAGGTCGTCGCTACGCAGTTCAGTGCGTCCAAGCCATGAATATTGGGGCATTATCGATTCCGGCACGACATCGCGCGGATTGTTGAAGTGCCTCACGTGCCACTCGTCAGAGTATTTATTGCCCATACGTGCGAGGTCCGGACCGGTCCGCTTCGATCCCCAGAGCATCGGATGATCATATTTGGACTCGACCGCGAGCGAATAAGGCCCGTAGCGCTCCACCTCGTCGCGCAATGTCCGGATCATCTGCGAATGGCAAGCGTAGCAGCCCTCGCGGATGTAGATGTTACGGCCCGCGATTTCGAGCGGCGTATAGACCCGCATGCTCGGCGCGTCCTCGACGGTCTGATGGATCGTGAACAACGGGATAATCTCGACCGCGCCGCCAATACTGGCCACGCCGATGATCGCGAGCAAAAAGCCAGATGGTCTTGCGCTCGAGACGATAGTGCAGGTTGAACATGCCCGGTCACTCCCCTGGCTGAACCGCGGGAGCGCCTGCGAGCGCGGGAATGGGACGATCGGCAAGCGGTTGGGCGGCCGGCTGGTCGACCGTCCGTATCGTCATCCAGATGTTGTAGCAGCCGATCACTGCACCGATGAGGAACAACAGGCCACCGATGGCGCGCGCGATATAATAGGGATGCATCGCAACAACGGTTTCGATGAACGAATAGGCGAGCGTTCCGCTTTCATTATAGGTCCGCCACATCAATCCCTGGATGATGCCGGAATTCCACATCGCGAAAACGTAGATCACGGTTCCCGACAGCGCGAGCCAGAAATGCGCCTCGACCAGCTTGCCGGAATACATCCGCTCGCGCTTCCAAAGCCACGGTACCGACGCATAGATCGCCCCGAATGTAATCATCGCGACCCAGCCCAGCGCGCCCGCGTGCACATGACCGATGGTCCAGTCCGTATAGTGCGACAGGGAGTTGACGGAGCGGATGGCCATGAACGAGCCCTCGAATGTGGAGAGGCCGTAAAACGCCGCTGCCGCCATCATGAAGCGCAGGGTCGCGTCGTCACGAACCTTATGCCATGCGCCGTTCAACGTCAGGAGCGCGTTGCCGGCCGACGACCATGACGGCACCAGCAGCATGATCGAGAACGTCATGCCCAGGGTTTGAACCCACTGCGGAAGTGCCGTGTAGTGCAGGTGATGCGAGCCCGCCCACATGTACATGAAGGTGATGCCCCAGAAGCTGATGATCGACAGCCGGTAGGAGAAAATCGGGCGGCCGGCGCGAACGGGCAAATAATAATACATCATGCCGAGGAAGCCGGCGGTCAGGAAGAACGCGACCGCATTGTGCCCGTACCACCATTGTGTCATCGCATCCTGAACACCCGAAAAGGCCGAGTAACTCTTGGCGTGCCCGAGCGACACCGGAACCGCGAGGTTGTTGACGATGTGCAGGATCGCCACGATCAGGATGAACGCCATGTAGTACCAGTTCGACACATAAATGTGCGGCTCATTGCGGCGAGCCAGCGTACGCAGGTAGATGATGAAATAGGTCACCCACACGATCACCAGCCAGATGTCTGCGTACCATTCCGGCTCGGCATATTCCTTCGACTGCGTCACACCCATCAGGTAGCCGGTCGCGGCGATGACGCAGAACAGATTGTAGCCGAGCAGCACGAACCATGGGCTCAACTGGTCAGGTAGCCGCGCGCGCGAGGTTCGCTGCAACACATACAGCGACGTTGCGATGAGCGCATTTCCGCCGAAACCGAAGATTACGCCTGAGGTATGGACAGGACGAAGGCGCCCGTAGCTGGACCAGGCAGCGTCAAACGTCAGGTCCGGGTTGACGAGCTGCCACGCGATCCAGTCGCCGACAAAGAGTCCGGCGACGACCCAGACCATCGCAAGAATAAGGCCCATCCGGCTCGGATCGTCGTAGTAGTGATCCAGCCGGTCGTCGCCCGGCTCCGGCGCGTAGTAGCCGGAGATGACGCCGAATGTTCCAGCAATACCTGCCAGCATCACGATGGCACCGTGTACCCCCAAGGGATCACCAGTGCCGGCGATCGCCATCGCAAGCCCGCACACGGACATCACGAGCAAAATTATCAGTGCAAGTTGCCGTTCGTTCTTGGTTAGCTGGGCGATCACAGGTTTTCGCTCTCTCTCAAGCATAGAGGACTGCACTAAAGACTTTGGGGCGAGACGCCAGACGTATGCCCCATTCACCAATACGCAGGCCGTGCCTGCAGCCACTGCACCTCCAGCCGCTCCCCACCGCGCGCCGTGTGTGGTTAGTCGGGCTACGCCAGCGACGCTTGTCGGGGTAGCCGGTCGTCCTCGCTTGGCCTGTGCGGGTTCAATGGACTGCATCGGCCGTTGCTTTTTGACTCTATTTACCCGAGAGTTCCACTGCGAGAATGCCAGCAACCAACAGCATTCCTTTGGCGCTTAGTTTCATGGAGGTTGGTTGTAAGACAAACCATCCCTATTACGGCTCGCCCCTGTTGATCTATATCAATCTCCCGCCCCCAAACCATTTTGCCGAAGACCGGGCGGTCCACTCTGCGGACCACCCGGGAGCCGAGGACGGCAGGGATCACGCGTGCCAGTCCAGAGCGTCGAGGTTCGGCCCAATCGACCGCCCCCTCCAGATGGTTTGCGATACCGACATTCGTTGACAGCGGCGATCTGAAAACCTTTGGTTTGCGGATTTATTAGCGGCCAAACTCGCCACTGAAACACAATGGGTATTTTCGCGGTTGGTCCCACCGATCGGCCGCCTGTCACCGCAGATCACGCTCTATTGGCACACCAGATGCCCGTGATCGCGGCGGCCCGTACGCTGGGCGCATGATCCTATTTCTTCTTCCCATCAACATCGAACTGGTTGAGAAATGCGACAAGATCACTGCTCTTCTGCTCGTCCTTCAAACCAGGATAGATCATCTTCGTGCCTGGAACCTTCACTTTTGGATCCGTGATATTTTCTCCGAACGTGGCGTCGTCCCAGGTAATCCCCGAATTCTTGTTGGCATCGGAATATGAATATCAGGCAACGCTGCCTGCCTTGCGGCCGATGACGCCGTTGAGGACGGGCCCGACGGCATTCTTCGCGTTCTCGCCAATCTGGTGGCACGCCTTGCACACGCCAAAGACCTTCTCGCCGGCGGCGGCGTCCTGCGCTCTCGCTTCATCTGCGCCGATAGTTGCCAGGACAGCGACAAAAGTCACTGCTCGCATTTCATTCTCCTCTCTTGGATCTGCCTGAATGACTGAACTTCACGGTGAGCCTGTACTCAGTTCACTCTTGACCAAGCGCAGGCTGGCGTTCGGTTGAAAGACGTAGGGCGTTCGCCGCGACCTGCTCGCGGAATCCATCGATCACATGGCTGGTGGTCGCACCGCACACGAGCCTCATGCCGGCATCAAATACCGCGACAATCTTTTCATTCACCAGGAGATGAGCTTCGTTCTGTGCATCGGAACCTCCCTGCGCAAGTTTCGCGACGCGGAGACCAATTACCTCACTCGACTCCAGCGCCAGCATTGCAACGGTGATCCATGGTCCGAACATTAGCATCTCCTGTTGCTGCAAATTGGCGCGAAGATCCTGCATCATGATTTCCGGCACCGCCTAAACCTTGCGAGACCTGATTATCACTCCTACTCAATGTCAGGCGAACGCTGAGAGTACCGCCGCGAGTTCATCGGTCACGACGTCTATCGGCTGCAACCCGTCAACAATATGGAGCAAACCTTGCGACCGGTAGTATTCGGTGACGGGAGCGGTTTGCACGCGGTATGCTTTCAGCCGGGTCTTGAAAACGTCGGGGTTATCGTCACGGCGCACGGGCTGGCCTTTATTGCCCGCTTCCTCGGCACGACCTTTGATGCGGACCAGAAGTACGTCTTCATCGACCTCCAGTTCAAGGACTGCCTCGAGTCCGATTCCTCTGGCTGCCAGTTCCCGATCAAGGGCCTCGGCTTGCGCCACGGTCCGGGGAAACCCATCGAGGACAAAGCCGTTGGCCGCGTCTGAATGGTCCATTCGATCGGCAACAACCGCAATGACGACATCATCAGGCACGAGATCCCCGCGCTCCATGATATCTTTGACACGCGCCCCGAGGGCCGACCCTGAGGCCACCGCTTCGCGCAGCATGTCCCCGGTCGATAGTTGCGGAACAGCAAAACGTTTGGCGATTCTCGTCGCCTGTGTGCCTTTTTCCCGCGCCTGGCGGCCCCAACAGAACCAGTCTCATCACTATGCTCCTCTACGCAATCAGCCCTACCGATTCCTGATCAAATCATCGACCACCGCCGGATCGGCGAGCGTCGACGTATCGCCAAGCGCACCAAATTCATTCTCCGCGATCTTGCGCAGAATTCGCCGCATGATCTTTCCAGAACGGGTCTTCGGTAGTCCAGGCGCGAACTGGATGACGTCGGGGGCAGCAATCGGGCCGATATCCTTGCGCACCCAGGCGACGAGTTCCTTGCGCAACTCTTCGCTGGCCACCTCGCCTTCCATCAGCGTGACATAGGCATAGATGCCCTGGCCCTTGATGTCGTGCGGATAGCCCACCACGGCCGCCTCCGACACTTTCGGGTGGGCGACGAGGGCGGATTCTGACCTCGGCCGTGCCCATGCGGTGGCCTGACACGTTGATGACGTCGTCGACGCGGCCGGTGATCCAGTAGAAGCCGTCGGCGTCGCGCCGGCAGCCGTCGCCGGTGAAGAATTTGTCCGGATAGGCGGAGAAATAGGTCTCCATGAAACGCTGGTGGTCGCCGTACACGGTGCGCATCTGCCCCGGCCAGGAATCGGCGATGACGAGGCTGCCTTCGGTGGCGCCCTCCAGCACCGTTGCCGCTGGCGTCAACCACCTGGGGCAGCACGCCGAAGAAGGGCGTGGTGGCGGAACCGGGTTTCAACCGCGTCGCGCCCGGCAAGCGGCGAGATCAGGATGCCGCCGGTCTCCGTCTGCCACCAGGTGTCGACGATCGGGCAGCGTTTGTCGCCGACGACGCGGTAATACCATTCCCACGCCTCGGGATTGATCGGCTCGCCCACCGAGCCGAGCAGCCGCAGCGTCTGGCGCGACGTCTTCTTCACCGGTTTCCTCGCCGGTCTGCATCAGCGCGCGGATGGCCGTCGGGGCGGTGTAGAAGATGTTGACCTTGTGCTTGTCGATGACCTCCCAGAACCGGGCATTGGTCGGATAGCTGGGAACACCCTCGAACATCAGCGTGCGTCGCGCCGTTGGCGAGCGGGCCGTAGACGAATGTAGGAGTGGCCCGTCACCCAGCCGACATCGGCGGTGCACCAGTAGATGTCGCCCTCGTGATAGTCGAAGATGTACTGGTGCGTCATCGCGGCGTAGACGAGGTAGCCGGCTGTCGTATGCAGCACACCCTTGGGGCTGCCGGTCGAGCCCGAGGTGTAGAGGATGAACAGCGGGTGCTCCGCATTCACCTCCACGCACGGGCATTCCGTCGTCACCATGGCCGCCGCCTCGTGGTACCAGACGTCGCGCACCGGCTCCATGGCGACTTTCCCGCCGGTGCGGCGCACCACGACGACATGGTCGACGCCGCCCACCCGCTCGATGGCGGTGTCGACGTTGGCCTTGAGCGGCACCTTGCGGCCGCCGCGCAGCCCTCGTCGGCGGTGATGACGAGCGTTCGATTGGCAGCCCTCGATGCGGCCGGCGAGCGCGTCGGGCGAGAAGCCGCCGAACACCACCGAATGGATGGCGCCGAGCCGCGCGCAGGCGAGCATGGCATAGGCGGCTTCCGGGATCATCGGCAGGTAGATGGTGACGCGGTCGCCTTTCTCGACGCCGCGGTTGCGCAGACGTTGGCGAAGCGGCACACCTCGTTGTGCAGCTCGCGATAGGTGATGAGCTTCGATTCCGACGGGTCGTCACCCTCCCAGATGATCGCCACCTGGTTGGCGCGGGCGGGAAGGTGCCGGTCGATGCAGTTGTAGGCGGCATTGGTGGTGCCGTCCTCGAACCATTTGATCGAGACGTTGCCCGGCGCGAACGAGACGTTCTTGACGCGCTTGTGCGGCGTCATCCAATGGATGCGCTTGCCGTGCTCGCCCCAGAAGGCATCCGGGTCGTTGATGGAAGCGTCATACATGGTCCGGTACTTGGCCACGCATCGATGTGGGCTCGCTTGGCCCATTCGGCCGGCACGTCGTAGATCTTCTCCTGCATCGCGTCATCCCCCACAAACGGCGCCATTCGAGCATCTTGTCGCGGCCATTATCGACCCTGGCTAGACCCATCGCTTCGCCACTAACCTCGATTCGATAATCGAAAGAGCCATGGCTTGGGTCCTAGTTGCCCCTCTCCACATAATGAGCAGCCTCGCAAAACCGACTGGGTCATTTCGCGTCCGACCGGCAAGAAGGGTCAAATATTGGCTCCGCCCCCGCATTGCAGGATCAGTGCGCTCCAGATCGGCAGCCTCCGCGTCGGTGAAGACGCGGCTGCGCGTGAGGAAGCGGACGCCCAAAGGCGCTTCCAACGAGAAGCCCGAGCCACGGCCCGGTACCGCATCGATGATCAGTTGCGTGTGCCGCCAGTATTCGAACTGGGCGGCGCCCATATAGAAAGGGCACCCCGCGATCCTGCCAAGACGCACGTCCTGATCGCCGACCCGGAACTCGCTCGCCGGATAGCACATGGGCGCGCTGCCATCGCAGCAGCCCCGGACTGGTGAAACATGAGATCGCCGTGCAACGCCCGCAGCGTTTCGATCACCCGCGCGGCCGTTTCGGTGACCAGGACACGTTGGGTCATCAAGCCCCCTTGCTCGGCAGGGCGAGCGCGCGCCGGGAAGCGGCGCGCGCCACCCTGGCCGTCGGCGTATGTGTCGACGAAGTGGATGGCACTTCGTCGAAAACGACAGGCGCTGCCGCAAAGCGCCCGACGCTTCATCCGATCCAGTCGGATCGGATCGCCTCTAGAAGAAGCCCAGAGCCTTCGGGCTGTAGCTGACCAGCATGTTCTTGGTCTGCTGATAATGGTCCAGCATCATCTTGTGGTTTTCGCGTCCCAGGCCGGATTGCTTGTAGCCGCCGAACGCCGCATGGGCCGGATAGAGGTGGTAGCAGTTGGTCCAGACGCGGCCGGCCTGGATGGCACGGCCGAAGCGGTAGGCCCGGTTGATATTGCGCGTCCACACGCCGGCGCCGAGCCCGTACAGGGTGTCGTTGGCGATGGCGAGCGCCTCGTCATCGTCCTTGAAGCGGGTGACGGCAAGCACCGGCCCGAATATCTCCTCCTGGAAGATCCGCATCCTGTTGTGGCCCTCCAGCACGGTGGGCTGAACGTAGAAGCCCTTGTCCAGCCCGCCGCCCAGCTTGGCCTGTCCGCCGCCGGCCAGCACCTTGGCCCCTTCCTGCTTGCCGATCTCGATGTAGGAGAGGATCTTCTCGAGCTGGTCGTTGGACGCCTGCGCGCCGACCATCGTGCTGTCATGGAGCGGGTTGCCCTGCTTTATCTGTCCGACGCGGGCAATGGCCTTGTCCATGAAGCGGTCGTAAATATTTTCATGAACCAGGGCGCGGCTCGGGCAGGTGCAGACCTCGCCCTGGTTCAGGGCGAACATGGTGAAGCCCTCCAGCGCCTTGTCGAAGAAATCATCATCCTCGTCGGCGACGTCGGAGAAGAAGATGTTCGGCGACTTGCCGCCCAGCTCCAGCGTCACGGGAATGATGTTCTCGGCGGCGTACTGCATGATCAAACGCCCCGTCGTGGTCTCGCCGGTAAACGAGATCTTGGCGATGCGCTTGTTTTGCGCCAGCGGCTTGCCGGCCTCCACGCCAAAGCCGTTGACCACGTTCACGACGCCGGGCGGCAGCAGGTCGGCGATGATCTCCATCAGCACCATGATCGCCCATCGGCGTCTGCTCGGCCGGCTTGAGCACCACGCAGTTGCCCGCTGCCAGTGCCGGCGCCAGCTTCCAGCAGGCCATCAGCAGCGGAAAGTTCCACGGGATGATCTGACCGACGACACCGAGCGGTTCGTGGAAATGATAGGCGACCGTGTCGTGGTCGATTTCGGAAAGGCTGCCTTCCTGGGAGCGCAGGCAGCCGGCGAAGTAGCGAAAGTGGTCGATGGCCAGCGGCAGGTCGGCCGCCTTGGTCTCACGGATCGGCTTGCCGTTGTCGATGGCCTCGACCGGAGCCAGGGCTTCCAGCTTTTCCTCCATGCGGTCGGCGATTTTGTTGAGGACGCGCGCGCGTTCGGCTGGTGCGGCGCGGCCCCAGGCATCCTTGGCGGCGTGGGCGGCATCGAGCGCGAGCTCGATGTCCTCGGCGGTGGAACGGGCGATCGTGCAGACGACCGATCCATCGATCGGCGATACGTTGTCGAATTTCTGGCCCTTCACGGGCGGCACCCATTTGCCGCCGATGAAGTTGTCGTAGTGCCGCCGGACCGCGATCTTCTTCTCGACTGCAGCAAGGGTTTTCTCGACCATTTCCGCTTCCTCCACATAGGATCGCCGCGACATCGCGGCCGCTTGGCGTCGCACAATCGAAGCCTTGTCGGCGCCCTGTCAGGGCCGGCCAGGCCAGGGAGACGGGTCGGACCAGGTTCAACGGGTCTGCACCGAGTGCAGGAAGCTGAGGATCTTCGTGAATTGATCGTTGTTGAAGGCCCCGCTCCAGTCCGGCATGCCCTTCTCGGGACGCCCGTTCATCACCGTGAACATGAATGTCTCGTCCATCTTGTCGCCGTGGCGGCGTTTCATGAGGCGGAGATTGATGCGCCGCTCGACCGTCACGGCGTCGGGGCCGTGGCAATGGGCGCAGGTGCCGTTGAACAGCTCTTGCCCGGCAGCGATCTCGCCCGAGTTTTGGTCGCTGGCGGGCGGAGCGAGCTCCGCCGGCTGGACGGCAGTGGACGGCGCAGCTTGACTAACCTGCTGGTTCTGCATCGCTGCCAGCATGATTCTCGGCGCCGTCTCGCCTTGCCCCAGCTTTATCGGGCCTTCGGTCGGCAATCCATATTTGATCTTCAGCGCCTCTATCTCGCCAGCAACACTGTCGATGGCCTGATCGACCTCTTGGCGCGAGACCGGTCTGACCGCTTGCGAAGCCGATCGCGGCCGGCCATTGCAGACCGGGGCCAATGACCGACACGACGTGAAATGCGTTGTCGAGCCTGGTCTTGTTGACGTAGCCCGCGATCGGTCCCCAGATGAAGGCGGCGTCCACTTGGCCCGTGGCCAGCGCGCCCATTGCCTCCTCCGGCTCTCGGTACGTCACCATCTGGATATCGTCCCGAGAGGCGAGTAGGCTCTGCGGCGTGGTGGCGAACTGCACGGCGACACGGCGTCCCTTCAACTCATCCAGGCCGGCCACCGCCACGGAATTCGGCGCGACCAGCGCGTAGCCGACCTTCAGGAGAGGCTTGGAGAAGATGACTCTCGGCCCCATGAAATCCGCATCCAGCGGTAATCCAATGGAGGCATCGCACTTGCCCGCGAGCAGCGTCGTCCTCACCGCTCGTTTGCCGAAGTAGGTCAGGTTCCATACCGGCGTGACGGCGCGTCCGATCGCCCGCCCAATCGCTTCCCCGATCTCCAGGTAAAGGCCCGGCGTTTTCGAGTCGGCGCTGCTGAACGGCAGGTTGGCGGGATCGGCACATAGTCGAAGCGGCTTGGGATTACTCCTTGTGCGCCTCTTGGGCCGCGACGCGGTGGCCGGGGAGCGGAGCGAGGAGCAGCAGCGCCGCCGGGAGCCAATTGCCAAGACTTTGCCGGATCTCGAATCTTAAACGATGCGGTCGCTCCGTTCGATGCCTGCCTCTCAGTGCGCTCGTGCTCATTTCTACCTCCCAGACCGCGTCGCTGTCGGTTGCCGAATTCTGGGTCACTGCGAGAAGACGAACAGGGCGCCACCCTCCGGAGTGGCCTCGATGATTTGGTTGCCGATGGCGCCCATGAAGGCGCGGTCGATACGGTGCGGCCGACGACCACGGCGACATACTGCTTGCCATCGACCGAGTAGCTTATAGGACCGGCGCCAATGCCAGACCCCAGGTTCATCTTCCACAGTTCCTGGCCGGACTTGGCGTCGAGGGCTCTGAAAGACTCCATGCAAGTTGCCATAGAACACCAGCCCGCCCGCGGTGGTCAGCGTGCCGCCGTTGAATGGCAGATCCTCCTTGACGCCCCAAACCTTTTCTGAGCGACCGGGTCCCACGCCATTATTTCGCCCAGGTAGCCGCCCGGACCGGGTGAGGTGGGGAACTCGGCGCCGAGGTAGAAGACGCCTTTGCGATAGGATACCTCGCTGACCGACCAGCCCATGCACAGGTTGTTGGATGGGATATAGACGAGGCCGGTGCCGGGATTGTACGACATCGGTTGCCAGTTCTTGCCGCCGATCAGATTCAGGGCAGATGTCTTTTGCAGGACGCCCAATCTGGGCCCGCTTTTCGGGGTCCTCGACGGGTTTTGCGGTTGCAATATCGATCTTTTCGGCCCAGGTGGTGGGGACAAACTTCTCGGCCGAGATAAGCTTTCCGGTCTCGCGGTTGGCCACATAGAAAAAGCCGTTGCGGTCCGCCTTCAGCATCGCCGGAACGTCCTGGCCGGCGATCTTGAGGTCGGCCAGGACGGCTTCGTTGACGCCATCGAAATCCCAGGCATCCTGTGGCGTCGATTGCAGGTACCATTTGATTTTGCCGGTGTCCGGGTCGATGGCGAGGTGCTGGCGGTGTAAAGGTTGCGCAGATTGCCATAGTCGCTCGTGCCGGTGCTGCGCACCGCGGCGTTCCACGGACTGGGGTTGCTGGTGCCGTAGAAGACCGTGTTGGTCTTCGGATCATAGGAGCCGATCAGCCACACGACCCCGCCGCCGTGTTGCCAGCTATCGCCCTTCCATGTTTCGTTCCCCGGCTCACCCGGGCCCAGGTACGGTCCAGGTTTTCCACACCTGTTTGCCGGTATTGATGTCATAGGCCTGCAGGCTGCCACGCACGCCGTACTCGCCACCGCCGAAGCCGCTGATCACCAGATTCTTGACGACCAGGGGCGGCGACGTGATGACGGCGCCCTGCTTGTAGTCCACCACCTGCGTCGTCCACAGTTCCTCGCCGCTCTTGGCGTCGACGGCAGCGAGAGAAAGCCATCGAGGCGGCCGACAAAGATCTTTCCGTCGGCGTAAGTGACGCCACGGTTGACCACGTCGCAACAGCCATACTGCATGACGTCGTCGGGAATGTCCGGCTCGTATTGCCACTTCTTCTGGCCCGTCTTCGCGTCCAGGGCGTAGACGTATTTCGGTCCCCATGATGTCGAGACATACATCGTGTCGCCGATCACGATCGGAGTTGCCTCGTTCGAGCGCAGGGATCCCAGCTGGTAGGCGAATGCCAGCTTGAGCTGCGCGGCATTCTGCGCAGTGATTTGGCTGAGTGGGCTGAAGCGGGTGTTATCGTAACCTCGCCCATACATCGCCCAGTTGTTGGCGTCGGCGGTGGCCCTTATCAAGGAGTCATTGGCGTGCCCGGTGCCTGCCTGGCACCCGAGGACTCTGAACGCGATGGCAACTCCTCGCAAAAGCCGCGATTTCTTGCTCGTCATCGGGTTCTCCTGAACGTTTCTTGTGCAGTATTAGCCGGCGGCTTCGTCTGCTTCGTCCGTCCGCGCTGGTCGCGCATCGCTGCCGCCGCGCGCATCGGTCTCGGCGGAGTCCTTGCCGCAGACTTCTTGCCGGAGGCGTCGAACTGTTTGAGGTAGGCGATCAGGTCGTCAATGCGCTTGTCGTCTTTCAGGCCTGGGAAGATCATCTTCGTGCCCGGAACCTTGGCCTTGGGATCCTTGATGTATTCGCGGAAGGTCGCCTCGTCCCAGGTGATGCCGGGTCCTTGTTGGCCGCCCGAGCTGCTGTAACCCTCAACCGCTCCAGCCTTTCGGCAGCGTACAGGCCGTCCAGCATCGGCCCGATCGCGTTCTTGGCGTTCTGCCCGATCTGGTGACAGGTCTTGCAATGCAGGCAGGTCATGCAATGCAGGCAGGTCTTGCAATGAAGGAAGGCCATCTCGCCCGATGCCGCATCTTGGCCACGAGCCGCCGACGCGGAGAGGGCACCTGTTCCAAGCGCTGCCAAGAAAATCCGCATCCATGATCTCTCTGACCGGCGGAGTGTGAATGAGGTCGTTCAACAGGAATTCACACCGGCGATGCAACCCACCGGGCGACGGCGCGGCAGCGGTACGGCGTGGGGCACTTTGCCTCGCGCTTCGGATCGGCTCTTTGCGCTCAGCAAAGATGTCCCTCCCTCTTGCCATGCAGCCAACATTCTGGGTCGCCCGGTGCCGCGGGATCGACCGCGAAGCTTCAATACTTCGGCACCGCTCTGCGATGGGTGCGCCGGGGCAGGGGCTCCATTGGGGCGGCCCTCCGCGTCAGCCCCGTCAACCGGCCGACATCCATGATGATGAGGTGCTGGCGGCCGCGCCCGATCAGACCTGACCTCCCAGGCCCCGAGCGTGCGACTGACGGTGTGCAGCGTCGTTCCGGTCATGTCGGCGACGTCCTGACAGCGCACCGGGAACGGAACCTCGACGTCCCCTCGGCCGTGCGTTCGCCCGAATTTCTCGACTAGATGAACGAGCGCGTGGGCGATCCGCTGATCGACCGGCTCGTTCGAGAGGTCCATCAATCGGCTCTCCATCTGGCGCAGACGAGCCTCAAGCTCCGCCGACGGCGTTGAGCGCGACGCGCGGATGCCTCGGCACCAGCTCCTGGATCGCACACGAGCCGACCATTGCAGCTCGATGCAGCTCGTCACGGCGATCGCATCCGCCGGATATATTCCGCCGCGCAGCAGCGCCTGCGTTCCGAACACCTCGCCCGGCGCGATGTAGCGGAGAATGACGCATCGCTCCATTGGGTGTGGTTTTCACCATCTTTGCGATTCGAAGGTCAGGACGATGCGCGCAGCTCGCGCCTGTAATGCCGGCTCGAAGAGAGCCATGTTCGCCTTGACTTGGCGCTCTTGTGCACAGCGAAGAGCAGCTCCCAGACGGCTTCATCCGCCAGTCCTTGCCGAACCACGACTGCAATGCGCGGCGGATCGGTGCGCCAGCGGAGATCGCTTTGCACTCCTTTCACATATCTCGGCCGCTCACGCATCATGCGCGGCAGGCCGCCATAAGCTGGATAGTTCAGATCGGGAACGCCAGCCGGGAAGTGCAGCGGGTCGTCAGATCGCCCGCGTTCGAATTGACGTCGCCAGAATGACACAGCGTTCCGGAAGAAGGAGTTGCGGCATCTGCCCCGTTTTGTCAGCCTGTGTGGGAACACGAGTTGGCCGGACGGGAAGTGTAGCAGACTTGCGACAATCAAACCGAGGAGCGCATCGGTGCCTGGCCCTTGATATATTAATCGGCTACGAGCTTGCGGTCCCGTATCCGAGCGGCCGGGGTCGGGCGCGCGGCCAGCGGCGCGGGACGTTTCCGTCTCTGCGCCAGTGCGCGCCGCCCGGCGCTTCGCGCTTGGCTCTGAGCGTGCCCTCCGGAAAAGCATTTAGCTGATCGTGCGGCCCGGGGTAGCGCAGCCACTGGGGTAAGCGCAACTGCTGGGCCTCGGGCAGGTCCTCTTTTTCCATAGTTCTTCCGGCGAATTGACTAAAATGGTGCTGGGAATGAGGAGACAGGTACCTAACGGGATCAGCTTGCCGGTCCTCAAGAGACGGCCGGGCCAGCGGCGCGATCGAGAGCAAGCGGCTCCGACGTTGGGGGAGGAGGCATGGCCGCAAGGTCAGCCGGACGTCATGCCGACCGCGTAGAGGCGGCGATCGCGTCGCGATGGCGCGGCGCAATCCGCCCTGGTCGCCTCCTGGCGGCGATCGTCAATCTCCACCGGCTGGACCCCGCCGACCACAAGCCGCCGCGGCGGTTGACGGAGAAGCAGAACTCACGCAAGCTCGACGGAAGATCCGGGCAACAGCTCATCCGCGTCGCCCAGTCGAGGCTGGACGGGAGGCTCTACCGCCTGGCGGTGGGAGGGGTGGGCTGCTGCGTGCTCCCTGGCCCCGATCGCGACGGCGTGCCGGTCGACCGCCGCGGTGCGCCGGCCCCAGCGACGGGACGCTTCCGATCCCTGGGGCTTGTGGACGGGCTCGGTGTGGAGCGAGAACTGCGAGGGCACCAGCTTGGCATCGGCGCGTGCCTGGTCGAGCAGCGGCTGCTGACCATCCACCGCGACCAGCATTTTCATGCCCGCAATACCCTCGCTGAGCTGCACCACCGCCCCCGATCCTACGACCACGAGGGCGGTCAGTGTCGTGGCCGCGCTCGGCGCGATACGTCGCTACGATGCCGGGCGGACTTTTGACCGAGGGTTTCGTCAACCTCATCTCGGTCGCGCGTCAGCGACGCCGCCCGCCGCATCGAAGTGGACAATTTCCGCCTGGCATATCCCAAGGCGCGAATTCGTGCTGGCGCCAACGGCGGACAAGAGCTCGGGCGCCCTGGTGGCGGTCGATTGCCAGACGAACCATGGTGATCGGGGCGCCGCTCCGCCCGGCTGGCGCTGGGGATCACCCAGTCGCGTCCCTGCGAAGCCGCTTCCGGCCGGCGATCTGCTGGGGGGAAAGGGCGGCCATCGGCGAAGACTTCGCCGAGGCCAGCGAGCGCGGCGTTGTCCAGCGCGCGCTGGCCCGCCTGGACGGAAATCTCTCCCGCGGCCGCGGCAGCGCTCGGCTAAACCAGCCGCGCGACGCGTTGCATCGCAAGCTCAAGCAACTGGCCATCCGGCGGCCGGATTGACATATCCCCGGCGATTGTCGCAGTTCGCGACAGTTCCGCTCGAACCGGCCGTCGCCGCCGGGCTGACAAACGCGGCAGCGGCGGCGAATCTGTCCTCCGGGACGTCACGCATCCGGCGACGCCAGATTCGGGACGGCAGAAATGAACAAGGTGGAGTTTTCGCGCGCGCCACCAAAGTCCCCATTCGCGAAGCGTTACGGCAATTTCATCAAATGGAAAATGGGCTACGAGCTCTATCTCTGCGAAATGTTTCGGCAACGTTTCGCCGGTGAACGGCCAGCTGCTGCTGCGAAGTGGCCCGTTCCGACGCGCAGACGTCGAGGCGGCGCTCGACGCCGCGCACGCGGCCAAGGACGCCTGGGGCCGCACCAGCGTCGCCGAACGCGCGCTGATCCTCAACCGCATCGCCGACCGCATGGAGGCAGAACCTCGACCTGCTGGCGCTCGCCGAGACCTGGGACAACGGCAAGCCGATCCGCGAGACGACGGCGGCCGACGTGCCGCTCGCCATCGACCATTTCCGCTACTTCGCCGGCGCGATCCGCGCCCAGGAAGGCGGCGCTCTGCGAGATCGACCACGACACCGTCGCCTATCACTTCCACGAGCCGCTCGGCGTGGTCGGCCAGATCATCCCGTGGAACTTCCCGCTGCTGATGGCGTGCTGGAAGCTCGCGCCCGGCGCTGGCCGCCGGCAACTGCGTGGTGCTCAAGCCGGCCGAGCAGACGCCGGCCGTCGATCCTGGTGCTGGACGGAGCTGATCGGCGACCTGTTGCCGCCGGGCGTGCTCAACGTCGTCAACGGCTTCGGCGCTCGAGGCCGGCAAGCCGCTCGCGTCGATCGCCGCGCATCGCCAAGATCGCCTTCACCGGCGAGACGACCACCGGCCGGCTGATCATGCAGTACGCGAGCCAGAACCTGATCCCGGTGACGCTCGAGCTCGGCGGCAAGTCGCCCAACATCTTCTTCGAGGACGTGCATGGCCGAGGACGACGACTTCTTCGACAAGGCGATCGAGGGCTTCGTGCATGTTCGCGCTCGAACCAGGGCGAGGTCTGCACCTGCCCGTAGCCGCGCGCTGGTCCACGAGTCGATCTACGACCGCTTCATGGAGCGGGCGCTCGAAGCGCGGTCGCAGGCCATCAAGCAGGGCAACCCGCTCGATCCGGCCACGATGATCGGCGCGCAGGCCTCGAACGAGCAGCTCGAGAAGATCCTGTCGCTATCTCGACATCGGCCGCAGGAAGGCGCCGAAGTGCTGGCCGGCGGCGACGCGCAACGGCTGCCGCGGCGACCTGGCCGGCGGCTACTACGTCAAGCCGACGGTGTTCCAGGGCCACAACCAGATGCGCATCTTCCAGGAGGAGATTCTTCGGGCCGGTGGTTTCGGTGACGACCTTCAAGGACGACGACGAGGCGCTGGCGATCGCCAACGACACGCTCGTACGGCCTCGGCGCCGGCGTCTGGAGCCGCGACGTGAACCGCGCCTACCGCTTCGGCCGCGCGCATCCAGGCCGGCCGCGTGTGGACCAACTGCTACCACGCCTATCCGGCGCACGCGGCGTTCGGCGGCTACAAGCAGTCGGGCATCGGGCGCGAGACCCACAAGATGATGCTCGACCACTACCAGCAGACCAAGAACCTGCTGGTCAGCTACAGCCGAAGAAGCTCGGCTTCTTCTGATCGCCTGCCAAGATGCTGCGGCAGCGGGCTAGAGCCCTACCGCGATCAAGGCGATCACGTCTCTTAGTGGCGCGCGCCGCCTTGGCACGCTGGGGAGGGCTGCCTGCGCCGTCTTTCATGGCCGAAACAACGCGCGGCGCGGTCGCTGCACCGCAGGCGCCTGCCGGCACGGCCGCGCGCGCGCGAATGGGTGGCGCGAATGGGTGCCTGGCGGCGAGGGCCGCGATATGCTGTTGCGCGCGGGTCGGTGCCGGCTCGCGCCATCGATGGCGGCACCACGCACGGCCGGAGCAATCATGCAGGCGATGGTGCTGACGAAGCCCGGGGCTCCTCTCGAATGGACGGATCTTGCCGATCGGCAGCCTGGGCGGGGCGAGATCCGGGTGAGGGTGGGGGCCTGCGGTGTCTGCCGCACCGACCTGCATGTGGTCGATGGCGAGTTGCCCGATCCGAAGCTGCCGATCGTCCCCGGCCACGAGATCGTCGGCCGCATCGGCGCCATCGGAGGCGGCGTCGAAGGGCTGCAGCATGGGCGAACGCGTCGGCATTCCCGTGGCTCGGCCACACCTGTGGAACCTGCGCCTATTGCATGGGCAGGCCGCGAGAATCTCTGCGACCGCCCGCTTTTCACCGGCTACACGCGCGATGGTGGCTTCGCGACGGCGACGATTGCCGATGCGCGCTATGCTTTTCCTCTGGGAATCCGGAGATGACATAAAGCAAGCGCCACTGCTCTGCGCCGGCTTGATCGGGTGGCGCTCTTGGTGAGCGCGGGCGACGGCAGGAGCTTGGCCTCTATGGCTACGGCGCTGCGGCCCATATCGTGGCGCAGGTCGCCAAATGGCAGGGGCGGTCGGTGTTCGCCTTTACCCGGCCAGGGGATATCGCCACGCAGGCCTTCGCTCGACGGCTCGGCGCCGCATGGGCCGGCGGATCGGACGAGATGCCGCCGGAGCCGCTCGATACCGCGATCATCTATGCGGCCGTAGGCGCTCCGTGCCGTTGGCGCTGAAGGCCGTGCGCAAGGGTGGCCGTGTCGTTTGCGCGAGACGTCACATGAGCGACATCCCGAGCTTTCCGTACCGACTGCTCTGGGAGGAGCGGCAAGTCATTGTCGGTCGCCAACCTGACGCGGCAGGATGGAATCGATTTTCTGGCCCTGGCACCGGAAATCGGCATCGTCCGGCGACGACGCGCTATCCGCTGTGCCAGGCCAACCAAGCACTGGCTGATCTCCGCGCCGGCCGCTTCGAGGGCGCTGCCGTACTCGTGCCGTGACGTCGGACCGCCACGCCCATCGGCTCCCGCCTTCTCCCGCGGACGCCAACGTTTATCCGATCCAATTGGATCCGGATAAAGTTCAGGTGAAAGGCTGCCGTGTCAACTTCGACGTCAAGGTGCTGGGCGCTTGACGTGAGCACCCCAGCTTCCGAACAACGCGTCTTCGACCGTACTGAGGCCAGCCGCCGGTTGTGGCGTCGTCTGCGTGCGGACGCCAGCGAGCAAGCAGCTGCCGGCCTTGATCGGGAGGGCCCACGCACGCAAACTTCAGGTCTACGCGTGGCTGGCGATGGCCGGTAGATGCGGCCCCAGCCCCACACAGCACCACCCACTGTTTGCGCCAAGGACGAGGCGGCATTCGTGGCCCAAAAGCTGATCCCGCCGGGCTCGACGGCTATGTGGTCGACCAGGATCGGACAGGGCGGGCGCCGTAGACGACTGGAACGACAAGGCGCTCGATGGGCTCGCCAGGTCATTCTGCAAGACGATCAGCTGGCGCCGCCAGAGGCCCAAATTTCCGCTTCGGCACTACATCGGGCTGCAAAAAAGCATCCCCGGCCGAATAGCAGGCGGACAATATTCCCGTGGGCCGCATTCAACGCAGAGCGACGTGCTGCTGCCTGCCGAGCTATTGGCGCATCTCGACGAGCAAAGGGCCGGGGCCAATGGCGGGACACGCCGTATCGAAGCGGTCAAGCGCGGCCTCGATGCCTGGAGCCTGATCCCCGGCCATGCGCCAATCGTCCCGATGGCCGGCGGCTTATCGGTCGTCACGGCGGCGGAGATCGCCGCCTGGGCCGGCAGCCTGACCGGAGCTCACATACGCGAGGCCCATCTATATCGACGGTGCAGGGGCGACGCGGGCGATTCGCCGCGATCAAGCGCTATGAATTGCGCCACTGCCGGGCTGGCGCCGCGATCGGTTGGCCGGCGTGGTGACGCCACCAGTATCCCAGGCGGGCGACCTGGAGACAGGATTCAGCGGCAACGCCTGCGACCACCTCCCCGAGCCGCGACCAATTCATGGCGGGCCACGCCGCCACTCAGCAACAGCGGACCATGCTCGTAGCCGATCATCCGGGCGCCGATGCCGGTCCAGGCGACGCAGTGGTCGTAGCTTCGACCATCGACAGGCGAACGGTCTGAGCTTGAATCCCGCCGGTGTGCAGGGGAACGCGCATGGATCCGGCATCGACTGCATTGCTCACCGACGCCTACCAGTTCAACATGGTCCAGGCCTATCTTCAGTGCGGCGAGACGAAGCCCGCCACGTTCGAATTTTCGTGCGCAAAGTTGCCGGACCGGCGTGCCTTCCCCTGATGGCGGCGGGCCTTGAGACGGCGCTCGACTATCTGGAGAACCTCCCGCTTCGCCGCCGAGGATCTCGATTGGCTGGCGAAGAGCGGGCAGTTAGCAATACGTAACG
>ERZ1370068.6282-contig-5275_pt1 | contig 29470 bp, 54 predicted proteins | sample MGYA00561227_ERZ1370068 | MGnify/ENA primary metagenome ERZ1370068 (study PRJEB38410, sample SAMEA6850437) | metagenome | study: Metagenomic assessment of the ecological functions of the soil: analysis of the soil microbiota associated with the...
TCAGTTACGTATTGCTGAAGGGGCGACCGAGTGAGAAAGCGCCTCTTTTCTTCGTGTCTCCGCGCCCCCGCGTTCCAGTGTCCCTCTCATCACCCTGCTTACCGACTTTGGCACCGCGGATTACTTCGTAGCGGCAGTAAAGGGAGTAATTCTCGGCGGCAATCCCACCGCCAACCTCGCCAACATCGTCGACATCACGCACGATATTCCTCCCGAGGACATCGAGGCAGCGGCTTTCACGCTTGCTTGCTGCTTGCTCGTCTTTTCCGCCGGGACGATTCATGTTGCAGTGGTTGATCCGGGAGTAGGCTCTGCGCGCCGGCCGATATTGATTAAGTTGGGAGAGCGAGTTCTTTGTTGGTCCTGACAACGGAATTTTCAGTTACGTTTGCGAGAGTAATGAGAGTCAGGGCGTCACAGCCCGAACTGTTTCATCTCGACTAACGCGGAATATTTTCGCCATCCGGTTAGCGCCACCTTCCATGGTCGGGATATTTTGCACCCGTGGCGGCAGCGTTGTCGACTGGTGTCAAACCTGCTCAGTTGGGGACATCGATTTCCAATATCGTTCGCCTGCCGCCGTTGCGGCCGACAACATCTCGTGACGGCAGACTGCTGGCGCGAATAATCCACATCGATCGCTTCCGGAAACTGCGTCACGAGTATTACGCCAGAATGATTTGACCGCGAAGATGATCGCCGCCGGAGCGACGCTGCTGCGGATAAAAGGAAAATCGGTGAGGTCTCTTTCGCAACTACTTTGCGGAAGATCGCGTAAGGGCAAGCTGTTTGGAATCTGGGGCAGCGCCGGGTTTCTGGAGATAGCCACAGCTAACGAATCGGCGGCAAAATCCTCTGAAGGCGCGACGTGGTGATGCGAGTTATCGTCAGTAGATGATTTGCTGGGACCGCGGGCGTCCCGCCTGCCCGCAAACAGCGGAGCACGCAAACCGATCGGCAGTCAAAGTCAATAGCTCCAGTCGAGTGCGGGCGGGACGCCCGCGGTCCCAGCAAATCACTTGAGCGGAATTAGCGAGAACTTGTCACACACGGTTTCGGTTTGTTATCTTCGCTCCACTACAAAAAACTCCATGACTAATACAGCAAATGCGTCAGCCGCCAGTTCAGCAGCAGGGACTCCGAGGAGTTGCGGCAGCAACGTCATCAATCTCCGACGTCAATGGTGAAAAAGGCGAGCTCATTTACCAGGGCTACAACATCCACGATCTGGCGCAGCATGCCACCTTCGAGGAAGTCAGTCTTTCCTGCTGTGGAACAAGCGCCTCCCGAACCGCGCCGAGCTTGTCTGGACTTAGAGCAATCGCTAAGAGCGTCTTACCGAATACCTGCGCGAGCTCGTCGCCTTGATGAAGCAGTTTCCGCGCGAAGCCGATCCGATCGATGTTCTGCGGACGGCAATCTCGGCACTGGAGTTCTACGATGCGAACGCGCGCGACATTTCGCGCGAAACGAGCCTTAAAACGGCAATCCGGCTTACAGCGCAGTTTCCAACGATCGTGGCCGCGTCTGATCGCATTCGCCGCGGTCTCGAGCCCATCGAACCAGATCCTTCTTGAACATCGCGTCCAGCTTCCTGTATCATGCTCCGCGGTGAGAAGCCCTCCGAACGCGATGCGCGCATCTTTGACGTTTGTTTGACTCTGCACGCCGATCATGAACTGAATGCCTCAACGTTTACTGCTCGCGTGGTCGCCGGCACTCTGGCTGACATGTATGCGGCAGTGACCGCCGCCATCGGCGGCACTGTCAGGACCACTTCACGGTGGCGCTAATACGAACGTGATGAAGACATTGCTGGAGATTGGCGTCGGTGGAGAATGTTGAGCCCTATGTGAAGAAGGCCCTGGCGGAGAAGCGAAAGATGATGGGCTTCGGCCACGCGGTTTACAAGACAGAAGATCCGCGCGCCACTCACCTGCGCGAAGTTTTCAAAAGAGGTTGGCGAAGCGGCGGGCGATACCAAGTGGTACGAGATGTCTCGCAAGGTTGAAGAAGTGATGATGAGCGAGAAGGGTCTCTATCCCAACGTGGATTTCTTCTCGGCCTCGACCTACTACATGATGGGAATTCCGCTCGACCTCTACACGCCGATCTTCGCCGTTAGTCGCATCTCAGGCTGGACCGGCCATATCCTCGAGCAATACGCCGACAACAAACTCATTCCGTCCTCGCGCTGAATACATCGGCGCGACGCGATCTTCCGTTCGTGCCAATCAATGACAGGTGATCAGTCGGGATTGCTTAGGGCCCGACGTGTCTCCCGAACTTTAGGCGCACGGTCCGCTTGAAACGCCGCAGAGTCTCTGATCTCCGGATGTGTGACAGCAGGTGGTGGTACAGCCGCCTGAGCAAACAGCGCCAAACGTGCCAGGAGGTACGGGCAAGAACGACAGACCGAAAAGGAAGCACCGTCTGTTGTCCTGTACTGTGCAAGTCTCTGAGGGCGTCGATCCACCAGGGGATTACCCGGTCTCAAACACGCTGAGTTGCACACTGCATTTTCGTGCACGCACTCGTGGATACAGATGCTCTTGGCGGAGCCAGCAGTTCCAGCGCACGCGCTGCCGCAGTCTCTTTTACAATTCCTCAAACAGTTTTGGTCGAGATAGTTGGCAGGATACACGTTTTCTTCGATTCGATAGGAGCCTCGCCCAGGTATCTGTTGCTGATGCCAAAGAGTGAAGCTTCGGCGCTAAATCCTGGCATATTCATTTCATCCACCTCCAATTTTCCAAACAAACGAACTTAGAAACAAAGCCGGAAGATAGAAGTTCTGAAGGGTCGGCCCGCAGTTTTTGATTGCAGTTGTCCGCAGAATGAGAAGAGCATTATTGAAATACTTCTTTCAAGCCGATTGAGTTCTTCCGCATGTCCATTTCCCGTTGGCGTCGCGGAAGCAGCAATAACTTCCGTTACGGATGCAGAAACCGTCAAGAATTCTGGCCTGAGGAATAATGATTCTTTGGCCATTCCCAAATTGGTTCCAGTCTTCCGCCGCATCGTAGCTATTATTCTTTTGGTAGAGCGACGCTTCGGCAGTGAATCCCGGGCAGGCTCATTTTTCTAATTCTCCTTCACATCAGATTAAACGGCGAGGTCGCGATTAGGTGGGCTGAGCTCGTCTCGCGCGCCGCTCCGCATCCGGCAAATATGATCCAGGGTTCATAGCGAATGTTTGCTTCGCGACAGTACAAGTCTTACTCACCACCACGACGATCAGTGGCCCTAAGGACTACCAGGCATCCGGGAAACATGTTGTACAGATATACGCCTGCTAAACCGCGGGTACGCTCGCTAAAATCCGCCTGGATGGTGACCAAACGGGTCGAGCAGCTGTGGCGGCCTTTCTACTCCCTGAAGCAGTTGCCAGTCGCACACATCGTACATAATGCGCGCGGACGCCAGCCGTTCCGTTCGCAGTTGTCAAGAATGTAATCGCAGTTCCCACAGAACGGGATTGCAGGAATAACAGCGTTTGCGTGTGAACTTGGCAGACCGCCCAGCTCGCCATAATGAATGCCCGTTTGGCGAAGTGAGGCGTCGGCCGTAAATCCTGGTAGGTTCATTTCAAGTCTCCTTGCCATAGCGAAATCAAGTTAAGAATGATGCACGTCGCAAACAGAGGACGGCTCCTCGTCAATGACACGCATCTGCGCAAAACAAAACCTTATGAGTTCAGCGCCAACCACCTCTGAAGAGGAGGCAGCGGTTTCGCGTACCAACAAAAGGCAAACGATTGGTGTGCGCCAGCTCAGAAAGTAGAGAGAACTGGATCGCGGCACATTGCCGTAACCTATCCACGCCTCGTGGTAAAGAACCGGTGTCGGCAGCCGGCACGACCGGAATCCTTTGAACACCTGGCATTCACACTTTCCACCAAAGCCTGGAGAACAGAAAGAGTCTGTGCAGAACTGACGGCCCGGTGAAAAGATGCTCGGCCCCGTCGGGACGCACGCGGAGCACACGTGAGAATTCAGGCATGGCTCTCCATTGCCGCCGCCACCGCCACCACCGCCGCCACCACCGCCAGGCCGCCGCCACCGCCTCCGGGGTCAAACACCCCTGCGGACTTCTCGAGGCAGTGTAACTCCACGCACTGAGCGCCGACGCAGGAGTCGCAGTCAACACCCGCATCCTCGTCCTTCAGTCTTGCTGGGTAGACCTGGCTTATCGAATCCCGGGACCAAATGATCTGTCTCTCAATTCGGTGCGGCCCGCTCAGTGGGTAGAGCGAGGCGTTCGCGGAAAATCCTGGCAAGTTCATTTTTGTAAGCTCCTTTAAGCTAGTACGCATTCAAGCGAGCGCAGACCTGTTGAAAAATAGAGATGTGCCCTTCGCCTGACACTCGAACCAAGCCCAGGGTCGCGGGCGGTCGCGCATCACATTTGTACTAAACAACCAACCGATTTCGGCTCAGCAGCTTTTAACGGACTTTGTTCCGTGACAGTCGGTGCATGTTCGCGAACCTGGCCCACGCGTACAAGTCTGCGTGTTACACGTCCCAGGCGAGCACGGCCCACACGTTGTCGCACAGTCATCGCAGGGGAACTTGTGTGGGTATCCCCTTCTATGCAACACGTCTGATAACCATTTAGGCAGGGCCCGCAGTAATCCTGACTGCACGTCGCCGGAACAACGACGGCGTGCAAACCCAGACCAGCGATTGCGTGCTGATAATATCCGGCTGTTCTGTAAATCGAACTCTCTCCGATAAATCCAGGTAAATTCATTTTTTCGAGCCTCCTTTCAGCTTCTTCTACTTCAACGATCAAAATACGGCGACATCTTCGTAACCAGAAACGGAAACTCCTCGGTCACATCAACTCGCGTAAAGAACTTCTCGACGACATCCGTCGCGCGGTCAGTGAATGAAAAGATCACATCCACGACATTGCGAGTGCTGCTCAAGCGGCGAAGGCTGCACATCCACCGCCGTCAACGAAGCGTTGCGGCCGTAGGCATCGGAAACGGTGGCGTAAACTGCCGGATAGCGCACTGCCAGGTAATTCAGCGCGCGATGGTCGTCCGCTGAACCAGCGTTGTCGGCTGTAAGCATAATTCTGTCAAACAATTCTTCTGCTGCCGGCGCAAATTCTTTCGCTGTAGTTTTCGCGGGCCGGGGTATGGCTTTGATGAGCGCGTCGCGATCGAAAGAATAGATCTGATCGAACACGACGATCGGCACCATGAGACCGTTGCACATCTCAGGTGGAGCGATTGGCCCCCGTACGCCGACGACTACATCAAGATCGAGCGGGCTTGGCGCGGGGCGCACTGCTTCCAGTAGCTGGTCGTAATCGGCCGGGTCACGCGGCACCAGAATGTAGGTCTCAAGGCCTTCGATGGTAAGAATCCAACAAACTTGTCGGGCAATGTAGCGATTCTCGCGTCCCGACAGAACCGCGTGGGCGGCTGCTCGATCGGTAAGTCCCTTGGTATCCGCCCGCCCGGTGGCCTGGGCAAATTCCTTTCCACTGCCAGGGTCGGAAAACGCATCTCTACTCGGCCAATCGCAAAGACGTAGGAAGCGATGGTGGTGCCATTTCCATTTGAGTTAGCCTCGGCTCCGCAGCTGGCGCAGGTCGCGGGACTCACCGGAGCCTGAGCCGCCGTTCGAGGATTAGTGTTGTCCGGAGGCGAAATTGCTTGTGCATCACTAACAACACCAGGTTGAGTTGTGGTGTGGTCATTCAAGTCAGCTTGTTCCATTTAAACTCTTTCTCCTTTCGGGATAAGGCCGATCTCCATCGAGTACTAGCGTTTGCCGGAGAAAACCATCCGGCGATTAGCGCGGCCGCACGACGCGCAGCCGCCGCAGGGTTTTATTCCAACTGCATAGGTAACTCGCTTGAGCAAATCACCAAGACCAATGTCATCATCGCTAACGAATCCCGGCAGACGCACGCGGTAAGGCTGACGCTCACGCTTTCCGTAACCTCGCCCCTGGCCGGCCTTCTTTTCATCACTTTCGTCCTCGCGCATGAGTTGTCGCCAGGTCCTGGTATGCACTCCATGCATTCAGCAGGGGCGGGACGACTGTGGCGGGCCCGATAACAGCGATCGCGTAATTGAAAACTTCACCTGGGCCGCCGTCGCCTGGGGAAACACCGACCACACCAGCGCAATCGCGCCAGTGACAAAAGGCGCAGCAGCGCTCGTTCCGCCGAAAGTGAGTTGCTTGCCATTAGCTACGAGGCTGGTGATGTTCTCGCCCAGGTGCACTCAGTCCCCGCCGTCCGATGGAATTGCCTAGATTCGAATAGCTGAGTGGTCGACCGAGACGATTGCTGGCGATGACGGGAATGACCCAGGAATGGCGGGTGATGGCCGAACTGCCAACGGTGCCGTAGTTCCCGGCTGCGGCCACAACGATAACGCCGCGCCTTGCGGAATAATCAAGAGCCTCCTCAAGGGAGGCGCGCGCCTTTGGCGTCGGGCTGCAGCAAGGCGGCGCTTAGGTTGATGATGCGAGCGCCGGCATCTATACAATCGACGATTGCCCTGGCCAGTTCCTCCGGAGTAGCGCTGGGCATCGGCGCCTCAGTTGCAGAGGTCTCGGCGAAGATGGGCCGCACCAGCAGGGTACAGTCGGGGCAGATCGCCGGGGCCGGAGATCCTCTCTTTGCGATCAAAATGCCGGCCACAAAGGTTCCGTGCATACACGCAAAGCTTCGGGTTTGATCACCACGCGCTTGGCAGGCGCCGGGAATCTCGCGGATGTTGGAACCTAACAGGTCGGGATGGCTCGTCGCAACGGGTCCATCTATGAGCGCGATAATCGTTTCGGCGCGTCCACGGGCGAGTTCCATGAGCGGTGTGAGATTAACCAGATCGAGCGGGCTTTTGGATTGCAACGCAGGTCGGGAGAAAACACCGCTAGCGATAAATTGGCGGCGTTGTCTGGCGGATGCAGCGTGGGCAGGTGCGCCCATGCTCTACTCTCCTCGATGTAACCAGGCCGGAAAAGTTTCGACGAACACTCGGTTTAATCAGAAACCGCCTGGACAGTTACCCGATCCTTTTGACGCCCAAGTGGATCGAGATCGAGCCGAAACAGATCCGTCCAGGCTTGAAAAATAACTCGTTGATAGTGCTGCTGGCTTTTAGTCGAATAAGTGAAGCCATTCGCTTGTCGAGGGCGCGTCAGGGTGGAGGATTACCTGCGCGTGAGTTCGGCAAGTGTGAGCAGCGGTTTTTATATACCTGTCGCTACCGCTTGTCAACGAAATCCGCGCAAGAAAAAAGGATGCGCAAAGAGTAGCTGATTAGGCGCGGCTGTTTCCAAAGAAGCAGGCCGGCCGAGGTTTAGATTTCCGCTTCGTTTCTAGTTCGTGAGGTACTCATGCGAGCAGAGGTTTGGCTTCGCAATCTGTTTATCCAAAAGCCCTGAGCCGAATCTTCTCATTGCGTTTTGCAGCAGTCGTTTCTTTCAGTTCTTTCGCGCCGGTCTCTGACATGTAGTAGCCGCGCCGTGAACTAACTTCCAGTTTGTGCAGCTTGCCTTTGGCGTCAGGGGCTTTCACTTTCACCTCCAGGTTATGCAATCGCCCGTCGTCCTTCTCATCTTCGGCGAGCGTGAAGCCAAGGCTGTAACGCGCGGTTAGGTTGCCGATGATCTTGCTGAGCCCCGCAGCGTAGTCTTTCGTGCGTTTCACCTTCACCGCTTCGCCGCCAGACTGCTCTGCCAGACGCTTCGCGCTGCCGTATACGCTGACACCAAACTTGCCCGCAATCGGTTTTCCAATCGGCATCAGCAACTTGAAGAGCGTCCGCAACTCTGTCGTTAAGGAATTAAAAATCACATTGGAACGAAGTACTAATTCCTCGGTCGCGTCGCGGTCTTCGAAAAAGATCGGCGCAATACCATCTGATACCCAGACAATTGCCGTTTGCGAGTTGGGGCGTTCCTTCTGGGATTTGCGAGTCGTATCTCGGACGGCGGCGGCCATGTCGTAAACGTCGCCTAACTCAACCGTGACGTCGCCCTTGTTGTTCACACGCTTGACGCCAACCGAGCCATCGGCTCTGGTTGTGCGTGTTACGACTGCACCGTTTTTCCTTTTATGACTTCGACCTCCACGTTCTCATCCGACTTCGGAGTCTCCGGACCAGGACCGCTCGAATCCTTAGGAGTCTCTTTGGCGGTTTCTTTGGCAGACGGATTAGAGTCCCCCTCTGAACCTAAGGTCAAACTGCTGCCGCGGTCCGCATCGCTCTTGCTGTTCTGCGTGTTGTTCATCTTCGCTGCCTTAGCATCGGCGTCTTCAGGATCGACGTCGACAAACTGCGGCGCACGGGCCAGAGCGGCGACAATTTGCGTGTGGTCGCGAGTGAATTCAGTGAGCCAAACGCGCTTCTCGTCCTCACCGTTGATGTCCATCGCCAGAATTGCCACTTCATCTTCCGGTGAGAGCTTGGCCAGTTCATCGCTCATGGCTTTGAGAATTTCCGGGCGCTTGAGAAAACGCCCGGCGCCGTCATCGCGCAAATCGAGAATCAAAACCAAAGCGAGTGGCTTGCGCGCCTGACCTTCACGGGTGAAGTAGGAGACTGGACGCAGCGTTCCATTATCGTAGATTTCAAAATTCTCCGTCGTCAGATCGGCGATGGGCACTCCGGTGCGCTTGTCTTTAACAAGCGCATCCATGAAAACGACCCGCGTGTTAATGCTGATGGTTTCCGCCACTTCCTGGGCAGCCACTGAATGTGACCCGATTACGATGATGGCAATTAAGGCCGCCAGTATGACAAGCAGGCGGACGGTCGTTTTATCGATCTCAAACTTCACGTTGATCTCAGAGTTCATGTTCCCACTCCCTGATTTCTATTCTTTATCGTTAGTGGTAGCTTCGACCGTAATCGTGTTGCCCATCTCATCGGGGTTCCGCATTAGCTTCGCCAGGCTCTCGGGAGAAAGATTTACCTGAACCACACACGCTTCACGCCGTTCGATGGTGACGACCATGACGTTGAACTTTTTCCAGCGTCGCGCAGATAGATGTAGGTCTGTGCTTCTTCCTTCGGCGACGCGGCTTGAATCAAGGGACTCCATCCAGTCAGCACTGAGTTCATTGAAGACTTGAAGCCTGTATAACTGCCGCTCGGCCTGAAGTCCTGATCTTCGAAGTAAGCGACCTTCACGCTGCCTGCTTCAGCGATTTCACGTCTCTGCCCGCCGGATATTCGCGCAACGGTCGTTGCAGTTTTCATCCCGGCTCGCGCCAGCAAGGGAATTCCCTCGTGCTTGACGTGATAGAACTGCTCGATAAGTTTCACGACCTCGCCGAAGCCGTCATCTTTGGCCTGCGACATGGGAACGCAAGCAAGGAGCGCCAGGACCGTGAAACTGATGGCGATGGATTTCTTCATGAGCTGGCCACTCCATTCAATTTCAATTCTTGGGCTTCGGTTTTGAGCCTTTGAGCCCGAGTTCAGGAATGCCAAACTCGCCTTCAAGCTGGGTCAGCTTCTCGAGGTCTACCGGCCCGACGATGTTTATGACAGTGATCTCCTTGAGCTCGGTAGCCAGTACGGCCAGTCCGCTAATCTGAGCGCCCGTATGCATCAGGTAAACTTCAATGCTGCCGTCCTTCTTGCTCCTCGCGTTGATGATCCTGCTCCAGGCGGGATTGCGCAGTTGCGACCGGATGTTTTCCAGGTCTGCATCGGTGTATTGCCCCTCGCTTTCAAACTCGAAGCTCTTCACATAAATTCCTTTCAAGCCGCGGACGAGTTCCTTTTACCTTTCTTTCGTCCCCGTCTTCGCTGGAAAGAAACTTGGTCGTAAGCGCAATCAGGCTTTCGTCGATATTGACGTCAACTGTCTCACTCGCTTTGGCTGCCAGGGCGTCGAGCTGACTGGTTTGGATCCGTGGATTCTGCGCCATCGCCGTCGCGGTGGCGCTCAGTACGAAGAGAACTGCCAGCGCGGCGACTTTCACAGATGCGATTTTCAATAAAGTTTGGGAAAGTAGTTTCATAGTGCTTCATTCATCCTATCTTGTGTTGATTGTGAATCAGGTCCGGGGCATTGGTGCTTTGTGCTTTCTTTTGCGCCAGGTTCAATTTCGCACTCGTCACGCGGAGCGCCAGCATTAACTGATCTTTAGCGGTTTGGGCCTCCTGTTGTTGCTTCAATGTCAGCTGCTGATCCTTAACCGCGGTATTGCGATCGCGTTTTGAATTTCGAGCAAGCAGCGAAGGGTTTACACGGCGACGAGGAGACTCAGCAATCCTTTCTGTTCAGGCTCAGGCGATGAAACGGCGACGAGGGAACGTTGCTTTTCGTCCGGAGAGGGCACTGGTTTCACCTGAGGCGTTTCCGGGCTCTTGGCGACCTGCTGTGGACTTCGTTGCAGACGTTGCAGCCCGAGCCAAAGTCCGAGCCCGAGCAGCAACGTCGCTACCGTTGCAGCAATCGCCAAAGGCGCCGCATAGCTACGAACGCCACGAAAGAAACTTCGCCGGCGCGCGATGTCCAATCCTGCCGGGATCTCCAATGGCCGAGGTTGATAGCGAAGCGTGCCGAGAATCTCTTCCAGTTGTTGAATCTCAGGATCGGGTTCGCCGGTTTTGTCCCACAGGTAGTCGGCGTCGCTATTCAGTTTGGAATTCATGATAAGCCCTCCTTAAAACCGAGCTTGGTGCGCAACAGTTTCATGCCGCGATGCAAGTTGACCCTGACGGAAGCAGGAGTGAGGCCAGTACGGCCGGCAATCTCCGGCCCCGTCATCCCTTCTACTAATCGCAAGACCAGAGTCTCGCGGTAGGCATCGGGCAGCGTCCGAATAATGGCCAGGATCTCTTCCGCTTTCGCGCCGCTCGAATCATTGCTCTTGAGATCATCAGTCACTTCAACGGTCTCGCGTGAGCGCCGGTGAAAGTCCATCGCCCGATTGCGGGCAATCATCGCGATCCAGGGACCAAACGCGTTGGCGTCGCGCAGCGTGTGAAGCTTTCCCAGGGCGTGGAGAAAGATGTCCTGAACCACGTCTTCCACTTCGCTGCGCGGCATACGCGCCAGCAGCACCCCGTGTACAAGCGGCGCGTAGAGTTCGTAAAGCCGTCCAAACATGTCGCGATCGCCGGCGAGGACCGATCTGACTAGCACGGACTCCGCTGATTCGTCAGATCTACTGGAGGAGATTGGGGGTCAGTGGCGGTCGCGGCTGGCGCGACCTCGAGAGGTCGTCGGTCGATCGAAGCTTTTCCCTGGGCGGTCATAACAAGCACATTCGCGGTGGCTTCGACTTCATACATTGCGCGGTCTCATTCGGCGATCTTCGCGGTTTGATTCGCTGGACACCGATAAGACGGAGCAGATGGGAACAGTGTTAACAGGGATCTGGCTAAACGACTAAGGGCTATCGACGAAATCAGGCGAAATAGCTCGAAAACTATTCAAATCTTTGACAGGATTAACAGGATTGACAAGATGGAATCCGAAACCGCACACGGCAATGCCGGCTTTTCTAATCCTGTTTCATCCTGTAAATCCTGTCTGATTTTAAAGTGTTCTTCAGTCGCCTGCTACGGTTGGTTCCGCTCTTTGTACCGGGTTTTCCCGCGAGGTAAAGGTCATCATTTCGGGAGTCGCATTAACCAGACGGGTTCGCAGGATGAATACGGTGGAAATGATCAGGGTAATCGTGCAGGCCAACCCACCTTCGATGCCGTAACTGCCGCCCGTCAGCCATGCGGGTCCCAGGTCTGTGCCTCTCAGCAACGGATGTGGCGCCAGGTCAGTGATGCCGCTGACCGGCAATCCGAAAAGTGATCCCAACGCCCAGTTCCAGGCCCAGTGAACGCCCAAGGGAAACCACAAGCTGCGAGTTCGAAGATAAGCGACCGCCAGCCAAACCCCAGCGAGTGCCGTATTGATGAATGTAAATCCAGCGGCGACATTCGGATTCCGGAGATGAATTGCCGCGAAGGGAACTGACGTCAGGAATACGGCTAGCCACGCCAGGTTTGCCCGCGTCAGTGTTTGCAAAGGGTAGCCTCGGAATAGCGCTTCTTCAGCAAGCGCGGCAAGGATAAAGAGCAACGCCGAAAAGACCAGAGTCTGTAGAACCTTAACCAGCATCGCGCGAGGGGAGATCGTAAAACTCAATCCGCCTCCGGCGGTGGCGATTGCGGTAGCCAGGGCCAGCGAGACGATTCCGATAACCGAGCCAAATAGGAAATCGCGCGCCCATCGTGCGTGGAACCACAAGCCCAGGGCTCGCCAGGGCAAACCTTCGAGGAAGCGCGTGCAAATGAATCCTGCTAACAGAGCGACAATCAGAAATATCAACCGGAATATGAAGTTCTCGAGGTAGCGTGCCACGCCGCTGCTGGGCACCGATCGCACCGCGACTTCGAAAATTTTTCTCGTTACGGAGCCAAAGATGAATGAAAGAACGAGGAGGACCAGGACGAAGATCAGCAAGCGCCAACCGCTTCGAAGCCGACCCGCGGAGTTGATGAAGACTTGTTTGAGATCCATGGTTTACGAAACAGCGAGCTGTACTCGATCAAATATCGAGCGCGGGCATTCTAGACGATGAAGGCGAATAATGCAGCGGTCACACTCAAGTGAGTTGCTGGGACCGCGGGCGTCCCGCCCGCAACGCGCCGCAGGCGCGCAGTGTTTCGCAAGTTGAGCTAATCCATTTTCGCGCTTCGCGCTCATTTGCGGGCGGGACGCCCGCGGTCCCAGCAACTCACTCGAGCGTAGGTACCAGCAGTGCCCGTCCAACCTCTCTATGTTAAACTTGCGCCACTTCTTCATGAGCAACCAGCACGAAAATCCCTCCGAGTTTTTACCGGAAAAACCCACGGCCAAACTGACTCGGCGGCGGCGAATCCTGATATGGAGCCTCGGGATAACGGTGTTGCTGCTGCTGTCGATTATCGTCTCCCAACAACTATGGCTGTGGACCGTCATTCCTCCCGACACCGCTTCTGACACGCTGTTGCTTTATGCCTTGTCCACGCTCAACTTCGTTGCCTTCGTAGTCTTCTCCTTTATCTTCGTGCGCAATCTGCTCAAGCTGCGACGCGAGCGGCGCGAACTGCAACTGGGCTCAAAAATAAAGACGCGTCTGCTCGTCTACTTCATTGCCATCAGCTTCCTCCCGATTATTGCGATGGCCGTATTCTCGTACCTCTTTCTCAATCGGTCGCTGGAAAAGTGGTTTGGTGGTTTTTCAGCCAGGGTTGTGAACGAGGCCCAGGAAGTTCAGCGTGAAGCTCTGGACACCCAAACCCGAAACCTGCGTGATACCGCCTCGCTACTTGCGGTCGTACTCAAGCCGCAGTCTGACACTGAAAAGCAGGCAACTCTTGATCGGGTTGTTGCCGGTGGACAACTATCGGCAGTGGAGGTCGTTGACGCAGCCGGAGAGGTGGTCGTGCAGAGTAAAGGGGCGTTTCCTGAGAGTGAGTCCCGGGAGTTTGAGAACCTGTTTGAGAAAGCGCGCGCTCTGAAGAACGGGGACGACAGTCTCGCGGACGGCAAAGACCTGGACGCGATGGTGGTTCCCATTTCAGAAGACCAGCGGCTGATAGTGGTGCCGTTGCGGCGGCCAGGTAGGGACCTCGGTGACACAATCATCGGATCACAGAGCGAGTATCAAAAACTAGTGGCGCGCCAGCGCCGGGTCCGTTCACTGGGGCTGTCAACTCTGGGATTGATGACGCTCATGCTGTTGTTTGTCTCAAGCTGGGTTGCCATCTATTTGGCGCGCGGTATTGCCACACCGATCAAAGCGCTTGCCGAAGCCTCGAAAGAGATCGCGCGGGGAAACTTAACGCACCGCGTCACAACGATTGCTGAAGACGAGCTTGCTTTGCTGGCCCACTCTTTCAACCAGATGACTGCTCAGCTCGCTGACAATCGCAGCCGGATTGAAGCCGGCTCCGCGGCGCTTCGCGAGAAGAACCTCACGCTCGAGGAACGCCGGGATTACATCGAAACCATTCTTCAGTCTCTTTCGACCGGAGTTGTTTCACTTGACGAGAACGACTGCGTCACGACCATCAACGCCGCCGCTTCGCGAATCTTGCGACTCAGCTCAGTAGCGGCGAATGAGCGAAAGCTCGCAACCCTGATGGCAACGGAAGATTGGTCGGTAATCGATCGAATTCTTCGTCGCGCGCGTCGCACCGGGCAGGCGACCGGAACAGGCCCAACTGGCGGGAGCTGGTGAGAACGCGGAAAACACTCCGCTGCCGGTGGCCCTTACTGCTACGGCGCTTCGAGCTTCGGCAGCGCAAAAGCGTGGAGTAGTACTCGTGCTCGAAGACCTATCTGAATTACTCGCCGCCCAGCGAGTCGCGGCGTGGAGTGAAGTTGCCCGGCGCATGGCGCACGAAATCAAAAATCCCTTGACGCCGATCCAACTTTCCGCCGAGCGCATCGCGAAGAGTTACCGGCGCGCCAACGAACACGGCGGCGAGAATGGTACAAATGGCCAAAACGGAATTAGGTGGAGGCAACGCCGAGGACCTACAAGTGACCGCGGTGATCGACGAGGTGTACCAAGACAATCGCACGCGAGGTTGCCGGGCTCAAGGCGATGGTTGACGAGTTCTCGCGTTTTGCGCGTTTGCCTTTGGCCCGCCTCGAAGTCGCCGACCTGAATGAAGTGGTGCGCCATGCCATCGCTTTATACGAAGGTAGGCTCGACGGCGTGACGGTGGAGACGCATCTCGATTCAGACCTGCCCTCAGCGATGTTGGATACTGAACAACTGCGCCGCGTTTTTGTAAACCTGATCGATAACGCCGGCAACGCGTTGGCGGATCTCGAAGGCGAACGGCTTATCGATATTTCCACGAGTTTTGATGCTGATCGAAGTCTTCTAATTGCTGCGGTCTCTGATACCGGACACGGGATTGGACCTGCTGATTTCAAACGATTGTTTCAACCCTACTTTTCCACGCGCGGCAGTGGCACGGGCCTCGGCCTGGCCATAGTTCAACGAATTGTCCTGGAACACGGCGGAAGAATTCGCGCCGGAGTGAACTATCCACGCGGCGCGCGGTTTGTGATTGAGTTACCAGCCATGAATCAGTAAAAACTAAGGAGCAGGAGGCAGGAGCAGTCAGCAGTAAAAACGTTATCTGCTCCTGCCGCCTGCTCCTGCCTCCTATCATTATGGATTCAATTCTCATAGTCGACGACGAACCGGGCATTCGCGAAACGCTGTGCGCCGTAATGAAAGATGAAGGCTTCAGTGCTGAAGCTGTCGCGACGGGTGAAGAATGTCTCGAAGCAGTTGAGCGGCGGGCTTACGGTTGCATCCTGCTGGATGTTTGGCTGCCGGGGATTGACGGGCTCGAAACGTTGCGTCTGTTACGGGCCGCAGGATCGATGCTGCCGTTGTGATCATCTCCGGACACGGCAATGTGGAAACTGCCGTGCGCGCTACTAAGCTGGGCGCCTTCGACTTCATCGAGAAGCCGCTCTCGATTGAGGAAGACGCTGCTGACAGTTCGTAACGCTCTGCGGCAGCAGCGACTCGAACTAATCAACGCGGAGATGTCTGCTGAACTCGCGAAGGAGTACACGATGGTCGGGCGAGTCGGTGGCGATGCGTGCACTGCGCAAGCAGATCGCCATCGTGGCTCCTACGGACGGTCGCGTGCTGATCTACGGCGAATCAGGCACGGGCAAGGAATTGGTAGCGCATGCAATCCACGCGAAGTCTCGCCGGGCCAGCGCGCCCTTTGTTGAAGTTAACTCCGCCGCGATGCCCGAAGAGTTGATCGAGTCGGAACTGTTTGGCCACGTGAAGGGCGCGTTCACTCGGCGCTACTGCGCGCGAAGAAGGGCAAGTTTGAGCTGGCGGACGGCGCTACGCTATTCCTCGATGAGATCGGCGACATGAGCGCCAACGTTCAGGCGAAAGTTTTGCGCGTAGCTCGAGGAGCAAAGGTTTGAACCTGTAGGCAGCGGCACTTCGGTTCAGGTCGACGTCAGAATCATCGCCGCCACCAACAAGCGTCTCGATGGTGAGATCGAACAGGGCGAAGTTTCGTCCTGACCTGTTTTACCGGCTGAACGTGATTCCGTTTGAGTTGCCGCCGTTGCGCGAGCGTCTCGAAGACGATGCCAATGCTGGTTCAGTATTTCAATCAAAACTTTTCGCAGGCCTACGGGAAGATCTTAAAGGAATTTGCGCCGGAGGCGGTCGAAGAGTTGCAGAACTATTCCTGGCCGGGAAACGTGCGAGAGTTGCGGAATACCATCGAGCGCGTCGTGATCATGAATCCGGGAGTTAAAGTAGCCGCCGGCGATTTGCCGCCGCACGGAAAAGACAGAGGCGCCGGTCGCTTCCTTCCGCTTTCCCTCATTCAAAGAAGCGACCGATGCGTATCATCGCGGAGTTTATCCAACGAAAGCTCGACGAGGCTGAGGGCAACGTCTCGCGAGCCGCGGAACTGATGGGCGTTGATCGCAGTCACCTCTACCGCCGTATGCGTGCGCTGGGAATTGTCAATCGCGGCGAACGCACGCCGTTTCTAGCATTTCCGGGAACAATTTCGTTTTAGCCAAGCTTCAGATGAGAATCGGCATTCAAACCTCCAGGCTTCAATGCGATCCCCAGGTTTAGTACGCAATTACAAAACTATTACAGATCAAAGTGATGGGGTTACGTTAGAAGTTCTTGATCTGTTAATCTAACGTTTCGCATCAGACATCAGTGTGATGCGTTATTTAAGTTGAGGTTGATATGGATTATACGACACGAGAGCTATTAAAGCGGTACGCAAAGCTGGCGATTGGTCAGCCGTTTGCACCGATTTTGCTGAACATTCTGGTAACTTCTGTCTGCGATATGCGCTGTACGCACTGCTTTTTTACGGATGAGCTTGATGATCGTCCGCGCAAGAAGCTGCAGATGAAGACAAATGAGATTGAACAGATCTCGGAGACGCTGGGTGGCAACCTGGGTGTCTTGATCCTCGCCGGTGGTGAGCCTTTCACGCGCAAGGACCTTCCGGAAATCGCCCAGGCCTTTTACAAGAACAACCGGCTCGAGTCGGTCTACATCATGTCGAACGGACAGATTCAAAACGAATCTTTCCCGACATCACCCGCATCCTTCAGGAGTGTCCCGATCTGAACGTGACTGTTGCGCTCGGTATCGACGGTATTAAGGCGCCGCATGAGAAAATTCGTCAGAAGCCCGGCTCCTGGGACATCGCCATCGATACCGCGCGCCAACTGCAAGCGATCAAGAAAGAGTATCCGAAGCTGGATGTGCAGACTTGCACCTGCTTCATGAATTCTAATCAGGACACGATCTTTGAGTGGTACGATTTTTGAAGTACGACTTGCGGCCGGACAAAGTTAACTTCAATTACATTCGTCCGCCATCAGCCGATCCAGTCGAACTCGAACATCGATCACTCGCGCTACAAGAAGCTGGCGGCCATGATCGATGACGACTCGCGTCATGCGGCCATCAAGAATAACTACGGCGGCAACGCCGGTTACTTCAAAGCCGCGATCGATATTTACATGCACGGTCTGATCGCGAAGGCCCAGGAAACGCAGACTGCGCAGATGAAGTGCTACGCCGGAACCGCCGGGTGGCGTGATTTACGACGAGGGAACTGTTTCGTCTTGCGAGAACCTCGGCGCCGATTGGCAACCTGAGAGACTTTGACTGGAACTTCCAGAAGCTCTGGCTGTCGCCGGCGATGAAGGAAAGACGAAAGAAAGCGTTGGACGGATGCTTTCTGTACGCATGAGTCCAACAGTTATTACCCGTCATTGCCGTTTAATCCCGGCCATTTGATCCAGATCAAGAAGCTGGAGAAAGAAATGAAGAAGGCGCGCAAGGAAATGGATCGGCTGCAGCCGGAGCCGGAAGGAATGACGGTCGGGGCTAGCAGTCGCGGCGGTGTGAGAGTCGGTGACCGTCACCGCTTTAGACCGGTCACGACCAGTCGCGACCAGTAGGACCAGAATCAGCTGAAACGTGCGGCGTCGAAGCACTGCCACAAGTCAGCGTGCGAGGTCGCCGCAGCTAGTTCCACAAAATTCTGATCACTCTCGTCCGACACGGGCGGCGGGCATCGTTCCGCGCGCCGCGGCGATCGTAGCCGGCGTGCACGAAGTTTTTGGAGGGCCAGTCGTATGCAGTCCGCGTCGTTCGCGCGGTTGAAGAGTCACACTCCATCACGGCGAAGATGGTTGGTCTCTACAACTGGGTGCTCAGAAACCGGCAGCATCTGGATGAAGTATCGTCTATTGGGCGATTAACCGCTTTCGTCCGGAGACGCGAGAGTTTTTTCATAAGCGCTGCATCGGCTACGTGGTTGAAATCTTTGAGCGCTGGTGTCCGCACGTAGTTGTTAGCGTGCATCCTCTGACGCAACATATTTTCGCGCGCGTCCTCAAAGAGCTAAATCTGTCCGATCGAATTCCGCTGGTATCAGTCGTAACCGATCCGTCCTACGGCTTCTGGAGAGGCTGGGCCTGCGACGCTGTGATCGCTTTACCTGGTGGCGAGCGATGAGGCGCGGCAACAGTTGATCGACTACGGCGTGTCGCGCCGGAGCGGATCAAGATTTCCGGCATGCCGGTGCATCACAAGTTTGCCTATCCGGGCGAAGCTGCCGCGCAGCCGCGCGCACGCGCTCGGTCTGGATCCGGAGAAGTTTACCGTCTTCGTTAACGCCGGTTGGGAAGGCGGCGGCAACATTCCGCAGATTTTCCGCGAGCTTGGTTCGCGGGCAACTTGAGGTCCAGGCGATTTTCCTGGCCGGAAAAATGAAGAACTCAGGGCCGACTGCGCGAATCGCTGGCCGAGGCGCTTCTTTCCCGGTGAAGGTGATTGGCTACTCCGGAGCACGTCGAGCAGTTAATGGGCGCGGCCAATGTCATGATCTCGAAGCTCGGCGGGCTGACGACCTTCGAGGCGTTCGCCTGTCGCCTGCCAATCATCGCGGACGGAATCACTACGCCGATGCCGCAGGAAGCGGGCACGGCCAGCATGCTGGTTAAGCGCGGCGCCGGCGTGTTGTTGCGGCGCGGCCGTCGATATCGTTCCCGGTGATTCGTCTGATGGTTGAAGACACCGCCATTACTCGGCGATGCGCGCCGCGACGATTGGTCTCGCAATACCCAACGCCACTCGTTCCATTGTTGAAGAGATTACCGCGCTTATTCCTGCCGTCGACCGAGGCGCCGGAACAGGCTGCTCCTGGCTGAGGTTGTTTCTGTCTGAACTACTCCCGCGCAGCGGTTCTCGCTCGTTGACTGTTTTCTGTTTTCAGAGTCTAATTTCCCGGCAATCAATTTCACAAATACAGGCAAATTTCAGACAAGTTGCCCGCTTGCGATCCTCGAAGCGGGCTTTTTAGGAGACAAATTAGACTGTGAGCCTATTGCTCGAAGGTAAGCGCGCTTTCATAACCGGCGGCACGCGCGGCATTGGTGCGGCGCTTTGCGACGATGTTTGCGCGCGAAGGCGCCGACGTGGCTTTCAGCTACAACTCGCGAGACGATCTCAGCCGTCGGCATGGTCGCCAAGATCGAAGGTCACCTGAGACGCGCTCTTAGTTTTAAGGTCTCGGTTACCGACCAGCCTCGGCCTGAAGAAGCTAACCCGCGAAGTTGTGGAAAAGTGGGGTGGGATAGATATTCTGGTCAACAATGCCGCCATCAATCGCGGCGATAACTTTGCTACCACCACCGACCGCGCCTGGGACGAAGTTATCAATACAAACGTCGGCAGTCTCTTTGCAGTGACCAAACCTATTTACAAGCAGATGATTCGGCAGCGGAAGGGAAGCATTCTCAATATTACTTCCATCGGCGCGATGAGGGCGCTGCCGACCGCGGTGCACTATGCCACTTCAAAAGCGGCGATGATTGGATTCACGAAGTGTCTCTCGCGTGAGGCCGGAACCTTTGGCGTCAAGGTCAACGCGATTGCCGCCGGGATCTTTGATACTGAGTTGGCGCAGGAACTGCCGCGAACGCTTGTTACAGATGCATCACTTCTGGGCCTCGGCCGGACGGATGGGCCGTCCGGAAGAACTGGCGGAGTATGCAGCCTTCATGGTGAGCGATCGCAACAGCTTCATGAATGGCGAAGTTGTGATCGTGGACGGCGGCGCGATTACCTAAGTCCTGGTTCCGTAGGAACGAAATGTTCATAGCTTAGGAGCACTGGCAAGAATTTGGCTGCGGTAGTTGTCGCCGAGCGACAACTACCGCAGCAATCTGACGTACACGTTCTTCTATAAACATTTCGCTCCTAAGCAGAGCGATGAGCTGTCACTCTGCCGGGGCACCGCGATCTAAGTCGCTCTGGCTTCGCGAGCAGTTCCTCCAGCTTTTTCTCGAGCTCTCTAAGCTTTCGCTGCATCTCGCCCAATCCGCCGGAAACGCCGCAGTTGATCGTAACCAGTCGCGATTGTCGAAGGCGGGTATGCCGGAAATCATTTTTCCTGCAGGCACGTCATGACTGGTAGCGCTCTTGGCGGTTAGCACCACGTCGTCGCCAATCGTCAGGTGACCGGCGACGCCAGCCTGTCCCGCAAGTATGACGCGACTGCCGATGTGCGAACTACCGGCGAGCCCAACCTGGCGCGCACAGCAACGAGTCTTCACCGATCGTGCATGAATGGCCGATCTGAACCAGGTTGTCGATCTTCGTTCCGCGTCCGATTCGAGACTCACCTACCGACGCGCGATCGATGGTTGTGCCGGCGCCGATCTCGACGTCGTCCTCAATCACCACGCGGCCGGTTTGCGGAATTTTCAACCAGCTCTTCTGTTCGTCCTTTGCATAACCGAAGCCATCGCAACCGACCACCACGTTGTTGTAAATGACGACACGTTGCGCCAAGTTGCGATCGCTTCGCGAATGACCGCGCCGGAATGAATGGTCGAGTCCTTGCCGACCGTGACGTCTTCGTAAATGGTCACGTTCGGATGAAGGCGCACGCCTTCCGCGATCCGGCTCGACGGCCCGATGACGACCCCCGCTCCAATCCAGACATTTTCGGCAACGACCGCCGACGGATCGATTACCGCAGACTCATGAACTGAAGGCAACAAGCTCGGGTTCGGGATGAAATAGACCGTAGCGCGCGTGTGTAGGCGAGGTAAGGATTCTTGGCTCGCAGACACCGGAATCTCTTCGCTCGACTGGCGCGTCCTCGGATAGATAGATTGCCGACTGCCTTGCGTGGTGTTTACGCTGGGCGTGTAACGAGGGTTTGCCAGAAAGGTAACGTCGCCGCGCTCCGGCATCATCAAGACCGGCAGCGCCGGTGATCTCAACATCGCTGGAGCTCTCATCAACGCGAGCGGCGGTCAAGGCTGGCAAGTTCAGAAAGTTTCATGGCGGGAAGTTTAGCGCAAATGTGGCGCAAGCTCGGCAGCGTCCGGCGTTGCCTTTTGCGAGTGCGGTGACCTGTCACCGCTTATGGTCGCCTGCGACCTGTCGAGCGTCGCAGGTTGAACCTGCTGCGAGGCGGCGTCGCCGCGCGGTCAAAGCGGCGACAGGTCACCGCGACTCCAAAAGCGTTACATGATCGACACCGGATCGATCTCGACGTTTATTGACCGTAGACTGATCTTGCGCTCCGCGAAGCGCTTTCAGCGCTTCGTCGATTATCCTGCGCAGCTCGCGCCGGTTGCGACACTTGATGAGTAACTGCACGCGATACTCGCCTTTCAATCTCGCGAGCGGCGCCGGCGCCGGCCCAGAATGCGCGCGGCGCGCTCAGCGTTGGCGCGGTCCAGTTCCTTCCGTAGTTCAAGCGCCTCCGACCTGCACTCGCGCAAGGTCAGCGCCGTGAACCAGCAACGACGCCAGGGCGACAAACGGCGGATAGGTGTGATTCTGCGCGATGGCGAATCTCCTCCTCGTAAAAGCCTGCGTAGTCCTGGGCGCTCGCATGCCGCAGGGCGTAGTGATACGGATGATAGGTCTGAATCAGAACTTTGCCTGGCACGATCGCCCGCGGCCGGCGCGACCGGCAACCTGCGTTAAGCAATTGAAACGTTCGTTCAGCGGCGCGAAAGTCCGGCAGCGCCATTCCGGCATCAACTGAGACCACGCCGACCAGCGTAACGTTTGGGAAGTCGTGACCCTTGGCGAGAATCTGCGTTCCCACTAGCATGTCGATCTTGCCCGCGCCAAAATCACTCAGCGACTTTTCAAAGATCCCGCGGCGCGATGCGGTATCGCGATCGATGCGGGCGATACGAAGCGTCGGGAAACAGCTTCTTGAGTTGCTCCTCGATCTGCTGTGTGCCCTCGCCGACGTAGTAGATATACTTCCCTGGCAGTTTGGACACTTCTGCGGCGCCGCCTCGCGGTGGTTGCAGTAGTGACAGATGATCACGCGTTCACTTCGGTGATAGGTCAACGTCACATCGCAGTTCGGACACTGGACACTCTCACCACACGACCGGCAGAGAACAAAGCTCGAGTAGCCGCGACGGTTTAGCAGAATGATCGACTGCTCCTGCTTCTCGTGTGCGTTTCCGTGATCGCCTGCCAGAAGCTCGTCGGAAAAAACCTGTCGGCTTTTGGTGTCGCGCAAACACGTCGCGCATGTCGATGATTTCAGCCGCCGCCATTGGCCGGTTGCCCAGACCGATTCGGCATTCTGCAGGTAGCTGGTACTTGCCCGTGCTGGGCGTTGTGAAACGATTCGAGCGATGGCGTCGCCGAGCCCAGGATGACAACGGCCGACTCTTTTTGCGCGCGCACGATTGCGGTGTCGCGTCCGTTGTAATGCGGCGAGTCCTGCTGTCGATAAGTCGACTCGTGCTCCTCGTCAACGATAACCAGGCCGAGATCCTTGATTGGCGCGAAAACCGCCGAGCGCGTGCCGATAACAATGCGAGCGTCGCCGTTTCTGACGCGGGTCCATTCGTCGAAGCGTTCACCTCGCGACAACGACGAATGAAAGATTGCGCACGCGATCTCCGAAATGCATGCGCAGGCGCCGCGAGAAAACCGGCGTCAGCGCAATCTCCGGTACCAACATCAGCGCCGCGCGGCCGAGGCCCGAGAGCGACACGCATTGCGCGAATGTAAACTTCCGTTTTGCCGCTTCCCGTTACGCCATGAAGCAGGAAAGCCGCATAGCGCGCGGCGCGCGCAAGGGCATGTCGAGTTCGGCCAACACCTGGAGTTGATCCTCAGTCAACTCATAATCTCCGTGCTGATCGAACGTGGCCTCACCGAGCGGATCGCGTCGCAGTCTCACTTCGAAAATTTCCACTAAATTTCTCTTCTGCAGGCGTGTTGACTGAGGAGCAACCGGCGTTCGCCTGCGTGAGCAACTCCGGAAGAGAAAGCGAGTCGTGATCCTTGAGGTCTTCGAGTAATTCTTAGCTGGGTCTCCAGTTAACTTGCGTCCCTCGGCTAGTTTTTCGCCAGGCGCGATTGGACGAACGCGACGCTGGAATTTCGCTTTAACGAAGTTACTACGCGGACGTTGTCTGATTTCCAGGAGGCCTTCTTGCTCAAGTTCCTGCAGCCAGCCTGTTCGCCTGGGCTGACGACAGTTGATCGGAAACTGCGCCAAGCTCAGTCTCGTGCGACTCGCCAAGCAGCTGGATTAATCGCTGTTTGTTGGTGAGCGTGCCCACTGAAGACCAATTGCCGACCTCAGTGCGGCCCTTTTCAGTGAGCGAAAGAAACTGGTCGATGGTGGGACTGATGCCGGGATGGGAGTGCTGCCTTGATCACTTCTCCCCACGGCGCGAGGTAATAATCGGCAACCCAGCGGTCAGTTGCAGAAGTTCCGGCGTCACCAATGGAACAACATCAAGGACATCTTTGGCATCCTTGACCGCCGATTCCTGCAGGCTGGTACCGGCTGGCAAGTCGTCCAAGAGGGCGACGATGTAGCCGGTCACAAACTTTCGTCCGAGCGGAACGACAATCGCGCGAACCCGTTTGCGGCCCGACGCTTTGAAACTGGAAGTCGATAAATGAATGTTGACGATACGTGGACTGGAACCGCCACCTCGGCATATTGAGGTCGGGCTGCATCAGTCGATTCAATAGGAGCTAGCTGGGTTCGTGCCTGGTGATTCCTGGCGCAAGGCTTCCGACGTGTGTTCCACGGGTGAGAAGGTAGCGCGAAAGCCGAAATTGGAAAAGTCGGAAGCGGGAAGGGGGTCGGACTTTTTAGTTTTCTTTGTTTTCTTGTAGTGTCGAGGTAGTCTCTCACCTTCTTAAGATCTTCCCACGTCTCTTTTTTTCTTCGTAGGATCACGCAGTAAATACGCCGGGTGGAAAGTGGGCATCACTTTGACAATCTTGATAGTCTCTGAAACCGCCCTCGCACCCTGGTTATTCCTTGCTTGAGAAATCGAGAAGGATATCTCTCGCGGCAGTGCTGCCGAGCACCACGATAACTTCAGGTTGAACGGCCGCGATTTCGCGAAGCAGGAAGAGGTTTGCACATGGAGGCCTCCTCCGGCGTTGAAGCTGGTCGATTCGCGGGCGGGCGGCAGCGGCTTCACGTTGCCAATCAACACGTCCTCCCGTTTCAGTCCGATGGCCCGATGGTCTGCCGGGCAAAGCCGCCTGGCGCGTCCTACAAACGGTCGTGCCTGAGCGTCTTCATCAGCCCCGGGCGCCTCGCCGACAAACATCAGCCTTCTGCCTTCGATTACCGTCAAAGTGAACTATGTTGGTTCGACCTTGATAAAGCGGACAACGCGTGCAGTTCCGATGTTCGGAAATTTTCAAAAGTCTCGGAAGACTTGATTCTATGGCGGGGCAATCAAACTCCAAATACGTCCGATGAAGTTGAAGAGGCGGCAGGTTGAGGTTGGACGTGGTGAAGAGTGGATGTCGCTCGGTCGTAAGCGCGATTTCGCACGGATATATCAGGGGATCAAGAGCTCTTCTCGGAGCCCTCGACACCGAGTTCTTTAGGCAGGCCATCAGTGGCTCGTGCGCAGCTTTCAAGAGCGCAAAGAAATTCCGCATGTTCATGGCAGCTTTCTCGGTTCGTACCGGGTGGTTAGCACGGTTTGTAGTTGGGTTTTCCGCGGGCTTGCTTCGCAACCGACCGTGCAGACGGCTTAACTCTCGCTCGCAGCCGAACAACCCCCGTCCAGAATAATATTCGCAGGACGCTTGCTTTCGCCATCAAGGGTACGCTGAACTCGGCGCGTTGCGGTCGCGGCTGGATGATTGTCACTTCATTGGCAACGCGATCAATCCGACGCCATCCTGGCTGACATCGTTTGCGACAATCGCATCGAGATTCTTTCCGTGCCCAGCTTCTCGCGCGCATTTCGAAGCGTCAAACGCTCCTCGCGTCCCCGCGGCAAATCCGGATTACCAGCAGTCCGTCCTGCTTCAGCGCTCCCGCTACACCGCTGAGTATGTCCGCTGTGCGCTCGAGTTCCAAACGAGAGGGAAGACTCGGCTTTCTTGGATCTTTCCTGGTGGAACGTGCTTCGACGGGTCGATAATTCAGCCAGCCGCCGCTGCGCCTATGAAAAATGGATGCCTTTGCAAAAGACCGTGCATGACATCGGCCGACGCGGCATTTGTCAGCCGAGCTGACGCGAATAATCTCGACGTTGACGCGGCGGGTAGGCGCATTCGTGACACCGGCGATATGGGTATCACCTCAGCTCCACGTTGCCGTTTCTTGCAGCCTGGCTATAGCAAATCCCATTCGCCCCGATCGAATCGCTCGAGTGGTAGCTGAACGGGGGTCGATTGCCTTCGGCGTGCTGCCCCTACGGTGATCAGCAGTGACATGCCCACCGTGGCCGCCAGATCGCGCGCACTTTCCTCGCGCGAATCCTCCGTAGGATCGTGCGGCGCTGGCCGCCGCGACAATTCTTTCTGGTTCGCTAAGCCGGCCTGGTCCAACTGGTTCCGCAAGCCATTTCTCCCCTGCGTCGCGGTTCAACGACAAAACGCCGTCGGCACGAAGCTGCTGTGGAGGTTTCGCTGAGTCGCTCGGATGGTGCCGGCTATCAGCGTTCATTCGCCGGAGCTGATCACCACCGTAAAGGGCGGTGCCGAGATAAGCCGAGGCTGGGTGCACCGTCGGCGATTCCTTGTTGAGCGAGTTTGCCAATGATATTACCGTCGCAGGAGCCAGAATCGTGAAGAGGTCGACAGCCAGTTTGAGAAAACGTAATATATAAAGGTGATCAGGATTATCAGGTATAGTCGTTCACGATGACGGGACCCCGAAAGCGCCTGAAACGTCAGAAGCCGGATAAAACCAGTCTGTTTGTCATGCCCACTCGGACAGTGCAGCCGGCTCGTTGCAGTCCTCCTCGCAACACTTTCGGCCGCCTTATATGCCGCAATGCCGCCAGTGATGCCCAGCGCTACTTTTTATCGATGGAAGAACTGTCCAAGGGGAGCCCCCGAAAAGCCGGGGTGACTAACCTGAAATTAAAGATCAAATGCGGCCATTGCTGAAACGAGGGTGGTCAGAGTCGGCGGCGAGTCTTGGTACAATCTGAATTGATCCGCATAAGCAGCCTTTTCAAGGCCTTGCATTTCAGTCTTAACATTTGGGGCCGGAGGTCCCGAATTATGCCGACACTCGACTGATCCGTTCGGCATCCATCATCTCACTAATCACTCTGGGCAGTTGTCTCCTCGGTTTGGGCCCAAACAGCGAGGAAGATGCAATTCGGCCCAGTGGTTCGCGCCTATCTTGGTTACCTCCTGCGAAACGAGCAAGTCGTCGATGATCGGGCCAGCCGTCGTGAGATAAGTGCGGCCTACTCACCGGCGGAAACTCAAATCGCATCCGTGCGCTTCGGCAGATGGTTACTATGCGAATCGCACGCGAAACTGAAACCGAACATCATCTCCCGGAGCTCGAGGCTGTTGCGGGAGATGAACTGCGACTGTTATTTGAGCATCCACGCCTCGCTATCAAACACTCCAAGATCTGGCGAGGTTGTCCAAACGAAGTTTGGGTATCTTGGCGTAGTGCGCAGTGGTGACTCGTTTTATATATTTCGCCCGACTTGACCCGTACGAGCAGGCTGAGCTACCGCAAAAGGCTCGTCAGATAAGTGCCAATGCTAGCGGTTCAATAGTTTCGAACCCCCGCACCAGGCGCTGAAAGTTAGCACTCGAACGCGGCGCGTGTCGACGCCTTGATTGACTCATTTCTTGGATGAAGCCAGAGTACGCCGGAGATGGAGCCAACTCGAAGCTGGTGCCAAGTTAATAAGTTCGAAGCATTTCGCGCCGCTGCGTTAGCCGACCTCACGTCGCGGGTGGTATCGAGCTTTTCACGGAAGTAACAGCCTGGGAAATTCAGCGCTCTCTTTCGAGGCAAAAAACTCTGGACTGGCACTGGGCCCGCGCTAAATTCTGAGCCAGCCGAAAAGCACGGTTTTTGTGGCAAATCGGGCCAAAAGCCCTGTTGCTGACAGAGTGCCTGCGTTCATCGTAATAACAGCCCGTGTTTTAGGCTTTGCAGACGGCCGTGGCCTTTGAACATCTATGTTGCGGTTTTCAGGCTGACACGATATTAAGTGCGCCTCTTAAGACATTTCGCCGTCGCGGCACGCAATCAAGAACTTGTTTCACAATACGGGAGGAAAGTTAATGATTAGCAGAAACTTGGAGCCGCAAACCTATAGCGGCCTTGGTGGCAGTTGCCATCTTGAGTGTTTACTCGATGGTAGTTTTGGCGTCGCCCGCAGCAAAGGCCCCGTCAGGCGAGTTGTCCATCGCCGGCCAGGTTACAGTAAACGGCGAGACCGCGGTTTCGGGCGGTACGGTGTTTTCGGAAAGCATTATCGCAACCGCCGAGAAGAGCAACTGCCACTGTGAACCTCAGCAAGTTGGGCCGCGTTGAGTTGTCTGCCGAACTCAAGCTTGAAGTTGGGCTTCACAGACAAGAGCATTAGTGGACTGCTTGAGAACGGAACAGCTCGACATCTCAACGCTGGCTGGCAACGTCCGTCAACTTCACGACCAAGGATGGTGTCGGTACTAGTCGATGGCAGCCAGGCGACTTCGTTTACAGTTCACGTTGTCAAGGGGATCACCTCCTTGACAACTACTTCCGGCGTAGCCCAGTTGCACGTTGGCAGTGCTGTGAAGCAGGTTGCCGCCGGTGAAAGCGCCACGGCAGGAACACCGAATCCAAGGACGATCCGGGCGACGATGACGACAAGATTGAGCGGTGGTGAGCGTTGGCCGCGATTGCTTGTTGGGTGCCGGTACGCGGTTGCCGGAATCACTTTATGCCGCGATGCACAGCAACGACCTTAACTTGGCGGCAACGGCGGTCGTAATCAGCCCGTCGAAGTAAGTCATCGAGTTGCTGCGTTCAAACAAATACTGCGGCGCCGCCTTTGCAGCGCCGCGGTCAGTCTATGCAAAACCTTGCGGGTCACGCGACAAGATGTCGCGACTTGACCCGCAAGCGTTTCTGCCTGTGTCCATAATTCCTCCGTTCCTGAAGGTCAATTCTGAATGCATATCGCGGTAATTGGCACTGGGTACGTCGGCTTGGTTACAGGTGCGTGCTTTGCAGAGTTTGGTGTTGACGTCACCTGTGTCGACATCGATTCCGAAAAAATCGCGCAGACTGTCAGCGGGTGAGATGCCGATTTATGAGCCCGGTCTCGAACAGCTGGTAATTAAGAACGTGCAGTCTGGACGACTGCGATTCACCACACTGATCATTAAGCAGGCTGTTGAACAAGCGCTGGTGATTTTTCTGGCCGTGGGTACACCGCCGAAAGCGACGGCTCACCGGATCTGAGCTTCGTAGAGGCAGCGGCTCGTTCAGTCGCTGAGCACATGAACGGTTATCAAGGTCTGTCGTAACGAAGTCGACCGTGCCCATCGGAACTGGCGAGCATCTCCGCGAAGCTGATACGCGAGCATCTGAAATCGAAGCTGAATTTCGGAATCGTCTCCAATCCGGAATTCCTGCGAGGAGTGCGGCTATCAATGACTTCATGCGACCGGACCGAGTGGTGCATTGGAAGTCGCGACGAAGAAGCGATCGCCATCATGCGAGATCTTTACCGGCCGCTGTACCTAATTGAGGCGCCGTTCGTTTTGACCTCTGCTTGAAGCTGCCGAACTCACCAAGTATGCTGCCAACGCGTTTCTGGCGACCAAGATTTCCTTCATCAACGAAATAGCGAGTCTGTGCGAAAGCATCGGCTGCGACATGTCCACGACGTCGCCCGGCGCGTATCGGGATGGACCGCCGCATCGGCAGCAAGTTTCTCCACCCAGGCCCGGTCTTTGGTGGGTCGTGCTTTCCCAAAGGATACACGGTCGGCGCTCGCCTCGAGTAGCCCGCGAGTTTGGCACGCGACTCGATGATCGTAGACGCCGCAGATCGAAGTGAACCGTCAGCGAATCGCTGGTTATGACATCGAAGATCGAAGGCTGGAGACTTTATGCGCAAAACGAGCAATATGTAACCGAACGAAGCGGCTAC
>ERZ1370068.995-contig-10909_pt1 | contig 29460 bp, 42 predicted proteins | sample MGYA00561227_ERZ1370068 | MGnify/ENA primary metagenome ERZ1370068 (study PRJEB38410, sample SAMEA6850437) | metagenome | study: Metagenomic assessment of the ecological functions of the soil: analysis of the soil microbiota associated with the...
TGTACTTCGTTCAATTTACGTATTGCTGTGGCTTTATGCTTGGCTGACACGGCCGCGCAGTCAGCGCAGCCGCAGCGATGAAAACCTTCGCACGAAGGTTCGGGCGAGCTTCCTGGCGAGCGACCGGACCTACGGCGCCAGGCGAGGTGTGGCGTGACCTGCTGACGGAAGGCATCGCGTGCGGTCTACATCGGGTTGAGCGGCTGATGCGGCTGCAGGCTCTCAAAGCGCGTCCGCGACGGCGTCGCCTGCCGCCTGATCCGGGTCAGCGGCAGACGGCCGCCGTCGCTCCTAACATGCTCGACCGCACCTTCGAAGCAGCGGCTCCCAACCGCAAATGGATTGCCGACTTCACCTATGTCTGGACGGCGGAAGGTTGGCTCTACGTGGCGGCGGTCATCGATCTCTTCTCCCGGCGCGTCGTCGGCTGGTCGATGAGCGCCACGATGGCGGCGCAGCTCGTCACCGATGCCCTGGTGATGGCCATCTGGCGGCGGGGCAAGCCCGATGCGCTGCTGCATCACTCCGATCGCGGCAGCCAATACACCAGTGAGCAGTTCCAGCGCTTGATGGCTGACAATGGCGTGATCTGCTCGATGAGCCGCTCGGGCAACGTCTGGGACAATGCCGCGATGGAAAGCTTCTTCTCATCGTTGAAGACCGAGCGCACCGGGCATAAAACCTACCGGACGCGCGACCAAGCCAGAGCCGACGTGTTCGACTACATCGAGCGCTTCTACAACCCCAAACGACGGCACTCGACGATCGGTTATGTGAGCCCTATGGAGTTCGAGAGACAGGCTGGATTAGCTTAACCGCGTGTCATCCAAACCGGGTGCAGGCCACTTCTTGTAGGCGCTGATCTTGGCCAACGGAGCGCGCGAAACGGCTGTAAATGTCACGTCGCGATGATTGAGATGGATCGGAATGCCATTGAAATTGTCGGCCCAGAAAGAGCATGACTTGCACCCCTCTTCCCAATCGGGGCCGAACATGAAGTGATAGACGATCAGCTGGGAGCGCCCGTCGAAGAGATCGGCGAGCGAAAGAGCGCCATTCGGCCCTCAAACTGGTAGGACTTTTCCACGCGCTCCCAGGGCATCGCCATTCGGCGGCGCGTCAGCGCATCACGTTGGCGCGTGAATTCCTTCTCGGCAGCGAGCAGTTCAAGCGCGCGCCTTCAGCCATTCCTCGTGCGAGACGATTTGAGACCCGCATGGTTTGACCTCCCGTCTGCTCAGCTGCCTGCTCCGGAAGGATTGCCGGCGTCACGCCGCCAGGCTTGAATGCTTGCGAAGGCCTCGGCAATCCGTTGCGGCGCCGTAGAGCGCGCATACATTCGATCGAGATAGGCGCGCAGGTTGGGAAAGCCGTCGAGTCAGTTGGAATCTCTACCGGGCCCAGTCCATCAGATAGGCCGCCACGCAGTCGGCGACGGCGTGACGCGGTCGCCGATCGATGAACCGGCGCCCATCCATGTGACGTTCAAGCACGCGCGCCATGGCGGCAAAGTCACTCCCCGCGGCTAGCGCCACGTCTTTGCGGCAGGCGCGCCGTCCTCGGAAGCAGGAAGGTATTGCTTGGCGTTCCGCGCCCGCAGGGGCCGCCTTCGAGACTCGGTCAATCGCAAACAGGACCCAGCGGTGATGGAGCCTGCGCCCGCTCCTTGAGGTCAGCGGGCAGTTCAGCCCTTGTCGCCGGGTATCACTTCTCGGCCAGATAAAGAACGATAGCCGCTTCGATCTCCCCGAGATGACGCTGTCACCGTCGACGAGCACCGGCACTTCGCCGGCAGGATCGGAGCGCAGGAATTCGGGGCGGCGGTGCTCCCCCAGCCCGCGAGGTTCCACGGGCACGAACTCGAAGTCGACCCCGAGTTCCCTGAGACCCCAGAGGCGCGAAGCGAGCGCGTCGGACCAAATCCATAGAGCTTCATGGCGATCTCTCGCGTTCGTTACGGTTGCGCGGATTTTTCAGATCGTTGTCGTTTGGGAGCCCCGGTACTTCGACAGCGGCCGGCGCCCCGGTTGCGCTCACTGACACCCGCGCGGTTGGCTCATGCGCTTGTCGTACTCGTCGTGGCGGCGCCACCAGGCGCCCGTCTCGTTGCGCCCCTTGGGTGCGCGGTCGAGCCACTGGTACATGCCCCAGAGGCCGTCCAGTCCGCGCGCATAGGTGGAATAGGTGTGGTAGACGACGCCGTCCTCGAGCACGAACGCGCTCATGCCCGGCCTCTCGCGCGTGTACGTGGCCGCGTCGGTTCCGCTCATGGCCGCGAACTGGGCGACAGGCTCCGCGCGACCGGCGTCGCGTCCACGCGCGTGGCCGCTGCGCTCGGTAGTTGTATTCGATGGCCCCCTCGCGCTGTTGCTCCTCGGTGAACGAGACGTTGAAGTCGAAGTTGAAGTCGCTGCCGAGCGAGGACGCCCAGGGAAACGTCCACCCCATCCGCCGCTTGTACGCCTGCAGCTTCGCGAGCGGCGCCCGCGACACCGCCGAAAGCGTGACGTCGTGGTTCGCCAGGTGGACGACGAAGCCGTCGAAGCCGTCCGCGATCGCCGAGCAGGACGGACACCCTGCCGTGTAGTCGGGCCCGAACATGAAGTGGTAGACGAGGAGCTGCGAGCGCCCGCGGAAGAGGTCTGCCAGCGAGGCGCTCCCCTCATCGGTCTCGAATCGGTACTCCTTGTCGATCCGGACCCACGGCAGCTCCTGCCGCCGCCGCGCCAGCTCGTCGCTGCGCCGCGTTAGCTCCTTCTCCGCCTCGAGCAGCTCGACGCCGCGCTGCCAGCCACTCTTCACGGGTCCCGGTCATGTGTTTCGTCATCGTTCATCATCTCCTTTGGCGTCTTCACCGCTCGTATCGCCCGCGATACGACCTCGCCGGTGGATCGTCGTGAGACAGATTTGGGTACCGATCGTCGAACGGGGGAGTGACAAGTGTGGCGCGATTCAGATGGGGGCATCTCGGTGACAACGGTGGCGTGAGCCCCTTCGGTCCGAGTGCGAGGGCGCGGCCTGCGCTACTCGGGTGGTGGCGTTAGGTCTCGCCAAAGGCGACCGCAGCGTGCCTGTCGGCGACGGGCCGCTCACGCATCCGGCAGGGTGAAGACGGCGCAAGGCGCCGCGATGCCGCGCAGCACGTGTTCGCCCAGCGGCACCAGCGGCGTGGTGGTCTCGGCGGCGACCGCGCCCGAGATCAACACCGACCGGCCGAGCGGCCGGCACAGCCCCTCCAGCCGGCTGACCAGGTTGACCGCGGGGCCGATGGCGGTGAAGTCCAGCCGGTCGGCCGCGCCGATATTGCCCCACAGTATCTCGCCGAGATGCAGCGCCGCGCCGAAGGGCAGCGGCGGCAGCCCCTGCGCCTGCCGCACCGCATCGAGATGGGCCATGCCGGCGCGGGCGGCGACGACCGCGCGCAGCGCCGCCTCGCAGGCCTCGGCCGGCGCGCCGGTGACCGGGAAGATCGCCAGCACGCCGTCGCCGATGAACTTCAGCACCTCGCCCCCGAAGGCGTGCACCGCCCCGGCGACGCGGTCGAACCAGGCGTCGAGGGCGGCGATCATCGCCGCGGGCTCCGTCGCCTCGGACAGGGCGGTGAAGTCGCGCAGATCGGCACAGAGCAGCGCGGCGCGGATGGTCTCCCCGGTGCCGCGGCGCAGCGCGCCGGCCTGCACCCGGGCGGCACTGCGCCGGCCGAGATAGGCCTCGAGCAGCGCCGTCAGCGCCGCCCGCGCGGCCAGTGCGGCTAAAGGCGCCGCGGCGAAGCGCGCGGCCTGGCGCAGCCGGCCGGCCTCGGCAGGGCTGGAACGGCCGGGTCCCGGCCCAGCCCAACACCGGACTGTCCGGCGCCGGGCCGACCGTGTCCTCCTGCACCGGGCCAAGCCCGGCCAGCCAGTCGCGCCCGGCTTGGCTAAGCGGACCGCCGGCGAAGCCCAGCGCCTCGATCACCGCCCGGTCTCCGCCCGCCACAGCCAGGTGCGGCGGGCGATGATCGGATGCGGCACCGCGAGCGTCAGGGCGCCACCGCGCCAGCGGCAGGCCGTCGGCCAGCAGCCGGCCGCCGAGCTCGGCCAGGAACCGGTCAGGGCCGGGCGAGGCGCCGGCCTCGTCCACCAGCCAAGCGAGGGGCGCGGGCGAGATCCATGCCAGGATCGTACGCGGCTCCGGCCCCCAGCCTGTCGCCGCGCCGCACGACGATGTCGACTTCCGCTTGGGCGAACGCATCCCCGTAGGGGCGACCGGCAGGTCGCCCATCTCCGGCGCACCGGCGATCCGTGACAGTCCGCCGAGCCGCGGTCGCGGCACGCCGGCGAGCCGGCCACGGCGTGCTACGGGAGTCGCGGACCCGAGGGTTTACAAAGTGCCAGAGCGAAATCGCGAGCGGAAAGCGGTCACCCCTACCAGGTGCAGCCGCGCTTGGGGTCCAGGGCCTCGGGGTCGCGTCCCGGCAGCAACCTGGACCAAGCCGGCCGGGAGTAGTGGGCCGCAGCCACTTCCGCGTGGCCGGCTTGCACCGCTCGGCGTTAGGGCGAGGCCACTGTGCGTGAACACGGGCAGCGTTCCGTCCGCGCTGCTCGATCAGGGTCGATCCTCGACCAGTTGAAACTCGACCCGGCGGCACAACCTCGCTGCCGTCCCAGCCGAAGCTGTAGGCCAGGCGGTGCACCGGCACCACCTCGCGGAAGGAGCCGCGGGCGAAGCGGGCGCCCGGTGACATTGACGAGATCGAAGTCCGCCTGGCTGCGGCTCGTCCTGCGCCTCGTTCCCATCCAGCGCAGGATCTTCTCCGGGATCGGTCAGGAGGGCGAACACCGCGGGCGGCGCGGGGCTGTGTGCGTCGCGGCGGACGACGAGGCCTCTGCATCGGTCTCACCTCCAGGGTTGCGACAGTGCTGGTCGGTGGTCGGCGACCTAGAACTTAGCGCCGCGGTAGCGAACTGGGAGTGACGGTAAGTGGCGGCGGATCCGATAGACCGGCGATCACGGACCCGGCGGGCTTCTGCTGCTATTGGGTGGCGCGGGCCTGTGGCCGGCCGTTCGCCACCCGCTGCTTCCAGTGTTGGATTCCGGCACGGCCAGGTTTGCTCCGCGGTATCAGAGTCGCCGCTCGCCCGCACATCCGATCGAGTTCATGACTTTCTCGAGATATTGGACGCCGATGATCAGTTAACTGGCGTCGATCGCGGCACGACCCGCGCGGCAGTGTGGTTTCAGCTTGGTCATCGATGGCCTGCTGGTTCTTGCTGAGCTGGTGCATCTTCTTGCCGAGGATCACCAATGGCTTTGAGAGATGTCCGCATCATTGGAGCGCATGGACGGGCGGCAGGCCCCATCCACCTGCTCGACCTTGCCGTCAGCGGCATGGCTGCCGGGAACGAGGCGGTGCAGCGGAGCCAGGCGGCCTGTGCTGTCGGCGAGCGCGTGAACGCCTTTGCCAGTGGACATCCACCCGAGCCTCCCTGCCGAGTGTGGGACAGGTCGCGATGCTGGGCCTTCTCGCCTCCGGGCGCTCAACCGGGCCCGGGGGTGGCGGTTCAGCTTCTGTCTTCACCGTCGCCCCCATGGGGAAGCGACCCGGGGAGCTGATAGGCGACATTGAATTCCTTGAGACTGTCCGCGTCAGCAGCGTATGCAGGATAGACGATGCCATCTTCCGAAGCGACGGCGATACTGTCGGTGGTTGCCCGTCGCGCGATCACTACTCGGCGTCGGATATCGAAATGATGGGACGGACAAGCGTGGCGGGATTCCGATGGACTCGCTGATCACGGCCGCGGCGCGTGCGCTCGCCGCGGGCGATCCCCTCGGCGCACTGAAGCGGGTCGCCCTGCGCGACGACGCGCCTGCGCTCGCGCTTCGAGGCATCGCGATGGCGCAGCTCGGCGATCTCGTTCGCGCGAAGGCTCTCCTGCGACGTGCTGCGCGCGCCTTCGGTCCGAAGGAGGCCGTGGCCCGCGCGAGGTGCGTCGTCGCCGAGGCCGAGATCGCGCTCGTCTCGCGCGACCTGGGCTGGCCTGCGAAGGCGCTCGACGCGGCGCGGGCGACGCTCGAAGAGCACGGCGACCGGGTGAACGCCGCGCATGCGCGGTATCTCGAGGTCCGGCGCCTCCTCCTGATCGGGCGCCTCGACGAGGCCGAGCGTACGCTCGCCGAGCTCGACCCGCGCCCTTCCCGCCCGCGTCGAGGACCGCCCACGAGCTGGTGGTCGCGGGGATCGCGATGCGGCGCCTCCGGACGAAGGCGGCGCGCGCTGCGCTCGCTCGGGCCGAGCGCGCGGCGCGCCACGCGCGGTATCCCTGCGCTGACGGCGGAGGTCGAAAGCGCGCATCGCTCGTCCTGAACACGCCCGCGGCGCGCCTGATTGCGAGCGGCGAGGAGCGACTCCTCCTGCTCGAGGAGGTCGAAGCGTTGCTGGCGTCGAAAGCATTCGTCGTGGACGCGTGCCGTCATGTCGTGCGTGACGACGGCAAGGTGGTCTCGCTCGCAAGGCGTCCGGTGTTGTTCGCGCTCGCACGCGCGCTGGGCGAAGCGTGGCCCGGAGACGTACCGAGGGACACGCTCGTCGCGCGCGCATTCCGGCGCGAAGCTCGCCGATGAATCGCATCGCGCGCGGTTGCGAGTCGAAGATCGGGCGGCTTCGCGCGGCGCTTCGGACGCTGGCCGGCGTGAGCGCGACGAAGCGAGGGTTTGCGCTGGCGCCGCGCCGCGCACGCGAGGTCGTCGTGCTGGCGCGGCCCGTCGAAGAGCGAGCATGCGGCGGTGCTCGCCTTCCTCGCCGACGGCGAGTCGTGGTCGAGCTCGGCCCTGGCGCTTGCGCTTGAGCGAGCCAGCGCACCGTGCAGCGGGCGCTCGACTCGCTTGCGGCAGCGAGGCAAGGTGCAGTCGTTCGGTCGCGGGCGGGCGCGTCGTTGGATGACCCCGCCCGTGCCGGGATTCACGACGACCTTGTTACTCCCCGCTCCCCTGCCGAGCGACTAGGATGGAAGCATGAAACGATCAGCGGCCGAAATCGTCCGTGAGTATGGACCCTTTCCGGTGTCGACCGCGTGGCATGGGGTCACGTATGACGGTCAGCACGTCTGGTTTGCTGCCGGAGACAAGCTGAACGCCTTCGATCCGGCGAGCGGGAAGACGCTGCGCTCGATCGATGTCGCCGCGCATGCAGGAACGGCCTTCGACGGCCAGCACCTGTTTCAGATCGCCGAGGATCGCATCCAGAAGATCGATCCGAAGACCGGCCGTGTGCTCGCCACGATCCCGGCGCCCGGCGGCGGCGGTGACTCGGGGCTCGCGTGGGCCGAAGGGACGCTCTGGGTGGGGCAGTATCGGGACCGGAAGATCCATCAAATCGATCCCCAGACAGGGGCGATTCTTCGCACCATCGAGTCCAACCGCTTCGTCACCGGGGTCACCTGGGTCGACGGAGAGCTCTGGCACGGCACCTGGGAAGGTGACGAGAGCGATTTGAGGCGAGTCGATCCTCGAACGGGAGAGGTCCTGGAGAGGCTCGAGATGCCGCCCGGAGTGGGCGTGTCGGGGCTCGAGTCCGATGGCGGCGATCAGTTCTTCTGCGGAGGCGGAAGGAGCGGGAAGGTGAGGACCGTCCGCCGGCCCAGGCGAGGCTCCGCGACGGTAGCGGCTCCAAGACCCCGTCGAGCCCGCGAGCAAGAAATCGAAGCGGCCCTGACGGGCGGATCGCCCGCTCGGCGGCGGCGTTCGGACCGCTAGATCAGGCCGAGTTCCTTCAGCTGCTGGAGCAACTCCGGCGGCGGTTCCTGGTCCCAGCCGGCCATCGCTTCCGCGAAGCCGCGGCAGCCGAGCGTCCGGCGGCGCGTCGGCCGGGTCGAGATAGCGCCAGCCCTGGAAGGGGCGCTGGGCCATGAGCTGGGTCTGGACCAGCTTGGGCTCGTAGACGATGCCGCAGTGGGGCACGCCGTCGCGGCTGCCCTGCTTGAGGTCGAGGATCCGGTGGCGCACGCGGACGTAGCCCTTGATCACCCAGTAGAGCGAGCCGCCGTCGAGCAGCGTCGTCGCGGCGCTTCGGCGTCATGCGCGTCCAGTGGATGAGCACGGGCTTCTCGCCGTGCTTGCGCTTCTTGGCGAGCTTTTCCTGCTGCCACTGGCGCAGGTCCTCCACGCTGTCGCAGCCGACGCAAAAGCTTGATGATGTGGAGGGTCATGCCGGCGTCGCCGCTTCCTTCCGCTTGCGTTTGCCGGCGAGCGCCAGCGCCACCTTCGAGGCCGGGGCGCGGCCGAGGGCGGCGCAGATGAACTGCCCGGCTTCGGCCAGCTTGTCCAGGTCCACGCCGGTCGCGATGCCGAGGCCGTTCAGCATGTACAGCACGTCCTCGCTGGCGACGTTGCCGGAGGCGCCGGCGGCAGTAGGGGCAGCCGCCGAGGCCGGCGACCGAGCTGTCGACGACGGCGATGCCGCTTTCGAGCGCAGCCAGGATGTTGGCAAGAGCCTGGCCGTAGGTGCATCGTGGAAATGCACGGCGAGCTGCTCGCGCGGCACGCGGGCGGCGACCGTCTCGATCATCGCGCGCCGCCTTGGCTGGGCGTGCCGACGCCGATGGTGTCGCCGAGCGAGATCTCGTAGCAGCCGAGTCTCGAGCAGCCGCGCCGGAGACATGCGCCACGGCCGCCGGCGCGATCTCGCCCTCATAGGGGCAGCCGAGCACGCAGGAGACGTAGCCGCGCACGCGCAGGCCGTCGCGCTTGGCGGCCGCGCACACCGGCGCGAAGCGATCCAGGCTCTCGTCGATCGAGCAGTTGATGTTCTTCGCGCGAGAAGGTTTCGGAGGCCGCGCCGAACACGGCGATCTCCTCTGCCTGCCGCCGCGCGCGCCGCCTCGTAGCCCTGCATGTTCGGCACCAGCACGGGATAGCTGACGCCGGGCTTGCGCGCGATGCCTGCCATGACCGCGGCGCTGTCGGCCATCTGCGGCACCCACTTCGGCGACACGAAGGCGCCGGCCTCGACCACCGGCAGGCCGGCGTCGGCCAGGCGTTCGATGAGCGCGATCTTGGTGGCTGCCGGCACCGCCTTCGCCTCGTTCTGCAGGCCGTCGCGCGGTCCGACCTCGACCATTTTGACGCGGGTGGGACGGCGTATCCGATTGGGCTCGTACGACCAACTGCAAACAGAACTGTCATTGCCGGGCTTGACCCGGCAATCCAGCCGGCGACGGATGGGATCGCCGGCCAAGCCCGGCGATGACAATGGCGAGAAGGGACGAATCCGGAGACAGGTCACTTGGCCTCCTCCACGAACGCCAGCAATTCCGCCCCCTCCTCCACGAGGTCGCCGGTCTTGAAGAACACGCGCTCGATCTTGCCGTCCATGGGGGCGGCGATGCTGTGTTCCATCTTCATGGCTTCCAGCACCATCAGGGTGGCGCCGCGCTTCACGTCGTCGCCTGGCTATGACCGCGACCTGGATGACCTTGCCGGGCATGGGCGCGTCAGGTGGCCGGGCGCGACGATCGACTTCGCTCGCTCGCGGCCAGAGCGATCGACCAGTTCGAACTGGGCCGTGCCGTCGGCGGTGAAGACCGTGAGCTGCGCGCCGACGCGCGCCACCGTGCCGATGGCGTGGCGGCCCTCGATGTCGACGCGGACGTCGCCATCGGCGAGCGCAGCGCCCGCACGAAGCGGCGGCCGGCCGGCAGGTCGAAGAGATAGCCGTCGGGCTTGTAGGTGACGGCGATCTTGTGGACCGTGCCGGTCGCTGCGCAGGCGGATCTCGCCATGGCCCTCGCCGTTCAGGCGCCAGCCCTGGCGGTGCGCCAGGGCGACCAGGATCGCCGGTCTTCAGCGCCGCTTCGCGCGCGATCTCCTCCTGGTACAGCGTCAGCTCGGCGCAGGCGATGGCCCAGGCGTCGATCAGCGGCTGGGCCGGATCGGCCGGCAGGAGATCGGCGCGGTGGCGCTCGATGAAGGCGGTGTCGAGGTCGGCCGCCTCGAAGGCCGGATGGAAGGCGATCGCGCGCAGGAAGTCGACGTTGTGGCGCAGACCGGCGATCTGGCAGGTCGACAAGGCGGCGCGCAGGCTGCGCACCGCCGCCAGGCGATCCTCGCCCCAGACCGCCAGCTTCGCGATCATGGGGTCATAGTGGACGGAAATCTCGTCGCCGGCGCGGATGCCGGTGTCGATGCGGACATGCGGGCCGGCTTCCGGCCAGCGCAGATGGGCGAGACGGCCGGTGGCCGGCAGGAAGCCGCGCGCGGGGTCCTCGGCGTAGAGGCGCGCCTCGATGGCGTGGCCGCAGAACAGGATCTTGTCCTGCGCGCGCGGCAGCGGCTCGCCGGCGGCGACGCGCAGCTGCCACTCCACCAGGTCGAGGTCGGTGATCAGCTCGGTGACGGGATGCTCGACCTGGAGCCGCGTGTTCATCTCCATGAAGTAGAAGGCGCCGCCGGGATCGAGCAGGAACTCGATGGTGCCGGCGCCGACATAGCCGATGGCCTCGGCCGCCTTGACCGCGGCGGCGCCCAGTGCTCGCGCGCAGCTCGGCCGGCAGGCCGGGCGCCGGCGCCTCCTCCACCACCTTCTGATGGCGGCGCTGGATCGAGCAGTCGCGCTCGAACAGATGCACGGCATTGCCGTGGGTGTCCGCGAACACCTGCACCTCGACGTGCGCGCGGCTGCAGCACGTACTTCTCGATCAGCACGCGGTCGTCGCCGAAGGCGGCCTGGCCTCGCGGCGCGCGCCCGCCAGCGCCTCGGCGAAGTCCTCGGCGCGATCGACGCGGCGCATGCCCTTGCCGCCGCCGCCGGCCACGGCCTTGATGAGCGCGGGATAGCCGGTGCGGTCGGCGGCGCGCCGCAGGTCGGCGTCCTTCTGGTCGTCGCCGTGATAGCCGGGCACCAGCGGCACGCCGGCGCGGCCCATGATCGCCTTGGCCTCGCTCTTCGAGCCCATGGCGCGGATGGCGCCGACCGGCGGTCCCACGAACACCGCGCCGGCATCGGCCACGGCTTGCGCGAACGCGGCATTCTCCGACAGGAAGCCGTAGCCGGGATGGATCGCCTCGGCGCCGGTGCGGTGCACGGCGTCGATGACGGCGTCGATGTCGAGATAGCTGTCCTTCGGCCGGCGGCGGCCCGAGCCGCACGGCCTCGTCGCGCCATGCGCGACGTGGAGCGCGCCGGCGTCGGCATCGGAATAGACCGCGACGGTGCGGATGCCGAGCCGCCGCGCCGTCCGCATCACGCGGCAGGCGATCTCGCCCCGGTTGGCGACGAGGAGCTTGGCGAACATCGCCAGTGGTTCCGCTGTACCGTGCCGATCCGAGCCCTACTTCACCCAGTTCGGCTTGCGCTTCTCGAGGAAGGCGGCGACGCCGTCTCGCGGCCTTCGGGGCTGGCGCGCAGGGCGGCGATGCGGCGGGTGGTCTCGTCGATCACGGCTGGCTCGATCGACTTGCCGGCGACATCGAAGACCAGCCGCTTGGCTTCGGCATGGGCGCGTGGGCCGCCCTCGAGCAGCGCGGCGATGACGCGGTCGGCCGCGCGCAGCAGATGATCGCCGGGCACCAGCTCGTGCACCAGGCCCAGGCGCAGCGCCTCCTCGGCACTGAAACGCTCGCCGGTGAGGAAATAGCGCCGCGCCGCGCGCGAGCCCATGGCGGCAATGACATAGGGGCTGATCACCGCCGGGATGAGGCCGAGCTTCACCTCCGACAGGCTGAAGTTGGAACCTTCGCTGGCGATGGCGACGTCGCAGGCCGCCACCAGCCCGACGCCGCCGCCATAGGCAGAGCTCCTGGACCAGCGCCACGGTCGGGCGCGGGAAAATGTTCAGGCGCCGCAACATGCCCGCGAGCTGCTCGGCGTCGCGCAGGTTCTCGTCCTGCGAGGCCGTCGACATCCGACGCATCCACTGCAGATCGGCGCCGGCGCAGAAGCTCGGGCCGGCCGCCGTCAGCAGCACGGCGCGGACCTGCGGCTTCAGCTCGAGATCGCGCAATGCGTTCATCAGCTCGAGGATGAGCTGGTCGTCGATGGCGTTATGGATCAGCGGCCGGTTCAAGGTGATGGTCGCGATGTTCTTGTCATCGATCTTGATAAGAAGTGCGCTCATGGTCGTTACATCCTGAATATGCCGAAGGTGGTGGATCTCGATCGGCGCGTTGAGCGCCGCCGACAGGCCGAGGCCGAGCACCATCCGGCTGTCGGCCGGGTCGATGACGCCGTCGTCCCACAGCCGGGCGCTCGCGTAATAGGGATGGCCCTGCTGCTCGTACTGGGCGCGGATCGGGGCCTTGAAGGCCTCCTCCTCGTCCGCGCTCCATTCTTCTTCTTGGCGGCGAGGCCGTCGCGCTTCACCTGCGCCAGCACGTTGGCGGCCTGGTCGCCGCCCATCACGGAGATGCGGGCGTTCGGCCACATCCAGAGGAAGCGCGGGCGAGAAGGCGCGGCCGCACATGCCGTAGTTGCCGGCGCCGAAGCTGCCGCCGATGATCAGCGGTCAGCTTGGGCACGCGGGCGCAGGAGACGGCCGTCACCATCTTGGCGCCGTCCTTGGCGATGCCGCCGGCCTCGTATTTCTTGCCCACCATGAAGCCCGGTGATGTTCTGCAGGAACACCAGGGGATGCCGCGCTGGGCGCAGAGCTGGATGAAGTGCGCGCCCTTCAGCGCCGACTCCGAGAACAGGATGCCGTTGTTGGCGACGATGCCGACGGGATAGCCGAAGAGGTGGGCGAAGCCGCAGACCAGCGTCGCGCCGTAGAGCTGCTTGAACTCGTCGAACTCGCTGCCGTCGACGAGCCGCGCGATCACTTCGCGCACGTCGTACGGGCTTGCGGGTGTCGGCGGGGATGATGCCGTAGATCTCGGACGACTCAGTGCAGCGGCTCGCGCGGCTCGCGGATCTCGATGTTCGGCGCCTTCACGCGGTTGAGATGGCCCACGATGCGGCGCGCGATGCCGAGCGCGTGGGTGTCGTCCTGGGCATAGTGGTCGGTGACGCCGGAGGTGCGGCTGTGCACGTCGGCGCCGCCGAGCTCCTCGGCGGTCACGACCTCGCCGGTGGCGGCGCGCACCAGCGGCGGGCCGCCGAGGAAGATCGTGCCCTGGTTGCGTACGATGATGCGTCTCGTCGGCCATGGCCGGCACGTAGGCGCCGCCGGCGGTGCAGGAGCCCATCACCACGGCGATCTGGGGTATGCCGAGCGCGGACATGCTGGCCTGGTTGAAGAAGATGCGGCCGAAATGATCGCGGTCGGGGAACACCTCGTCCTGGTTCGGCAGGATTGGCGCCGCCGGAATCGACGAGATAGATGCAGGGCAGGCGGTTCTCGCGCGCGATGTCCTGGCGCGCAAGTGCTTCTTCACGGTGAGCGGGTAGTAGGTGCCGCCCTTCACGGTGGCGTCGTTGACGACGATGACGCATTCCCGGCCGCTGACGCGGCCGATGCCCGTGATGATGCCGGCCGCCGGCACCGGCTCGTCATAGACGCCGTGGGCCGCCAGCTGCGACAGCTCCAGGAACGGCGCGCCCGGATCGAGAAGGTGCGGATGGCGCTCGCGCGGCAGCAGCTTGCCGCGCGCCGAGGTGGCGCTCGCGCGCCGCCTTGCCGCCGCCGAGGCGGACCTCGTCGACGCGCGCGCGCAGGTCAGCGACCTGCGCCTGAGCGCATCGCCATTGCGCCGGAATTCCTCCGAACGCGTGTCGAGTGTGGAGCGGTAGACCGTCATCGGCGAATCTCCGGGTCAACGTAGCATCGCCGCGCGGCAAGCGCCAAGCGCGGACTTGGTCCTCAAAGCAGGGAAATGCGATGCACGCGCGCGTCCCACGGCTGTGCAGAACCCGGCCTTCCTGGCGTTACCGCACCAGTCCGATTGCATCCGACACGCTGCCCCAGGTCGTCGCCAGCAGGCCGGTCGGGCCGACGATGGCGTCCGGCACAGAGAACACGTCGGAGCGGGGCGGTCGGCAGCACGGCGCTGACTCGGGCAGGTGAGCGTGCGGCCGCTGTACTGGCAGAGCGTCGGAGCGTAAGGGACGGAGCTGGCGTCGCCATAGTCGAAATCCACCCGCAGATCGGACGCCATGAGCCGGATCGGGGTCGAGAAGACGATCCGCAGGCGCGCGCCCTCATCGGTCGCGGTCGACTCCGGTCTCGGCAGGTCGGCGCGCACGATGCGCGGCGGCTCCGGGTACAGGCCGCCGTCATAGAAGAGGAAATCCACCGCCGGCCCCGCTGCTCCGGCCGCCGGCGCGCCGATATCCGGGCCCCTGACCGGCGGCAGGGGATCGCGGCACTCGAGCAATCCCCGTTCATCCTCGTCGATGATGCAGCCGGCGCCCCGCCCCGGGCTGCCCTCGACCAGCGAGAAATCGCCATGGGCGGCGTCGGAGAACAACGGCTGCGACGGCGACACGGAGATTCCGCTGACGCGATAGTCCTGGGCGCGCAAGCCCGCCGTAAAGTCCGGATGATTGCTGAGGTCGTGATTGAAGGCGTAGTTGTCGCTGTCCCAGAGGAAGCCGTTGAAAAAGGGCTTGAGCACCCGCAGAGGCCGTCGGGATAGTCCTCGTGCCGGCAGAAGGCGATGGCGTTGTCCCAGTGGCCAATGTAGCCGAGACGCCCGTCCTGATGAGGCTCGCCCGCAGATACCAGCTGTTGTTGAAGATGTAGAGCGGGCCCGGCGCATAGCGGCCGTCGGGCCGGAACTTGAAGACGCGCCCGCCGTCGTGCAGGTCGGCGCACAGTGTGGACTTCTTTCCTGCCATCGCTTGCATTCGCCGTTGACGGCGCATTCGCGGCTCGGCTTGTCGTCGAACCAGCCGACGTTGTCGTAGAGATACCAGCGGCCGCCATAGAGCCCGTCGAACGAGAACCAGGCGTGGGCGTTGCGGATGCGGTTGCCGTAGAACCACCAGTTCGTGGCGTCATATTCGGGTCCGAGCACGTTGTCGCGCGTGAAGGAGAATTCGCTGTCGTACACCTCCGACGTTGGTGTTCAGCTTGCCCCGCATGTCTGGCTCGGCGCGCATCTGGCTGGAGACGTCCATGCGCACGCCGTTGAAGACGTTGTGGACCTTGTTGCGCCGGACGATGACGCCGCCGGGGATGTCGAGCGACGCGAACAGCGCGCCGGCCTGCGCCTTCAGCCGGCCGTACTTTTGTACTCGCACCAGTGGTAGCGGCTCCACATCGCCTGCGAGGGATCCTGGATCCAGACATTGTCCTCGACCAGCAGGTGGTGCGACCCTGCGCCCCGGGCGAAGAAGCCGTAGAGCCCGCCGATGATGGTCGACTGCCGCAGCGTGATGTACTGGCTGTCGACCGTGAAGACGGCGGCGTCGGCGCAGCGCAGGAACGTCAGGTTCTCCACCACGATCCACTGATTGTCGATCGAGGCTCAGGCAGTGCACGCCGTGGAGGAAATCGGGGACCTGCAGCGAGCCCTGCTCGTCGGCGCCGAAGATCGTCGAGACGATCTTCGACGATTTCCGTCCGGCCGTCGATGACGGTGGCGCTGCCCATGCCGCGCAGCGGTGATGGGAAAATCCGGGCGCCCCGTCGCGCGGAAAGTGAATGCCGCCCGCCGGCGTGTCCGGCGTGTAGACCCCGGGAGGAGCTGATCGTGACGCCCGGATAGGCTCGGCCAGGCCTCGCGCAGGCCCATCACCGTGACCTGGCGACGGGGCCGGCCGTCCGGCGCCCGCGGATCGCCTGCGGCTCGAAGCGCTGCAGCATCAGCCGCCAGTCGCCGTTCGGCACGGCGTAGATGACGTCTTCCGCCGCCGCCGCGCGGCCGGCGACGGCCAACAGCAATAATCGCCAGCAGACAGCGCCAATGCCCCATGACAGCCGCCCTACGCCTCCGGACACGGAATCTCTCGCCTCACCTTAGCACGGCCGGTCGCCGGCGACCAACGGGGACCGCCCTATTGTACGCCGCCGTTTGTATGCAGACATGTTTCCGCTTGAGGTTCCCCGGCCCTGCGAGAGAATGCCGCAGACCTTTACCGTTGGAGAAGCCGCCGTGCTGCCCACGCTCGCCCAGATTGAAGCCGCCGCCGCTCTCGTGCATGCGGTCATGCCGCCGACGCCGCAATTCTGCTGGCCGCTGCTCGAGCCAGCGCGCGGGTGCCGAGACCTGGGTGAAGCACGAGAACCACACGCCGGTCGGCGCCTTCAAGGTCGCGCGGCGGGCTTGTGTACATGGAGGAGCTGAAGCGACGGCAGCCGGATGTCGCCGGGGTGATCGCGGCCACCCGCGGCAACCACGGCCAGAGCGTGGCCTTCGCGGCCGGCGCGCCGGGCTGGCGGCCGTCATCGTCGCGCCGCACGGCAACAGCGTCGAGAAGAACGCGGCCATGCGCGCGCTCGGCGCCGAACTGATCGAGCATGGCCATGACTTCCAGGCCGCCTACGAGCACGCCATGAGACCTGGCGGCCGGGCGCAAGCTGCATGCGGTGCGCTCGTTCCATCCCACGCTCGTGGCGGGAGTCGGCAGCTATGCCTCGAGCTGTTTCGCGCCGTGCCCGACCTCGACACGGTCTACGTGCCGATCGGCCTCGGCTCCGGCATCTGCGGCACCACTGGCGGCGCGCGACGCCCTCGGCCTCAAGACCAAGGTCGTCGGCGTGGTCGCCGAGAACGCCGCCGCCTATGCCCTCTCCTTCGCGAAGAAGACCGGCCGTCTCCACCAACAGCGCCGACACCATCGCCGACGGCATGGCCTGCCGCGTGCCCGATGAGGCCGCCCTCGACTTCATCTTCAAGGGCGCTGAGCGCGTGGTTACCGTGAGCGAGGACGAGATCAAGGCGGCCATGCGCGCACTACTTTCACGGACACCCACAACCTCGCCGAGGGCGCCGGGGCCGCACCCGCTCGCCGCCCTGCTCCGGGAGCGTCAGCGCATGGAAGGCAAGCGGGTGGCGCTGATCCCGTCGGGCGGCAATATCGATCGCCCACTTTACACCAGCGTGCTGAACGGAGATTGAATCGACCGATGCCCATGAACAGCGCCATCGCGAAACCCGGCTGCCGGCTGCGGCTCGGCGTCATCGGGCGGGCCGGGCTCGTTCATCGGCGAGGTCCATCGCACGGCAGCGCGGCTCGACGACAACTATGAGATCGTGGCCTCCGTGCTGTCCTCCGATCCCGAGCGCCGCGCGCGCGGCCGGGCTGGCAGATCGGCCTGGCGCCGGAGCGCCTCACGGCACGGCGCGCCGAGATGTTCGCGGGCGAGGCGGGCCGCGCCGACGGCATGGAGGTCGCGGCGATCATGACGCCCAACGACAGCCACCACGCTGCTCTGCTGCGCCGCTCTCGAGCGCGGGCTCGACATCGTCTGCGACAAGCCGCTGACCACGAACCTGCCGGACGCGCTCGACCTCGTGCGGCGCGTGCAAGCGCCGGCGTCGTGTTCTGCCAAACCTTCAACTACACGGCCTTCCCATGGTGCGACAGGCGCGCGCCATGGTTGCCGACGGCGACGTCGGCGAGATCCGATGGTGCAGGTCGAATACGTGCAGGGCCACAATGCCAGCCTGTCGGCGGGCGAGCGGCGGCGGCGGCTCGAGCCTGGCGAGTGCGGCCGGAGCAGGCCGGCGCCTCGCTGATCCTCGGCGACATCGGCAGCCACGCCCACCACATGGCCTGCTTCGTGACCGGGCAGCAATTCGCCCGCTATCTGCGCCGACGTCCGCACGGTCGTGCCCGGCCGCAACGCCGACGACTACGCCGGCGTCCTGTTCCAACTGGAGGGCGGCGCGCCCGGCGTGATGTGGGTGACACAGGCGGGCGCCGGCGCGGTTCACGGCCTGCACTTCCGCGTCTTCGGCGCCACCGGCGGCCTCGAATGGTTCCAGGAGGAGCCCAACCAGCTGCACCACTTCGCGCCTCGGCCAGCCGGCCATCGTCTTCGAGCGCCACGGTCCGGGCCTCGCCGGCGGCGCTGCGCGCCAGCCGCATCGGCATCGGCCATCCCGAGGGCTTTCAGGAAGCCTTCGCCGTTCTCTATGCCGAGGCGGCGGGGCGATCGTCGCGCGCCGCCAAGGGCAAGCGGCCGCCCTCGATTTTCCCACCGTGGAGGACGGCGCCCGCGCCATGAAGTTCATCGACGCCGCGCTGGAGTCGTCGCGCTCGGGGCGATGGGTGGATTGCAGACTCGATCCAGCCTGATTGCCAGCCGCTGGCGCCGAGGCGCCCGCTTCAGTCAACTTGCCCCAGCACAATGGGGCGCGAATTGTCGCCATTGTCGAACGCCACGATAACCTGGGCGCCGACCTGTAAGCTCCAATCCGCCATGCAACTGTAGACGACCGGCGCGGCTGCGCTGGTTACGCCAACTGCAGGAACGCTCACTCTCACCCGGCCCGCACTGGCGAGTTCAGTCACGTCAGTCAGTCTGCCGCGGTACACCGAAATATGGCATCGCCCAGAATCTCCCTGAAGGTTGTCAGCTCACGGCAAGACTCGGACCCGGATTGACTCCTCGCGCTAGGCGGTGGGACGCGAAAATCGCCGCGGAATTTATTGAAAGAGCGGGTAGATCACCACCGCCTGTCGCCAGCCAGCGCTCGACCTGTTCCAGCCGGTCGTGGCCCCAGAAGGGCTCGCCGTCGACGATGATGAAGGGCGAGCCGAACACGCCGCGCGCCAAGGCCGCCTCGGTCTCGCCCGCAGCCGCTCCTTCACGGCCGGGTCGTTGACGGCCGCGAGCAGGGCCGTGCGTTCGATGCCGAGCGGCTGCGCCACGCTCCGCCACCGCCTCTGGCGGCGCGCATGTCGCGGCCGAGGCCGAAGGCGGCGTGGTAGACGCGCTCGCGCCAGCGCCTTGGCCTGCGCTGCATCGCGGTCGGCCAGCCAGTAGAAGGCGCGGCAGGCCGCCAGCGACAGGAACGGGAATGGCTCCGGCAGCTGGAAGCGCACGCCCAGCAGCGCGCCGAGCGGGCGAAATCACGCAGGCTGCACGGTCCGCGCAGTGGCTGCTCGACGAGCGGCAGTTGCCCGGTCGTCTTGAAGGCGACGCCCAGCAGGAACGGCCGCCAGGTGACCATGCGGCCATGCTTCTCGGCCAGCGCGTCGATGCGCGTCGAGGCGAGATAGCCGTAGGGCGACGAGAAGTCGAAATAGAACGCGATCGGATCAGCCATGGGCTCCTCGGGCTTGGGCAGCAAACTGTCGGCGATCTCTTGCCGCGGTGCAACCGGGATCGGGCTTACCTGGAACGCAGCAGGAATCAGTGGCAAACCGCTATTCCGGCCGGGGCTCCGTGCTCCGTCGCCGACCGCTCAAGAGGGGATAGCTTCATGCTCCGGACGCATCGCTAACCTGTTCAAAGCGTTTCTCAACATGTTCGTCACGCAGCGTCGAGAAGCAGAACCCCGAGGCGCTGCTGGAGCTGGAGAAGGAGAACCTGCGCAAGCAGATCGGCAATTTCAATCAGAGCCTGGCCTCGCATGCCGGCCTGGCCGGAGCGGCTCATGGGGCCAGGTCCGCAAGCTCGCAGTCCGACCAGCGCGACCTGGCCGCCAAGGCCTCGGCCCATCTCAAGGCCGGCAACCGGGCGGCCGCCGGGCAATACGCCCTGCGGCCTGCAGACCGTCGAGGCGAGCTCGCGGAAAATCAGCAGCAGCTGCGCGCAGGCCGAGGACACCTACAAGAACCTGGTCAAGGCCCGCGACGTCGCGGTGAGCCAACGCGCGCGTCGAAGATCGAGGGACTGCGCGGCGCCATCGCCGACATGCGCATGAACAAGGCCATGGCCGAGATGCACGAGATGGCGGCCGGCATGATCACGGAGCATCGGCGGCAGCGGCGACACGCTCAACCGCCTGCACGACATGGTCGAGGAGGAGCGGCAGAAGGCGGCCGGCCGCGCCCGCGTCGCCGAGGATGCCATCGACATGACCGACGTCAAGCTCAGGAATCCGAGATGAACGCGCTCGGCGAACAGGCGCTCGCCGATTTCGCGGCTCGCCAGGGCATCGCGCTCGATCCGGCGCAGGCGGCGCCGGCGGCGCCGCGCACGCATGGGCGCCACGAGCGAGCCGAAAGCCGCGGAGGGCCGAGAAGAGCTGATGCCGCTGTCGCCGGAGGCGCCGGCCTGGGCCGCCGAGCATCGCCCTCGCCTACGAGAGCAGCGGCGCCAGGGCCAGTTCATCCTCTACGGCAACGTGCATGACCGGATCGCCGGTCAGCGGCGCGCTGGTCAATCTGGTCAGCTATGTCGAGAACGAGCTGCTCGCCGGCTTCCAGGTCGTGTTCACCTACGACCTCGGCAACGGCCTGCGGCGTCGAGCGCGGCGGCCGATCTCCTCGCGGAGCTGGGCGGGGCCGGCCGAGCTCGACGCCGGCGATCGCGCCAGCCGCTGCCGGCCGATCGAGCTGGTCAGCGGCTATCTGCGCTACCTCGCGCAACCTGCGCGCGCTGCGGCGCGAGGCACAACGCCGATGCACGTCGCGTGCATCCTGCGCGGCGCCGACGAGATCACTGCCGGCGACGGGCGGCGGCTATCGAGCTCGGCAGCCTCGCCAGCCTGCTGCGCGACTGGGCGGGCGAGGCGCCGTTCTGCAACCTGCCGTTCGCCAGTCATCCTGATCGCCGACAATCTCAACGACCTCGATCCGTCGGTCGCGCTCAACCCGCGCACGGCGCGCATCGCGTGCCGCTGCCGCCGACCGCGGCCGCTGAGCGCGGCGCTCACGCTACTGCGGCGCGACGCGCCGGCGGCCTTCGAGCTCGCATACGGACGACGCCGGAATGGCTCGCCGACCCTGACCGGCGTGCGCCGTCACGGCCGTCGAGACGCTGGTGCAAGACGCGGCTCATCAGCGCCAGCCGATCAAGACGGCCGACCTGGTCGAGATCAAGAAGCAGCTGGTCGAGCGCGAGACGCGCCGGCCTGGTCGACTTCATCGAGTCGCGCCGCACGCTCGCGGACTATCACGGCCAGCAGGCGCTGAAGACCTGGCTGCGGCAGGACGTCGCGCTGTGGAACGCCGGCGATCTGAAGGCGCTGCCGATGGGCTATCTGCTCTGCGGGCCCGGTCGGCACCGGCAAGACCTTCCTGGTCGAGTGCCTGGCCGGCGAAGCCGGCGTGCCTGTCGTCAAGCTCAAGAACTTCCGCGACCGCTGGGTCGGCTCGAGCGAGGGCAACCTGGAGAAGATCTTCCGCCTCGTGCGCGCGCTCGGCCGCTGCATGGTCTTCATCGACGAGGCCGACCAGACGCTCGGCCGACAGCGCGATTCGGGCAGCGACAGCGGGCCTCTCCGGGCGCATCTATGCGATGATCGCGCAGGAGATGGTCGATCACGGCAACCGCGGCCGCGTGATGTGGATGCTCGCCTCGTCGCGGCCCGACCTCATCGAGGTCGACCTCAAGCGCCCCGGCCGCGTCGACGTGAAGATCCCCCTCCTCCCGACCACGACGACGGCCGAGAGCGCGACATTGCTGCGCACGCTCTGCCGCCGCGTCGGCCTCGATCTCGGCGCCGGAGCAGATGCAGCAGTTCGGCGCCAAGCTGCCGCTGCTGCTCACCCCGGAGCGGCCGGGGCCATCGCCATGAAGGCCTACCGCCTGTCGCGTACGGGCTCGCTCGATCCGGCGAAGGCGGTGGAGGCGTGCTTGATCGGCTATCAGCCGCCGGTGCCGGAAGACGTCATGCGCTTCCAGATGCAACTCGCGGTGCGCGAGGCCACCGATCTCGCCTTCGTGCCGGAGTCGCTGCGCAAGCTGGCGGCGGAAGGATAGCGTGGTGCGCTCCTGGGTCCGGTACCTCTGGAAGGCATTCAACGGCGCGGCCGTTCGGCGCCCCGATCCCGCCCTTCTGGTTCATGGGCGCCGCCTTCGGCCTGCTGGGCTTCTTTCTCAACCCTGGATTCTATCTCATCGGTGCCGGCGTCACGGCCGCCTGCGTCGGCCTCGTCGCCGGCAATGCGCGCTTCCGGAATACGATCGACGCGGCCGACCCTCGCTCCCGGCCCCGATCCGCGGGCCCTGCTGCTGGAACGATTGGACGCCCCGAGCAAGGCTCGCCAGACCAAGCCTCGAAGAGCAATGCAAACAGTTGCAGCGCGTGCTCCGAAACGGCCAACGCCGGCAGCGAGCACATCCAGGGCGTCTGGCAGCTGGCCCAGCTGCATCTGCGCCTGCTGGTCGCGCGCGCGCGGCCGCCGATGCCGTCGTCAGCAATGAAGAGGGCGAGGACAGCAAGCAACTGACGGCTCACATGGCGGATCTCGGATCGACGGCTGGCGCAGCCGAACCTGGACAACGATCTGCGCGAGGCCCTGGAGGACCAGAGCAAGGTGTTGAAGGAGCGGCTGGCGATGCAGAGCGAGGCCGGCCGGCGGCTGCAGGTTCTGGAGGCCGAGCTCGGGCGCATCCGCGAGCAGATCGCGCTCATTCGCGAGCAGGCGCTGTTGACCACCGACGCTTCCGGCATCGCGCGCTCGGTCGATGCGCTCTCGACCTTCCTCAATGGAATCCAGTCGCTGGCTGCATGAGCAGCAGGAGATCTTCGGAGATCTCGATCCGACCACGGCGGACCCGCTCGGCCTGCCGCCGGAAATCGGACCGCCACAGACAGCGCGCCGGCAAGCGCGCAGGAGAATTGCAATGACGGATCGGGGACCCAACAAACGCGCCTCCGGCGGCTCGCCGGTCGGCATCATCGTCACCTTGCTGCTCGGCGTGGCCGTGGCCGGACTCGGCGCCTGGCTGTACATGCGCAACGGCGAGACGACGACGACGGCGCCGACCGGGAATGCGCCTGCGACGCAGCAGACGGGCGAGGCGCCGGCGCCGATCGAACCTGTCACCGGCAGCCCCGTGCTCGACCAGCCCGCGACCTACGTGCCGAAGAACAACATCGTCGAGATCGACCTCAGCGAATATGCCGGCTATGGCGGCCTCATCGTCGCCAATGGCGGGCTCGCGCCCAACCCGGACTCGTTCTTCGCCAAGCAGTACGGCTTCAAGGTGAAGATCTCGGTCTCGCGAGGAGCGAGACCTGGGGCACGCTCAACAACGGCCACTTCGCCGCCACGGCCACGACGGCCGACGCGCTGGCCGTGCTCGGCCGCCAGTTCGACGTCACCGTGCCCGTGCAGATCGGTTATTCGCGCGGCGCCGACATGGTCGTCGTCGATCAGCGGCATCGCCTCGGTCAACCAGCTCGCCGGCAAGGTCGCTCGCGGCGCTCGCAGTTCAACGAGAGCGAGTTCTTCATGCGCTACCTCGCGCAGGAAGCCGGGCGTGCCGGTGAAGGTGCTGCGCGATCTCGATGCGAAACCGGCGGCCGCACGAGGTCGGGCATGGTGTTCTACGAAGACGCCTTCGCCGCCTGCGACGCCTATCGCCTACGAGCTGACGGGCAGCCAGCCGCGGCTCAACGGCTGCGTTGGCTGGACGCCGAAGACCGACGAAGTGATCGAAGCCAGCAAGCGGCGCCGCCAAGGTGCTGGTGTCGAACCGCAACCTGCTGGTCATCGCCGACGTGCTGGCGGTCAACAAGGGCTTCGCCAAGGCACATCCGGAAATGGTGAAGGGCCTCGGTGCACGGCATCCTCGAAGGCAACCGCCGGCTGCAGCGACAGCCAGACCGAGAACATCGGCGTGGTCGCGCAAGGCCTTCAAGCTGGACCGAGGCCGAGGCGCGCGACGAGCTCGCGCACGTGCATCTGTCCAACCTGCCGGAGAACCGCGCGTTCTTCGCCGGCACCATCGACTCCGCCGGCTCGTTCTGGCGGCATCTTCCAGTCTTCGGTGCTCGCCTATGGCAGCCTGATCCGCAATCCCGTCGATGCCGAGCGCTTCATCGAGCACTGACGCAGCTGCAGGCGCTGCAGAGCGCGGGCAAGTATCGCCGACCAGAAGGTCGCGATCGCGCCCATCCGCACGACTCGACGCAGGCGAGCTCGAAGGCGATCCGCTGCTCAGCAAGGACATCCGGTTCTTCTTCGAGCCGAACTCCGGCCGTGCTGATCGACACGCGCCGCGGAGAACCAGGACTTCCTCGATCTCGATCAAGCAAGTTCCTGCAGGTGAGCCCGGGCTCCACGGTGCTGCTGCGCGGCCATGTCGACAACGCCCGCGTCGACGAGTTCCGCAAGCGAGGGCGGCGAGGAGCTTGGTGAAGACCATGGCCCTCAAGGCCATGGAACTTCGAAGGAACGCGCCGACACCGTGCGCACGGCCTTGCTGAAGAAGCACCCGGAGATCGACGCTGCCAGCGGATCGAAGTCGTCGGCCGCGGCTGGGAAAGAGCCGGCCGGCCCCGACGGCAACCTGAACCGCCGCGTCGAGGTGCAGTGGTTCACGCTGGAGTGACGCGGCGCCACGACCTCAGCCGGTCGAACCAATGCCTGGCGTGCTCTCCGATTGGGTTCGCCAAGTCGTCCCCGCATTTCCGGAACTCCTTGGCCGGTTTTGGGTTGTAGTGCCGCAGGTGGGTAGTCGGGCTGCAGGAGGACGGAATGACGGGCTTTCTCCTAGTTGGCGCTGCTTTCTTGGCTGCCGTACTGGCTATTTGCATAGTCGCTGCAGCGGAAAGCGGTTTGCATGGCCATTTCACCGGTTCTGAGGCCATATTCCTACCCAAACGCGCGCCGCCCATCTCTCAGATGTTCAAGCCCTCTTCTCGCGGCATGCGGTGCCGCTTCGCGACGAGCGTTGATGCCGTCGTCGTGCGCGACCAGCTCGCCGAGCGTCTCCAATCTCCGGGCGGCAGCGTTGAACGCTCAGCCTTGGCCGGTGGCAAACAGGCATATGGTGGTGATCAAGTGGCAACTTCGGCGCCGCCGCTGATCCGGCAAAGCCATCGATTTCTTGGCGAGGAAGTACAAGGGGGTATCGAATGAAGCCGATCTCGATCACATCCTGTGTGAGACCGTCCGCCCCCGTCCTGCCCCGTCCCGGAGTGCCAGGGATTTCCGCGCTTTCTGGGACTACAATCCGCGCCGCCATCCTGCCCCGGCCGGCCCGGTCTGCCAGGAACAGTTCGGTGGCAATTGCAGGTGGCAATTTTGTCAGCAGGGTCGGCAATGGCCAAGCGAGTAACGAACGCGTGACCGCCTGAGTGAGATATTGGTGGGGGATCTCATCAGGTCTAAGGACGCGCTGCAGATCGCGAAGCACAGCAGCGAGCAAGCTGAATTGAGCTTTCTGGCTGTTGCCGCCGCACTAGCTGGGATTGGCGACTATGTGAACGCAGGCAAGGGCGACGGAGTTAGTAAAATACTGCAAGCACCGTTGCAGGTATTTGGTCAGCCGAAAACGCAGTGACTAACCTAGGTGTGCGCTTCCGCCGCAGGCTGCCGCGAAGGCGCCCCAGCATCGCATTACATCGCTGCTGTGCTGCGGCAGAATCGGCTCATTGCGGTCGGCCCGATGTGGTCGTTGTTGAACGGCCAAATATCGTCGCGCCTGACCGTGCGGCCGCCTGTACCAGTATATTGAAGGAGCTGGCGGGGCACCGCGGTCGCCGCCTGATCTGCTGCCTGGGTCAAAACTGACCGCCTGGCTAGCGGTTCTAGCCTGCCGTCAGACATCTTGATCATCGACCGGCGGCAGCGCTGCGGCCATGCTCTCGGCCGAATCGTCATATGGCGAGCGCGGCCAGTCGATCTAGACGCCCCGATCCTAACGAACGGTCCCATGCGGTTGGTTTTTCCTATCCGACTACGCCCGAAGGCAGGAAGTGAGAGTTCATCTAGGGGTTGACGGCCCTTAGGATCGAGTTGGAGCGCCCCCGGCAGCCGCAATCTAAACACTCGACGATGTCTGGCCACTGGACAACAAACAGGTTGGGACTTCCGCAATTGAAAGTGTAAACGCGTGAGCGATCCAGCGTGGTCTTTCCGCAGACGAGGGAAGACGCCAACAAGCACGGTCACTGTGGATCGTCGTTGACCTAGGTCAACCAGGACCGCCGCCCGCGAACGCTACTGCACCGCCTTCGACTGGACGCATGCGGTGACGGCAAACCCCGCCGCTTCATCCTGAGCGGCGGGGCTCCACAAAGAGCCGGCTGGGTGAAAGCCAACTCCATTGCAGAGATGAAAAGCCCGCCAGGAGTGAGTGGCGGGGGCTAGGGCACAGGAAACCTGACTAACGAATACCACCTCATTGGAAGGGCGAATATTGACCCGGTCCAACGAGTGGATCGCGGCCAGCACCGCAGCAGCCAAGAGAAAGCCCCGCATGGCGTTGTGCCTGGCGCTCCAAGCGGCTGCGTATGGGCGCGAGAAATTTCCCTCAGACCGAAGCGAGTTAGCATCGCGGACTTTGGGCAGTTGGACCGATGAGCTTATGCGTCTGGCGGGGGCGCCAATAGTGTGGCTACGATCTTCTTTGCTGCTCGACTCTCAAAGACCAGCACCGCTGTTCCGTGGCTCACCGTATCGCACATCTGATGGAAAGTCTGTTTGTCTAGTGGGCTCTCGGCGCCGAACATCTCGCGCCATACATAGTCGATATTCTCTGCGAGGGCGTGAGCCTCTTCTCGTGCGATTGCCACCGTGTGCGCTGCATCTGCAATGGTCCAAGGCCGATCCGGAAATAGATTCTGGTTTGGTTATTTTGACGTCGCCAGCGAAAGTGATCGTTTCCATCAGTGACCCCGATCATTCGGCAAACCTGGCCTTCCACACGGAATTCGGCAGTGGCACCCGAGCGCGGGGATGCGCTGTCAGGATGCCGCCACGCATCAACGCCAGGTTGGGCCGGCAGTTCCAAAGAAAGCTCCCTGCCGGGCGGAGGTCCGCGTCGTTCCACCGCGCGCCATGGACACCATGGCGAGCCTAATCCGCCGCGGCCATTGGGACCAAAGGCCAACCGGGACGCGGCCAGCACCCGCCAGCCGACCGTGAAGAGCCCCGCCGGGTGAGGGCGCCTAGGATCGAGCCAATGCGTGCTGCGCCCTGGGTCGGGAACACTTGAGCAAAGGAGCTGCACACCTTTAGAGAGACAACGGAAGCCACTGGGAATAATCCTCTCGCCAAGCAAGGCGAGCGCGGCCAGCGACGCGGCGATGCTTATGTGCCGCGCCGCCGTCGATGCTGCGAGTCTTCAGATATCTATGGTCCGGTGATCTGGCGGACGAGTTGGGGGTATCGGCATCGGATGAAATTCATCTGATCCACCAATACATGTCTCCATCCCTTCCCATTCCTGGTCCTTTCTGGCGGAAGCATTCTTCAATGCCTCCTGCGCGCTTCGCATTCTTGGCTTCGGTGCAAAGTCCTGGATAGTCCTATGGCCCAAGACGGCAAGAACCACTGCGATGAGACCCACAAGCGTTGCCCAGGCTTTCACAGCGGGACACCTCGGGGCAGGTGGCAGCTGGAGTGCAAGCCATTCGGCCTTCGCTTCGTTGCCGTCGCCGTAGACTTCGCTGATCCGCGCGACAATTGACTTGTCCGGCTCCGACAAACCCGCGAACCACTCGCCGCACGCTTCCCGATATTCCGCGCTAATTTCGTCGTCGGGGTCTGGCCCACCGTGGTTCAGTGCGGCCAGTAGCTTGTCGCGGGGATTGTCGGACAGTTCGCTCATTGCCAAGCCGCCATCACTTGACTCTGCTGCCTCCAATGTTCCGGGATGCGCCCGGTCGCGGCCGATGTCAACAGGTCACAGAGCGACACTCTCGGCGCAGCGATGCGGCGATGCTCTCAGCCGCGCCGCTGCTGAGCGGCTTGGCCTCTTTCTCAATCCTCAGCAGCAGCTCCTGGTCTGGCCGACGGCGGCACGGCCGCGTTGTGGCCTCTTCTTTCCGCATATTTGATCGCGCCTGATTGATGGGCCGCGCGATAGGCCTCCTTAATCCGTGGTCATCGGCAAACCCATATTGCGCCAGCTGGGTCGAGAGCGAAGTCGGAGAGGCGGCAACAATCGAACTGGTCAATTTCTCCATGCGCGCCGAAATCGAGAATCGACGGCGCCCGACGGAAGCCAAAACCAAGCAGCCGAATCCATGCTTGAAGTAGCGCACGCCGCCCTCGAGCGTGCCGGACTGCTTGACCCAGGCTGCACAACCCAACGCCAGATGGCGGTGTGGTCGCGGAACTCCCGACTGCACGAGTAGATCAACGGCCGTGCGGACAGCCCCCTTGAAGTCGTCGATCAACCTGGCAAGCCCATGGGGCGGCTTAATCAATATCACGTGGCAGCTTTAGCACTTCGGCGCCCCATACATTGATGAGCGCTTCGATGCGTTTCAGCTCTTTCTCGTCCGAGAATTGCGCACGTGAAGCGTTGTCGGGGGCCGCGATGCGCGGTCGGTGGCTCATGGATCGTGAGGGTATCGAAACGGCTCCACCGCAACATGCTGGCGATCGCACTCGCCAACAAGCTCGCCCGTATCGCCTGGGCCGTTCTGGCGCGCGGCCATGCCTATCAACGGAGGATCGCTGCCGATGCCGGCGTCCTGAACGCTCGCTCAGGTCCGCCAAGGGGATGACCGAAACACCGGACACGCAACATTGCGCGCGCGACTGATCCGTGGCCCAACCGCCGAACATCCGACGTCGAGCGGCAGTCAGCACGGGTCCGCACGGTCGCTCACCCGATGAGGTGGGGTACCTAGGGAATCCCAGGTTGCAACGCTGACAAATGCTATCAACTAATGTTAACAGAGATTGGATCTGAGAAAGGTTGGGGGATCTGGAGAAAAAGACGCCATTGCCGGACTGCTTAGCCGTGACATGAGGGCCAACCGCATCCTGCTTGCTTTTCCGCAGGCCAGTCTGGAACGGATTGCACCCCATCTGGAGCCCGTCGATTTGGCAGCGGGACAGGTCATCTACTACCCGAAAGCGCCCATCAGGCATTCATATTTTATCACTCGTGGACTGGTCTCTCCTCGTAACGACCATGAAGGACGGTCGGAGCGTTGCAACAGGAGCGATCGGCATCGAAGGGGTTACTGGTCCAGATGGCCCTCCTTGGCATTCCCAATGCACTATCGGAATGCACCGTCCAAATTCCCTGGTGCGGCACTTCGCACCACGCCCGATATCCTCCAAAGAGAAATGGCGCAAAGCGAGGCAGTTCGGGAACTGGTGCGACGCTTTGCTCAAACGACTGTAAGCCAGCTTGCGCAGATCGCAGCCTGCGGCGGGTTGCACTCTCTTCAAGAGCGGTGCTGCCGTTGGCTCCTGATAGGCCACGATAGCGCGATCTGATTCCTTTTCACTCACTCACGAATTAGCTCGCGATGATTCCCGGCGTTCAACGCACCGGCGCATATCGATCGCGGCCCGCAACCCGCTACGGAAGCTGGCGTCATCCACTATCACAGAGGCCACATCACGATCCGCGAATCGACAGCGGCTCGAAGCGAGAGCCTGTGAATGCTACGAAGCGATCCGCGCGCAATGCGACAAACTGTTCGCCCAGAATGCTGTGATTTCTTAGTGGCAAACGCCATCGTTCCTTCCGTTGGGCTGAGCAATACGTGTAACTGAACGAAGCATAC
>ERZ1370068.1493-contig-11390_pt1 | contig 29456 bp, 45 predicted proteins | sample MGYA00561227_ERZ1370068 | MGnify/ENA primary metagenome ERZ1370068 (study PRJEB38410, sample SAMEA6850437) | metagenome | study: Metagenomic assessment of the ecological functions of the soil: analysis of the soil microbiota associated with the...
GTTATTGCTTCGTTCGATTGTGTGCTGGAGCCGACTTCGCGGTTTCGGACGTCGCCGTCGTCGCCACCACATGCGCCACCCGATACCCTGGTCGGCGTGCTTTCGTTTGTATTCAACATCGCCATCCTGGCCATGAGCATCAATATCATCGGCGGCGTAGATGCTACGCAGCGCCGCCATTCTGATACCGACACCCGGTCCTGCATGCTTGTATTGCGCCAGGCGCAATCCGCCGCGCGCGCGGCAGGTACGCAGAAACCGCACCTGACCACGCTTTGCATACAGATCGGGAGGCGCCGCTGGCTGGCTCGCCAGAGCTTTGAGCAGGTCGTTGGACGCAACGGTGCGCATGCATCTCGGATTGCCGAGTGCCGGGACAATTCTGGTGACCAGGCGCGACCGCCGGATAGAACGCGATCGAGCGGCGCGACTGCGGTGGCACCGATGAGCCGCTGAGAACGCTTTGGCTGTTCCAACTTTGCGCGATCGCCAGGCTTGCGCCACCCGTTGCTGTTCCGGATCGGCGCGCAAAGAAATCGCCGAGCGGTCTACTGCGGTCCGACGTCGGGGCCCTGGCGGTTGAGCTGTGTCGGATCATGTGCGCGACGGAGAAAAATACCCGCAGCAACTGACGCGTAGGAAGATCCTGCGAGGGATCGCCAGACCACCTGCACCGCCTCGGCATGCCCAGGTCGAGCCGGTGCCGACGAGCTCGCATAGCGCGCGGTCTTGGCCAGCGCGCCAGCCGGAACAGCCGGACGTGGCGCTGGTCACTCCCGCATGACGTGGCTTGAAGGGCGTACGTCCGCTCCCCAAGCCGCCGGCGAATATACCGCGGTTGCCTGCCCGCTCGGCGGTGGCCTTGCAGGGTCACGTCCGTCGCCGGATCCGGGCGGAGCCGCGATGCGTGAACCAGGCAAAAGATGCGACGAGGCCCATGGTACCTGCGGCCAGAACGTTCCCACTATGCGCACGAAACACGGCGGCTCGCTTCGATAAGAGTGCCGTGCGGCTGATATCCAGGCGCATTGACCGATTGCCGGCGGCAACGGTCTGACTCTTGCGCCAGTCGGTCGTTTACCACGGAACCTCGGAACTACACACATCAGAAGCTGGTGCGTCCACGATAATCCCACGACGCGTCGCGCGTGTCGAGCCACCTCTCCAGCGATATTAGCGGCAATGTCGCCCAGACCGCCCACACGGCAAAAGCGATCCGTCGCCGCCCACCATCTGCAGCCATGAATGTGGTTGGATTCCGTATAGAAAAGCCACATGACGGCGTTGATGCTCGACGCCAGATGTTTTGCCGACACCAGCAGATCATTGGCCACTCCGGATACACTCCACGACCGTTCGCTGCCAGGTCCTCGAGCAAATACGCTGAGCGACGATTGCCACGCGCTACCTCTATCACAATCAATTTTAGCAGGCTGTGTCGGGGCGCGATCGCACCGGATCAGCATCAACGTAATGATGTGGGTTCAGGTAGCCTCTGCTACAAATACAAATCGGCGTGGTGGCGCTTGCCGTGGGAGGCTGCGGGTGAGTGTTTGTATCTTGGCGCTTTGGCAAAAGAAGCGGAGACATCATGATTCTCGGCCTGCGCACCGCGATCTATCCGGCGCCTATCTCCAGCTAGCTTTGAAGAAGGCAGCTCGATTTGCTTGGACAATCTCCGTACTTCGATCAACCGTTCTACGTGGGGTTCTCGGTGGGTGGATTCGAACGGCCTTGTACCGACGGTATGCCGGTACCTTGGGCCGCAACCACTCTGGGGTGGTACAGAACGCCGAGGCCTGCTGGCGTCTGTGAGCTCGGCGGTGCTTCAAGCGGAATTCGTCTCCAGAAGTTGGCGAGGGAGTCAAGGTGCAGCAGTAACCGATCCATTCGGCAGCGGTTCGGTCATCAGGGCCGCTAACGCGGCGGATGTTCGATGAGGCTGCCAGGCGCGTCGTCGACCCGGACACCTGGTTTCGTGCTGACGGCTAACCCGCATCGCGGCGCGCCGCATAAAATGTTTCGTCATGCCGGGCATGCGCGTCAGGCAATGTCCATGTGTAGAAATATCAAAGATTCTCTCTTCAATTTTGCGCTGATGTGACCAGGATGAAGGTCGCGCGGCCGCATGGTGCAATTCTGCGTGCGAAAAGGTCGGCAGCTAGCGCAAGCCGTCAGCAGGCTGAAACCGCGATTCATTGCTGCCGGGCGTTGACGAGATAGCGGCGGTCTCCGGAAAACTCTCCGCTCAACCACGTGACTGCACCACCGAGGAATCGGGCGGGATGAGGCCATAAAGGCGCGCGAAACGCGCGGCTCTGCGATTCTCAGTGAAGAGAGAGGATGCAAAGAAGTATGCTTCCGGCGCAGACGTATGCGCGCATGTATCCCTCTTTCTGGGGACGCGGCACGGACGTATTATCGAAGGCTACGCCTCGGGCAAGCTGATCCAATACGAGATCGAGGGATCGAAGGCGAGCGGTTCATGGCGCATGAACACAGAACTGCGTTATCCATAGACCATTTGGATGCTTCGCGCCGTCGCCAAGTGCACTGCAGCGCTTCATCGCCGAAGTCGGGGCGACAACGCCCATGTGGAGCAATCGAAAAGTTCTAGCTGCACCGCACGCGTCGATGCAAGAAGCGAGCTGCCGCCTCGAGTCGGACGAGAAACACTTGTCGCGAACAGAAGGGAAGCTCTATCCAGAATGCGATCCGTAATGTGGAATGTTTGCGCCCGTGTTCGTTCATCGGCGATCACGTCGTGATCCGATGGGTCTTCAGTTCAGACCCATGATGGCGCCAGGATACGAATGGACGAGCTCGCATACCAGCGCTGGGAGGGAGGTCGCCATCGTCGCAGAAAGTTTTTCTACGATCCGCAGCGATTACAGCCGCGACGCTGGCGCGTTAACAGGAACCGGGAACACTCGCCGGCGATCGCTGCTTGCCAGAAGTCAGGTGCGCGCCCATGCACTGGTGTTCGAGACGCCGCTGGCGCTCTTCCGGTGCGGGAGCGCGGCGGCGTGCGCCATGTTGGCGGCGTTCCTCGTCGTCTGGCGTCGTGACGTTCCTGGCGCTGCGCCTCGTGGCCGCGCGGCGGTGTGCGGGCTCGCCAAGCGCTTAGCCTGGGTGGTTCTCGTCGCGCTGCGTGTGGCATTTGTCGTGGCGCAGCGGGCATTCTCGTCGAGCCTGCCGATGGCTGCCGTGGGGCTCGCGTCCGAATTCGCGGATTGGACGCTGCGCAGTACGCCTGTACTTGCTCGAGGTGGTTCCGTTGGCGGCGGGTGCTCTTTGCCACTGTATGTTCGCCAATCGCCTGCTGGCGTTGCTGGCGTTTTCTCTGGCGGTTGCCTGCAGGTTCCTTGCTGTTGCTCTCTGTCTTCTACGGGACTTTCCTTTGGGGGATCGATGCAGGAGTTCCTTTATCGCGAGCTGGCTGCAGACCGAGACCTGACCCAGCGCTTCCAGGTCATGGCGTAGTCGCTCGCGCCGCGGCTTGGCTCTGCGTTCACTTTTTCGGTCCCTTGCACCTCAACCCTATCAGCTCTTGGCCCGCAGGCGTGCGCTGGGGATGATGCTCGCCGCCGTGTTCGGCATCGGATTATTCTTCGACGGCCTCGTGTCTACCATCGTTCCGGGAACGTGGATCCAACGGGGTATGCTGCATGGACTCTGGCCGCCGAACATGAGCTGATTCCCGCCTTATGGAAGACGGGAGGCCTGGATCTGGGCTTGCTGGCGCTCGACATCAAGATCGTTGATGGAAAAGACCTTCTGTACGTTTGATTTGCTTAGCACCGGAAAGGGAACGAATAAGAACGACCATGTCCGCCGTCGACGCGGTGTTTCAGCGCCAAGTCGAAGCCTATAACGCTCGCAAATCTGGATCCGGTTTGTGTCGGCCTACAGCGAAGCGATCGCGGTTCTTCGCGTGCCCTCGACCGGGCCATCATTTCCGGCAAAAAAGATCGACTTGCTGCAGAGTTACTCACCCAAAGATTCAAGTTTGCCGGGACTGCGCCACGCGGAGATCGTGAATCGCAATATCGTGCTCGGCAAACAAAGTCATGGAAACCACGAAGCGCGTCTGGGGGCAGTTCGCGATGCTCGGTCGAAATTGCCGCGGTTGTGCGAAGTGGTTGCGGAGAATTGATCGAGCGCGTTTGGTTCTTCCCGTCCTGGGATGCGTTGCGAACTCCGCCCGGCCGTCAGCTCGATTAGGCAGCGCGCCATTCTACGGCCTCATGGCCGCCAGTATCTCGGCTGGCCGTCGTACCCGATACGGTGGCCGGCAACCCGCAAGGCACTGCCAAAGTGGTGGACGACCGCCGCAACGCCAGGCGCGGACGGAAGGCGCATTTATTGACTGCAAGACTGGTCCGCTGGTGATCCTGTGCTCGCGCGCATAACCGGCGGCACCGCTTGGGCGTAAGCGTCAAAGGGTTCAGAATAGTCTGAGGCTGCAACCTGCTTCTCGCTTCCCGCGATCGCGGCCACCGCTGCCGGTGCCCCGAGCTGTGCGTCGACTCCAACCGGCGTGGAAGTCCGGCACCGCTGTGGCGCATGGACGATATAGACCCGCGTGACCGGCTCTCGCCTGCCTGCACGCGACAGGGAATCGGCATCCGTCAAATCGATCGAAAGCAAGCGGACGACATGATGCGGGTACAGCACCCATATTCCACCGAAAGCTCAGGCAGCAGATCCTTCCGCTGACGCCACGCACCAAAGCGGGCCGCGTCAGGCCATTCCCAATTGCAGCGTAGACAATAACCTGTCACTCTAGCCGATACAACACACAGAGGGAGGTAGCCGCACGCCATTGCGGCTGCTGGCACCATGATCTGCTCCACCTGGGTTGACGTTCAGGCTGCCACGCCCAGTCGCTGGCGGCCTGAAACCGACAAATCCCAATGCAGCAGTGCCGGTGTTCAGCTGCAATCTGAACGCGCGCAAACTGGCGAGGAGCAGGTGGTCGCCATGGGCAGAAACCAGCAGCGTAAGCAAGCGGAAGCGCGGTCAGCGTGAAGGGTGGAGTCGTCGGACCACATCTACATATTCGCGGCATATGGCTCAACTTCAGACCGGAATCAAGAGTTACGCAAACGATTCATGGCTTATGCCAAATCAGAAGAGAAACAGCTTCGGCTGGCGAAAGCGATGCAGGGCAAGCGGAGTTGGCTCTGCCGTCCGCCGAAGCTAAAGCCTGTACGACCCACGTTCTTGGGTCCGGATGTGACGACACAATATCGCGCGCAAAAGCTCAGTCAGAGCGATCGCGATTTGGGCGTGTTTATATCTGGCGGCCTGCAGGCCTGGGCGGTTTCGGAGTCAGCGCGGCGGCGTTGTGCTGTTAGCCGCTGCCGCGAAGCCGTCGCGCGGGAGCGACCATGCTGATGACGGATAAGTGCCATCGCGACGCCAAAACCAGCGATACGGCTCCGGCGGGCGACGACTGCACGAGCCACCTCCACCGCTGCAGGCATAGCGTGATGATCGCGACCCTTCGCACCCGAGCGCGCCAAACAAAATCCACGTGACTTTGACTGCGGTCCGGCTCAGAAGCCACGCGGCTCGATCAGCGTGTTCTCGATGCGCTTCATCGGTGCTCGATGTCGATCCAGATCGACTGTAAACCGAAGTTCCCCCTCAGACACCCCTTTACGTCGCGGCAGGGAACAATTTTACCCCGGGCCACGGTAACGCGTTGCGTGCGGCTTTTATCGAGGCCGAGTGCCTACGAATGACCTTCTGAAGCAAGTGCATTATTCGCGATTGGCACCGATCGATATTGTCGTCTATGTAAGGCAACGCGACATTCCAGGGCCTGATGATTACCGCCGCAAGTCGTTCATCACTGTATAAAGTGTTGCTTCAGAAACCGAACTGCCAGCGGCGGAACGGCGCGTGCCTATTCCCAGAATCATGATCGCCGCCTTTACCGCCTCACGCTCCAGCTAAACGTGCGCCGCGACGACCAGAAACAGAAGCGAAAGCATGACCGTGGGCGTTCAGACCTTTGGTTTATATGAAGTCACCACGGCGATCCGTCACACTATCTCTGCGTCGAGCAGGGGAGTTCAGCTGGTGAGGCTGGCGGCCCGGCTGTTTTTCGGCGACCGGGGGCAGTGAACCCTACAAAGTGGCCGACGACGTTCCTTACATATGCCGGTCGGGGTTGCCCTGCCAAATTCGTAACTCATCGGAAAATAAAGAAAGATGCCGATGGCTCGAACGTTGCTAACAATGCTGAAAATGCAAGGTCCTGACTGTTTTCGAGATCAACGATCAGGAAATCGACGTCATGCTTGAGGGGCGGAAGATAAGGCAAACCACGGACCCGGTCCATTTTGGGTTTAACGAGCAACGACAACCGCTAGTTCGTGGCGATGCCTCACCACTACCTGATTGCCGTGGCGACCAACGTCCGCGTTTGCGGCAAGAAGTTGTTCGCTTCGGATTTTCCCTCCGATTTTGCGCTCGAAATTCAGCGGGTGCCTAACAAGTTTCGCGCCACCTGCTGGCGGTGACTTTCGAGGTGACTGGCTGGAGAACGTTCCAAATAGACGCCGCGCGAGCTATGTCGGTGGGCCGGAGCCGGGCCTGATTGCGGGTTTCCTTGAGGATCTCATCGCGGGACTTTCGGTCAGCCGTAGGTGCAGGGGCTTCGGGAAAACCACCGGAGAGCCTATCGGTGTGCTCTCGAGCATTGCGCGGTTCATCGTTGCGTTTCCCATGCGGTCGTGCGAGGCGTTGCGACTCAGAACCGTTGCGTGGGCGGCAAATCGGCACCCGCGATCATCTGCGCCCGCTTCTCCTCCCAGGCGATCAGCTTCTTCGCCCTGACCCACAGGCAATCGTCGCGGTGTCCGTGCTCCCGATTTTCGGCGTTGCACAGAACGCAGGACAGTTTGTCGGTGACATCCCGATAAACCGGATCGGCTCCCGCCAGCTCCTTCACCAGCGATTCGTGTCGTGTCAGTCGGCATCGGTTCCGTCACGTTGCCTCCCTATCTTTGCGCCAGCCATGATCGCGCGACGTTCATTTCGGATTACCGTAGTACAGCTTTTTACGCCTTCCGCCAATCGTGAACCAGCATGTCGCACGCCTTTTTCAAATCAGAGGGTTAAAACAGGCATGTTGGCGTCCCCACGGGGATTCGAACCCCGGTACTCACCGTGAAAGGGTGATGTCCTAGGCCTCTAGACGATGGGGACGAGGCGAGATGTTGCGGCGGGCGTTTGGTGGAGCTAAGCGGGATCGAACCGCTGACCTCTTGCATGCCATGCAAGCGCTCTCCCAGCTGAGCTATAGCCCCACAGCAAGCCGCGAATTATAGGACCCGGAGCGTCCTTTTGCAAACCTGCGAAGCGTTTGTGACGCCGTGTGTCGCCGTCGTGCCGGGTCCGGCGTTGCGATCACATCGAGCGTTCTCCGCTATCATCGGCAGCCGCGCTCTCATCATCGCCACTCCTGCTGCCGAATTCCGCATCGCAGTCTCATGAACGGCTCGCCGGCCGGGTGATACTGCGATCACCGGCGCGAGCGGCGGGCTGGGCTCGTGTTCTCGCCAGCACTGCGCCGCCCAGGGCGCCACGCAGTGCTGCATGGCCGGGTGGTGCGCAAGCTGGAGGCGCTGTACGACCGGATCCTCGCCGCCGGGCATCCTGAGCCGACGATACTGCCGCTCGACCTCGCGATCGCCAAAGCCGAGGACTTCGCCAACGTCGCCAGCGCGCTGCAAGCGCAGCACGGCCGCGTCGACGCCATCGTGCACACCGCGGTGCTGCTCGGCTCGCTGGGGCCGATCGAGCATCAGGCGTTCGATAGCTGGCTCGCGACACTGCAGCGTGGACCTGCTGGCACCGTTCGGCCTGACGCGCGCGCCTTGCTGTCCTTGCTGCGCGCCGCTCCGGATGCAAGCGTGACGTTCACGCTCGACACGCGCGGTCAGGAGCCGAAAGCGTTCTGGGGAGCGTACGCGCGTCGCCAAGGCGGGATTGTCGGCGCTGCTGCGCCATCCTCGCGGACGAATGGGAAAACGTCGCGACGCTGCGCGTGTCAACGGCGTGGTGCCCGGCCGATGCGCTCGCCGCTTCGGGCGCAGACGCACCCGGGCGACGACATCACGCGGCTACCCTCGCCCGAGGCTTTCCTGCCGCTCTATCTTGTATCTCATCAGCGGCCAGCCGAAAAGCGAAAGCGGCGCTGTCATCGACGGCCAACGCTGGTTGCAAAACGCGCAGGCTGACAGAATCCGCTCGCCGTAGTTGCGGCGTGCCCCAGACGCAGCAGCAGACGTAGCGCGCCGGAAGTCCTCGGCGGGCAGCATGTCGGGCCAGGATGGCGAGGGTTCGCAGGCGACGCTTGCCCTGTCAGGGCGTACCACCAAGGTGGTCAGCCATGCGCCGACATACGAGTCGGCCTGCACGATGCCTTCGATCTGGCGACCGGTGCGCTCGATGAGGCGCACCGCGCGATCGGCGTCGAGCTCGATGCCGACGATCGCACGCGCAACGCGCTGCGCGACGCCCACTGCCGCATGGTCAGGATTGCATAAGCGCCGATACCGATCACCGACACCTGCGCAGCAGCGGCTGCACCTGGCAGCCAGGCGACGAGCGTGCGCGTGTTGCCAGCGCACGCAACGCAGATCAGCGCCGACGCCAGCGCGCGAAGGTCCCAGCGATAGTCGCAGCGTGCGAGCGCGCCTTCATCGCGCCGATTGGGCGCGCACGACTGCTGAGCGTCAATCAGACGGATGGATGATGCGGATGGCGCGGCGCGGCGCCGCGATCGGCGCGATTGTTCTCTGCCAGCGCGAGCCAGGTATCGACGACGGTGTCCGGTTGAGCGAAATGCTCTCGATGTGCTGCTCGACCAGCCACTGCGCGAGATCGGGATGGTCGGACGGACCCTGGCCGCAGATGCCGGCATACTTGCCCGCCTTGCTGGCAGCGCGGCGATCGCCATCGCCAGCATCGCCTTCACCGCGTCGTCGCGCTCGTCGAAGCGTCGCCGCGATCGCGCCGCCGGCGTCGCGGTCGACCGCCGAGCGTCAGTTGCGTCATGTCGTTGGAGCCGATCGAAAAGCCGTCGAAGTGCTCGAGGAATCGATCGGCGAGAATCGCGTTCGACGGAATCTCGCACATCATGATCAGCGCGCAATCCATTGTCGCCGCGCTCGAGGCCGTTCTTGGCGAGCAGCGCGATCACCTGCTCGGCTTCGGCAAGCGTGCGCACGAACGGGATCATGATCTCGACGTTGGTCAGCCCCATGTCGTCGCGCACGCGCTTCATCGCCTGGCATTCGAGCTCGAAGCAATCGTAGAACTCCGGCGCGATGTAGCGCGACGCGCCGCGGAAGCCGAGCATCGGGTTTTCCTCGTGCGGCTCGTAGCGCTCGCCGCCGAGCGAGGTTCGAGTATTCGTTCGACTTGAAGTCCGACAGCCGCACGATCACCTTCTTCGGCGAGAACGCGGCCGCGATCGTGGCGACGCCTTCGGCGATCTTCGCGACACGTAGAACTCGGTCGGGCTCGTCGTAGCCGCCGATGCGCTCGCTCGATCTCGCGCTTGAGCTCCGCCGGCTGCGCGTCGAAATCGAGCAGCGCCTTCGGATGAATGCCGACGTTGCGGTTGATGATGAACTCGAGCCGCGCGAGGCCCGACGCCTTCGTTCGGCAGCTGGCGGAACTCGAACGCGAGCTCCGGGATTGCCGACGTTCATCATGATCTTGGTCGGCGCGGCGGCATCTGGTCGAGCGCGACCTCGACGACTTCGATCTTCGAGCAGGCCCGTCGTAGACGTGCCCGGTGTCGCCCTCCGCGCACGAAACCGGTGACCTGCTTGACCCTCGGTCAGCACGCTGCGTCGCATCGCCGCAGCCGACCACCGCCGGAATGCCGAGCTCGCGGGCGATGATCGCCGCGTGGCAGGTGCGACCGCCGCGATTGGTGACGATCGCCGCCGCGCGCTTCATCACCGGCTCCCAATCGGGATCGGTCATGTCGGTGACCAGCACGTCGCCGTCGGCTGACCTGATCCATCTCCGCCGCGGACTTGATCAGCCGCACGGTCCCTGCCCGATCTTCTGGCCGATCGCGCGGCCGCTCGCCAGCACCTCGGACGTCGACTTCGAGCCGGTAGCGGCGCAGCCGTTGCCGGTCCTGCTGCTGCGATTTCACGGTCTCCGGCCGCGCCTGCAGGATGTAGAGCTTGCCGTCGACGCCGTCGCGGCCCCATTCGATGTCCATCGGCCGGCCGTAATGCCGCTCGATGATCAGCGCGGCAGCGCGCGAGCTCCTCGCGCTTCGGCGTCGGTGATCGAAAAGCGCCGGCGCTCGGCGGCCGGCACGTCGATCGTCGCGACCGACTTCGCCGGCGCGCTGCCTGTCGGCGAACACCATTTTGCTGCGCCTTGCTGCCGACGCTCCTTGCGCAGGATCGCCGGGCGGCCCGGCGGCGAGGTTCGGCTTGTACACGTAGAACTCGTCGGGGTTCACGGCGCCCTGGACGACGGTCTCGCCGAGGCCGTACGACGAGGTGATGAACACGACCTGATCGAATCCGGATTCGGTGTCGAGCGTGAACATCACGCCGGCGGCGCCGAGATCGCTGCGCACCATGCGCTGGATCGCCGACGGAGAGCGCGACGTCCGCGTGGGCGAAGCCCTTGATGGACCCGGTAGGCGATGGCGCGGTCGTTGTAGAGGGATGCGAATACCTCTTTATCCGCCTGAAGAACATTCTCCAACCCACTGATATTCAAGAATGTTTCCTGCTGCCCGGCGAAGGACGCATCGGGCAGGTCCTCGGCGCGTCGCCGACGAGCGGACGGCGACCGGTAGCGCGTCGGTGACTGCGCCAGCGAGCTGCCGATAGGCGTCCGCCGATTCGGCGCTCGAGCGGCGCGCGGAAGCGGCGCCTGCGCGATCCAGCCGCGGATCTCGGCGCCGGCGCGCGGGAAGCGCTCCGACATCGTCGACATCGAGCCGCGCAAGCGCCGCGTCGATGCGCGGCCGAAGCTGGTGACGCGTCGATGAATTCGTGAAACGCGAACGCGGTGGTCGCGAAGCCGCCGGGGACGCGACTCCCTCCGCGGCGAGATGCCGGATCATTTCTCCGAGCGAAGCGTTCTTGCCGCCGACTTGCGCCAGATCGGACATGCCGAGCCGATCGAAGCGACACCACGCGTTGCTGCTCGAGCCATCCGGCCTGTCTCCTGGCGAAATCGACGGGCGCCAGCCGGATCGAGCGCTGCGCCAAGGCCAAATTCCTATCTCCTCTCGCCAGCGTCGCGAATGCGAACCGCCGCGCGTCGATCGCCAGCGTCGACTCGCAATCTCCGCGTCGATCCCCGCCCTCCGTGCGGGGCCCCTCGTCTGCGCACTCGCGCCGCTAGCGTGGCGCCTTGAACAAACGAAAAATTATGTCAGCAGGCAGACGGCGCAACGATAGCTTGCACCGGCGGCAAGGTCGGGGCGCAGCTCACCCTGCCGACCAGCAGGAAATCGCTAGTTGGTCGGGGTGAGCGTCCTCGCCCGCTTCGGCGTGGACGCGCATGACGCTGTCGTCGGCGAGTATCCCGGGCTCGCCATCGGGCCGCTTGTGCTTGCTGCGCACCGCGCGACGCAGGCTCCGATACAGGTCGGGGTGCGATTCCTTGAGGTAACTGATGATCTCAGAAGTCGACCCGCTTCACTTGCGACAGGTCGATTTGCTCGACGTGGACGAGCCGGAGCAGCTCCCGGACCGGCTTGGGCATCTCGCGCCCGCTTTCGTAGCGCGAGCCTCCGCTTTGCGTGACGCCGATCTGGGTCCAGAACTGTTCCTGGTTCAATCCCAGGCGGCGCCGGATTTCTCGCGGATTCAGCACTCGGTCGAAGAGTTTCACGAATCTTCCGTAGGAGTTTCGAAGATAGTAATGCAATTCCGGACCAAAAGGCCGGCCATCGCAATACCATTGGCATAATTGTTGACTAAAGCGGCCGCCAACGCAAGCGCGCCGGGCGGCCCCAAAGCGCCGTCCATGCCCGAATTGGCAGGATTTATCCTATCCGGCGCCCTTGGAAAGCAGGTAGTCGTCGTAATGAGCCGTCGATATTCGACAAATTGGCCCTGTCCCAGCTCGATCACGTGGGTCGCCAGCGGACGACACGAACTGCCGGTCGTGGCTGACGAAGATGAGGGTGCCCGCGTAGCGCTCGAGCGCCAGGTTCAGGGACTCGATCGATTCCATGTCCATATGGTTGGTCGGCTCGTCCATCATCAGCACGTTGGGACGCGTCAGCATCAGCTTCCCGAACAGCATGCGGCCCCTCTCCCTCCCAGAAAGGACGCGCAGCGGCTTGGCGACGTCGTCGCCGGAAAACAGCAGCTTGCCGAGAACGCTCCTCACCGCCTGGTCGTCATCGCCTTCGCGGGCCCACTGTTTCATCCAGTCGAAGACTTCGACGTCGCTTTCGAATATCGGACGACTGGTCCTGCGGGTAGTAGCCGATGGCGGCCTTTTCCGCCCACTTGACCGTTCCCCGGTCCGGCGCGAGCTCGCCGAGGAGCGTTCGCAGCAGCGTCGTCTTGCCGGAGCCGTTGGCGCCGATGATCGCCAGGCGCTTCCCCGCCTCGAGCAGCAGGGACAAGTCCGAAAACAGCGGCCGATCGAAGGCCTTGCCGACCTGGTCGATCTCGACCGCGATCCGGTGCAGCTTGGCCTTCGGATCGACCTCCGAAGCGGATGTACGGGTTCTGCCGGCTCGACGGCTTGACGTCCTCGATCTTGATCTTCTCGATCGCCTTGGCGCGCGAGGTGGCCTGCCGCGCCTTGGACTTGTTGGCGCGAAACCGGCGGACGAATTCCTCGAGCTCGGCGATGCGATCCTTGGCCTTGCTGTTCTGCGACAGCAGACGCTCGCGCGCCTGCGTCGAAGCGATCATGTAATCGTCGTAGCTGCCGGGGTAGACGCTCAAGTGTCCGGTAATCGAGATCCGCCATGTGCGTGCAGACGCTGGTTCAGGAAGTGCCGGTCGTGCGAGATGATCACCATCGTGCGACGAGCGCGCGTTGAGCACGCCCTCCAGCCAGCGGATGGTGTTGATGTCGAGATGGTTGGTCGGCTCGTCCAGCAGCAGGATGTCCGGGTCGGCGAACAGCGCCTGGCGCCAGCAGCACGCGCAGCTTGTAGCCGGGCGCGACATTGCGCTCATCGGCCCGTCATGCAGCCGCTGCTCGATCTCCACGCCGAGCAGAAGCTCGCCCGCCCGCGCTTCGGCGGTATAGCCGTCGAGCTCGGCAACCTTGCGCCTCCAGCTCCGCGGCATGCAGATAGTCGGCGTCGCTTGCGTCCGGATTGGCGTAGATCGCGTCGCGCTCGCTTCAGAACGCCCAGAGCTCGCTCGTGACCCATCATCACCACGTCGAGCACGCGCAGCTCCTCGTAGGCGAACTGGTCCTGCTTCAGCTTGCCGAGGCGCTCGCTGGTCGTCGATCGATACGTTTCCCGCGCGCTGGGCTCCAGGTCTCCGCCGAGAATTTTCATGAAGGTCGACTTGCCGCAGCCGTTGGCGCCGATCAGGCCATAGCGATTGCCGTCGCCGAACTTGATGGAAACGTTTTCGAACAGCGGCTTTGCGCCGAACTGCATGGTGATGTTGGACGCCGTCAGCAAGGGATTTCCGTTCGGTGGGCGAGTCGCCTCGGCCGGACGGCAGCGACGCGGAGGAAACCCGGCATTTTGATGCCGCTGACGAAATCTTAGCAAACGCTGTGAGCAGCGAGCCATGCAGACCGGCGGCTCTCGTCTTGCACCGGCGACGGGAGCAGCATACGATGCTTTCCTTTTGAACCGGATGAGTGCCGTGCGCCGAAGCGTATTTTTGTTGACGATTGCCGCAGCGCTGGTCCTGTCGGCGGGCACCGCCGATGCGGTCACCTGCTACATGCTGTTCGACCGTTTCGACAACGTCGTTTATCGCAACACGGTGTCGCCGATCGATCTCTCCGATCAAGGCGCGGCGGCAAGGGCTGCCTTGCGTCAGCGCGGCGAATACCTGATGGTGATGGATTCGGATCGCTGCCCGCCGGTCACCTTCGTATTCGGAGCAGCGGGTTCCAAGACGCTCTCGATCGACGAAACCGTCGGCGGATTTCCTGCCGAAAACCCGCCCACGGGTCCGCGCTCCAGTCCGCAGCCGCGCCGAGGCTCAAGCGCTGCGCCCGCGCCATCCTCCGATCGGCCCGCACCCGCCACTTCCAAGTAGTCGCCATCCAGCGGGCGGTCCGGACGTCGAGATCGCCAGCCTCCACTCGCTCCACGCCTTGGGAACTCCGTGACGCTGCGCTACGATCTGCACTGCCACTCGACTTATTCCCGACGGTCTGCCCAAGCCGACGGAAGTCGCCCGAAGGGCGGCGCGCGCGGCGTCGACGTGCTGGCATTGACCGATCACGACGAGACCAGCGGACTGGCCGAGGCGCGCACGGCCGCGAAGGAAGCGGGAGTGCGCCTGATCAACGGCGCCGAGCTCTCGGTGAGCTGGCGTGAGCATCACGCTGCACGTCGTGGCGCTCGGCATCGACCCCGACTGCGTCGCCCTGCGCGAGGGTCTCGAGACCATACGGGCCGGCTGCACGCATCGCGCGCAACGCATGGGTGAAGAGCTTGCCGCCGCCGGCATCGCCGATGCGTACGCCGGCGCGATGAAATTCGTCACTAGCGCGCGCCTCATCAGCCGCACCCATTTTGCCCGGTTTCTGGTCGAGGGCGGACATGCGCGCGACACCCGGGATTGCTTTCGGCGCTACCTGGTTCGCGGCAAACCGGGCTACGTGGCGCATGCATGGGCAACGCTCGCGCAGGCCATCGGATGGATCCACGCGGCAGGTGGCCATGGGTACTCGCGCATCCGGGACGATACGAGGTCCACGGGAAGATGCGCGAGCTGCTCGCCGGAGTTCCGGGACACCGGAGGCGATGCCATCGAGGTAGTATCGGGCAGTCACACGCCGGCCCAATACACGGAATTCGCGCGCTACGCGCGCGTCTTCGGCATGTTGGCGTCGTCGGGGTCCGATTTTCACGGGCCCGGCGAGAGCTGGGCCGACCTGGGCGATACGCCACCTTTGCCGGCGGGCGTGACGCCGGTACTGGAAAGATTGGTGAGCCTGCCCGCGCCGCGCACGGTGTTTTTTGTCTCGGATCGCACCGGGATCACCGCCGAGATGCTCGGCAACAGTCTGTTATCGCAATTCGAGGGTCTCAATTTTCAACGCCGCACGATTCCATTCGTCGATACCCGGACAAGATCGACGATGTGCTGCGCCGGATCGACGAGACGGCGGCGGCCGAGGGCCGGCGTCCGCTGGTCTTCAGCCTCGATCGTCGACGAAATCATGAGCGCGCAGCTGGGACGCGCCAACGCCATGGTGCTCGACCTGTTTCAGGTATTCATCGCGCCGCTCGAAGCGGAGCTTGCCGCGAAGTCATCGCACGCCGCGGGCCGATCGCACGGCATCGCCAACAGTCACGAATATTTCGCGCGCATGGAAGCGATCAACTTCACGCAGGCGCACGACGACGGTGCCACGACGCGCGACCTGGCCAAGGCTCAGGTCATCCTGATCGGCGTGCCCGCGCTGCGGCAAGACCGCCAACCGCGCTTTACCTCGCGCTTGCAGTTCGGCATCCTCACGGCCAATTTCCCGTTGACGCCGGACGATTTTGTCGATCGGAAGCTGCCGCGCTCGATCGTGCCTTTCCGACGACAAGCTCTTCGGCCTGACCATCGACCCCGAGCGTTTGCAGCAGATCCGCGAGGCCCGCCGCCCGGCCAGCCAATACGCCGTCTCTCGCCAATTGCCAATTCGAGGTCCGCGAAGCCGCATCGCTGATGCAGCGCGAGCAGGTGCCGGCGGTCGATACGACCAGCCGCTCGATCGAAGAAATCGCAACCACGATTCTGCACCGCGCCGGATTGCAGCGGCATATCTACTGAGCGCGATCGTTGGCGAATCCCCTCCGTCCGGTGCAGGGGCGTCTGGTGCGCGGTCCTTACGCCGTTCGATGCCGCGGGCCTTCCGGACTCCGCACGCCTGGCGCGGCACGTGCGCCGGATACTTGCCGCCGGCGTCGACGGAATAGCCTTGTTCGGCACGACCGGTGAAGGCCAGTCGCTTTCGCTGAAAGAGCGCCGCGCGGGCCTTGACGCCTTGCTTGCCGCGGGCATTGCGCCCAGTCGCATTATCGCCGCGACCGGATGCGCGTCGCTGCCGGAGACCGTGGAGCTAACGCGACATGCGGTGCAGGCGACGCTGCGCCGGCGCGCGCTGGTCCTGCCGCCGTTTTTTTTCAAGGCCGTGACTGACGAGGGCGTATTCGCCAGCTACGCGCGCGTCATCGACGGCGTTGGAGATCGCGCGGCTGCCGCTTTATCTGTATCACATTCCTCAGGTACGCGGCGTTGCCATTTCCTCATCGGTCATCGAGCGTCTCGCCATCGACTATCCCGGGATTCTGGCGGGCGTGAAGGATAGCGAGTGCAATCTCGATCACACCCGAAGGCTACTCTCGCGCTTCGGCGACCTGGCGATTTTCGTCGGCTTCGAGCCGCATCTGCCTGCCGCGCTCGCGGCCGGTGGCGCGGGCACGATCTGCGGCATCGCCAATCTCTTCCCGCGATTGCTGCGACGGCTGTACGACCACGCGCTCACGGCGGACTATCATGACGATCTCAAGCGAGTCGAGGCCTTCATCGCTGCGCTGGAGCGTTATCCCTTGTTCGCCGCGTTCAAGGCGCTGCAGGCGGAGCTCTCGGATGACGATGGCTGCGGGCCGCGCTGCGACCGCCACTGGTTGCGCTCGACAGCGAAGCGCGGCGCGCATGGCTCGCCGACGTCGCAGCCAGCGGCGTCGTCGTCGAACGCGACGGTGCCGGGCCCTACTGAATGAGACTGACGCGACAATGCATGTCGGGCTGCAATCCACAGCCTCGCCAACGAGCGACCGCGGTGGGCTATGATCTGCAGTTGATCGCGAGCGGCACAAGAGCGCGACGTCGTCAATACCCACGAAGAGAGGACACCATGACACGACCGATCCATGACGATCATCCCGATGCCCTGCGCCGCCGCCTGCTCAGGTGCGAGCGCAGGCGCAGTTGCCCTGGGCGCCCTGCCCGGCGCTTCGCTGGTTCACGCCCAGGGCACAGGCGCGTTCGACTGGAAAAATTCAAGGGCGAGAAGATCGAGGTGTTTCTGGTCAAGAGCCCGCGCGGCGATCTGCTCTCCAAGTACCACAAGGAATTCGAGGACATGACCGGCATCAGCGTCGGCTCGGAAATGGTTCCCGAGCAGCAGCAGCGGCAGAAGGCGGTGATCGAGTTCAATTCGGGCAACCCGAGCTTTGACGTGATCGCGCTTTCCTATCACGTGCAGAAGCGTCAGTTCGCCAAGAACAACTGGCTGACCGACCTGCGTCCGATGATGAATGATCGCTCGCTCGCCGATCCGAATCTCGATTTCGCCGATTTCGCGCAGGGTGGGCTCAACTACGCGGTCGAGCCGGACGGGCGGGTGATGAGTCTCCCGCTCAACCTCGATCCCTGGGTCGTCTATTACAACAAGGAATTGTTCGACGCCAAGCGCATCGCGTTTCCCAAGACGTTCGCGGAAATGATCGACGCGGCGGCCAAGCTCAACGATCCGCCCAAGGGCGTCTCCGGCTTCGTCGCGCGCGGGCTGAAGAATGCGAACGTGCCGGTGTGGACGAGCTTCCTTCTCGGCTACGGCGGCGGCTTCATCGACAAGAACGGCAAGCTGCTCACCGATACGCCCGAGGCCATCGAATCGGCGAAGATGTACCAGACGCTGCTCGCCAAGTACGGCCCGCAAGGCGTCAGCGGCTTCAACTGGAACGAGTCGCAAAGCCTGTTTCTGCCAAGGGAAAGTCGGCGATGTGGCTCGACGGCATCGGCTTCGCGCAGCCGCTCGAGGATCCGACCAAATCGCGCATCGTCGGCAAGGTTGGCTATGGCGTGATGCCCGCGGGTCCGAAACAGCGCGTATCGGCGCTGTTCGCCGACGGCGAGGGCATTTCGACGTACAGCAAGAAAAAGGGCCCGTCGTGGTTCTACCTGCAATGGGCGTCGAACAAGGCCAATCAGACGCGGATGCTGCAGGCGGCCGCGGGCGCGCCGGTCCGCACCTCCGCGTATGCGGCGGCGCAGGCGTCGAGCGACTTCAAGTCGCCGAAGGAATGGGTCGAATGCATGTTGGCCTCGGCCAAGATTGCGCAGCCCGGGTTGCCGGTGATCGCATCGGTGACCGAGTTCCGCGACACCTTCGGCATCGCGTTGACCAACATGATCAACGGCGCGGATCCGGCGACGGAATTGAAAAAGGCGACCGCCGACTTTCAGCCGGTGCTCGACAAGACCGAAAAGACCTGACGCCGTATGCTCGCGGGCGTGCTGAGACTAAAGGCGCCCGCGACGAAGCGCATTCCTCCCTCGCGCATCGATGAATTCGTCCGCGCTTCCGAAGGCCGTGAGGCCGGGCTTTCTCGCTCGGCGCAGGCGTTCATATTACTTCTTCGCCATGCCGGCGCTCGTCGTCGTCGGCGCGGTCATCATTTTTCCCTGGCTCTTCACCGTCTGGATGAGCGCGTTCGACTGGCGAATCGGCTCGGTCGCGCACTTTGTCGGACTCGAGAACTACGTCAAGCTGGCGACCAATCAGCGCTTCCTCGAGTCGATCGTGCACACGTTCTACTTCACGCTGCTCGCGGTGATCGCTCCTTTGATACTCGGCACCGCGGCCGCGCTGATTTTTCACCGCGAATTTCCGTTGCGCGGAGTGTTGCGCGGCATTTTTACCATGCCGATGATGGCCACGCCGGTCGCGATCGCGTTGGTGTGGACGATGATGTTCCATCCGCAACAGGGCGTTCTCAATTACCTCCTGTCGCTGGTCGGGCTTCCGCCGTCGCTATGGGTTTATTCGCCGACGCTGGTGATCCCGAGCCTGGTGCTGGTGGAAGTGTGGCACTGGACGCCGTTGGTGATGCTCATCGTGCTTGGCGGATTGGCGGCGCTTCCGACCGAGCCCTACGAGAGCGCGAGGCTCGACGGTGCGACCGAATGGCAGCTTTTTCGCTACATCACCCTGCCGCTGCTCGCGCCGTTCCTGATCGTCGCGGGCGTGATTCGCACCATCGACGCGTTGAAGGCGTTCGACACGATCTATGTCATCAGCCAGGGCGGACCGGGCACCTCATCGGAGACCATCAACCTCGTACCTGTACCTGCAGGCGTTCGCGTTCTACAACGTGGGCAATGCCTCGGCGGTGGTGGTCGTATTTTTCGTCATCATCCTCGCCCTTGCGCTGGTGCTGCTGCACGTCGCGAGAAGACGAAATGGGTCTCGAAGGCACAGCTCGCCTTCGCCGACAGTGTCCCGGGCGCGATTGCGAAGGAGGCTGCGCAAGCTCGGGTTCGCGCTCTCGGTGGGCGTCATCGTCTCTCCGGCGATCCTGGTGTTTCTGTGGATGCTCTCGCTGTCGCTCAAGAACGAGATCGACAACCTCGCCTATCCGCCGGTGTTCGTGCCGAGCCCGCCGACCCTGGCCAACTTCGTGCAGGTGTTCTCGGAAAACTCGATGGGCCTGTATTTCTGGAACAGCATCGTGGTCTCGGGCCTGGCGACGCTGGTCGCGCTGGCGGTAGGCATTCCCGCAGGCTACGGAATCGCCCGCGCCAACGCGCACAAGCTGACGGTACTCATTTTGATCGCTCGCATGACTCCCGCCTTGTCGTACCTGATTCCCTTGTTTACGGTGTTCCAGCTCCTGGGCCTCAACAACACGCTGACCGCGCTGGTGATCACGCACCTGGTCATCACGGTGCCGATCGTCGTCTACATCATGGCCGGGCACTTCGAGACGCTGCCGCGCGAGCTCGAGGAAGCGGCGCAGATCGATGGCGCAAACGTGTGGACGGTGTTCCGCTACGTTGCGCTGCCGCTGGCGCGACCGGGCATTGTCGTCGGGACCATACTCGCCTTCATTTTTCCTGGAACAATTTTGTCTTCGGCGCGGTGCTCGCCGGTCGCTCGACCCGGACGCTCCCGGCGGCAGTCTACAATGTGCTCACCTTCGAGCAATTGGCGTGGGGTCCATTGGCCGCGGCGGCCATTGTGGTGACGCTTCCGGTATTGCTGCTGACCATAGTGATCCAGAAGGAAATCGTGGTCGGTCTGACTCACGGCGGCGTCAAGGGTGGTTGATGCGCTTGACTAGCGTCAGGACTGACGATTGGGTATGGGCATCGGCGCCTTGTCGCTTTTCATTGCAATCCCGTTCGAATCGCTGAGGCGTCCGTGGTCCTCGTATTCGGCTCCATCAACATCGATCTCGTCACCCGCGTCGAAAGATTTCCCAGCCCCGGCGAGACCGTCTCGGGGATGTCCTTCGCGCTCTATCCGGGCGGCAAAGGCGCCAATCAGGCACTCGCATCGGCGCGCGCGGGTGCGCCGACGCGGCTCGTCGGCGCCGTCGGACGCGACGCGTTCGCCGCCACTGCACTCGCCCTCGTGGATGAGGCCGGGGTCGATCTCAACCTACGTTGCCCGCGTCGAGCAAGCGACCGGTTGCGCCACGATTCTGGTCTCGGCCACTGGAGAGAACATGATCGTGTCGGTGCCGGGCGCCAACGCCTCGGCCGATCCCGGTTGCATTCCCGATGCGCTGCTCACCCGCGGTTCGACGGTGTCGCTGCAGCATGAACTCCCCGCCGCCGCGAATCAGGCGCTCATCGAGCGCGCACGGCGCAACGGGTCGCGTGTCGTGCTCAACGCCTCGCCGTGGCGACCGCTGGCACTCGACACGCTGCGTGCGGTCGATTATCTCATCGTCAACGAGCTCGAGGCGGCTGCGCTGGCAACGCGACTGCGGCTGGCCAGCCTCGCCGCATGAGCTTGCCCTCGCCGCGGCGGCCGCAATCCACGGTCTGACGATCGTCGTGACGCTGGGCGAGCACGGCGCGCTTGCGGCTCATGGCGGCGACATGCTGCGCGTGCAGGCGCCCGGCGTCCATGCGATCGATACGACCGGCGCAGGCGACGCATTCGGAGGTACACTCGCTCGCTGCGCTGGACGACGACGCTCCGCTGGATGAGGCGCTTCGACGCGCGGTGGCAGCCGGATCGCTTGCGTGCAGCGCCGCCGGCGCCCAACCGTCGTTCCCGCAACGCTCGGCCGTTGATACGATCCTGGAACGGATCAGGCCGCTGACGTCGCGAGTTCGTAAGATTTACAACGCCCGAGAGTGATCGCCATGCTGAAACGACTGCTACTGACCTTGTTGATGCTGACCGCATCGGCGCAGGCCGCCGCCGCCACCGACTACACCGACATCTGGTTCAACCCGTCCGAAGCCGGCTGGGGGATGAACGTGGTGCAGAGCGACGCTTTCCTGTTCCTCACCTTCTTCATCTATGGCGCCGACAGCAAGCCGACCTGGTTCACCGGTCAGGTGACGCTGGACGCCAGCAACAGCTTCAACGGCACCTCTTTGCAACGACCGGGACTTATTACATCCTGCCCTGGGCCGGCTTCGCTGGCGCGGCGGCCGGCACGGCGTCGTTCCAGCCGCTGACGCCCTACACCGCCAAGGCTGGTCTACACCGTCAACGGCGTGGGCACCGTGACCAAGCTCATCACAGCGTCAGACGCTGACCGCCATCACCATCGGCGGCGATTACACCGGGGGCCTGAATCTTGCGCAGTCGCAGTGCGCGAACAGCGGCAGCGGCACGCTCACCGTGAACTTTTTCGATCAATCAACCGCTCAACAACAACGGTCCGGTAACCATCAACATGTTGCCGCGCCGACGGCGTGAACTGCACCTTTACCGGTCCGGTGACGCAGTTCGGCAAGCTCTATCAGATGTTGAACGCGACCTATACCTGCAACAACGGCCGCAACACGACTGCCAACGTCAACGAGCTGGGCGCCAGCACGTTCGGCATCGAAGGCCGATGGAGCGCCTTCGTGCAAGGATGGTTGCGTCGAGACCGGAGTCTTGACGCCGTCAAGCGATAGATGCGGCGCACTCGCGACCAAAGGCCACCGCCATGCTGAAACGATTTTGCTCGCCGTCCTGTTGCTTCTCGCGGCAGGCCGCGCCGCCGCCGTCGACTACACCGACATCTGGTATCATCCCGGCGGAAGCCGGCTGGGGCGTGAACGTCGTGCAGAGCGACAACTTCCTGTTCATCACCTTCTTCATCTATGGCGCCGACGGCAAACCCACCTGGTTCACCGGGCAGGTGACGCAGGACGCCAGCGGCAACTTCAACGGCACGCTCTATTCGACGACCGGCACCTACTACATCTTGCCTTGGGCCGGCTCTCACCGGCGCGGCGGCCGGCACCGTATCGTTCCAGCCGCTGGACGCCCTACACGGCCAAGACTGATCTACACCGTCAACGGCGTGGGCACCGTGACCAAGACCATCCAGCGCCAGACCCTCACCGCCATCACCGTCGGCGGCATGTACAGCGGCGCGCAAAGCGGCACCTATTCCGGCTGCACCAGACTCGACCAACGGCCCTTATCGCGATTTCTTCGATCTGCAAGTCACGCAGCTCACCAATTCAGAGCGTCACCTTCGCATTTAGTTACTACACGAACTTCAGTTGCACTTTTTCCGGGACGCTCCAGCAAAACGGTCAGTTGTACAGCGTGCCCGCCGCCACCTATCAACTGTAGCGACGGACTCAACACTTCCGCGAGCATGACCGAGATCAAGGCCACGGCGCAAGGCGTGGAAGGCCGTTTCAGCGCGCCTTCAGTAGGCAGGAACTGCCGCGAGGACGCCCAATTCTCCGGCGTTCTGCGATAGCGGCTCGCGCTTCTTCGATTCGGCGCCGGCATCAACAGAATTATTTGGCCGGGTTCCGCTGACGCACGCATTCGAACAGACACACCGCCGCCGCGGCCGCGGCGTTGAGCGAGTCGAAGCCGCCCGGCATGGGAATGGTGACACGCCTGGCCGCGGCGGCGCGCAGCGCGTCCGACAAGCCGGCGCCTTCATTCCCGATCGCGATCGCGATGGGTGGCGTCAAGATCGACGGCGAACAAGGGCTCGCCTTCCGCCGCGACCGCGGCGACCAGCGTTCCGCGGTACGCGTGAGCCCACTCCACCAGGTCGACATCCTCGAAGATCTGCAAGTGGAAATGCGCGCCCTGTCCGGCGCGAAGAACCTTGGGCGACCAGGCAAAAGCGCACTGCGCCGAAAGCAGCACCTGCTCGACGCCCGCCGACGCGGCCGTGCGCAGGATGGAGCCCACGTTGCCGGGGTCCTGAATGCCGTCGAGCAGCAGGCAAAATGCCGCGCCCTCGCGATACTCGGGACGCGGCGCGACGACAACCGCCATCGCGCCCAAGCCCCGGCGGGAATTGCGCAAACTCGGCCCATGCGGACTCGGTGACGATGAGGCTCCGCGCCGCCGGGACTCTATCGAGCAGCTTGCGAATGCCGTCTCGCTCCAGCGCGGACTCGACGACGATCAAGGTTTCCGGTGCGCCGTATCGCTCGCAGTACACCGCGATGATGTGCTCGCCCTCCAGCACGCAGCGTCCCGCCTTGCGGCGATCGCGCGAAGACGCGACCAGCCGGGCCGCCTGCTTCAGACGAGGGTTGTCGCGGGAGCTGACGCGCGGCATGGGCTTTCGAGCCGCTGAGCGCGAACGTCTATCGAGCGGGATAGTCCGGCCGCTCGCCGGCTGCGGGCGCGCGTGACGCCGCGTCTTGCGGCAGTTGAAAAAACACTTCGTCGTGCCGGATCATGCCCAGGTCCGACCGCGCCCGCTCTTCGATGGCTTCGAGCCCCTGCTTCAGATCCCGCACCTCGGCGTCGAGCACGGCGTTTCGAGTCTGCAATTCGGCGTTGACGTGCTTCTGCGCCTCGACCTGGCGATCGAGCTCCCGCACCCGCAGCCAGCCGCCCTTGCCCAGCCACATCGGATATTGCAGGGCGAGGATCAGTGCCGCAAAGATGAAGGCGAGGATCGCACGGCAGTCAGCTCAATTGGTGGAACGCCTCGCGCCCGGGATAGCTGGCGACGTCACCGAGGTCTTCCTCGATGCGCAGGAGCTGGTTGTATTTCGCGATGCGGTCCGAGCGCGACAGCGAGCCGGTCTTGATCTGACCGGCGTTGGTGCCGACCGCGATGTCGGCGATCAGGCTGTCCTCGGTCTCGCCCGAGCGATGCGAGATGATCGACGTATAGCCCGCGCGCATGGCCATGCTGACCGCGGCGAAGGTCTCCGACAAGGTCCCGATCTGGTTGATCTTGATCAGGATCGAATTGGCGACGCCCTTGGCAATGCCTTGTTTGAGTATCCTGGTGTTGGTCACGAACAGATCGTCGCCGACCAGTTGCACTTTCTTGCCGAGCCTGTCGGTGAGCAGCTTCCAGCCGTCCCAATCGTGCTCGGACATGCCGTCCTCGATGGAAATGATCGGGTACTTGTCGACCCAGTTCGCGAGGTAATCGACCATCTGCGAGCGCGTCAGCTTCGCGCCTTCGGATTCGAGCTCGTACATGCCGTCCTTGTAATACTCCGACGCCGCGCAGTCGAGCGCCAGCGCGATGTCCGTTCCGGCGGTGTAGCCGGCCTTGTCGATCGCCTCGAGCAGCAATTGCAGCGCGGACTCGTTCGACGGGAGGTTGGGCGCGAAGCCTCCTTCGTCGCCCACCGTGGTCGCCATGCCCTTGGCGTCGATCAGCTTCTTCAAGGCGTGAAAGACTTCCGACCCATAACGCAGCGCTTCGCGGAACGTGGGCGCGCCGAGCGGCACCAGCATGAACTCCTGCATGTCCACGCTGTTGTTGGCGTGCGCTCCGCCGTTGATGACGTTCATCAAGCGGAACCGGCAGCATCATCTCGCCGGCGCCGCCGAGATACCGATACAGAGGCAGCGTCGATTCCTCGGCCGCGGCCTTGGCCACTGCCGCCGACACGGCGAGTATGGCGTTCGCGCCGAGGCGCGACTTGTTCTCCGTTCCGTCGAGGTCGATCATGGTGCGATCGACAAATGCCTGCTCGGAGGCATCGAGACCGATGATCGCTTCGCAGATCTCGGTGTTCGACGTTCTCGATCGCTTTTTGCACGCCCTTGCCGCCATAGCGCGAGGCATCGCCGTCGCGGAGCTCGATCGCTTCCTTCGATCCGGTGGACGCGCCCGAGGGAACGGCGGCGCGTCCGCTGATCCCCGACTCGAGAACGACGTCGGCTTCGATCGTTGGATTGCCGCGCGAATCGAGGATCTCCCGCGCGATGACATCGACAATTGCGCTCATCTTCTGCTTTCCTGTTTAGCGTGACGCGACCATCTCAGACTCGGCGGCCATCAGTTCGGTCTCCGGGAACCCGGCGCGCTTGACCGTCGCGTCGAGCTCGACCAGCGTGTGCCAGCAGCGCCTGCATGCGGGCGAGCGGCCACGCGTTGGGACCGTCGGAAAGCGCTTTCGCCGGATCGGGATGGGTCTCCATGAACACGCCGGCGACGCCGGCGGCGACCGCCGCGCGCGCGAGCACCGGCACGAACTCGCGCCTGCCACCGCTCGATGTGCCCTGCGCGCCCGGCAACTGCACGGAATGCGTCGCGTCGAAAACGACCGGGACAACCCGTCGCGCGCATGATCGCCAGCGCACGCATGTCCGACACCAGGTTGTGATAGCCGAACGACGCGCCGCGCTCGCAGACCAGGATGTTGTCGGTGCCGCTCGGCCTCGCGCGCCTTGGCGACCACGTTGGCCATGTCTTCGGGCGCGAGAAACTGGCCCTTCTTGATGTTCACCGGCTTTGCCGGCCGCGCGACCGCGCGGATGAAGTCCGGTCTGCCGGCAGAGAAACGCCGGCGTCTGCAGCACGTCGACGACCGCGGCGACCTCCGCGATCTCCGTCGACTTCGTGCACGTCGGTCAGGACCGGCACGCCGACCTGCCGCTTGACCTCGGCCAGGATGCGCAGCCCCTCGTCCATCCCCAGCCCGCGAAACGACTGCGCGGAGCTGCGGTTGGCCTTGTCGTACGACGACTTGAAGATGAACGGTACTTTCAGGCGCGCGCAGATGTCCTTCAGGCGGCCGGCGACGTCGATCTGCAGCTGCTCGGATTCCACCACGCACGGACCGGCAATGAGGAACAGAGGCCGGTGCAATCCAACCTCGAAGCCGCAGAGATTCATGGAATCAGGCGACGAGCTGCGCGCGCGCACGCACCGGATCGCCGATCGAGACGCGCGCGGCGCTCGAGTGCCGCATTGACGAAGGCGATGAACAGCGGATGGCCGCGACGCGGGTTCGACGTGAATTCCGGATGGAACTGGCAGCCGAAGAACCAGGGATGGTCCGGCAAGCTCGATCATTTCGCACAAATCTCCGGCAGCGGCGCTCTTCGCCCATGCGCCGACCACCAGCCCGGCCGCCTCGAGGCGCGGCAGGTAATGATTGTTGACTTCATAACGGTGACGGTGGCGCTCGGCGACCGTGGTCGCGCCGTAGATGCGATGCGCCAGCGATCCGGGCACGACGTCGCAGGGCTGCGCGCCGAGACGCATGGTGCCGCCGAGATCGGAGCGGTGATCGCGACGCTCGATCGAGCCGTCGCGGTTCTGCCACTCGGTGATCAGCGCCACCACCGGGTGCGGCGTCGCGGCGTCGAACTCGGTGCTGTTGGCGTTGGCGAGGCCCGCCTTGTTCCGCGCATACTCGATGACCGCCAGTTGCATCCCCAGACAAATGCCGAGATAGGGAATGCCGTTCTCGCGCGCGTGGCGTATGGCCTTGATCTTGCCCTCGACGCCGCGCTTGCCGAACCCGCCCGGCACCAGAATCGCATCCATGCCCTTGAGGCAGTCGATGCCGTCGCGATCCACAGCCTCGGAATCGACGTAATGAACGGCGACCTTGCTGCGGGTGTGGATGCCGGCGTGGATCAGCGCCTCCGACAATGACTTGTACGATTCGGTCAGGTCGACGTACTTGCCGACCATCGCGATGTTGACGTCGTGCTGCGGATGCACCAGCGCGTCGACGAGGTTGCGCCAGGTCGTGAGATCGGCCGGACGAGGGCTCAATGAAAGCTTGCGGCAGACGATTTCGTCCAGGCCCTCGGCGTGGAGCGCGACCGGAATCTTGTAGATCGAATCGGTGTCCAGCGCCGGGATCACCGCCTCGGGCCGGCACGTTGGTGAACAGCGCGATCTTGCGTCGGTCCCCGTCGGGCAGGGGCCTGTCGGCGCGGCACAGCACGACGTCGGGCTGAATACCGATCTCGCGCAGTTCCTTGACCGAGTGCTGCGTCGGCTTGGTTTTCATCTCACCCGCGGTGGCGATGAACGGCACCAGCGTCAGATGGATGTAGCAGACGTTGTCGCGGCCCAGCGTAATGCCCATCTGCCGGATGGCTTCGAGAAACGGCAGCGATTCGATGTCGCCGACGGTCCCGCCGACTTCGACCACCGCGACTTCGGCCTCGGTCCCGTTCACCGCGGCGGCGTTGGCAATCCAGCTCTTGATCTCGTCGGTGATGTGCGGGATGACCTGCACCGTGCCGCCGAGATAATCGCCGCGGCGCTCCTTGCGGATGACGCTTTCGTAGATCTGGCCGGTGGTGAAGTTATTCCGCTTGCTCATCTTCACGTCGGTGAAGCGCTCGTAATGACCGAGATCCAGGTCCGTCTCGGCGCCATCCTCGGTGACGAAGACTTCACCGTGCTGGAACGGGCTCATCGTTCCCGGATCGACGTTGATGTACGGGTCGAGCTTGAGATTGGTGACGCGGATGCCGCGGGAAGCAAGGATCGCGGCGAGAGACGCGGCGGCGATGCCCTTCCCCAGAGAGGAGACGACGCCACCGGTCACAAAAACGAACTTGGTCATGGACGACAAGTCCTGGAAATTGGCAGTTTACAGGATCGCCCCCTCCGGCACAAACCGCGAGCCGATACACGGCGCGGCGTCGCGCCGCATTCATGTCCTCATGACGTATTGCGCACGCCTGGTGGCTCAAGTGCGGCGGCGCTAGACGGCGAGGCCGGCCGCGATGCGCGCGCGTACGGTCTCGCGACCCAGCAGCGCCAGCACCGCGTCGATCGCCGGGCTTTGCGGACTGCCCGTGACGAGCGCGCGCACAGCCATCATGATCTGGGGCGGCTTGAGGCCCTTCCTTGCGGCGACCGATTTGATTGCGGCGCCAATGGCCTCGCGAGTCCAGTCGATACGCTTGAACTCCTCGAGTAAGTCCGGAAACGCGGCTCGCACTGCATCGGTCATCACCTTGGCAAATTTTTCCGGAATCTGTGACGCGTCCGCCGGCGGCTCGTAGAAGAAATGCGCTTCATCGCGCATCTCGGCGAGCGTGGCGACGCGATCGCGGACCAGCGCTGCGACGCTCGCGAGCGAAGGTCCGCGCGAGACATCGAGTCCCGCGCGTTCCAGGAACGGGCGCAGCCGCTCTGCCAGCGCGTCGTCCGGAAGCCGCTTGATATGCTCGTGATTGACCCAGCGCAGCTTGTCGGCGTCGAATCGCGCCGGGGCAGGATTCACGTGAGCGATGTCGAACCAGCTTACCAATTGTTCGCGCGTGAAGATCTCGTCGTCGCCGTGCGCCCAACCGAGGCGAGCGAGGAAGTTGACCATCGCTTCGGGCAGAAAACCCTCGTCCGCGTACTGCATGACGCTGACCGCGCCATGGCGCTTGGAAAGCTTGGTCTCCATCGGCGCCCAGGACCGTCGGCAGGTGGCCATAGACGGGAGCGTCGGCACCGAGCGCGCGGATCATGTTGATCTGGCGCGGCGTATTGTTGACGTGATCGTCGCCGCGGATCACGTGCGTGATCTTCATGTCCAGATCGTCGACGACAACGCAGAAGTTGTAGGTGGGCGTGCCGTCGCTGCGGGCGATGACCAGGTCGTCGAGCTCGTCGTTGGCGATCTCGATGCGGCCCTTCACCTGGTCGTCCCAGGCGACAATTCCCGAAAGCGGATTCTTGAATCGCACGACCGGAGCGACCCCCGGCGGCGGATGTTGTCCCGCTTTCAGATTCTCCGGCCGCCAGCGGCCGTCGTAGCGCGGCTTTTCGCCGCGCGCGCTCTGCTCGGCGCGCAGCGCGTCGAGCTCCGTGCGTAGACATGTAACAGTGGTACGCATGCCCCTGCGCGAGCATCTGCGCCAGGACCTCGACGATAACGATCCATCCGCTGCATCTGATGGTACGGACCTTCGTCGTAGTCCAGCGCCAGCCACGCCATGCCGTCGAGGATCGCCTGGATCGCCTCGGGCGTGGAACGCTCGACGTCGGTATCCTCGATGCGAAGGATGAATTGGCCCTTGTGCCGGCGGGCGAACGCCCACGCAAACAATGCCGTCCGCGCCCCGCC
>ERZ1370068.10209-contig-8927_pt1 | contig 29452 bp, 55 predicted proteins | sample MGYA00561227_ERZ1370068 | MGnify/ENA primary metagenome ERZ1370068 (study PRJEB38410, sample SAMEA6850437) | metagenome | study: Metagenomic assessment of the ecological functions of the soil: analysis of the soil microbiota associated with the...
GTACTTCGTTCAGTTACGTATTGCTAGCGCGCGCAGGCCTCGCCATGGCCAACAGCTTTCCATGGCCTCGCTGAGCGCGCGCCTGGACGCTGCTGCTGAAGGGCCTGCAGGAGACGCTCTATGCGCCCTCGCCGGTGCGCGCCGCCGAGATGGCGCTGATCGCCTGTGCTACGCCGCCGACCTGCCCGGCGCCGTCCGATGACGCTGAAGGCGCTGCAGAACGAGTCGCCGCTCCACGGCTGCGACCTGCACCGCCCGCGCCGCCGCGCGGCGGTGGAGGGTACGCCGCGCGGCTGGCCTGCGCAGGCCGCGCCGTCGGCCAGCCGGCCGCCGCCGTGGGCAGCCGGCGGAGGCCCTGCCCTCGCCCAAGACCTTCACCGAGGTCGGTGGCGCTGTTCGAGAGCCGGCGCGAGCCTGGCTGGTCCATCATCTGATGCACCATGTGCACGGGTGCGCTGCGAACCCGGCGCTGATCAGATTCAGCACCGAGCCGCAGGCGCCCGAAGGATCTCGCCGCCAAGGTGGCCGAGGTCGCTGAGCCAGTGGACGGGCCGGCGCTGGATCGCCTCGGTGTCGCGCGACGCCGGCAGAGCGGCCACGCTGGTGGCGCAGAAGGCCAGCAATGCCGACACGCTGCGCAGCCAGGCCGAGCAATCCGCTGGTCAGGCGATCCTGCAAGACCTTCCCCGGCATCAAGCTCGACGCGGTGCGGCACGTAAGGGCGAGCAGGCCTCGCTGGTCGCCGGGCTGGGCCAACCCGCCGGCGAGGCGCGACCGCTGCCCCGAGGAATATCCCGCCGACGACGGCGACTCCCCAGCGGGTCTGATGTTCGACAAGCTCGAGGGATCTCGGCGGCCTGATGCAGCAGGCCCAGGCCATGCAGGCAGAAGATGCAGGAGCTGCAGGCGATCCTCGAGCGCCTGGAGATCGTCGGCAGTTCCGGCGCCGGCCTGGTCCCAGGTGACGGTCAACGGCAAGAACGAGACGCGACGAGGTCGACATCGACGCCTCGCTGTTCAGCCGGAGGACAAGGGCGTGGTCGAGGACCTGATCGTGGCCGCCGCCAACGACGCGCGCGACCAAGAGGTCGAGCAGGCGGTCAGGAGCAGATGAAATCCATCACCGGCGGGTTGGCCCTGCCCCCGGGCTTCAAGCTCTACAGATGATTGAGGTTCGCCGAAATCGAGCGGCGTGATCCAGCTTCTCGGCCGAGCTGCCCGGGCTGGGGCCGCGCTCGGCGCGCCGCGTGGCGCTGCATCTCCTCGAAGAAGCGCGAGACCCTGATGGGGCCGCTCGGCGCGGCGCTCGCCGATGCTGCGCGGGCGATCAAGCCGTGCGCGCAGTGCGGCAACCTCGACACCGTCGATCCCTGCTCGATCTGCAGCGATCCCAAAGCGCGACGCGCGGCCTCGCTCTGCGTCGTCGAGGATGTCGGCGACCTGCTGGGCGATCGGAGCGCGGCAAGATCTTTCCCGGCCGCTATCACGTGCTGGGCGGCACCCTGTCGGCGCTCGACGGCATCGGCCAGGCCGGAGGAGCTCAATATCGCCGGGCTGCTGCGGCGGGTGACAGGCCGGCGGCATCCGCGAGGTGATCGTGGCGACTCAGCGCCACCGTCGACGGCCAGACCACCGCGCACTACCTCGCCGAGCGCGTCTGGCCGGCTGCGGCGTGCCGGTCACCACGGCTGGCGCATGGCGTGCCGGTGGGCGGCGAACTCGACTGGCTGGACGACGGCACGCTTGCCACCGCGCTGAAGGCGCGGCGCGCGCATGTGACCGAACCCGCTGGCGCCGCGATCACCGTGGCGCTGGAAGCGCCGGCTGGGCGAGCGGCCTCAATGTCTACGCTGCCGTGCTCGTGCTGGGGGTCGCCCAGGCGCTGGGCCTCGCCACCCTGCCGCACGACCTGCAGGTGCTGGGCTCGCCGTGGGTGCTGGGCGTCACGACGCTGCTGTTCGCGCTCAATTTCTTCGCCGACCAGATCCCTACCCATCGACGGCATCAACGACGCCCTGCGCACCTTCGTGCGCATACCGGCCAGCGCCTGCTGGCCACGGCGCGGCGCCGACCAGATGGGCCCCGGGGTCGCCGGTCATCGCAGGGCTGCTGGGCGGCGGGCTGGCGGCAGGCAGCCACATCGCCAGACCGGGACACGGGCGCTGATCCGCCCTCGCCCGAGCCGCTTCAGCAACATCGCGCGCGTCTTCGCCGGCGCGACACCGCGGTGATCGCCGGTCTGGCTGCCCAGCGCTCGCCTGCCCCATCGCTTTTCTCTGCCCTGCTGGCCTCTTCGCGTCGCCGCCCTCGTCGCGGCGCTGCCCAGGCTCGTCCGGCCGGCTGCCGCTGCCGTTTCGCCGGATGATCCGCCGCGGCAAAGGTCGTGACTCCAGGCTCGCGCGCGCCAGGTTCGCCCGACGACAAGCAGAAGCTTTTCGCTTCGCGGCCCGTCGCGCTACACATCGCGTTCACTCAGTTGGCATTCATCCACGCCAGAACCATCCAGACCCTGCGGTTCATTCCGCACCGCCACGGCAGATCGCGCCGCCACCTGCCGCATCGCCACGGGGTCAACTCATCGCCGGCGCTGAGCGGTCCGGACGCGATCTCCCGGCACGACCACGCTGACCGACCAGCGCGAGCTGCGGCGGTGCTTGCCACTTCGCGATCCACACAGACCGCTGTTGCGACGGCTGCCGCTGCCATGCGATGCCGGTGCGCATCCGGGTTGCGCGATTCCGACTGACCGCAGCCGCATGCAGCTTGCCGGCTGCCGCAACGAGCGCATCCACGCGGTCGAGACGCAGCCCCTGGCGACCGGCGGCAGCCATACTGCGCTCGTTGCACGCTACGTTGCTTGGCCCCGCCGTCGCGACGGCGACTTGGCCAGCCGCGGCGCATCAGTTTCAGACGACTATCGCGCCATGGTCGAGGAGAGCCCGGTCGACACGGCGATCGTCCGGAGTTCACGCGTTTAACGATTCGGCGGAAGGAGGGCCCGTGGTCGGCGCCTGCCTGGTCGAAACTACTGGCTGTCGAGCGGCGTGTCGAGCCGATCTACAGCTGCTTCCGATCCCAGGACCCGCGCCGCGCGGGCTCCAGCGCTCAGCGATCCTGGCTGGCCGGCGCCGCGGCCGGCGCCGGCCTGCCCTATGTCTACCTCGGCTACTGGATCGCCGATTCAGCAAAGATGGCCTACAAGCTTAGACGGCCGCTGGGTATTAACTTCGGTCCCAGGGGCTGGGCCGAACTGCCCACGACCTAGGCAATTGGCTGAAGCAGGGCGGCGGTGCGGAGCGACTTGACGCACCCTGTTTAACCGGGTCTTTTATCGTGTCCGTTGCCTGTCTCGGGCAGGACAAGAAGACTGGCGCGATTAAAGGCAAGGTCCGTGTTGAAAAGGTGTCACCTGCCGGCGTGGCGGTGACGCTGATGCAGGGCGAGCACGAAGTGAGCCAGGTGACGACCGGTAAGAAAGGCGACTTTGCGATTTCTCGGGTTAACCCGGGGACTTACAGCTTAAAGTTTCGCAAAGCCGGATTGAGTGTCGGGACGATCGACGACGTGGTGATCAAAGCGGGCGAAACCAGAACGCTGGGCGATCACTTGTATTTGACGGTTGACGAAGGCTCGATCGTCTTTATCCGCGGCAGCGTGTTTACCGAGGGGGCCGCAGTGTACCCGGCGTGCGGGTCGATCTATCGAGAGTCGTCGATGAGAATTCAGTTAAGAAACTCGATTCACGCATCACCGGCGAAACGGGCGAGTTCGTCTTTCGCCTGCCGCCAGACGTGGGCAAGTATCGTCTGACGTTGAAAGCGGACGGAACGGAACCTGCCGAGAAGGATGTTGAGGTGGAGAACGCCGCCGTCTATCGGGTGGCGTTGACGTATAAGAAGAAGAGTTAAAGTTTCTAGTTTCGGGTTTCGAATTTCGAGTTGAAACTCACGCTTACCTCGAAACGTGAACTCGAAACTCGAAACCAGCAACTCGAAACTTAATCATGTCCGATCGCGAAGAGTTCCTGACTGCAAAGCAACTCGCCGAGATCCTGCAGGTGAGTGAATCAACTGTGCGGCGTTTGGCCCAAAAGCGTCGTATTCCTTCCGTGCGGCTGACGCCGCGTATCATTCGCTTTCATCTGGACGCGGTGCGCGTAGCTCTCGACGTGCCCAGAGTCTCCACTCCGCATCACCTGCAAACCGACGACGCCCAATTGTCTTTTTGAAGATTTGCTTTTGAGCTAATCCGCTGATTACGCAGATTACACAGAGAAGAAAACTAAAAGGCGCTGCTCACGGAAAAAAGCGTAGAGCTTCCATCGTGTTTCTTTGCTCGTGTTTGTAACTGGTTAATTTTTTCTGCGTAATTGCGGATGAGCTATCTTCCCAGCGGAACCGGAATCCATTTTCCATCCTGATTGATAAAAGCTTGCGGTTTCTTGATGGGAAACTTCTTGCCGAAACTCGGATTGTTTTTGAGGAAGTTATTGATGGTTGCGTTGTCGCCCGTCGCCACCCGCCAGGCACCGTCTTCGCGAATTAAATACTGCTGCACTACCAGCTTACCGTCGGAGTCGAGAGGTTTCGTGAGATGTGCAAACATGACAGTATCCACGACGGCCAAATTGCCCGAAACGCGCACCGCGCCAATTTCGATGCGCTGCAGCTGAAACACATTCTGGCTTCGCTGCAGGCCCTGGACCAGTCGCTCGCGCGAAATTTTCGAACGCGAAGATGAGGGCAGGGAATCGTAGAGCGATCCGTACTGGCCGCTCTTCAGTTGATTGAAAATGTGCTGAACGGCATTGCGGACATCTGACTCGTCTGATGGCCCGGGGCCGCGGCGGCGAGCAGTGAGCCCTCAAATCAGACTTAAAATGATTGTTGCTCGGCTAATCTTCATTCTCATCTTTGACGTCGCTCTCGTTCCCGGTACTGACCTCTGGCTCTTCACTTAAGTCTTCCTCATCGGGGATCTTTTCGCGAAGTTGGGCGCGATAACTGAGAAACCATGCGCAGGCCCCCAAGGCAGCAATAACGAATGCCGCCGATAAATTGTTTCGCCAAAGCAAAATCGCCGCGACCACCAGGAGCAATCCTGACGCAATAATCCAAACGCGTTCGATCATCGCCCCATGATATCCAGGTCAACTGGCAAAGAAGCATCGATCGTCGCCGGGGCGTAGCATTTTTCACTGTCGCACGCTTGTACCCTTATCTTGAGTGGAACCAGCCGGCGGCCCTTCGCGCCGGGCGCTGCCGTAAATGGAATTGAATGGTCACGCTGCCTTCATAAACCGCCAGCGGCTTTTCGGCGAACGCAAACGTCTCCATCTTTGGTGGCGGATAGGTCAGCTTGTCACTGACGGTAATCCCGTCCGCTTTTCCCGGCTGCACTTCGGTGGCAATCAAGTAAGGAAACGTCGCCGGATTCGCGTTGATATGAAAGCCGGGCGAAACGACGAGCTCAATATTTCCCGGCGGCGACGCGCTCGGGATGAAGTGCGCGAAAGCCTTCACGACCTGATCTGACGACGCAATCTGTGACGACTCTGGCTCCGGCGCCGGCGCCCGCGCGGCGGGGGCGACTTCCGGCAACCTGAGACTGCGAGAATTGCTAAACAAACGGCGGTAAGGCAATAGCGCTTCATTCTTCATCCTCCTGATGTCGGAGTGGGAAAAGCCCGGCGCTATGCGATAGCCATCAGTCACCCGCAACTACGGCTGAAGGTTCCGTCACGGCGCGCCGGCGTCGTCCAACTTTTAGCCCAAGCTTGACGATCAGCGCAACCGGCAGAACGATCAAGACCATAATCGGTAACAGCCCGACGATCGTCCGGATCAGGAACAGAACGATAGTTGCCGCCACGTCTAAGCCATCGGAAAACGCGGTTTTAACGCTGTACCAAAATCCGGTGGCATTCACAATTTGGGTCGGCGGTTGCAAGGTTACATTAATCGTCGACAAGCTCGCCTGGTTTTCCAGAAACCGGCGCCGCCCTTCCAGCTTTTCTATTTCGGTTCGCACTTGGGCCAGTTGCGTTTGCACGCTCAAAGCATCGTCAACCTTGCCCGCCCGCTTCATGATCTCAAGAAACTGCAACTCCAGGGCCTTCTGGTTTTTGATGCGGGCCTCCAGATCCATGAATTCTTCGGTGACATCCTGGCCCGTCACCTTTTCCTGGATTTTCCGGGTTCCGACGGCGCGAATCTCTTCCATGACCTGATTGAATTGCGACGCCGGCACGCGCACGACGAGATTGACTGTGATTTCAGGCTTGGTCTTATCATCGGCAGCTCGTTGCGTAGCTTCGGAGGTGACGACGAATCCCTGATGTGATTCGGCAATCGAAACGATTTTAGGCTGGATGTCGCTGGGTGACGCGACTTCCGAGGGTCAGGTTCCCATTGCGGATTATTTTGCGGCCAACGAGCTTGCGAAGCCGCATTGGCAGCATCAGCATCCTTTAAGGAAACAGGTTGAGCCTCAAAGGAGCGGGTCGAGACGTTATCCGTCAGTCCAACTTTTTGCTCCGCCAGCTGGTTGGCGGAAACAAGTGGTGCAGCGGATTCTGATCTGAGCGATGCCAGGCAGCCTGGTTGGATTTCGAGCCTGAACCGTCACAAGCGGAAAAACTCAATAAGCTTGCCGCCAGGATTAGGAGAGCGATGAATTTCATGACCTACCTCCGAGAAATAGATTTGGGTTTAAGAACGCATAAGAAATTACAGACTTGCGTCCTTAGACACCGCTTATTCCTCCTCGGGTTCCGTTTCTTTGTCGTCCGGCTTCTTAATTCCAGAATTTCTCCAGGCGGTACTGCAAAGTGCGGAAGGTCAGGCCCAGCAATTTGGCCGATTTGGTGATGTTGTAATCGGTCTGATCCATGGCTTGCAGGATCAGGTTCTTCTCGACTTCTTCAAAGTTGATTCCTTCGGCGGGCAGCTTGAACCCGCCGGTCGACCGGGTCTGAGACTCCTGCCGGACTTCAGAGGGCAGATCGTCAGGCGTGATCATGTCGCCTTCGCACAAAAGAATTGCGCGTTCGATCGCCGACTCGAGTTGCCGCACGTTGCCGGGCCAGCCGTAATCGTTCAGTATCCGTTTCGGTTTCCGAGCGTCAGCCCTCGTACCAGCCGCGAAGTGTTCCTGGTGTGCTTCTTCGAGAAAAAGTCGATAAGCACCGGGATGTCTTCGCGGCGCTCGCGCAGCGGCGGCACATCGATCGACAGCACGTTGATGCGATAGTAAAGGTCGTCGCGAAAACGTCCGTCCGCGACCATTGCGCGCAGGTCGCGATTGGTGGCGGCGACCACGCGGACGTCGACGGGAGTCTCATAGCGTGCCGCCCACGCGACGGATCCTGCCGTTCCTGCAACGCGCGCAGAAGTTTCGCCTGCATGCTGACATCGAGCTCGGCAATTTCGTCGAGGAAGAGCGTGCCGCGGTCGGCCACCTCGAACAAGGCCCTTCTTATCGGCGTGGGCGCCGGTGAACGACCCTTTTTCGTGACCGAACAGCTCTGATTCAAGCAGGTTCTCGTTGATGGCCGCGCAGTTTACCGCCTGGAACATTTCCGAGTTGCGCGGCGATTGATTGTGAATGGCGCGCGCGATCAGTTCCTTGCCGGTGCCCGATTCGCCGCGAATCAGCACCGTCGAGCTCGAACGCGCGACCTTCAGGATCATCTTCTTTACGGCTTCCATCTTGGGCGAAGCCGAAATGATCTCAACGTCGATCTCTGTCCAGCGTGCCGAGCGCGCGCTTGATTGTTTCCAGCAAACGCTCGCGGTCGAACGGCTTTTGCAGGTAATCGAAGGCGCCGCGCCGCAAGGCCTCTTTCGCTGAATCGATCGTTCCGTGCGCGGTCAACAGGATAACGATGATGGAAGAATCGAGTGCCAGCAACTGTTGCAACAACTCGATGCCGTCCATGCCGGTCATCTTCAGATCGGTCAGGGCGAGATCGAAGCTGCGATCCTTGGCAAACTTCATCGCCGCTTCGCCGGAGGCCGCCGAAGTGACGTCGTATCCGGCGCTGGTCAGAATCTCCTGCAGGATGTCGCGCTGCGGTTTGTCGTCGTCAACTACGAGTATGGTTTTTCGCATGGCATGATGAAGAATTGTCCAGCTCAGGCAAATGAAGCCGGCAGTAGCTCGTCTGCTAAACATCGCCAGGGGCGGTAGGCAGCGTCATCGTGAACGTCGTCCCTAATCCGACTTTCGATTTTACCGCAATCGTACCGTGGTGGTCGTCAACGGCTTTCTTGACTATCGCCAGGCCCAGACCGGTCCCCGTTTCCTTGGTCGAATAATAAGGCTCGAAATACCTTTGAAATATCATCGGCGGCGATGCCGCGGCCCGAGTCCGTCACGTCGATCCGCAGCCGCGCCGGCCGTGATCTTCGCTCGACAGGCTGATTTCGAGCGCGCCGCCGTTTCCGTCCATTGCCTGCAAGCCGTTAATGATCAAATTTGTCAGCGCCGAATGCAACGAATCCGGATCGGCCATGACTGTCCGGACACCGTGCCCGTTCGGCCGTGACCGTTGCTCTGACTCCGGTTTCGCTGGTCTGCACTTCGAAGATGCGCAGCGGCGTCACGGGCCAGTGCCTCGAGATCGAGCGGCTCAGGATTCAGTTTGGGCGGACGCGAATAGTTGAGAAACTCGGTGATGCGATCGTTGATGCGCGCAACTTCCGGCTTTCAGTTGGTGTCGTCAGACTCTCGAACTTTTCCCTGCTTCTGCGGATCATCCGGTGGGAAGGTCACCCGCAAATGATCGAGCGTTAGATTGATGTAATTCAGCGGGTTGCGAATTCTCGTGGGCGATTGCCGACGCCAGGCGGCTGACCACGATCGCCTTCTCGGCGTTGTAGAGCTGCGCTTCGAGTTCGCGCGTGCGCGCCAGCTTGACGGTCATCTCGTTAAAGAGGTTCGGTCAGTTCGCCCATCTCGTCCTGGCGTTTCATTCTCCGGCACTCGATAAGGAAAAATCACCCGCGGCAATGCGGCGCGCGGCGTTGGACAGAGACTTGATGGGCCGCGTAAATCGCCATACCACCAGGCCGGTCAGACAAGTCGTGACCAGAAGAACTGCCAGGGTAATAAAGCAGAGACTGGCGCGCCTGCCGGTTTAAGACCGTCATCATGCTATTGGCCGACGCGAGCACCACGATTACATAGCGCGTGCCGTCGGTGGTGGTCACTGGAAAATAGAATGCGCCTGGATCGTTAACCGCGGTGAAGTTACCGATGGTCATCCCCTCAGGCAAACGCGGCGTTATCAGAAGGCATCTCGACCGCGCTGCGCAGAGGCGGAAGCGAGATATCTTTGACCTCTCACATAGCGAATCGATTTGTCCGGATTGAATTGGGGAACCTGATCCTTGTCGAGGCTGTCTCTTGATCTTGCCCTCTTCATCGACGATCAGAACGTTCTTAACCCGCTCCGCCTGCTGACCGAGCAGCGCAGGATTTACCTGGTCGCGCATCTGATCGAGATACAGACCACTTGAAAGGCTGTTCACACCCAGGGCGACGCCCGCCATCACGGCGCGTTGTTGCCTGGCGATGAATTGCGTGTTACTGCGGACCGACCGCTGACTCACGTAGTATTGAACGCTGAGAGTTAAGACCAGATAGCGCTGCCAGCAGAAGCAGCAAGCGAACGCGGAAACTGTTTAGAGAATCTCGACAAGGCGCAGTTACGAACAGCAATAAGCGGGCCAGTCATCCTCATAAGATTGGCTGATTTTCGTGTTGCTGTTTCGTTATGGCCGATGTTATAGTTGGCCACGGCCTCAAAGCAAACCCGATTGAGGCTGCCCACGGGAAGCTGGTCCCGCCTCATATTTGGCAGTTGGTGGAATTTAAACTCCGGGAGTTTTTGATCGCCGGATATTTAGGCACCTCAAAGTTTACTAAGCTTACGAGGACGAATAGGCGCGTCGCCCCTCGACCGCAAAATCAAAGCACGAGAGTTTTCTTGTTCCGCCTCGGTAGCGTCGTTTTACTTTTTTCGAGGGAGTTGCCAATGAAACTAAATCGTTCCCCAAGGGTCGCATTCATATCTTTTAATCTTCTCCTCGTTCTCCTCTTAATCGGTTCAACATCATTCGACACACCAAGCATCTTCGAAGCATGCTCGAGGCGCGAGCTGCTTCAAAATCAGCGAAATCATCCAGGCGGCGGAAGACGTTCGCGCGGAGGGCGGAGCAGTGACTGCCCGCAACAGTCGGCGTGGCAGCCGCTACATGTCCAAGCGTGAGTTGCGTGCTGAGCGCGCGCGTTCGGCCAGAGAACAGTCAGGCCTACATTGCCAAACTGCAAAAGCGCTCAGGCCGCAAGCTGAGCAAGCGCGAGCTCGCCGCTGAAATGCGCAGGTTCCAGGGCAGCCGTCGTCGGCAGCTTGAAGAAGCACGTCGTCGTGCGGAAGCTGCGCGTCAGGCTGCGATTGCCAGACAGCGAGGCGATTGGATGAAGGCATGCGCAACGAAGCCGAAGCCGGTATCGCCAGAGACAGCACCGTCGGCGAAGATCTTGAAGTGCGCAAAGCCGCAGTCGAAGCTCTGGGTCATCACGCCGGCACGGTGGTCGTGATGGATCCGAAGAGCGGTCGCATCTATACCGTCGTCAATCAGGATTGGGGTCTGCGCCGCGGCTTCAAACCCTGCTCGACAATTAAACTGGTGACCGGTGTGGCCGGCATTTCTGAAAAGGTTATTTCGCCGATGGAGACCGACCAGCGAAGGCGGCAACTATCGGATTGATTTAACCGATGCGCTGGCTTATTCGAACAACTCGTATTTTCAGCACGTTGGCGGAGTGGTCGGCTTCGACAAGATGGTTGGCTATGCGCGTGAGTTGGGCCTGGGCGAAAAGACCGGAATCAACTATGTGAACGAGTATGCCGGACGCGTGCCGCTATTCAAAACGGGATATGCGGTAAACCATATGAGTTCTCACGGGGACGATTTTGAGGTGACGGCTGTTCAGTTGGCGACGCTGGTTTCGGCTATGTCGAATGGCGGCAAACTGGTCACTCCGCACGTGCCCCGCACCGTCGAAGAGAATTCTCAGTTCAAAACCGAAGTGCGGCGGAAAGTTAACATTGATGGCGAAACCTGGCGGCGGATGCTGCCGGGCATGATCGGTGCAGTCAATTATGGCTCGGGCCGGAAAGCTTATCGTCCGGAACAGACGGTGGCCGGAAAGACCGGAACCTGCATCGGCCAGGGATCGCTGGTTGGGCTTGTTCACATCTTATGCGCCGGTGGTGAATCCGCGCCTGGCCGTGGTAGTCATCACACGCGGAACCGATGCGCGCAATCACTTGCCCGCAGCCGTTGCCGGTAAGATCTACAGCGCCTTGAGCCCGCGCTTCGGCACTTTGATTAACTTCCAGGTGGCCGAGAATGTCTGACGACGAAACTGCCGTCGAAGGATAAGAAGGCCGCCGCCCTGAACGAAGAAGCACAGGAGACAAAGGCTGCGGCCGAAGCCGAAAGAAAAAAGCGGCAGAGGCGACGGCTGCGACACCACCGCCGGCACCGAGGCAGGCACTACCTCAACCACCACCGGACCGGTCGCTCCGGAATCAAAGAGCAAGGTCAAAGCAACCGTGTTGCCGGTTGAGAACAGACCGAAGACCACGGCCAAGCCGGTTGCTACTCCAGCTAAACCTGTGGAACCAGACAAGCCAGCTAAGACAGCCGGACCAATAGTACGGCCGAAATCAGGTTCGTCGGCTGGTTTTGCGACAATCCTTGAATGCCGAACTCTCCGGAAGATAGTTTGCGAGAGTTCGGCATTTTTGATGTATTCGCGTGCAACACCAAAGTGCTCGCCAAATTTCTCGCTTGACACTTACGCCGGAGTTGCAGGATTATTGCCGCTTCTACGTCGCACTCAATCCCGGATCCCCATCGGATCAGTTTGTTTAGTGACAACGAGCGGCTCGGCTAATTGCATCTCAAACGTTGCGTCGAAAGGCGTCGTGCAATCCGACGAAGTTGCAGCATTGGATTAGTAGAAATCGGAGGCTTTAAAGCAGACATGAAACGAACGATGAAGTATTTGGCGCTCGCCGCTGCGCTTGATGGTTTTTGCCGTTCCGGCACTGGCCCAGAAGCAAGAGTGCACGGATGAAAACAAGACCAAGTGGTATCAGACTTTTCTCGATAACCGCAAAGGTAACGAGGCCTAACAGAAGGTTGCGTACGACGCGGCGAAAGCTGTACCTCGACAATTGCCCGGCCGATCCCAACGATGCAGCAAGCGACGTACATGAGGGACAAATTCGTCAAACCCTATGACGACGATGCATGGCCAAGGCGGGCGTGGGCAAACAATTCGAGGATGCCGTAAAGAGCAAGAACTATCCGGACCAGCTTAAGTACGGCAAACAGCTTCTGGCTGTTAATCCTGATAGCCCGGCCGTGCTCATCGTCATGGGTGTCGCCGGCTTGTATGACGCGAATGTGCTGGCGGAGTCGGCGGAAGCGGCAAAGAAGGCGATTAGCATGATCGAAGCCGGCAAGCCTTTCGCTCCGATCGCCACCAAAGACCAGGCGCTCGGTTATCTAAACTGGGTCGTGGCCAAATCGATTGGCCAAGTCCGATCCAAACACGGCGATCACTCATTTCATCAAAGCTGCACGCTACGAAGGCGATCCGAAGAAGAGCCCGGTGCTTTACAACGAGCTGGCCGCCGCTTACGGCGAAGGACCTGTGGCCAAGCTGACGGCGGATTACCAGGCCTTCGTCGGCAAGCCCGAAAGCAACGAGAGCAAGTTGGTCAAGGCTAACCTGAACCAGGCCATTGATCGCCAGATTGATGCGCGTTTGCCCGCGCGGCCGCTTACAGCACCAGACGCCGAACGACAAGAAAGCGATCATGGAGGTCCTGACCGGTTTGTATAAGGATCGCAACGCGCAACGACACGAGGACTGAACGGATCTGGTGGCCCACGTCCTCGAGACAGCCGGTGCCTGATCTGCCGACGCCGATCACGACGCTGCCGCGCGGCAGCTACTTCAACACCGGCGACCACCGGCGACCGGCACCAATGGCTCAACCAACGGCACGGCACGCCCGCGGCGAGCACCGCCACTAAGAAGCCGCAAGAAGCCGATAACGCCCGGTAGCCTTGTTAGCTCCAGCTAACTCGCGTAATCAACGCCGAATGCATCGTCCGTTTCGACGCTGTGTTCGGCGTTTTGTTAGAATCGACTTTTTGTGAAAAGTAACGGCTTTGGAAAATCTCGGATCAGCTGGAAGAAATTCTGCAATATCGCTTTCGCGATCAGGCTTTGTTGACGCAGGCGATGACCCACCGCTCGTGGGCGCACGAGCAGGTCTCTCCGCGCGCGCAGCGTGATGCGCGCAATCTTCACAACGAAGCACTCGAGTTCCTCGGCGATTCGATCCTTGGTTTGATCGTCGCCGACTATCTTTTCAAGGCCTACCCCAACGCCACTGAGGGCGAGCTCTCGCGCATGAAGCATCGACTGGTGAGCGCCCCGACGCTGGCCAAGACCTCGACTGAACTGAGCCTCGGAGAATTTGTCCGTTTTGGGCGCGGCGAGGAAAAGAGCGGCGGGCGGCGCAAGCATGCCTTGCTGGCCGACGTTTTCGAAGCCGTCACCGGAGCCATCTTTGTCGACGGGGGCCTGGACGCCGCGCGAGGCTTTGTCGAACGCGCGCTCTGGCGAAGAGCTGCGCGCCGCCGATCCGGTGGCGGCTGCGGCGGCCGATCCCAAGACGATGCTCCAGGAAAAATTACAGGCGACGCACCAGCCCGGGCCGCAATACACCGTCGGTCGAAACCCTGGGACCGCCGCACAAACGGATGTTCCACGTGGAGTTGAAGTGGGACGGCGGCACGACGCGCGGCGAAGGACAGACCATCAAGGCAGCGGAAGCTGCGGCCGCCCGGGCAGCTTTGAAGCAGATGGAAATGGAAATGTAACGCAGACTGTCCAGTCTGCGTCTTGAAGAGCGGTGAGCAGACCCAGGCAATCTGCGCTGCCACGACGACGAATGAGCAGACTAGACAGTCCGCGCTACAACCCTCTAGGATGTCGTTAATGAACGAACCAGTCACGTCGACCGAACCCGGACAGTTGAAAAGCCTGAAGTCTTCACGCCGCGTTCGGTGCAGTCCCAATGGACGCGAACGCGATGAGAAGATTGAAAAGGAAGAGAGAGAAACCGGTCCCCGCAAAACGATCATTCGCGAATACTTCGAATCTGCGGTGGTCACGGTCATCATGGCTTTGTTCGGAATGACCTTCATCGTTCAGGCGGTCAAAGTGCCGACCGCTTCGATGGAGAATACGATCACGGTGGGTGATCATCTGCTGGTCAACAAATTCATTTTCGCGCCCGGGCCGATGTTGCCAGATCCTGCCCCAGCGCAACATCAAGCGCGGCGACATCATCGTCTTCAAGTATCCCGGCAATCCCAATAATCCCGATCGCGATCGCGATGAAGACAACATTCCTTTCAAAGTAAATTACGTCAAACGCGTGATCGGTTTGCCCGGGGACACGGTCGAAGTAAGAGGGCTCAAGGTTTATGTGAACGGAGAACCCCTGCCCGAACACGTTATTTGCCGCGCGTAATGTCAACGAGAAAGGGCCGCTGGAAATTGTCGAGGATCCGCCGCGTCAGCCCGGTGAGTTGTACAACGTCTACTACTTTCCTGAGAATGTTCAGGCGGCGCGCGAAGGCCACGAACCTGAGGATGAGTCCTGATTTCCATTTCGCGGTTGAACGGCAAGCCCGACGAAGGTGCCACCCAATTCTTATTTCGTCATGGGTGACGATCGCGACAACAGTCTCGACAGCCGCGCCTGGGGTTTTGTCCCGCGCGACCTGGTCATCGGTCGCGCCATGTTCGTCTATTGGTCCTATGACGAAACCAAGCCGTTTACCAACCCCTCGATTTCTTTACCAACACCCGTTGAGTCGCACCGGAACGATGGTGAGATGAGGTTCGAGCGTTCGGAGTTCGCGCCTTCAGGCGGCCCCGAGCCAATAAGCAGCCGCCGCAAGGCGGAACTCAAACAACGTAGCTGCACTTAGCGAGCCGTGTTCAAGCGACTGCTGTCCAAAAGTTTTGGAAGAACGTCTGGGCCCGATCCGAGAATGATGAGATCCTTGGGCGCGCCGCCCAGCTCTCTTACTTCTTTCTGCTCGCACTGTTCCCGCTGCTGCTTTTTCTCATCACCCTGTTTGGCTATTTCAACGGCGAGGGATCTCATCTGCAACGAGAGAATGATTGCTCTACCTCGCCGACGTGATGCCGCCGGCGGCGCTGCAGCTGGTGGTGGCGACGCTCGACGAAATAACCAAAGGCCGCGGCACGGGCAAGCTTTCGTTGGGGATTCTGTCTGGCATTATGGGCAGCCTCGAGCGGAGTCAACGCTTTGGCCCAGGCGCTCAACTCGGCTTATGACGTGACTGAGACGCGTCCCTGGTGGAAGGTGCGCTCTGACTTCACTTGCGATGACGGTGGCGCTTTCCATTACTGATCGTCTCGGCGCTAATCCTGGTTTTGTACGGAGGACAATGCGGTGAAGCGCTGGCCGCCCGGATTAATGCGGGCCAGGCCTTTCGATCACCTGGCAAGCGCTGCAAATTCCGTTTGCGCTCGTTTTTCTCGTCATTGCCCTGGTGATGATTTATCGCTTTGTTCCGAACGTAGCCGCCAAGCGACATGGCAAAGGTTTGCGCCCGACAGATTATCGTCGCCGCTGGTTTCACCCGGCATAGTCTTCGCGGTGCTGCTCTGGTTGCTGGTCTCGCTCGGCTTTCGCCTCTACCTGCATTTCTTCAACTCCTACAGCGCCACTTACGGATCTCTGGGCGCGCTGATCATTTTGATGTTGTGGTTTTATCTGACGGGCGCAGCCATTCTGCTCGGCGGTGAAATCAATTGTGAGTATGAGTCGGAAGTGCGGGACTGAAGTCCAAAGTCCAAAGTCCGAAGTCAAAGTCCAAAGTCCAAAGCCAAAGTCCAAAGCCCAAAGTCCCAAGCCCTGACTTCTCTGTAAATCATTCAGATCGATGCGAGCAGTCGTTCGCTTTTAATTCAAACAACTCCGCAGAGCGCTCATATTCTCGAATTACCTTGCTGGCATGAGCCTTGCACCTACCCCCTCGCACGGAATGACAATGTTCCAAGAAAGGACGGTCAAAACGATATGTTGTGCGGACAATTCTAATGGTGCTTCTGGTCTTATGGTTGTTAGGTCTCATCGGAGGCGTTGGCGGTAACCTGGTTCACTTGCTTCTACTCGTGGCCCTGGTTGTGCTCGTAATTCAGTTGATCACCGGTCGTCGAGCAGTAGTTTAGAGCCTCGACCGATTCACAGATTCAAAGCCCGGCCTGAGCCCCGACGGAGCGAAAACCAGCAAGGGAACAAGGTGGGAAGCAAGGAGGAATGTGATGAAGTACGAAGATGAAGTAAAGGGCAAAGGCAAACAAGTTAAGGGCGCGGTCAAGGAACAACTTGGTAAGTTAACCGGAAACCGTGATCTCGAAAGCAGCGGCACCGCCGATCGCGTCCCGAAGGCGACGTGGCAGGAAGGCTTCGGTAAAACGAAGCGGAAGATAGGCGAGGCTGTTGAGAAAGTTGGTAAAAAGAATCGCCAGCTAGCGGTGAAGCTGGCGATTCCTTTTTCCAGGCACGAAGTTCCGGCATGAAGGAAGGAATGAGTTCAATGAAGAATTTCTGTTGGCGCCGGTGCTGCTCTCAGTGGCTTTTGCGTTCACCACGTTCATCGGTTGCAACGAAGCGGGAACGAACGTGAACGGCAATGCCAACGCCAACACGCGAATAGCAGCATGCGGGCTGAATCAACTCCGATGGCTACGGCCACGCCGACTCCGAAGTACAGCGAAGAGCAGGCGCGGGCAGAGCGCGAGAAGGCTAAGGCGAACAAAGAGACAATCGGTCAGTCTCTGGAAGATGCCTGGATTCACACCAAGATTATCATGCCAAGTTGATTGGCGACGCTGATACACCCGAACGAAGATTAACGTTGACGTGGTGGATGGCGCTGTGACCTTGCGCGGCACGGTCGAAACCGCGGAGGCTAAAAGCGAGGCCGAGCGCATTTCCAAAGAGACCGACGGCGTGAAGAAGGTGACGAACCAACTAAAGGTAGCGCCACCGGCGAAGCCGACTCCCGCCAAGCCGGCAACGAAGAAGCCGTAGAGATCAGAGGTCGGAGATTGAAGGATCTGAGATCTGGAGACTCATCGTGAGCAGTTTGCTTTTTGATTCTGCGCTCAGCGGCACTTCATCTTCTCATTCATTAATTTAAGCTGAGCGCAGTGTCAGAAGCCCGACCGTGAGGGAGGGCCAGCCCGTTCAAACTGGCCTTGTCTTATCCACAGATTACGCAGATTCCAAACACAAGTAAGCGGATCGTCACGCTGCCCAAAGTGAAATCTGCGTAATCTGTGCGATATTTATTCCTTGCTATAATCCGCCCATGAAAATCAAACTCACACGTGTTCTATTCGCGTTGGTCATCTTCGCTTTCGCGGGGTGCAATTCTGATTCGGCGCAAACCAAAAAATTCACTGCGGCAGACTTGCAGAAGCTTCGCTGGATCGAAGGCACCTGGCGCGGCACCGGCGATAACGTTAAACCTTTCTTCGAGCGCTACCGGTTTGAAGGCGACTCGTTGCTCTTGATCGACAGCTTTGAAGACGAAACGCTGGCCAAAGTCACCGACACCAGCCGCTACGAACTGAAAGACGGGGAGTTCGGCGGTGGCAGTGAAGGCCATCGCTACGTCGCCAAATCGCTGGATGACCGGGCGATTGAATTCGGACCGGGCGTGAACGTCAAAAACGGGTTCCGTTGGGAGCGCGGCGAGTCAAAGGACGTCTGGAAAGCGCACGATCATCTCTCTGGCCAGCGGCAACAAAGCCCGCCGGACAACGTGTCTACAAAATGGAGGCGCTGGCCAAAGCCGTGAGAGGGCCAGATGAGGGTCAGAAGTCAGAAGTCAGAAGTCAGAGGAGAATCGTCGCGGCTGTGCCGCCTGATGTGCTGGAGAGCCTTCCGGCTTTCCGGTACGCCGGTTATTTCGAATCGGGGCTACGCCCGGTATTCCCTGGGCGGAGCCCAAAAGAAATAAGAGATCCCCGGAAAGGCATGAGCCTTTCCGCACATCAGACGGCAAAGCCGCACCTCATCTTGTCAATCATGTAAATCCTGTCTAGTGGTTCAGCTGTGGCTAACTTTTACTTCAGGCCAAAAGCCTGTAACTAATCCAATCACACTGAGCGTCTGGCAATAAGTAATCCCCCAAATAGTTTGTCTCCCCAACCGGTCCGCACGCCTGCGGCGTGCTTCTCGAACGCGTGTTTCCGCGAGACTCTCCTATGAATCGCTGGGGCAGATTTAGAACGCGATTTGTACTCGTCACAATCGCCTTGCTCATCGTTATGATCGCTTTTGGCGCCGGTTACCGTCTGGCGTCTCACACGCGACTCAAACCCACAGTCGTTTCGGCCGCCGGCGTGCCGCCCGACAGACTTTGCCATTCCGCTGCCCGAAGGCTCCACGCGAATCACAATCACCGATCCGCAAGGCGACAATGGGGAACTCACAACCTTTACCGTGACCCGCGAAGGCAACTCGTTCAAAGGCATTCCCAGAACTGGAAAGAACTATCCAGCCGCGCTCGCACCTGAGCCTGGAAGACTATGCGTTCTTTCGTCGTGAAGCTCGCCGGCATCGGACAGATGTCCGAAGCGCCCTGGCAGCGTGCTAACCGGATCGAAACTGGCTTTTCTCGACCCGTTACAAAATGGCTATGCCGGGTCTCGCCACCCGCGTGCCGCGTGAGGCCTACGTAGAGATGCGTGAGGGCAAGCCAGTGCTCTGGTGAGCAACCTGGCCGAGATTTATGTCGCGTTCTGTGAAAGCGCCGGCCTGATTGCGCGCAGTGTCGGCCTGAGCCTGATGGTCCGCGACGGAACGTTTGGCACCGACACGCATGCACCGGCGCCGAGATCTGGATCCCTGAGATGGGTGGTTGGATTTATCAGGATCCAACTTTTGATTGCTTCTGGACGATCGATGGCCGCCCCGCGAGCGCTCTGCAATTGCACAACGCTCTGATGGGCGGGCGTGAGATTCAGCCGGTCGCCGCGAACGCAACTGCGCACGCGCTTTTGGAAAACTATTATGTCGATCCGCGTCTGCTGTTCCGGCACATCTCGTACGAGTACAAGGCGGGCGGCCCGCTGCTCTACTACGTCGATGGCCGGATTGAGCCGCTCAACATGCGCGATCGAAACTGGTTGCAGTCTGACGAGACCAAGGTCTTCGAAGGGCTCGATCAAAACGGCAATCGTTTCGTCGAGCGCAAAGGTGAAGTCGCGCCCGGGATCTTTGCCCAGCTAATCGGCAAAGTGCTTTTCATCCGCGACCGCCGGGATCAGAACCGCGGCATCCGCGTGCGTTCCTCGAGCAGCACCGTCAGGTCTGCTCTTACGAGCATTGGCGAGCCGAAGAACTCGGCGTGTTTCAGGAAAGAACTTTGCGCGCAACGGATCGTTCGACATCACGGGACGCGACGAGGGCATCGCCGCTGATTGGACCGTCAGTGGCCCGGTCGAAGTCGTGACCACTCTGGGTGGACAGGGAATGGCCGCGCAAGCCGGCGGCAAACTTTCGCAGCGCATCGCCGTCGAGGCCAGGCAAGCGGTATCTGATGTACGTCAAACTGAGTGTGTCGCGCGGGCTCCTCAACTGGTCCGTGGCAGACTCGGCGCGTGGGATGGAATCTCGCGGCATGGTCCAGCCGACCCAGATGACTGAGATTGTTTCTGATATTGTCGAGAGCCGCAGCGGCTATCTCGACGTTGCGTTCGAGTTGCCGGAGGCGGGCGGCTTTCGCGTGATGAACGTGATCGTCACCGAGCTGAGCAGCAACGCAATCGAGCACATGCAGAAGACAATCCCACGATCGAATCACCTAACCATTTGAGTGCTGCGACTTGTCGCAGCTTTCAGGAAGCAGTGACAAGCACTGACAGTTGCGTTACAACTCCTTCTTCAAAAAATAGAGTGTGTGGCCGGTGGTGATTTCGGGAGCTCGCCGAAGATCTCGTAACCCAAACCTTCATAAAACGGCAGCGCCTGGAAGCTGGCAGTCTCCAGATAGACCAGCGGATGCGCGTGGCTCTGCGCGTAATCTTCGATCGCCTTCATTAGTTTCGAGCCATAGTCCTGGCCGCGATGCTTCTCATCAACCCAGAGTCCGTCGATGTGTACCGAGCGGCCCCAGAAGTCTGCCCTGGACGCCGCCGACAATCTGCTCTGTCTTCGTCTCGAAGAAAGTACGCGACCTGATGGGGGCGTTCGTTGCCGGTTTGGGCGCGATTAAAGTTGCGGACACCGTCGAGAACTGCGCGGAAGTCTTCCAGGATTTGGGTGTTCGTCGAGTTCGAAGGTAAGCGAATAGACAGGATTAACATGATTTACAGGATTCATTTTAGTGAGAAGGTCCGTACTGCTTTCATCTTGTCAATCATGTAAATCCTGTCCATAGTACCTAACTCTTCAGCAGATTCATCGCCTGCAGTCCGAGGCCGACGTAGCCTTCGATTTCGGGCGGCTGAAATCGTTGGCCCGCGCGATAGATGAAAAGCTGGTTGCCGCCGGCGTCCACGCAGGTGCCGGCATAGCCCTCAAAGAACGAAAGCACACGGTCGTTGAAGGTTTGCCGAATTGCCAGTTCGTTCTGACCGCGCAGAATGTATTGCTTTGAGAATTCAGGACGTTGACCGAAGTCTATGTCCTGGTAGCCAAACGCGCTGAGCATCCGGTGAAAGAGAGTCTCCGGCCGTAAAGAAAACATCGGCAGAGCAACGGTTCACCGGCTCGAGATAGACGACCGTTTGATAATGCGTCTGCTGGCTCTTGCCGCTACCCGTCACGTAAATGTAGTCGAACACGGCGGCCTTCACACCCTGGGCCTGGCCGTACATGAAGTTCTTGATCTGTCTGCTGCGTCCCTGGGAAAAGAGCGTGAATCGGTCGAGCCACGCAATCATGAGTCAGCGGCGCGGTCGGCCGCGAAACTCCAGCCGAGAGTTGCGGCCAGCTGTTGCAACGACCTGGAGTGCGCTCTTTCTCTTTCCGCTTGTTGTAAATGACGAGGAAGACGGCGAGGCCGATGAACAAGGCCCAGAAGGCTATGATGATGGGGAAGGTCCACATCAGAGGTCAGAAGTCAGAAGGTCAGCAATCAGAAGTCAGGAGATCAGAAGTCGGAGATCAGATTTCAGCATGGGCCTGCAGAATAAGAAACAGAAACGATGAAGTCGAGACGTCCGCCGTTCCTGACCTCTGACCTCTGAGCCTCTTGCTCTACGACACTCGATAATTCACGGTCTTCGCGTAGGTGCCGTTGATGTAAATATCGACTTTGTATGTGCCCACTGGCCAATCGCGAGGCAACGTCAGGTTGCCCTGGACCTTGTCCTCGAGCGGTTTGGTCACATACGTCAACGGTCTTGATCTCTTCGTTGCGCGAGCCGTCGATTTCGACCGTCTTCCAAACGAAACGCACTTTGGTGCCGGCCCTCGCCACGTTAAATGTGATCACGCAAAAGATTGTGCGATCGCTCGGCATGAAGCTCAACGTCAGGGTCGCCCGGTCTGCCGCTATTGTTTTTCGCCATGCTGATTGTACTGAATGACAACCTCCGGCATTATTCGGCGAACGCGATGGAACGTGGGTGTATTAGTGTTCGGAGAGTTGCTCCACGATGACGACTGCGGGGCGCTGCGGCCCAAACTCCTGAGGTTGGGCCGCTTGAGCCAGCATACTCCGGCGCAATCTGCGCCGCCCGGGCGTCGGTCACGCGCGCAGCCGAATCATTTCCCAGAGCGCGATAAACGTCACCGAGCATCAGCCAGCCATCTTCATCTTCGGGCGTCTTTTTGGTGTAGTCCTCCAACTGGGTCTGGGCTTCGGCGAGTTTTCCGTCGATGATCAAGAGACCGATCCGATCGGGCGGATAGGTCGTGCCCAGTAGATGACGGCGGCCGACCAGTGCTGGCGCGCCAGCGGGAAACGCTCAGTCATGTAATAGATCAAACCCACGTTCGAGTGCGGCGAACTGTCTTTTGCGCTTAACTTGATCACTTCCAGATACTCTTGTGAAGCGCCTTCAAGCTGACCCAGCTTCTGCATCATGAGCGCGGCGTTGAAATGTGCCGAAGAGTCTTTCGGGTCGGCGGCGACAGCTTTTCTGGCTTCAGTTAAGGCGTCGCCATAACGGCGCTGGTCGCTCAGGACTCGCACCAGCTCGAGATGCAACACGACGAGCGGTTGCGGCGCCAGCGTCACTGCTTTGCGATAAGTGGTTTCTGCCTCGGCGTAGCTCTTGCGCAGATAGAGGACGTAACCCAGAGCCAGATAGCCGTAATAATTTTCCGGTTGGCGCGGCGACGGCCCGGCGCCCGGCGGTCAGCGGCTTCGTCGAACCGTTCCATCTCAGAATAGGTGAAGGCCAGACGCGCGTAGGGCTCGCTGTCGCCGCGAGCCAGCGAAGCGGCGCGCGCATAGAATTTCTCAGCGTCCGGATACTTCTTTTGATTGTAGTAGATGTGGCCCAGGCCGAGGTAAGGTCGGGGATCGCTGGGCATCAACTTCGAGGCGAGTAGGTAGCCGCGTTCGGCGGCTTCGTTCCTTCCGGCCTGACGGGCGTCGTCGGCCAGGCTCATCGCGTCATCCATCTGCGCGGAGTTGTCGGGCGCAGTTGGCTTGGTGCCGGTTTTTGGTTTGGTGGTGTTTCCGGTCGCGGGCTTAACCGGTTTTTCCCCGGCAATTTCATAGAGGCTCCGGCGCTGGCAGCCGCGGAGCCGCCCACGGTGCCACCGCCCGCGCCCGAACCATGCTGCGCCTGGAGCGCGTTGAGCGAACCACACAGAATGATCGCAAGGCTGAACAGAAAGTGCCTTGCGCGCCCCGATAAAGTTATTACTCATTAGATTGATCCTCTCCCAAAAGCCTTGTCCCTGACCAAAGAGTTTACCGCGAGAGACTGTTAGCCTGCGCCGCGTAGCGGCATTTGAATTTAGCCCGGCCCTTCAAGGCCGGGATCAGCTGAAACTCATTCATTCGTCGCTGACGCGACTGGGATGCTTGTTGCTTCGATCCCGGCCTTGAAGACCGGGCTAGAAATCAACAATCGCTCTGCGACGAGAACTCAACGCTTTGTGCGTGTGCCGCTCCTTCAGGCCGAAGCCGGATTATACCGTGACAGCCTCGCGATATTCTCCCCAAACGCGTCGCAGCCGGTTGCTGATTTCGCCGACCGTCGCGGATGCTTCGACGCACTCCAGAATTCGCGGCAGGACATTCTGTCTGTTCCCCGGGCCGATTCTTCCAACCTCACCAGAGCGGTCTCGGTCGGTCATTTCATCGCGCCGTTCACGGAACGCGCGAACTCTGGCAACTTGCGCCTCCTCGACCGCAGGATCGACGCGTAGGGTCTTAATTTTTGCGGTCTCTTCAGTTTGAAAGCGGTTCACCCCAACTACGACCTGCGTCATTCGTTTCGACCGCGCGCTGGTATTCATAAGCCGCATTCTGAATCTCGCGCTGAATGTAGCCTGATTCAATCGCGCGCAGAGTGCCGCCGAGCGCATCAATCTTGTCGAGATAATCGACCGCGCGTTGTTCGATTTCGTTGGTGAGCTCTTCGATGGCGTAAGCCCGCCCAGCGGATCGACGGTATCGGCGACGCCCGACTCGTAGGCGATCACCTGCTGCGAACGCAGAGCCACGCGGGCCGGCGTCTTCAGTCGGCAAGGCCAGCGCTTCATCCATCGCATTGGTGTGCAGCGATTGCGTCCCGCCGAGCACGGCGGCCAGCGCCTGAATCGTCGTGCGCACGACGTTAACTTCCGGTTGTTGCGCGGTCAGCGTCGATCCGGCGGTCTGGGTGTGAAAGCGCAGCGTCTGCGAACGCGGATCGCGCGCGTGGAAGCGTTCGCGCATGATCCGGGCCCAGAGGCGGCGGGCCGCGCGAAACTTGGCAATCTCTTCCAGCAGGTTGTTGTGCGCGTTAAAGAAAAACGAGATGCGCGGCGCGAACTCATCAACCTCGAGCCCGGCTTCGACGGCGGCTTCGACGTAGGCGATCGCGTCGGCGATGGTAAAGGCCAACTCCTGGACTGCGGTCGAACCGGCTTCGCGTATGTGATAGCCGCTGATTGAGATTGTGTTCCAGTTGGGAACTTCGCGGGCGCAGAACGCGAACGTGTCGCGTGATCAGACGGAGCGACGGCGCCGGAGGAAAGATGTAAGTTCCGCGCGCGATGTACTCTTTCAAAATATCGTTCTGAATCGTTCCGGTTACTTTTCCAAGCGAGACGCCTTGCTTGCGCGCCACCGCCAGGTAGAGACACAGCGAGAATGGCCGCCGTCGCGTTGATGGTCATCGAGGTTGAGACTTCGTCGAGTGGGATACCCATCGAAAGAGACGCTGCATGTCTTCGAGTGAGTCGATGGCCACGCCGACACTCGCCGACTTCGCCCGCCAGCCAACGAGTCGTCGGAATCGAGACCAATCTGCGTCGGCAGATCAAAAGCGACGGACAAGCCCGGTCAGTGCCCTGCGCGACAGAAGATATTTGTAACGCGCATTTGATTCTTCGGCCGTCGCATAGCCGGCATACTGGCGCATGGTCCAGAGGCGGCCGCGATACATGTTTCGGCGAATGCCGCAGGTGTAAGAGGAACTCGCCCCGGATCCTGGCCAGGTCGCGGTCGTATTCCGTTGCTTCGGTATTCGCCGGGTTGAAATCGATCGGCAATTCAATTCCCGAAGAAGTGCGAAAATGCTCAGCGGCGTTCGTCTGTGGTTTTTGTGGCCATTGAAAATCCTGGGGCGTGCCCGAAGGCTAGCCGATGTAACGGCACAGACTGTCTAGTCTGCGTGCTGGCGTGCGTAGTTGCCGGCTCGACGACAGCCTGCGCTACGTGCAAAATTAGGCTTGAATCTTGACCATACGTGACTTAGCATCACGTTCACAAGATTTTTGTGAACAAAGGACGATAAATAGTTTTGGAAATGGATGAAGAGACTAAGCGTCTGGCGGAAGAGGTGGGCACGGCGATCAATGAATCCGGTGCAGCAGTCGGCCAGTGTCGCCGCAGCAATCGAGCGCTTACGAGAAGCGGGTTTTGAGATGGAGTTGACGCTGAAGCTCGAGATCGGGCTACGGCCTCACCCGACGGAAGACCAGCAGGCGGGCGAAAGCGGCGGCAGTTTTGAGTTTACTGAGGACGATTTGCAAGTGCTGCGCTCGATGAAGATCAGGACTGAGGCGGGGAATAGCCTGTCGAAGCCGCCGATCGTGAGGGAGGGCAACAATGGCAAATCGTACGCTCCTTCGACTATTGTTATTGACAGGATTAACAGGATGAACAAGGATTTACTGAACGAGATGGGAACTGCCTGAATATCTTGTTAATCCTGTAAATCCTGTCCATAAGACTGCCCGCGGAATCGAAAGATGTTTCGATTCCGCGGGCTTGCTAGCTAGAGGAGTCGACTGCTGGCGATGCCCTCCCTTACGGTCGGGCTTCTGACACTACTCCGGCGGTTCTTTACTGCCAGTGAGCGTCTGTTGCCGCGAGGCGGCTGCCGCATCAGCCCACCCATGCTCATTGACTCGACCGCGCTGCTGGGCACCAGCATCAGCGCGCGCTTCTCTTTTCAAACCCTCGTAGAGCATGTTCATCGCGCGCAGGTGCAAGGCGGTCGGGTTGTTGCTGATAAGACTCGGAGCCTCATCGAACTGGGTGAGCGATCTCGACTTCGGCCTCGAGCGAGAATCACGCGCGCAGCTTTCTCGCGCGCCGCCTGCGCTTCGCGGGACATGCGCGTCCTGCAACGCCGCCGGGATAATCACGTCGCGCATCTCGACCGATTGCACGGTCACGCCCCAGGGATTCGAGCGTTCGTCGATCAGCTTTTGCAGTTCGTCCTTCGATCCGTTCGCGCCCGCGCAGAGATCGCTCAGAAGAGGTACGGCCGATGATATCGCGCAGAGCGGTCTGCGCCGCCCAGCTGACAGCCTGCGGATAGTTCTGTACCTCGAGCGCGGCTTTCTCCGGATCGTAAACCACCCAGAACAGGACCGCGTCGACGTTCGACCGGCACGGTATCGCTGGTCAGGGTTTCTTCTGCGGCAAAGCCGGTGGTGATCACGCGCTGATCGATCCAGGTTGAAATGCTGTCCACGAACGGGACGATCCAGAACAGTCCAGCCGCCGCAAACCAACGAACTTCCCGAGCCGAAGCACCGCCGCTCGCTCCCATTGACGCGCGATCTTCGGCGATTTCGCGAGCAACAGGCCCAGCAGCACACCGAGAATCGCGCCCACCGGATTCAGTGTCAGCAGTGTCGCCCAGCGCGCCAAGTCCCGCCGGCGCGAGAAAAGCGAGCGCGGCGATGAAATTAGTCGCGGCGCTACCGGCGCGGGAAGGCTGCTGCGACTGTCAACCAGGTTTTGGATGTTTACCCATTTCTTCTCTCTTTCTGCTCGCGACCGCAGTCGCGAAGGCTATCAACTTGTTGTCTCCTCATAAGCGGATCTCCAGTGAGCGCAGTTCGACAAGGACGCAAACTAACAGTTTGCGTTACTTCCGCCGTCTCTTTCCAGATGCTCAATTACATCCTCGAGTGAAAAACCGTGCTTGTGTGTCTCAGTCACGAAATGATCAGCCAGCTCGCGCAGGCGGCGTTCGCGATCGCGAGGGCTGGCGGCTTCGTTGGGGCGCGCGGTCACAAAAGTGCCCACGCCTCGGCGTGTTTCCACCACGCCGGTGCGCTCTAACTCCGGTGTAGACCTTTGGCGACAGTGTTGGCATTGATGCGCAAATCAACCGCCAATTGCCGCACCGTGGGCAACTGGTCGCCCACGTTCAGCCTTCCGGTTGCGATGGCGAACCGGATCGAGCGTTCGAGCTGGTGATAAAGCGGAGTCGGATGTTGTGTGTCTACCTGAAACATCGGGTTTTCACCATTGTACTACGACAATGGGACAAGTAAAGTTCCAGGAGAGTTTCCCGCGGAATCAATGGCTGTGCCAATCCGATGCGCGCATCCCAGAACGTTTGGATCCAGCCGATTGCGGGAGGAGCGCCGCGGCAGCTGACGAACTTTGATTCCGAACTGATTTGCAACTTCGCGGTTCGCGTGAAGGGCCGCCTGGCAGGAGTCGCTGCGGACACCAGGTCAGCGACGTGGTGCTGATTAGTTCAGCTGAAATGAGGGGATGCAACCTCATAGCTATGTCCGTTTGGCTCAGCCAGAACGCCTATGATATCTTCTCACCTTTCAAAATCCTTCCAGTTTGTCGCTCTGTAAGGCTCGCACCAATTATTGAGGAGTTGATTGAATAGATATGGCTACGCCCAACGGAAATGGTTCGAACGGACACGTCGGTAAAGTCGTGCAGATTATTGGCCCGGTGGTCGACGTTGAATTCAGTGCGGATTACCTGCCGCCAATTTATCAGGCGCTGAGGATCACCTCAGACGGTTTCGAGGTGCCGGATCCGATCAATGTAATCTGCGAAGTTCAACAGCATCTTGGCGAAGGCCGCGTGCGCGCAGTCTCGATGCTGCCGACCGACGGCATGGTGCGCGGCATGAACGCGACGGACACCGGCGGACCTATCACCGTGCCGGTAGGCGAAGGCACGCTGGGTCGCGTCATGAACGTGATCGGCGACCCGGTGGATAACCTCGGCCCGATTCCGCATGAACAGCGCTATCCAATCCATCGTCACGCGCCCGCATTCGATGAACAATCAACCGAACTCCAGATGTTCGAAACGGGAATCAAGGTTATTGACTTGATTCAACCGTTTGTGCGCGGCGGCAAGATTGGTTTGTTCGGCGGCGCTGGTGTCGGCAAGACCGTCATCGTGATGGAGCTGATCAACAACATCGCCAAAGCGCGTTCCGGCTTTTCCGTGTTCGCCGGCGTGGGCGAACGCACCCGCGAAGGCAACGACCTGCTGCGCGAAATGGTGGAGTCCGAAGTCATTCAATTTGGCGAAGAGTTCAACAAGAACCTTCACGACACCGGCTCGTTCGACATGACCAAAGTCGACATGAAAGCGATCGAGAAATCGAAAGTGTCTTTGATTTACGGCCAGATGACGGAGCCGCCGGGTGCGCGTCTGCGCGTGGCTTTGTCAGGGCTGACGGTCGCCGAGTATTTCCGCGATAAAGGTATGGACGTGCTGCTGTTTATCGACAACATTTTCCGATTTACGCAGGCCGGTTCGGAAGTTTCGGCCTTGCTGGGTCGCATGCCTTCGGCCGTAGGCTATCAGCCGAACCTGGCGACTGAGATGGGAGAGATGCAGGAGCGGATCACTTCGACCAAGACTGGATCGATTACCTCGATTCAAGCGGTGTACGTTCCGGCCGACGATTACACTGACCCGGCGCCGGCGACGACATTCGCGCACCTGGACGCGGTCACCGCGTTGTCGCGTCAGATCGTCGAGCTGGGAATTTACCCGGCCGTGGATCCGCTCGCGTCTTCATCGCGCATTCTCGATCCGCGCATCGTCGGCGAAGATCACTACAACACGGCGCAGCAGGTGAAGCTGATTCTCCAGCGCTACAAAGATCTTCAGGACATCATCGCGATTCTCGGCCTCGACGAATTGTCGGACGACGACAAGCTGGTCGTTTCGCGCGCGCGCAAGATCCAGAAATTCTTCTCGCAGCCGTTCCACGTGGCGGCGCAGTTCACCGGCCGCGACGGCAAGTACGTGAAGCTGGAAGATACGGTTAAAGGCTTCAAGGAAATCATCGCCGGACAACATGACGATATTCCCGAGCAGGCTTTCTACATGACCGGCACGATCGAAGAAGTCGTCGAAGCCGCCAAGCAATACCAGGAATAGGACGATTGAGTCATTGAGTCACTGATTCATTGAATCATTGATTCATTAGTCGAGCGACCAATGATTCAATGGATCAATGACGTAAATGAATCAATTGCAACTTGAAGTCGTAACTCCTGAACGCCGCGTCGGCATCGGAATCCGTGAACTCTGTCACGGTGCCCGGACGCGGCGGCGAAATGCAAATTCTTCCCGGCCACGCCGCGCTCATCTCTGAGCTGCAAACCGGCGTGCTCACCTACAATCAGGACGGCACCAACTTTCAGTTTCATGTCTCTGGCGGGTTCGTTGAAGTCAGCGACGATCACGTGTCAGTCCTGGCGGAAGTCGCTGAGCGGGCCGAAGAGATCGACGCCGCCCGCGCGCGGCTGGCTCGCGAACGCACCGAAAAGCAGTTGAGTTCGTGGAGCGGAACAGAAGAAGATTTCGAGATAGCTCGGGCCAAACTCGAGCGTTCGATG